>Ga0233425_10000416_pt1 | contig 112037 bp, 109 predicted proteins | sample Watercolumn_Towu_2_FD_181712 | JGI IMG/M metagenome (GOLD analysis project Ga0233425, IMG submission 181712) | Freshwater microbial communities from Lake Towuti, South Sulawesi, Indonesia - Watercolumn_Towuti2014_140_MG | ecosystem: Environmental > Aquatic > Freshwater > Lake | place... | reverse complement strand
CGGATCCGGCTCTCGGACGCGGCGAGGTTCTCCACCGCGACTTGGAGGTTGTTCACGACACCGTTGAAGCGGTTCTGGAACGCACCGAGGCTCGCACGGGTCGTCGACACCGTCGAGATGGCGGTGTCGATCGCAGTGATCGCCGTCGATGCGACGCCGGCACTGCCCACGGAGAGCGCGGACACACCCAACGCCGAGGCGTTGAGCGAGGTGCCGAGGCTGACGGTCAGGACCTCACCGGCGTTCGAGCCGATCTGGAACTGCTTGGTGAAGCCACCGTCCAGAAGGGTCGTCGCACCGAACTTGGTCTGCTGGCTGATGCGGGTGATCTCGGCTGCGAGCGCGTCGATCTCGGCCTGGGCGGCCGCGGTCGCGGTCGAGTCGTTGCTGCCGGTGTTGGCGGCCTGCACGGCGAGGTCACGCATGCGGTTGAGCATGGAGTGGACCTCGTTGAGGGCGCCTTCTGCGGTCTGCACGACCGAGATGCCGTCCTGGGCGTTGCGGGAGGCAACGCGAAGGCCGGACACCTGGGCGCGCAGCGCCTGGCTGATGACGAGGCCGGCCGCGTCGTCGGCGGCACGGTTGATGCGGAAACCGGACGACAGTTTCTCGAGCGAGCCGCCGAGTTGGCGGTTGGTCACCGAGAGGTTCCGGTAGGCGTTGAACGCCATGATGTTCTGGTTGATGCGCATTTCCTGGTTTCCTCCGTGATGTTCGGCGGGTCCGTCCGTGGACCCGATCCCTGCCCGTCGCCGTCGTCGTCGATCGCACTCGTGGTGAGATCCCCACGCTCATGGCCTCGGTGCGTGGTGTTCTTCGGCCCGGTGGCGCACCTGCTGTAGCGGATTCGCGCGGATGCGCGACCTCGACGTCACCCGTCGTGGGGAGGTGACGACCGCTACCGGCAGGCCGGCTCGGCGGTTCGCCCGACACCGGTTCGAGCGGCGCCGCCGTCCGGATCCGCCAGATCGTCCGTCAGTCCGTCAGGCCAGCGGGCGCGAAGAACGGGGCGGCCGGAGCCGCCCCGTTCGATCGTCATCGGTCTCGCGACCGGTGGTTGGTGCTCGCTGTCGCGGCTATTGGAGGAGACGCAGCACCGATTGCGGCGACGCGTTGGCCTGGCCGAGCATCGCGGTGCCGGCCTGGATCAGGATCTGGTGGCGGGTGAAGCTCACCATCTCGAGGGCCATGTCGGTGTCACGGATCCGGCTCTCGGACGCGGCGAGGTTCTCCACCGCGACTTGGAGGTTGTTCACGACACCGTTGAAGCGGTTCTGGAACGCACCGAGGCTCGCCCGTACGGTCGACACCGTCGAGATGGCGGTGTCGATGGCGGTGATCGCGGTGCTCGCGACGCCGGCCGTACCAACCGACAGCGCCGAGATGCCGAGCGCCGAGGCGTTGAGCGAGGTGCCGAGGCTGACGGTCAGGACCTCACCGGCGTTCGAGCCGATCTGGAACTGCTTGGTGAAGCCACCGTCGAGCACGGTCGTGTTGCCGAACTTGGTCTGCTGGCTGATGCGGGTGATCTCGGCTGCGAGCGCGTCGATCTCGGCCTGGGCCGCACCCGTCGCCGTGGTGTCGTTGCTGCCGGTGTTGGCGGCCTGCACGGCGAGGTCACGCATGCGGTTGAGCATGGAGTGGACCTCGTTGAGGGCGCCTTCTGCGGTCTGCACGACCGAGATGCCGTCCTGGGCGTTGCGGGAGGCAACGCGAAGGCCGGACACCTGGGCGCGCAGCGCCTGGCTGATGACGAGGCCGGCCGCGTCGTCGGCGGCACGGTTGATGCGGAAACCGGACGACAGTTTCTCGAGCGAGCCGCCGAGTTGGCGGTTGGTCACCGAGAGGTTCCGGTAGGCGTTGAACGCCATGATGTTCTGGTTGATGCGCATCGGCGCGTTTCCTCCATGAAGTCGTGATGCCCGTCCATGGGCCTCGGTTGTGCAGCCGGGTCATCCGGATGCATGAGGAGCTACGACTGGGTCGCGCACCTCCTGTACGGCAGTTTTGCCGACTCACGCGCGGTGGTCGGCGAAGCGTGACCGAGTCGCTGAAACGATCACGGGAGGTGGTCGTTGACCACCTCCCGTGTCGGAGTCACCCGGTTGTGTTGCCCCGCGAGTGTGCCTCGAGGGCCGGGAAGTTACTGCTGGAGCAACCGCAGCACGGATTGCGGCGTGGAGTTGGCCTGGCCGAGCATCGCGGTGCCGGCCTGGATGAGGATCTGGTGGCGGGTGAAGGTCACCATCTCGAGGGCCATGTCGGTGTCACGGATGCGACTCTCGGACGCGGCAAGGTTCTCGCTGGCGACCTGCAGGTTGTTCACCACTGACTCGAAGCGGTTCTGGAAGGCGCCGAGCAGAGCGCGGGTCGTCGACACGGTCGAGATGGCGGTGTCGATGGCGGTGATCGCAGCGCTCGCGACGCCGGCGGTGCCGACCGAGAGCGCGGACACGCCGAGCACCGAGGCGTTGAGCGAGGTACCGAGGCTGACGGTCAGGACCTCGCCGGCGTTCGCGCCGATCTGGAACTGCTTCACGAAGCCGCCGTCGAGCACGGTCGTGTTGCCGAACTTGGTCTGCTGGCTGATACGGGTGATCTCGGCCGCGAGCGCGTCGATCTCGGCCTGGGCCGCGCCTGTCGCCGTGGTGTCGTTCGAACCACTGTTGGCGGCCTGCACGGCGAGGTCACGCATGCGGTTCAGCATCGTGTGGACCTCGTTGAGGGCGCCTTCTGCGGTCTGCACGACCGAGATGCCGTCCTGTGCGTTGCGGGAGGCAACGCGAAGGCCGGACACCTGGGCGCGCAGCGCCTGGCTGATGACGAGGCCGGCCGCGTCGTCGGCGGCGCGGTTGATGCGGAAGCCCGAGGACAACTTCTCGAGGCTCTTGCCGAGCATCCCGTTCGTCTGGGCGAGGTTGCGGTAGGCGTTGAACGCCATGATGTTCTGGTTGATGCGCATGGGCGCGTCTCCTCCGTGATGTGCGCGCGAACCCTCCGTGAGCCTGCGCTGTCCGTGCCGATCGCGGGACCGGGTCCGGCGTGTCACCTTCCGGTGACAGATCCTCGTTCGGACGCCATCGCTCGTGTCTGAGGGTTTCCGCCGAAATCCGGCACCGGCCTCCCTCGTCGAGCAGGCCGATCGCGCGCCATTAGCGTCGGCCGACGCGACCCGAGCACCGGGTCGGACGATGGAGGGCGACGATGCCGAAGCACTCGACGGGACGGGTCACGAGGTTCGCGGCGGTGTCGTTGTGCGGACTCGTTCTTGCAGGGTCGGCGTGCAGCGCCTCCGACGAAGGCGGTTCGACGACGTCGCAGGTCGTGGCCACCACCGCGGCGCTGCCGAGCGGTCCGGCCGCGGCCTTCGCCGCGCACGGCAGCGTCGGCCAGGTGTGGATTACCGGTGCCGACGCGGGCACCGAACTGGTGCTGCACGGTGCGACCGGCGTCATCACCTCGGCCGCGGCCGATGGCACCGGTTCGCTGATCTTCCGTAACCTCGACCCGGGCCGGTACGTCGTCACGCACGGCGAGGGTTCGGCACGCACCGTCAGCGAGGCGCTCGAGGTGACGGCGCCCGACGATCCGCCCGCGCCGGATTTCTACGCCGCGCAAGACCCGTTCGAGATCGGCGAAGGCAACGCGGGCTATGGCTATCTCGAGACGCGGGACGGCACGACCCTCGCCTATTCGGTGAAACTCCCCGGACCGCCCGAGAACGGTCCCTACCCGACGGTGGTCGAATACTCGGGCTACAGCCCCGCCGCCCCGGGATCACCGCAGCCGTCGACGTTGATGATGCAGACGCTCGGATACGCAACCGTCGGCGTCAACATCCGCGGCACCGGCTGCTCCGGAGGCGCGTTCCAGTTCTTCGAACCGCTGCAGGGCACCGACGGCTACGACGTGATCGAAACCGTCGCCGCGCAGCCGTGGGTGTTGCACGGCAAGGTCGGGATGGTCGGCATCTCCTACCCCGGCATCGCGCAGTTGTTCACCGCGCAGTACCAGCCGCCGCACCTCGCCGCGATCGCGCCGCTGTCGGTGATCGACGACACCTATCGCTCCACGCTCTACCCGGGCGGTATCCACAACAACGGCTTCGCCAAGGACTGGGCCGAAGAACGCCAGCGCGAGTCCGAACCCTTCGGTCAGGGCTGGGCCGCGGAGCGGCGCGACGAGGGCGACCAGACCTGCATCGACAACCAAGCGCTGCGCGGCCAGAACCCCGATGTCTCGGAGTTGATCGACCTCGTCGAGTTCTACGACAACCCCGACGCGCCCCGTTCCAACGCCTACCACTGGTACGCGAACCTCGACGCGCTCTCGCCGGTGACGTTCGTCGATCGGATCAACGTGCCGGTGTTCCTCGCCGGCGCGTGGCAGGACGAACAGACCGGGCCGCACTTCGCGACGATGCTCGATCGCTTCTCGGGCGCGCCCGTGAAGCGCTTCACGCTCGTCAACGGCAACCACACCGAGTCGCTCACGCCGGAGATCATGAGTCGCTGGTTCGAGTTTCTCGAGTTGTACGTCGCGCAACGCGTGCCCGACATGCCAGTCGGTTTCTATGCAATCGGGCCTCAGGTCATCGGCGCGTCGACCTGGGGTTCGACGGTGCCGTTCCCCGAGCCGCGCTTCGACCCCGAGACCGACAGCTACGACGACGTGCGCGCGCAGTGGGAGGCCGAAGACCCGGTTCGAATCTTGTTCGAGAACGGTGCGGGCTGCTCCGAGATCGCTCTCGGCGCGCCGTGCCCGACGTTCGAGGCGTCGTTTTCGGCGTGGCCGATCCCCGAGACCGAGGCCACCACGTGGTGGCTCGGCGACGACGGCGCGCTCGTTGAGGGACCCGCCGCCATCGCGGCCGGGCGAGACAGCTACACGAGTGCGGGCGACGGACAGGCGTCGATGTTCGAGGGCGGGACGAGCGAATTGTGGAAGGGTCTCCCCGATCTCGACTGGACCCAGCCGGACGCGGGCGAGGCGTTGAGCTACGTGAGCGACCCGCTCGACACGCCGCTCGTGATGGTCGGAAGCGGATCGGTCGACCTGTGGGTGGGTGCCGACCGCTCCGATGTCGACCTCGAGGTGGGGTTGAGCGAGGTGAGGGCCGACGGCAGCGAGTACTACGTGCAGGTTGGTTGGTTGCGGGCGTCGCACCGGGCACTCGACGAGGCTGCGTCGAGCGAGTTGCGGCCCGTGCAGACCCACGCCCTGGCCGACGCCACTCCGCTCCCGGGGACGCCCCAGGAGATGGTGATGGCCCGGGTCGAGCTGTTCCCGTTCGCGCACGTGTTCCGGGCTGGTTCGCGAGTTCGCCTGCTCGTTGACGCGCCGGGCAACTCCCGGCCGCACTGGAGGTTCGACGTGCTCGACACCAACGACGGCACGACCGTGTCGGTGGGACGGGGTGGCGACCGCGCGTCGAGGATCGTGTTGCCGGTCGTCACGCTGTCGTCGGCCGCGGCCGCGGCGATTCCCGAGGCGGCACCCCCGTGTCCGGCTCTGCGCGGCCAACCCTGCCGCGCCTACCAACCCCTCACCAACACCCCCTGACCCTGACCCCACCCCGTGACCTAAAACCGCGGCCTCTATCACCACCACGCCCCGGCCCCACCCCCGTGACCCAAAACCGCGGCTTCTATCGCCAAAACCGTCGCCCCAACCACCAGTTCGACCAACAGAACCCGGCAACCCGGCCGTCCGGCTGACGCCGTCCGGCTCGTCGTCAGATGGCGATCTCGTCGAGGTGGCGTCGGCGGGCGACCTTGTCCTGGACCCGCTCCGGGTCGGAGGCGAGGCGCGCCGCGTAGTTCGAGCTGCTGGCGACCGCCGCGTAGTACGCAGCCTTGCGACGGGCGACGCGACCGTTGGGGCGTGCCTCGTCGCTGACCTGGTCGGGGTCGAGTTGGCTGTTGATGCCGTCCTTCAACAACAGCAGCGCCTCGGCCCGGAGTTGGCTGACGCGACTTTCGGACACGCCCAACTCGTCGGCGAGATCCTGCATGGAGCGTTCCTCGAAGAAGTAGCCGATCACGACCCGGCGGAGCCGGTCGGGGAGCGCCGCCACCGAGTCGGTGAGGTACGAGCGACGCTCACGGGCGACCATGGCGTCCTCCGGCGAGGCGTCGGAGGCGGCGAGGAACGACTCGGCGTCGCCCTCGAGCACGAGCGACTCGTAGTTGAGGACCGTCGCGCGGTGGACGTCTTCAACGAGCTTGTGGACCTGGTCTGCCGGGAGATCCATGGCGGTCGCGACCTCTGCGGGTGAGGGTGCGCGACCCAGCTTGGCGGTGAGCTCCTCGCTGACCTGAGCCATGCCGCGCGCCCGCGCCCGGACCGAACGGCTCGCCCAGTCACGACCGCGCAGCTCGTCGAGCAACGCACCTCGGATACGTGTCGAGGCGAAGCGGTCGAATGCGATACCCCGCGCGGGGTCGAAGGTCCGCGCGGCTTGCGCGAGGCCGAGCATGCCGGCCGACACCAGATCGCTGCGGGTCACGTGACTCGGGATCCGGTGCGCGATCTCCGAGACGACGTACTGGACGAGCGGGAGGTGTTCGCGCACGAGGTCGTCTTCGTGACGCGCCTGCGCCGGATCGATCGCCGCCTTGCGCGTGCCAATCGTGCGGCCGGTCTCGCGAGCGACCCCGCGCTTGGTGGTCGCACCGAGGCCGGTCGAAGCCGTGCGGCTCGTCGCAGTGCTGCGGCTCGTCGTCGTGGCACGGCCGGCCGATGCCGCGCGCTGCGATCCGTCGGCAGTTCGGACCGAACGCTGGCCTCGGCTGAGTGCAGCAACGTCGTCGGTCCTCGCGGTCTTAGCGGTCGTCGTCGACTTGGCGTCCTTCGAGGCGGCAGTGCGAGTGGCCATGAATCCCCCCGGGTTCGATCGGCACGTCCACGGGCAGCTGTCGTGCCCGGCATTCAGGGTGTCGGCGGTCACGTTGGCGTTTCTTGATCAACCGCGCGGTTGAATCACGCTCCGTGGTCGTCGTGTCGCTGAGCGTTCGATCGTGCTTGCGCGCGTCGCTACTGTGAATGTCATCGAAACCGCGAACCACTCGACGACGCGCGCCACGAACGGCGCCGACGCCACCTCCGCCGCAGGCGCCGATGATCGACGCCAACGCTCGTTCGTCGCTGCATCGACGGTGCTCGTGCCTGACGCGGCGGCGCGCCACGAGACCCAGGCCGTGGTCGCCGACGAACTCGAACTCGTGCGCGTCGGGCTCGCCGCGATCCTCGAACCGCTCGGTGTCGGTGTGTGTGGCGAGGCCCGATCGGGCCGCGAAGCGGCAGAACTCGCGGCGTTCGCGCTCCCCGACCTAGTGATCGTCGGGCGTGTCTCTGACGGTTCGACCCATGACGCCCTGAAGCGGGTCGTCGCGGTGAAGCCACGGCCATGTGTGGTCGCGTTGTTCGCCGTGCCCGGCGATCCTGACATCGGTCGAGCGCACGCGCTCGGCGTCGAGGGACTCGCGCTTCGGTCGGGGTCCCTCATCGAACTCGCCGATGTGGTCGAGCGAGTGCTGAAGCACGAACCAGTCATCGTTCCAGCGCTGCAGCCGTCGCTCGCGGGCGCTCTCCACCTGGCGGCTGGCGCCCCGCCGGCGGCCCAACCCGACGGAGCATTGCCGTACGGCGCGCTGTCGGGGCGTGAACTCGAGATGCTCGGTTTCCTCGCGCAGGGCAGGACGAACCGCGAAATCGCGGCGGTCCTGTCGCTGTCGCTTGCCACGGTGAAGACCCACCTCGTGCGGCTCTACTCCAAGCTCGGCGTCGGGAGCCGCAGCGAGGCACTCGCGCGCGCCGCCGCGCTGGGCCTGTTGCGCTGACCGCAATCCCTCAACCCGGCTCACCTGGTCGCGAGGATGATCGTCACGCGCGGTGGTCGCGTCCGATACCGCGCGGTGTGCCCGCAGCTGCGGCGCGCCGCAGCGCCCTGTGACGACGATCACCCGTCCCCGGCGTTTGTTTCACGATCCGCGCGCCGCCGCCGATGGAACCAGTATCCGGACGCGAACGGCGGAGTGCCGTCATGCCCTATGAACAATCCACCATCTCGCCACGACCGCGTGACCCCGAGTCCCACGACCTCGGGTCTGCCGGTGCGGCGGCCGCCCACGACTCGCTGGACGAGCAGGCGCTGAGCGAGGTCTCGAACATCTTGTGGCGCGAGCGCCAACTGCTCGAATTGCTCACGTTCAAGCTCGAGGAGGAACAGCTCGTACTTGCCGCGGGCCGGACACGCTGGCTGAGCCACGCGACGCGCGAAGTCGAGACCGTGCTCGGCGAGATCAAGCGTGTCGAACTCGACCGGGCGGTCCACGTCGAGGCGTTGGCGCGTTCGCTCGGCTTTGCCGACACACCGAGCCTGCGCGAGATCGGCGAGGTCGTCGCCGCTCCGTGGGATCGGATCTTCGATGAGCACCGCCACGCCTTGCTCGAGGCTGCGCACGACATCGACGCGGTCGCCAAGTCGAACCGCGACCTGCTGTCGCGCGGGCAGACCGCGACTCGCGAAGCGCTCGCCGCGCTAGGTGAAGTCGAGATCGACGCGTACACGCCGACGGGTTCGACGCCGGAACGTTCGCTCGGGATGCGTCTCGTCGACGAGGCGATGTGATGGAAGAAGCAGCCTTGGGGCGCGAGGCAAGGCGGTGTGCGCGAAGCGCCGTGGTGTGGGCAGGAGCCGAGCGGGGGCAACCCGATGTCTGACTTCGCGGGGCTTCGTGTCGCGTTGAGCGCGCTGTATGCGCAGCGGCGCGGTCTGGAGATCACCGGGCACAACGTTGCGAATGCCAACACAGATGGTTACAGCCGTCAGCGTGTCGACATGAACGCCATCACCGGACCGGTGACGGGCGCGTTCTTCTCGAAGTGGGAGGGCAGCGGCCAGGGCGTGAAGATTGCGCAGTACGTGCGTTTCCGGGATGCCTTCCTGGAGGTGCGCGCCGCGCTCGAGCACGGTGCCGAGGCGCACCTGTCGCAGGTGCGTTACGCGCTCGACCAACTCGAGCGGCTCTTCGACGAGCCAGGTGACCTCAGCATCCAGCGCTCGATGACCGAACTGTGGGCTGGCTTCGACGACGTCGCGAACCACCCGGGCGACGACGCGGCCCGCCAGCAACTGCTGGAGCGCGCGGGGACGCTCGCAACGACGGTGAACCATGCGGCGAACGAGATCGTGGCAATGCGTGACAGCTCGGTCGGCCAGTTGAACGCGACAATCACCGAGGTCAACGCGATGGCGGGCACCGTCGCACAGTTGAACGACGCCATCAAGGGCGCGGTGACGAGCGGACTGAACGGCAATGACTTGATGGACCAACGCGATCTGCTCGTCGAAAAGCTCGCGGCGAAGCTCGGCGCGACGATCCGGCCTGGCGAGTTCGGATCCGTGAACGTGTTCGTCAACGGCACCGCCCTCGTCAACGGGGGGCATGCCGAGGCGCTCGAAGTCGACACCTCGGGCGCGTCGGTCGTCGTGCGCTGGCAGAAGGACAACTTCCCTGCGACGATCACGGCGGGTGACGTCGGCGGACTGCTCGAGGTCGTGAACGTCAGCTATCCCGGCTATCTCGCCGATCTCGACACGATCGCTCTGAAGTTGCGGGACGATGTCAACGCGCTGCACGCGGGGACTTCAGGCTCGATCGCGGCGACGAGCCGGGATCAGAGCGCCGCGGGGAGTCTCGACATCCAGGTGGCGCTCAACGGGGGCGCATTCACGACGGTGAGCGTCGCGGGCGCCGACTGGTCCGGCGCAGGTGGCCCGGCCGCGTTGCAGGCCGCGTTGCAGGCCGCGATCGACGCCGGGATCGGCGCAGGGAACGCGACGATCGCCGTGACGGGCGCACTCGGTGCTCCGCTCTCGATCAGTGTGACACCGTCGGCCGGGAACACCGTGCAGACGCAGGCGGTGCTCGGCAACGCCGGGTTCGGCACCTTGCTCGGACGAACCGCGGTCGGGCTCGACGGCATCGGCGGGCGAAGGTTCTTCGAGGCGACGAGTGCTCGTGACCTCGCCGTGTCGGGTGACATCACTGGGGCGAGCCAGATCGCGGCTGCCGCGGCCGGTGCGGGGCCGCTCGATGCCAGCGTCGCGTTGGATCTCGCCGAGTTGGCCTCGTCGACGAACGGTGCTGATGCGATGTACCGCGCCTACATCGTCGCTCTCGGTGTCGACAGCCAAGCGGTGCAGCATCGTCATGACATCCAGAAGGAGACCATGAGCCAGGTCGACGATTCACGCACCGCGCTCTCTGGCGTGAACATCGACGAGGAGATGGTGAACATGGTGCAGTTCCAGCACGCCTACGACGCGGCGGCCCGGTTCATGACCTCGGTCGACGAGATGCTCGACACGTTGATCAACCGCACCGGCGTGGTCGGTCGCTAGAACGAGGTGAGATAGATGGTCTCGGCTGACTTCCGGGTCACGCATGCGTCGATGGCGCGCAAGGTCACCGGCAACATGCAGCGTTCGATCGCGAGACTCGAACACCTCCAAGAGCAGATCAGCTCGAACCGTCGGATCAACCGTCCGTCGGACTCACCCGTCGGAACGGTGGCCGCACTGCGGTTGCGCGCCGAGATCGGCCGCAACGAACAGATCGATCGCAATCTCGACGATGCGACCGCGTGGCTCGCGACCGCCGACGATGCGCTCACGGCGATGGCCGATCAGATCAACCGGATTCGCGACCTCGCGATCCAGGCGAACAACGGCGCGCTCGGTCAGGTCGAGCGTGACGCGGTGGCGGCCGAGGTGCGCCAGTTGCGTGAGGGTCTCCTCAATCTTGCGAACGCGAAATACCTCGACCGGGCAGTGTTCGCGGGGACGGCGACCGGACCGGCCTACGACTCGGCCGGCACCTTCATCGGTCAGGCCGCCAGAATCGAGCGCACGATCGCGCCCGGCGTGAGGGTCCAGGTGAATCTCAACGCCGACACTGTGTTCGGGCTCGCAGGTGCCGATCTGTTCAGCGTGGTCACCAACCTCGCGACGGCGATCAGCACGAACACCAACATCGACGGCGAACTCGCCAACCTCGACACGAGCACACGCACCGTGCAACAAGGTCTGGCCGAGGTGGGTGCACGGATGAAGCGGATCACGACCATGCAAGATCGGGCGAGCGCCAGCAGCATCTCGTTGCGGCAGAGCTTGTCGCAGGTGGAAGACGTGGATCTACCGAAGGCGATCATGGAGATGCGGATCCAGGAAACGGCATACCAGGCGGCGCTGCAAACGACGGCAAAGGTCATCCAACCGTCCCTCGTCGACTTCTTGCGGTGATGTGATGATCGAATTGGAACTCACCACCGAGACCGAGCTCGTCGAGATCCACTTCGCGGCCGGGATCCCGGGTTTCCCGAACGCGCGACGCTTCTCGCTCGAACCATGGGGCGGGCCTGAGTCGCCGTTCATGATGATGTCATCGATCGACGATCCCGATGTCGGGTTCGTGGTCATCGCACCCTGGGTGTTCCACCCCGACTACGAGTTCGAACTCGACCGTGCCACCGCCGAGCGGCTCGGGCTCAACGACGTGTCCGACGCGGTCGTCGTCTGTGTCGTGACGCTCGCCGAACGTGCCGAGGATGCGACGGTGAACCTCCTCGGTCCGATCGTCATCAACCGCGCCACGCTCGAGGCGTGTCAAGCAGTGTTGCCCGCATCGGGGTATCAGGTGCGCGCGCCACTCAGCCGCGCCGCGTGATAACGGCACCCTTCGAACCGACGCGTCGTGTGTCGGGGGCGGCGGTTGCGATCGCGCGTCCGTCCAATCGCAGCATCATCTGACAGCAGGTGCGCGGGCTTCTATGCTCGGTGCGGCGACGCTGCAGGCTCGGTGCCGACGCGGAGGCCACCACGGAGGGAGGACCCCGTGCTCGTTCTGACGAGACGTGCGAACCAGAGCATCATGATCGGGCACGACATCAAGGTGACCGTGCTCGAGGTACGCGGTGATCAGGTGCGTCTGGGTATCAGCGCGCCGCGGTCGGTCGACGTCCATCGCGAAGAGGTGTGGGCGAGCCTCCAGCAGGCGAATCAGGCCGCGGTGAAATCACCCAAGGACCTCGCACGATCCCCACTCCCCGAAGCCCCAGCTCAACCCGAGGTTCGTCGATAGGTCACCCGACGGTTGCGCGGCCACGCACTTGGATTCAGGTGAGATCGGCTGGGTGCACGAAGGGGCGGTCGATTGCCTCGGCGACCACCCGGTTGGTCATCGAACCGTGGCGGGTGTTCATCCCGAGCCCGAGCGCCGGGTGCCTGCGCAGCACCGCGGCGAGGTTCTCGGTCGCGAGTTCGACGGCATAGGGCAGCGTGGCGTTGGTGAGCGCGTAGGTCGAGGTGTGCGGCACCGCGCCGGGCATGTTGCCGACGGCGTAGTGCACGACGTCGTGACGCAGGAACGTCGGCTCGCGATGGGTTGTTTCGACGATCCCTTCGACGCAGCCGCCCTGGTCGATCGCGACGTCGACGATGACCGAGCGTGGTTTCATCGACTCGATCATCGCGTCGATGACGACCTTGGGGGCACGCCCACCGGGAATGAGCACCGCGCCGATGACAAGATCGGCCTCGCTCACCGCGCGGGCGACCGACGCGGCGTTCGACGCGAGCGTCAAGATGCGACCCTGGTGGATCTGGTCGACCCAGCGCAGCCGGTCGAGGTTCTTGTCGATCAGCGTGACCTCGGCCTGCATGCCTTGCGCGATCCATGCGGCATTCCAACCGACGTTGCCGGCGCCGATCACGACGACCCGCGCCGGTCGGACTCCCGGCGCGCCGCCGAGCAGGATCCCGCGCCCACCGTGGCGACGTTCGAGGTGATGCGCGCCGACCTGGGTTGCCATCCGCCCGGCGACTTCGCTCATCGGTGCGAGCAACGGCAGCGAACCGTCGCCGAGCTGCACCGTCTCGTAGGCGATGGCGGTCGTTCCCGCGGCGAGCAATGCGTCGGCGACGCCGGGGTAGGCAGCGAGGTGCAGGTAGGTGAACAAGGTCAGGTCGGCACGCAGGTGCATGAACTCGTCAACCTGAGGTTCCTTCACCTTGAGCACCATTTCGGCGCCCCACGCCTCGGCCGCGTCGACCACCAAGCGCGCCCCCGCGGCGACGAAGTCGGAGTCGGTGATCGAGCTGCCTACGCCGGCGCCGGCCTCGACGAGTACTTCGATGCCGTGTCGCACGAGTTCGTGAACGCCGTCGGGTGTGATCGCGACGCGATGTTCGTCGACCTTGATTTCGCGCGGGACGCCGACCTTCATCGCCGCCCATTCTCATAGCGGCACCGGCCGAGCCGAAGGATCCCTCGCGCGATGTCCGAGCTGCGGGCGTCCGAGCCTCCGGTGGACACTCGTCGCCCGAACGCCTTCAGCGGGTGCCCCATGCGTAGGTCTGTTTGTGGAGCCTGAGGTACACGAAGGTCTCGGTGCTGCGCACGCCCGGGATGCGACGGACCTTGTCGTTGAGGAGTTCGAGGAGGTGTTCGTCGTCCTCGCAGACGATCTCGAACAGCAGGTCGAAGCTCCCCGACGTGTAGACGAGGTAGTCGACCTCGGGGATCGCTGCGAGCGCGTCGGCGACCGCTGTGATGTCGCCCTCGGTGCGGGCGCCGACCATCGCCTGGCGACGGAATCCCAGACGCAAGGGATCGGTGACCCCGACGACCTGGACGACACCGCCGTCGACCAGACGCTGGACCCGTTGGCGCACCGCAGCCTCGGAGAGCCCGACTTCGGCGGCGAGGCGTGTGTAGGGCAACCGACCGTCGCGTTGGAGCAGTTCGATGAGCTGCTTGTCGGCATCGTCGAGTTGCGCGACGTCGTCACGGCGCCGGCCGCGGGCGTCGCGCCCGGTCGCGACGCGCGCCGCGTCCGGAGACGCGGGGCGTGGCGCCGGGCTCATCTCACGCGACCAGCGCGGCGCACAGGTCGGCGAAGGCGTCGACGTAGCCGTCGATGTCGGCATCGGTGTGTTGCACTGAGATCGTCCACTGTTCCTCGTCGCCCGGAGTCATGAAGATCCCGCGATTGACCATCCACGGATACGACGCCGCGTACAACTCGAGGTTCGTGTCGAGGAAGTCGCGGTAGTTCGTGAGCGGCGTGGGTCGGTACGACACACACCCCTTGGCCCCGAGGTCGACCGTGTGCGCCGGGAGACGCGCGTCGTTGATGGCCTGAGCGCAACCCGATGCGAGACGAGTCCCGAGCGTCGCGAGGTATTCGTACGCGTCGGGTGTGAGGACCTCGGTGAGCGCGGCGAGCGCGCCGGCGGCGACGAGAGGATTGCCGTTGAAGGTGCCCTGCTGTGCGGCGCCGCGTTCGATGGTGCTCATGATGTCGGCGCGCCCTCCGAACGCAGCGCCGGGAGTCCCGCCGAACGTTGCCTTGGCGAGGCACACGAGGTCGGGCCGCACGCCGTAGCGCTCACCGGCGCCGCCCGCCGCGATCGAGGTGCCGGTCTTCACTTCGTCGTAGATGAGGACGGCGCCGTGCGCGTGCAGCAGGTCCTTGAGACCTTGGAGGTAGCCCGGCTGCGGTTCTGCGATCCCGATGTTCATCATCACCGGTTCGATGATCATGCAGGCGATCTCGCCGCCGCGTTCGTCGAGCAGATTCGACAACACCGTCAGGTCGTTGAACGGAACCGCGTGGGTGTAGTCGGCGAGCCACTTGGGCGTGCCGAGCGACATCGGGGTGCTCGCCGGTTGATCACGTCCTCCCATGACGTCGGCGTTGGGCACGACCGAGAACATCACCGTGTCGTGATGACCGTGGTACGAACCTTCGGCCTTGACGACATGGTCTCGCCCGGTGTGCGCGCGAGCGATCCGGATCGCGTGCATCGTCGCCTCGGTGCCCGAGTTGCAGAACCGCAGTTGGTCGACGTCGTAGCGCGCGCAGATCACCTCGGCGAGTTCGACGGTCGCGGGAGTGGGCGCGGCGAAATGCGATCCGTTCGCGGCGGCGCGGGCGATCGCCTCGACGATCTTGGGATGGGCGTGGCCGTAGACCATGCAGCCGAAGCCGCCGTGCGTGTCGACGTACTCGTTGCCGTCGACGTCCCAGACCTTGGATCCGTGACCGTGGGTGAGGTAGATCGGGTACGGGTCGCCCTGCTGGAACGATGAGCCGACACCGAGCGGCATCGACCGCAGGGCGCGCTCGTACCACTGCTTCGACACCGAAGTGCGCTCGAGCAGTTTCGCCATCTCGACCGAAGCAATCTCCCGCGCCCGACGATTCAAACGTTCAACATCAAGCACGATCAAGGTCCCTTCTGATCACGCGGATGCTGGCCGCGTGAGGGAGCGCAGCGACCGAACACGCGAAGCGAGCGGAGCGAATGGAGCGGAGCCGGTTTTGCGGAGCGGAAGTAGCGGAGTGGGAGCGGAGCAATGGACTCAGTGCTTGATCATGACGTGCTTGAGCTCGGTGTAATGCTCGAGCGCGTAGGCGGACATGTCCTTGCCGTAGCCGCTGTGCTTGAAGCCGCCGTGGGGCATCTCGCTGGTGATCATGATGTGCTGGTTGACCCACACGCAGCCGAACTCGAGTGCCTTGGTCATGCGCATCGCCCGGCCGACGTCGCTCGTCCAGACCGATGCCGACAGTCCGTAGTCGACGCCGTTGGCCCAGGCGATCGCCTGCGCCTCGTCGGTGAAGCGCTGCACCGACACCACGGGCCCGAACACCTCTCGCTGGACGATCTCGCTGTCCTGCGCGGGGTTCACGACCACGGTCGGCTCGTAAAAGAAGCCGGCACCGGCGCCGCGGCTGCCGCCGACGGTGACCTCGGCGCCGCCGTCGCGTGCGCGCTCGACCATGCCTGCGACTCGGGCCTGTTGGTCGGCTGAGATCACCGGTCCCATCGCGGTGTCCTCGTCGAACGGGTCGCCCATCGCGATCGCGCCGACCGCGTCGGTGAGTTGGGGGACGAGCCGTTCGAACGCAGCCGCGCCGGCCATGACCCGGCACGGAGCGGTGCAGTCCTGGCCCGAGTTGTAGTAGGCGCCTTCGCTGAGCGCGCCGACGACCGCGTCGATGTCGGCATCGTCGAACACGATGACCGGCGCCTTGCCACCGAGTTCGAGGTGAACTCGCTTCAAGGTGTCGGCGGCGTTGCGGGCGATCAGCTTGCCGGTGTTCACATCGCCGGTGAGCGACACCAGGCGGATGTCGGGGTGGCGCACGATCGCGTCGCCCGCCGTTTCGCCCTGGCCGCACACGACGTTGAGCACGCCGGGCGGCAGCACCTCGGCCGCGAGTTCGGCGAACCGCAGCAGCGACAGTGGTGTGAGTTCGGACGGCTTCAGGACGACCGTGTTGCCCGTGGCGAGCGCAGGCCCGAACTTCCACACGGCCATGTTGAGCGGGTAGTTCCAGGGCGCGATGCCGGCAACGACCCCGAGCGGGTCGCGGCGGAGATAGCTCGTGTGATCGGCGAGGTACTCGCCGGCGCTCTTGGCATCCATGTTGCGGGCGGCGCCGCCGAAGAAACGCAGGTTGTCCATCGACAGGTCCATCTCGATCCCGATGATCGCCTTGGGTTTGCCGACGTTGCGCATCTCGATGTCGGACAACTCGTCGATGTTGTCGTTGATGAGATCAGCGAGCGCGAACAGGGCCTCGGAGCGTTCCCGCGGGGTCTTCGCCGACCATTCGCCGAACGCGCTCGTTGCGGCGTCGACTGCGGCGTCGACGTCGACCGCGTCGGAACTCGCGACCGTGGCGAGCACGCTGCCGGTGGCGGGTTCGAGCACGTCGTCGGTCTTGCCCGATGCCGCCGGGACGAACTTGCCGCCGATGAAGTTGTCGGTACTCGCCGCCATGGTGGGCTCCTTCGTCGATCGCGACACACGGGCGCGTCGCGGTGGGTCAAACTGGGTGATCGTGGAGGTGGCGGGCGGCCGGGTCGGCGCCCGCGGGGCGAGCCGACCGACCCGAGCCGGGGCCGGGCGTCCATGATGCGTCGTCGATGGCCATGATTGCAAGGGAATCCACGTTCAGTCGCACGATTCACTGCGGATTTCGTTGCGCCGAACGCCCTCGGTGTGCGAAGGTGACGTCCGAATTCGAGGGGGCCCAGCCGCGTGCACCGATTCGTCAATGGTTCGATCCTGTGCGGAGACGGCTCGCTCGCCGACGCCCTGGTGGTCGATGACGGACGGGTCGTGGCGATCGGACCCGATGCCCACGATGACCGGGGCCGGCGGTTGACCGAGGTCGACCTCGGCGGCGGGTTGTTGCTTCCCGGCTTTCGCGACGGACACGCCCACCCGCTCTGGGGTGGTATCGATCTGCGACGCTGCCCGCTCGATCGCTGCCGATCCGTCAACGAGATCGTGACCGCCGTCGGTGCCTATGCCGCGGCGCGGCCCGAACTCTCCTGGATCCAGGCCGGCCCCTACGACCCCTCGGTCCTTCCCGACGGCCGCGCCGATGCTGCGTGGCTCGATGCCGTCGTTCCCGACCGACCGGTGAAGCTGAGCGCCGCGGATTACCACACCGCGTGGGTCAACAGCCGGGCGCTGCAACTCGCCGGCATCGACTCGGACGTCGCCGATCCGCCGCTCGGCCAGATCGTCCGTCGAGCCGACGGTAGCCCGAGCGGGATGCTCGTCGAGTGGGGCGCGATCGAACTCGTCGACCGCCTGATCCCCGAACCCGACGCGGACGAACGTGCCGCCGGACTCGACGCGGCGATGCAACACTTCGTCCGCAACGGACTCGTGTGGGCGCAAGACGCGGCCGTCTCGATCGACGACGCACGCACCTACCGCGCCGCGGCCGAGCGTGACCAGCTCCCGGTGCGCATCAACTTGGCGTGGCGCGCCGAACCCGACGCCTGGCGGACCCAACTCGCCGATTACGGCGTTGCCCGTCGCGACCTCGAAGCGGATCGTTCGTGTGAGGGTCGCCTGACTGCTCGGACGGTGAAGTTCTTCGCGGACGGCGTGATCGAACAAGGCACCGGATTCGTGCTGGAGCCGTACGAGGTGGAGCCGCACGACTGCGGGCTCCCGAACTGGAAACCGGACGAGTTGGCCGAGGCCGTCGCGTCGGCCGCGAGCCAGGGTTACCAGATCCACATCCACGCGATCGGCGACGGCGGGGTCCGGATGGCCCTCGACGCCATCGAACACGCGGCTCGGGTCAATGGAGCCTTCCCCGAGCGGCCGGTCATCGCGCACACCCAACTCGTCGACCCCGCCGATCGCCAACGGTTCGCGTCGTTGGGCGTGATCGCCAACTTCGAGCCACTGTGGGCGCGCCTCGACCCCGTGAACCGCGACCTCACCATCCCGCGCCTCGGTCCGCGCCGCGCCTCGTTGCAGTACCCGATCGCCACGCTGGCGCGCCAGGGTGCGCCGATCAGTTTCGGGAGCGACTGGCCCGTGTCGTCGGTGTCTCCGCTCGAGGGACTCTCGGTCGCGGTGACGCGGCAGATGCCCGACGGGACACCGGCCGACGGATGGTTGCCCGACGAGCGCGTCGCGATCGGCGCCGCGGTCCGTGCGTACACTGCGGGCAGCGCCTACCAGGCGTTCGATGACGCAAGGGGGACCATCGAAGTGGGTCAGCGGGCCGACTTCTGTCTGGCGGGATCCGACATCACCGCGATCGCCGGCCTCGAGGTCGCCGAGGTCGAGGTAATCGGGACCTGGGTCGACGGAGTCGAGGTGTGGCGCGCGTGAGTTTCGACGGGCGCATGAGGTCGACGGGCGCATGAGCGTCGACGGTCGCAAGGGCTCGGTCGACATCGTCGGCGTCACCAAGACCTTTGGTTCGGTCGTGGCGGTCGACGCGATCGACCTGCACGTCGCCCCCGGTGAGTTCATCGCGCTGCTCGGCCCGAGCGGGTGCGGGAAGACCACGACGTTGCGGATGCTCGCCGGTTTCGACGACCCCGACGCCGGCTCGATCCGAATCTCCGGCCAGGATGTGCTCGGCCGGCCGCCCTACAAGCGCGACGTCAACACCGTGTTCCAGCACTACGCATTGTTCCCGCACATGACGGTCGCGGAGAACGTCGCCTACGGGCTCAGGCAAAAGCGTGTCGCCAAGGCCGAGATCGGCCGCCGGGTGGGCGAAGCGCTCGAGATGGTGAAGATGAGCAAGCTGGCGCGCCGCAAGCCGCGTCAGATGTCGGGCGGCCAGCAACAGCGCGTCGCGCTCGCCCGGGCACTGGTCAACCAACCGAGCGTGTTGCTGCTCGACGAGCCGCTCGGAGCGCTCGACCGCAAACTGCGCCAGGAGATGCAGATCGAGTTGAAGCTGCTGCAGCGCGACGTCGGCATCACCTTCGTGTTCGTCACGCACGACCAAGAGGAAGCGCTGTCGATGTCCGACCGCATCGCGGTCATGCTCGACGGTCAAATCGAACAACTTGCCGACCCGGACACGATCTACGAGCAGCCCTCGTCTGCGTTCGTCGCCGGGTTCATCGGGCAGAACAACTTCTGGTCGGGCGTCGCGACTGTTGATGGCATGCGCGCGGAAGACGGCGCGGTATTCCTCAGCGAACGCATGCAGGACGGGCTCGTGCCCGGCGCGGCGACACTCGGCTCGGTGCGACCCGAGGCGATCAACGTGAGCACCACCGATCCCGGTGCGTCGACCAACTGCGTGCAGGGAGAACTCGCCGGCGTGTCACCACTCGGCGACATCGTCCAGTTCGTCGTGCGTACCGCCGAACGCGAGGTGCTGATCAGGGCGCCTCGGCGCGACGCCGCGCGTGCACTGCCCGGTGATCCGGTGTGGTGCACGTGGAGCGCGCGCGATGCCTATGTGTTCGACGCGCGCCAGCGCGATCTCGTGCTCGTCGACCCCACCACCGATACCGCCCCGGTCGGGGCTTGAATCAGGAGCGTCCCATGGCCAAGATCCTCATCCCTCGCGTGACAGCCGAGCGACTCGCCTACACGCTCAACCGACGGCACTTCCTCGCCCTTTCGGGCGCGACGGCCGCAGCGGCGTTCCTCGCAGCCTGCAGTGGCGGCGGTGGTGGCGGCAAGTCAATCAACTTGTTCACCTGGGCCGAGTACGACGACGAGAAACTGCTGAATTCGTGGGGCGACATCACCATCGACCTTTATGGGTCGAACGAGGAAGCAATCCAGAAACTCGCCGCCGCCAAGGGTTCGTCCGGCTACGACGTCGTCGTCCCGACCGGCGTGTTCATCCCGCAGATGGTGCGCGAGGACCTGCTCGAGCCGCTGGACCTCGACAAGATCCCCAACTTCGCGAACATCGACGTGCCCTACACGAACCAGGACTGGGACCCGGGCAACAAGTACTCGGTGTGCAAGGACTGGGGATCGACGGGTTGGATCTACGACAACACCGTCATCACCGACCCGCTCGTCACCTGGGCCGACTTCCTCGCCGCGATCGAGGGGCCTGCGAGCGGCAAGGCATCGGTGCTCGATACGCCAGGAAACCTCTGCGGCCTCTACTTCTGGGCCAACGACATCGACTGGACAACGGAGAAGACCGAGGACCTCGACGCTTGCGAGGAGTATCTCGTCAACACGCTCGCCTCGCACATCAAAGCCTTCGACTCGTACCCGGGGATCGCGCTCACCCAGGACAACTACGTACTGTCGCAGGCCTGGAACGGCGACGCCCGCCAGGGCCTGTTGTCGGTCGAGGAAGCCGGCGGCGACCTGGACAAGTACACCTGGGCGCTCGGCGCGCCCGTCACCGAGTTGTGGATGGACAACTGGTGCATCGTCAAGGGCGCGGAGAACCTCGACGACGCCCATGACTTCATCAACTTCATCCTCGACAAGGAGAACTCGATCACCGACCTCGAGTTCCACGGCTACAACACCGGCATGGCCCAGATCGAGAGCCTGCTGCCCGACGACCTGAAGTTCAAGGACATGATCTTCTTCACCGAGGAGCAGGTCGCCACGTTCACCCCTGGCGCAGTGAACAGCGCCCAGGACCGCCTCGTCGACATCTACAACAAGACGAAGGCCGAAGCCGGCGCCTGAGTCGCAGCGAGCCGGAACGCCCATGGACTCGACGAGCGTCGCGGCGCCGCGCACGCCACGACGGAGGTTCCGCGCGCCGAAGTTCACGCTCGCGCTGCCGACCTGGGCGTTCTACGTGGTCTTCTTCGCGGTGCCAGTCGCGTTCATCATCGTCTACAGCTTCGGCACGAAGGTCCAGGGTTCGGCGGGCCGCACCGACCTCAGCCCGCTGACCCTGGAGCGCTACCGCGACGCATTCGACCCGACGTTCTTCACGGTCATGCGGCAGACCATGCGGATCTCGATCACCGGCACCTTGTTGTGTCTCGTCATCGGGTTCCCGGTTGCCTACTTCATGGCGGTGCGGGTGCCGCCGCGGTGGCGCGGCGTGCTGCTCGGCGTGTTGATCATCCCGTTCTGGACCAACTTCCTGATCCGCACGATCGCCTGGAAGATCGTGCTGTCACCCGTGGGGTTCTTCTCGAACTGGTTTCAGGACATAGGCCTGCGCGACTCCAACCTCCAGGTGCTGAACACCAAGGCCGCGGTGCAACTCGGGGTCGTCTACAACTACCTGCCGCTCATGATCTTCCCGCTCTTCGTGACGCTCGATCGACTCGAACCGGTGCTGCGCGAGGCGAGCAAGGATCTCGGTGCGGGTCGGATCAAGACTTTTCTCCAGGTGACGCTGCCGCTCTCCGCCCCTGGTGTGGTCGCGGGCCTCCTGCTCGTGTTCATCCCGCTGTCCGGTGACTACATCACCGCGGCGGTGCTCGGCGGCGCCGACGGCAACATGGCCGGCGCGCTGGTGGCCTCGCAGTTCCTGCAGGCACAGAACCAGGCGTTGGGCTCGGCAATCGCGGTGATTTTGATGGGCGCGATCATCCTGTCGATCTCGGTGGTCGCCGTGGCCGCGTTGCTGGTGCGTACGGTGATACGAAGAGCGCGGCGCGTTGATCTCGCGGAGTTCGAGCCGACGATGGCTGGTGTGTGATGACTGCCCGAGTTCGTCGCCGGCGCGTCGATCTCGTGAACGTTGGTCTCGTCGTCTGGGCGGTCGCCGCGCTTGTGTTCCTGTACCTACCGATCGTCTTCGTCGTGATCTACAGCTTCACCGACAACCGCGACCTCACGCGCTGGGGTGGTTTCACGACCGAGTGGTACTCGAGGTTGGCCGACAACCAGCAGTTGCTCGACACGGTATGGAATTCGTTCCGGGTCGCGATCTACGCCACGCCGGTATCGGTGGTGCTCGGCGGCCTTGCTGGCATCGCGCTGGCGCGGCGACCCGGTGCCTGGACGCGCGGCTTCCTCGTGTTCGTGTTCTTGATCCTGGTCACGCCCGAGATCGTCGACGCCATCGGTCTGCAGGTGTGGTTCGTCAACCTGGCGGATCAGGTGTCCTGGCTCGGCGGCCCGCTGATCAACCCCTCGGTTCCGGTGATCCGGAACCTGTTCCCGATGATGATCGGACACGTGATCTTCAGTTCGGCCGTCGTCACGCTCATCGTCCGTGCACGCATGGCAGGACTCGACGAAAGTCTCGAAGAGGCCGCGGCCGACCTCTACGCGCCGCCGCGTCGCGCCTTTTTCCAGATCACGTTGCCGCTCGTCTTCCCCGCGCTGCTCGCTGGTGGACTGCTGTCGTTCACGTTCAGCCTCGACAACGTCATAATCAGCCAGTTCGTGAGCCGACCTGGGTCCTCGACTTTCCCGCTCTACGTGTTCGGCAAGGTTCGATCGGTGTTGCGACCCGACCTTGCCGCGGCGTCGACGCTCATCCTGCTCGCGACGTTGTTCGCGCTCGCGGTCGTCGTCGCGGTGCTGCGCCGCTCTGGTGACAGCAGCACCGATATCGCCGCAACCCTCACCGGTGGTGCATGAGCCGCTTCGTTGGCCTCGCCCTGTTGCGCCGTCGCTGCACCGACGACGTCGCGGACAACACCACTCGGACGTTCGAGGGCGGGTCGGAGTGCTCGTGTGATGGGACCAGTGGTTCCCCGAGTCGGCGCGACTCACCGCGCTCGCGGGTGCCGAGTTGATCGTCGTGCCGGCCGCGATCGGCGACCTGACCGACCGCGACGGCATGGATGTGAGCGACGAACCCTGGACCGCGGTGCAGCGCGGACACGCCATCGCCAACGCGGTGTTTCTACGCCGCGGCCAATCGGGTCGGTCACGAACCCGGCCCCGACGGTGGCGGCGTCGACTTTTGGGGTCGAGTTTCGTGTTCGATCCGTACGGTGTCCCGTTGGGTAGCACGAGCCGAGACGAGGAGGAGACCTTGTTGGTCGAGATCGACCTCTATGCCGTTGCCGAAGCACGCCGGCGCGCCGCCTACTTCTTCCGCGACCGGCGCATCGACGCCTACGAAGGGCTGGGCCGCCGCTCCATCGAGGGGTTCGGAGCATGAGCGGGACGATCGCGTTCTTCCCCGAGGGCGCCTATGGTCCGGCGCTCAACTCGGTCGGGATCGCGCAGGCGTGCCAGAAACTCGGCCACCGTTGCGTGTTCATCCGCGACCCGGGCTTCACCGGAGTCTTCAGCGCGTATGGCTTCGACGAGGTCGAGGTGGCGATGTCGGAGCCGATGGCGCCCGAGGAGATGGCTCGTTACTGGAGCGACTTCATCAACGGCCACATCCCCAACTTCGCGCGATCGCCGTACGACCAGATCGACAACTACGTCAAGGAGTGCTGGGACGCGGTCGTCGACACCGCCAAGTGGGCAGAGAAGGGGCTCCCGGCCGCGCTCGACACGATCCGGCCCGATGTCGTCTGCGTCGACAACGTCATCTTGTTCCCTGCCGTCAAGCGATACTGCGCCGAACACGGCAAGGCCTGGGTTCGCATCATCTCCTGCAGCGAGAACGAGATCCCCGACCCCGACATCCCGCCCCACCTGTCCGGGTGCGGCGAGGACGACCGCGAGTGCCATCGCGCGTTCGAGGCGCACTTCAACAAGGTCATCGCGCCGATCCATGCCGACTTCAACGAGTTCCTCGCTCGTTGTGGTGAGCCGCCGTACCCGCTCGGACAGTTCTTCGAGCCTTCGCCGTGGTGCAACCTGCTGCTCTACCCGCAGCCGGTTGCGTTCACGCGCCGGCACCCGTTGCAAGCACCGCAGTATGAGTACCTCGAGGGCTGCGTGCGCGACGACGAGCCCTTCGCCGTCCCCGACCTCGCCCCGGGCCCCGACGCGCCCCTCCTGTACGTGTCGTTCGGCAGCCTCGGCGCCGGCGACACCCAGCTGCTACAGCGCATCATCGCCCTGATGGGGAATCAGCCATACCGTTGCCTCGTCAACGTCGGCGAGTACCTCGACCAGTACCCGGTGCCGCCCGCGAACGTGCACGTGGCGTCGTGGTATCCACAGCCGTCGGTGATCCCGCAGGTCGACGCGGTCGTCCACCACGGCGGCAACAACTCGTTCACCGAGTGTCTGTACTTCGGGAAGCCCGCGCTGGTGCTGCCCTATGTCTGGGACGGCCACGACAACGCCACACGGGTCGCCGAGACCGGGCACGGCTTGACGATGCACCGTTCGAACTGGACCGACGCCGAGTTCGTCGCCGCGCTCGAACGCCTGTTGTCCGACCAGACCATGCGCGCCAAACTCGCCGCCACGAGCGCGCACATGCACGCGAACGACGGACCGACCAAGGCCGCGGGCATCCTCGACCGGCTCGTCGCGGAGCACGGCGGGTGAGCGCCCAGGGATCGAGCGCCCAGGGATCGAGCGCCGAGGGATCGAGCGCCGAGGGATCGAGCGCCGAGGGATCGAGCGCCGAGGGATCGAGGGCCCAGGGATCGAGCGCGCCCCACATCACAGCCGCGTCGCAACTGGGCGACCTGCAGGATTGGGGTCCGGTGACGTCGCCGATCGGCGAGGCGTCACGCACGGCCGGTGTCGTGCTGCAGCGCGGCGCGGATGGTCGATCTGAGTACGGCGTGTGGACCTGCACCCCCGGTTCGTGGCATTGCGAGGTCGAACGCGACGAGTTCTGTTACTTCCTCGCCGGGCGGGCGACCTACACGCACGAGTCGGGCGAGGTGATCGAAGTCGCGGCCGACGTCGCCGCGTTCTTCGCGGCGGGTTGGCGAGGGCGTTGCGACGTCCACGACACCGTGCGAAAGGTCTACGCGATCCATTGACCTACTCCACACCTCCGTGCGTCATGAGCGTGCGACGAGTCGAGGTTCACGACGCCGGATGGGTGAGGGCCGGTGGTCAGCCGCAGCCGCCGCCCCACGGGGCCATGCCCTGCCACTGGTAGAGCACCCACGCGAGATCGTCCTGATCCCAGGGCGAGGCGCGGTCGGGGCGCACGCCGATGAGCGCGGGTCGGCCGGCGTGCGCGGCGGTCGCGTCCCACGTGCTCGATGCGAACTGGTACGCGCCGTAATACCCCGCCGGATTCACCGCGGTGTAGACGCCTCGGCTCTCGCGCTGGCGCACGCAGCTGAGGAACGGGTCGTCGTGGTGCGGATGGACGCCCGGCTCGGGCGGTGGTGGCGGATCGATCGGGTCGGGACGCGGCGGATTGGTGGTACTCGTTCCGCCGTTGTCCGGCGAAGTGCCGTCGGTCGTGGCGGGCTCGGCGGCCCGGGCGGCGAGCGCGGCGGCTGCCTCGGCCTCGGCAGCGGCACGTTGTTCCTGCTGGTAACGAGCCTGCAGGTCGGCGAGACGGGCCTGAAGCGCCTGTTCGTCCTGGGCGAGGCCCGCGACGACCTCGGCTTGGTGGGCGCGGCGAGCCTCGAGGTCGGCGAGCGCATCGCGGCCCTCGCGGGTGAGGGCGGCGTACCGGTCGAGGGCGCCGCGGCTGTTCTCGCCCGCGACCCGCAGCAACGTCGATCGCCGTGCCGTATCCATGACGTCGCGGCCGCCGAGCAACGAACTCACCGAGCCACCCGAGCCGGCGCCTTGGTAGAGCGCGAGCGCCTCGGCGCGGGCGTGGCGGCGGGCGTCGCGAGCGGCCTCGGCGATCGAGGTCTGACGCTGCTCGATCGCGGCGATGTCGCGCTCGATCGCTGCGGCCTCGCGTTGCGCGGCGAAGAAGCGTTCCGCGAGTTCGTCGATCGCCGCCGTCGCGGCCGCCAAGTCGTCAGCGGTGGAGGCGCTCGCCCGATCGATCGGCAACAGCGTGAACGCCACCATTGCGATGACGGACCAGATCGTGATCACGGGCCAGATGCTGATCACGGGTCGGCACGCGGCGGCGAAGCACGTCGGCGTCGGGCGTCGGGACAGGGTTCGGCTCCCGGTCGGGGGATGGGTCGGGCAGCGCCGCTCCGCACGGAGCACTGCCGGGCGCCCGCGGTGCGGCGAGGCGTCGTGTCCCGTCGACCCTAGCGACCCCGGTCGGGCCCAGCCAACCTGACGACCACGTCAAGTGGTGACAATCGCGCGAAGAGCGCGCGATCGTCACTTGGCAAGGTGCGCAGCGATGAACCGGCGAACCTCCTGGGCCAGGTCCGCGTCCTCGGGAGCACCGAAAAAGCCGCCGTGCGGCATCGCCTCGAACACGTGGAGTTCGGCGTCGACACCTGCCGCGCGCAGACGCCGGTGCAGGCGAACCGTGTTCGAGAGGAACAAATCGCGGGTCCCAGCCTGGAGCAACGTCGGCGGGAAACCTCCGCTGAAGTCGCCGAAGAGGGGTGAGAGGTACGGGTCGGTCAGGTCGTGGTCGCCGGCGTTGAGCGCGATGGACTCGGCGAGGCTCGAGGTGAGCACGCAGTCGATCCCGAGGTTCGTTGCGAACGAATCACCCGATTCGGTGAGGTCCGCTTCGGGGCTCAACAGGACGAGCGCCGCCGGAAGTGGCAGTCCTTCGTCGCGCGCTCGCAGCATGAGCGCGGCGGCGAGGTTGCCGCCGGCCGAGCCGCCGCCGACGACGATGCGCTCGGGCGCCTGGAACTCGAGGAGGTGGCGGTACGCGGTAATGCAATCGTCGAGCGCGGCTGGATACGGATGATCAGGTGGCATTCGGTAGTCGACCGACCACGTCCGCATCCGAACCATCGCCGCGGTCTTGGTCGCGAGCGCCCGGCACGCTTCGCCTGCGCCGACGATCATCGCACCGCCGTGAATGTCGAAGTAGATCGGCTGCTCGGGATCGTTCGTGACGCCGTCGGGTTGCAACACGAACACCGGAACGTCGCCGGCCAATGTCGTCTCGACGGTCGATCCGGGCTCGGCCGGCAGTGCTGTCACGAAATCGATCAGCATCTGGTCGCCGGCTGCGATCACCGCGCGCCATCCATCGCGATCGGGGCGCTCGGGGCGCAGCATCGCACCACCACCGAACGACAAACCCATCGCGAGGAACTGCCGCGCGTGCGCGCTCACGGTCGACGGGACGGGGATGCGCCGCGTCACTTCGAGGACGTCCTCGGGTGTGGCCATCGTGGGTTCCTCCTGATCCGGTCGTGAACCGCTACCCGCGGGGTCCGCCGACGGCACGAAGCGGGCTCGTGCTCGTCCGCTGAGTACGGATGCGCCCGCGATCGGCGTTTGTAGCATCCTGCTGGTTCGCGAGTCGGTTGTGCTGGAGGCTGTGCCGGTGACGATGCGCTGCTTGGAAACCGACTACCTCGTCGTGGGCGCGGGCGCGATGGGCATGGCCTTCACGGACAGTCTGGTGGACCACGCCGACGTCCATGTCACGCTCGTTGATCGGCGTCACGTGGCCGGCGGGCACTGGCAGGACGCGTATCCCTTCGTGCAGCTCCATCAGGCGTCGGTGTTCTACGGCGTCGCGTCGACGGTGCTCGGTCACGGCGCGGTGCAACGGCTTGGTCCGGAGGCGGGCCTTCAGGAGCGGGCGCGTCAGTCGGAGATCCAGAACTATTACGACGACATCCTGCGTCGCCGCTTCATCGGTTCGGGTCGGGTCACGTTTCTCGGCGGCAGTGACTATCGCTCCGACGGTACCGACCATCTCGTGACGTCGCGGGTGTCGGGCGAGACCACCCGTGTTGTGGTGCGACGCCGCGTCGTCGACTCCGCATACGTGTCACCGACGATTCCCGCGACAACACCTGCGCCGTTCGAAGTCGCGGACGGCGCGCGCGTGGTCGCGATCAACGAGCTCGCCAGGTTGAGCGAGGCGCCGCGCAGGTATGTGATCGTCGGTTCGGGAAAGACCGCGACCGACGGGATCGTGTGGTTGCTGGCGAACGGTGTGGAGCCGGACCGGATCACCTGGGTACGACCGCGCGAACCCTGGATGCTCAACCGCGCCGTCGTCCAACCCGATCCGGTGGTGGCGCTGGGGCTTGCCGCGGACACGATGACAGCCGCGGCCGACGCAGCGTCGCTCGACGATCTGTTCCTGCGCCTCGAAGCCGCGGGGGTGATGCTACGGATCGACACCGGCTGCGTCCCCACGATGGCGAAGGCACCGACCCTCGGGGCATGGGAGCTCGATCTGCTCCGTTCTGTCGAGCAGGTGGTTCGCCTCGGCCACATCAAGCACGTCGCCGCGGGCGAGATCGTCCTCGACGAGGGCGTTGTTCGGCTGGCGCCGCGCTCGCTCGTGGTGCACTGCGCGGCGTCCGGCTTGCAGTACCCACCGCTGGTCCCGCTCTGGAGCCCGGACATGATCCGGCTGCAAACGATTCGCGCCGGCTTCCCGTGCTACTGCGCCGCGCTCGCCGGCTTCGTCGAAGCGACCCGCGACGACGACCGGGAGCGCAACCGCTTGTGTCCGCCGAACACCCTCCCCGACACTCCTGCGAGCTGGGCGCGAATGCAGGTTCGTGGAATCCTGGCGGCGCGCGCGTACGGCGCGGAGCCCGACATCTCGGCGTGGGCCAACGGCTGCGCCCTCAACCCTGCGCGCATCGAATCGTCACAACGTGACGAACCCGAGGTGCAGGCTGCCGCAGCCGGCCTCGCCAGCGTCACCGAACCCGGGATGGCCCGGATGGCCGACCTCGCCCACGACCCGCTCGCAAGCGTTGACCCACGCTGAGCCGGATCCCACGGTCGCTGGTTGACGCGGCGGTAGACTCCGTGTATGACAACCGTCCAGGTTGCAGTGCGGCTGGCGCAGGAGCAGGTGGACCGCATCGACGCACTTGTCGGCGGCCTCCACGAATCTCGTTCTGACGTGGTCCGCCGTGCGCTCGACTTCTACCTCTACCGGCTGGCTGCAGAGCGTGATGCGAGCCGCTACGAGGCCGAACCTCTCAGTGAGCGCGAACTGGCGTTCGCCGACGATCCCGAGGCGTGGAAGGCAACGTCGGCGTGGTGAGAGGCGAGGTGTGGTGGGCCGCGACGCCCGGCGGCGACCGGCCCGTGCTGGTGCTGACCCGGGACCCGGTTGCCGACCGCATCGGCGCGGTGGTCGTCGCCGCGTGTACGCGGACCATCCGTGGCTTGCAGAGCGAACTTCGCCTCGGCGTCGCCGACGGCATGCCGGACGAGTGCGTTGCGAACTTCGACACTCTCCACACGCTGCGCCGCGCTGCGTTCCGTTCCCGCGTCACGCGGCTGAGCGCGGCCAGGATGAACGAAGCCTGCGCGGTGCTGCACCGCGCGCTCGGGTGCGTGTGACCTCGTCGAGTGGAACCTGACCCCTTGCCTGCCATCGCTGGCGGAGCCCCGGACCGGCCGGGCGCGACAATTCGGGGCATGAGCGAGGTCGGTGGTGGGCCTGCTCCCACCCCGCCTCGTTTGCCGCGGGCTCCGGGCCGCAGGCCCCGTCAACACGCGCCCGTCGAACGATCCGCCTCGGCCTGGCGCGCTCGACTCCCCGCGATCGCGCTCGTCTCGATCAGCGCGATTTGGGCGCTCGTCATGTTCCGCTACGGCCAGTTGCGCCACGCTCGCTTCGCGACCTTCGGTTTCGATCTCGGCATCTACGACCAGGCGGGCTGGCTCGTCGCGTTCGGCGAACCGGGCCTCATCACGATCCGCGGTCTCGAGGTGTGGGGGCATCACGGGACCTTCGTCTTCTTCTTGCTCGCGCCCGGATACTGGCTCGGCGGTGGGCCGACGTGGTTGCTGTTCGCGCAGGTCGCGTCGCAGGCGAGCGGCGCGATCGCGCTGTTCCTGCTCGTGCGCGACGTGTGCGGTCGGGGCGGCCGCTGGCTCGGTGTCGTGGCGGGCGCGGCGTTGCTCTTGAACCCGACGCAGCAGTTTCTCGTCTGGGAGTACTTCCACCCCGAGTCGTTCGCGGTCGGGCCGCTGTTGTTCGCCTGGTGGGCGCTGCGAACCGAACGGTGGCGGGTCTTCGCCATCGCCGCGTTCGTCGCGATGCTCTGCAAAGAGGACGTGGTTCTCGCGGTGGCGATGATGGGCGTGCTCATCGCGATCTCCTCGCCACGGTCCCGCACGACACTGCAGATCGGCGCAACCACGATCGTCGTCGCGCTCGCCTGGTACGTGGCGGTGACGCGCTGGATGATCCCTCACTACAACCCGGGCGGCGCCTTCTACGAGCAGCAGTTCTTCACCGACTTCGGGACGAGCATGGGCGAGGTGCTGTGGACCGCGGTGTCGCATCCGATCGACACGTTGCGGTTCATCACACGCGATGGTCACCTCGAGTGGTATCGACGCATGCTGTACCCGGTGGCCGGCCTCTGCCTGCTCCGGCCCAAGGTGATGCTCGTCGCCGCGCCGATGATCGGAGTGGCGCTCCTCGCCGACGAGGGCCACAGTTGGGTGCGCGATGCCCGCTACCACTACTCGGCGATCGTGTCGGCCGTCGCGGTGCTCGCCGCGGTCGAGGCGCTGATGTGGATCCGCCGGCGCACCGTCGATCTCGACGGCGTGCGCCAGGCCGCGCTCGTGGTCGCCATGGTGGTTGTCGTCGCCGCGCTCGCGGCGACGCGCGTCTGGGGTGTCGCGCCCGGCGCGCGTGACGCATCGACGCGTCTCTACTGGCCGCTCCAGCCGGGAGAATCACCCCTCGATGTCGTGCTCGGCGTCGACGTGCGTGCCGATCCGGTTGCGGCCGCGAAGCAGGACGCGGTTGGCGCCGTGCCTGCCCACGCGCGGGTGAGTGCGTCCTACAACATCGACCCGCACCTCACCCACCGCCGCTTCGTGTACCAATTCCCCAACCCGTGGATCGGCGAGAACTGGGCCGTCGACGGCGAAGGTCAACACGACCCGGCGACGATCCAATGGATCGTGGTCGACCGCGGGCTGCTCCGCGGGACGACCGGGTCGCGCGACGAAGCGATCCGATCGACGCTCGCGCACCTGCTCAGCGACGAGTTCGAGGTCGTGCGCGAGACCGAAGGTGTCGTGCTCGCTCGTAGGGTCGCGCCGCCGAGTTGCATCGACGATCCGAGCGGCATGGTCCGCGCGTGGGCAAACCCCGACCACTACAACACGAGCGCGCCGCCCTCGACGGGGAAGGTCTGCCCGGTCACGTAGCGCGCGCCGTCTGAGAGCAGCCACGCCGCGACCTGTGCGATGTCGTCGGGTTGTGCCCAGCGGCCAAGCGGCACCGACTTGCGAGCCCGTTCGTCGGCGCCGGGGCCAAACGCACCCGCGCTCATCGGTGTGTCGACACCACCGGGACAGATGCAGTTGGCACGCACACCACGCGGGCCGTACTGCACGGCGACGAGTCGCGTCAATGCGTCGACACCTCCCTTGCTCGCGGTGTACCCCGACCCGAAGCCGTGGCCGCGCAGCGCAGCCGTGCTGGCGATCGTCACGACGCTGCCGCCACCGTCGGCGAGCAATGGCAGGGCGTGACGCACCGCCGAGAAGGTGCCGGTGAGGTTGACGTCGAGCACGAGGCGGAAGTCCTCGACGGTCACTTGCTCGATCGGTTGGAGATCGGGCGGATGGAAGATCCCCGCACTCGTGACCAGTCCCGTCAGCCGTCCGAGCCGCGCGCTCGCCGCGATCGCCGTCGCGACCGCGCCGTCGTCGGTGACATCGCACGCCATGTCGATCGCGGTGCCGCCCTCGGCGCGGATCGATTCGGCCACCGTGTGAGCGTTGGCGGCGTCGCGATCCAAGACGCCGACTGCGGCACCCCGGAGTGCGCACAGGCGCGCGGTCGCCGCGCCGATTCCGCTCCCGCCACCGGTCACGAGCACGACCCCGCCGTCGAGGCGCACCGCTTCGCGGGGTGTCGGCTCGCGGGGTGTCGGGTCGCGGGGTGCCGGGTCGCGGGGTGTCGGTTCGCGGGGTGTCGGGTCAGCTAGGTCAGCCACGTATCCCTCCTTCGGATCGAAGCCACCCGCCCGTGTGGGAGATCAGGCAGGGTGCCGACGGGCCATGGGGTTGCCTCGGCGCGCCCAGTGTCGCTGAGTCGTAGGGTGACGCGCACGTCCGGCCGAGCCGGGACGTCGAGGGCGAGCGAGCGAGGCACGGTCGAGCGTGAACGATGTGTGGACCTACGTCGAGGGCGAGTACCCGCTGCCCCTCCCGACCGATGCCCGGGCGATGCACGAGGTTGCCGACAAGGTCATCATCGTCACCGGCGCGGGGCGCGGCATCGGGCGCGGCATGGCCTTGCATCTCGCCAAGGGTGGAGCACGGATCGTGGTCGCCGAATGGAAGGCCGACCTCCTCGCGTCCACCGTCGCCGAGATCGAGGCGATCGGCGCCGAACGTCTCGGCGTCGCGACCAACATCATGGAACGCTCGGACATCGAAGCCATGGTCGCGGCGACGCTCGATCGGTTCGGCCGGGTCGACGGACTCATCAACAACGCGCAGACCTTTCGCCCGCTCGCCGACATCGCCACGGTCAGCGACCACGACCTCGACGTGTTTCACACCTCCGGCGTGAAGGGCACCCTCTGGGCGATGCAGGCGGTCCACCCCCACATGCAGGCGCAACGCTGGGGGCGGATCGTCAACTTCGCGTCGTCGATGGGCATCACCGGCGGCGCGGGGTTCGCGGCCTACAACGCATCGAAGGAGGCGGTCCGGGCACTCACCCGCACGGCCGCGCGCGAGTGGGCGATGGACGGCATCGTGGTCAACGCGATCGCGCCCGCCGCGGCGACGCACAAGGGCGAGTCGGCGAAGCAGAGCGAGGGCTACCGCCAGTTCATCGAGAACTGTCCGATGCGCCGGCAGGGGGATCCCGAGTGGGATCTCGGTCCGCTGGCTTGGTTCTTGTGTTCCGACGCCTGCCGGTACGTGACGGGGCACACGTTCATGGCTGACGGCGGAGCGTTCATGTGGGCCTGAGCCCCGTCGCGCCGATTTCGATCGCCGATCGGTATCGGATTCAGGCGTTCGGCTGTCGCCACGCCGAGTCGAACAGTCCCTTTTACGCGGCATTACTCGATGCGCTGGCCGGCGACGCAGAGACGAACGGCCCCGCGGCCCGCGTGCTCCAACCGTTCGCCGCTCTCGATCTGAGCGCGGCCACGCCTTTGCGGTTGCTCGCAGGGGTGCATCGCCTGGCGCTCGACGGAGACTCGCCTGGTCTCGCGGCGCACTTCCCTTCGACAGGAGGCGACGGTGACGTCGAAGCGGTGCTGCCCGAGATACTTGCATTGTGTTCCGATCCGCCGCCCGGGCTGCTGCAGGCGCTGCAACGGGATCCGCAGACCAACGAAGTCGGTCGCGCCGCCATTCTCGCGATCGGACTGGCCGCCATCGCGGCCGCAACCTGCCTGCCCCTGCGCCTGTTCGAACTCGGTTCGAGTGCAGGGCTGAACCTGCGGCTCGACGCCTACCGTTACGAGGCGATCGACGGCGCGTGGGGCGACGCGGCGTCGCCCATCGTCTTCGGACCTGACTCGTTCGACGGCCCGAGCGGCCTCGGCGACCACATTGTCGTCTCCGAGCGTCGCGGCTGTGATCTGAACCCGATCGACGCCACGAGCGACGACGGTCGTCTGAGGTTGCTCAGCTATGTGTGGCCCGATCAGGAGGCACGGCTGGAGCGACTCCGCTCAGCGCTTGCACTCGCGCCGGCGCGACCGGTCCCGATCGACTGCGCTTCTGCCGATGACTGGGTGACCGAATACCTCCGGCCGCAGTCCGGCGCGACCACCGTTCTGCTGCACTCGGTCGTGTGGCACTACCTCCCTGCCGACGCCCGCGAGCGTATTGAGACTCACCTCGCCGCCTTGGCGCAACACGCCGACGCGAGCGCGCCGATCGCGTGGCTGCGGTTCGAACCCGCGGCCGAACTGACGCACCCCGAGACGCGCCTGCGCATCTGGCCCCACGCACCCGACGAGCGACTGCTCGCGACGAGTACGTATCACGGTCCGCCGGTCCGCATCGCCGCGCCGACCGCCTGACGTCCGGTCCGGCAGCCATCCTGGCCGCGCCGGTGTGATCCCGGTGAGGTCCCGGTGAGATCAGCGAAGTAACGATTCGAGCGCGCTGACCGCCCGCGGGATCGCTCGGTCGTAGCCCTCGGCTTCGATCCGTGGCCCGATCAGCTCGAGGTCGAAGCATCCGGAGTACCCGGCGGCGAGCAAGTCGCCGATGATGCGCGCGAGCGGGATGTCGCCGTCACCCGGCACGAGCCGACTGGGTGTCGACAGGGTTCCGACCGCGAAGTCCGATACCTGCACCACCGAGATCCGATCGACACCGGCACGGACCGTCGCGGTGAGTCCGCGCTCGGCCCAGCACGCGTTCGTCTCCATGCAGACGCTGGTGTCGAGGCGGCGGGCGAGGTCGATGACGTCGCGCAGCGTGTGCACGAATCCGACGTCGACGCGCAGCGAGTTGGTGTGCTCGATCGCGAATGGGATACCCCGTGTCGCTGCGTCGGCGAGCACGGGTGCCATCGCCTCGCCGAGCGCGTCCGCTGCCTGCTCCCACGTGAGTGCGCCGGCGGGACCGGTCGTGAACACGATGCAGTCGGCGCGCAATGCCTCGGCCGCGTCAAGCGCGCGCGTGAGTCGCGCGCGTTGGAACGGCCACTGCGCGGGATCGTCGAGGTGGAACGGTCCGAGACCGATCAGGTTGGCGACCTGCAAACCGTCGGCGACTGATCGTGCGGCCCGGGCGACCCCCGCGTCCCAACCAAACGCGTCGAGCTTGGCCACCGAGACGCCGACGCGGTTGATGTCGTGCTTTGACCAGAAGTCGAGATCGCCGGCGAGGTCGAGCGCGAACGTGCAGATCGCACTGACGCTGACGCGCGGGTGCATCACACCGGCCGAGGTGTCTTCGGCATCGTCATCCGAGGGTGGCGCCGCGGGCGATGGACGAACCGCCATCGAGTTGGAGGTTGATGCCAGTGAGATACTCCGATTCGCGGCTGGCCAGGTACACGGCCGCGTGCGCGACGTCGTCTGCCTCTCCCAGCCGGGTGAGGTGCATCGCCTGGTAATGAGCGCGGCGCTCGGCGTCGAGCGAGGCGTCGCGGCGCGAGTTGATCACGTAGCCCGGCGCGATCGTGTTGCAGCGGATCCCCCGATCGGCGTAGTCGACCGCGATCGCGCGGCTGAGGCCGTTCAGTCCGGCCTTGCTTGCGATGTAGGCGCTCAGGCCGCGGCTGGCGCGCTCGGCTTGGCGTGACGAGATGTTGATGATCGAACCGTGGCCGCCTGCCACCATGGTCGGCAACGCCGCACGGCACAACCAGAAGGGCGCGTCGAGATTCACCCGAAAGATCGCGTGCCAGGTGTCCGACCCGACTTCGCCAACGCGTCCGTCGCCGCCCACGCCGCCTGCGGCATTGTTGACAAGCACGGTCAACCCGCCGAGTGCGGCGACGGCAGCATCGACCAGACCGGAGCATTCGTGTTCGAGGGTGATGTCGGCGGCGATGAAGTCGGCGGTCCCGCCGCTGCCTCGGATCTCGGCGACGGCCTCGGCGCCACGCGCGCTGTCGCGCCCGGTCACGACCACGGCTGCGCCCTCGGCGGCGAAGCGCACCGCGATGGCGCGCCCGATCCCCGAGGTCGATCCGGTGACGAGCGCGCGTTCGCCGGCAAGACGCATCGGTCGCACAGTACCGGTGGCGAACGTCAGCCGCCGTCGGTGATCCCTGCATCGTGATCGTCCGGCGATCAGACTGCGGGAGTGAACGACGATCCCGGCGAGCCGAGCCGCGCTGCTGACACGGCGCACGAGGCGGCCGGCGCAGATCCCGGAAACGGCCCAAGCCTTGGTCCCGGTCATGGTCCCGGTCATGGTCATAGTCACGGTCACAGCCACGGACACGTCGATCTCGAACTGTCGCGCCGGGTCCGGATCGCTATCAACACGGTGGTCGTTGCGGTCGCGCTCGTCACGGTTGCGGGCATCATCCTCACCGACACCGATCACCGCCCGACGACAAGCGGCATCGACCTTCCCGACGCCGTTCATCCCGGCGTCGTGCGACGTGTCGAACTTGCGCCCTGCGCGGGGACCGGCCCCGACGGTCCCGAATGCCGTGCCGTCGTCGTCGAACTCACCGGCGGTCCCGACCGGGGCGAGACGCGACTGTTGGAGTACGGCCTCGAACAACCTGAGTCCCTGAGGTTGCACACCGGCGATCGGGTCGTGCTGAACCACTTCCCCGAGAACGACGAACGCTTCGACTACCAACTTGCAGATCGTCAGCGCCGCCCGACCCTCTATCTCCTCGCGGGCCTGTTCGCCATCGCGGTCGTGATGATGGGCCGCTGGCGCGGTCTCGCAGCCCTCGGCGGTCTGATCGTGAGCATCGCGGTGATCGTGCGCTTCAGCCTGCCCGCGGTACTCGCTGGCGGCAGCCCAATCGTCGTGGCAGTGCTCAGCGCGATCGCGATTGCGTACTGCGCGCTGTATCTGGCGCACGGATTCAATGCGCTCACGAGCGTGGCGTTGCTCGGGACCGTCGGCGCGCTTGCGATCACGGTGTTCCTCTCGTGGTTGTTCTCGAACGCGGCCAATTTCACCGGCCTCGCGTCCGACGACGCCGGTTTGTTGCAGACCCTGGTCGGCGAGGTCGACATCGTCGGCCTGCTGCTCGCGGGCACGGTGATCGGAGCGCTCGGCGCACTCGACGACATGACGGTGACGCAGGCCAGCGCGGTTGCCGAATTGCACGCGGCCAACCCGCTGCTGCCGGCGCGCCAGCTCTATGTGCGTGGGATGCGTATCGGCCGCGACCACATCTCGTCGACCGTCAACACGCTTGCGCTCGCGTACGTCGGGGCGTCGTTGCCGACGTTCCTGATCTTCGCGGTGTCGGCACAATCGCTCGGCACGATCGCGAACAGCGAAACGGTGGCGGTCGAGATCGTGCGCACGCTGGTCGGCTCGATCGGGCTGGTGGCTGCGGTGCCGATCACCACCGCACTCGCGGCGTTCGTCGTGGGCGCGGGGCTGCACGAGCGCGCGGCTCCGAATCGAGGTCGCGAACCGCGCGCGCCTCGACCGCGCCCTGCGCGCGCGACCCGTTCGGTACCTCCGGACGCGGACACGGCAGCGACGCGGAGCGAGATCGCGCCGATTTCGGCTGACGAAGACTTCTGGTCACGGAGACGACGTCGCTGAGTGGCCCAGGCTCCGGCGCGGCGTACCCCTCAGTGCTGGTGCATGTGCTCGGGTGGTGTGATCGTGACGCCGCGGACGACCGCGGCGAGAGCGAAGCCTGCGGCAGTGATGAGCACGATGGTTCCGCCGGGCGCGAGGTCCCACGCCCGTGATGCGGTCAGCCCTCCGAGCGCGCTCGCAGCACCGACGGCGACCGCGATCAGCAGGGTGGCGCGGAACGATCGGGCAAGGAGTCGGCTCGTCGCGACGGGGAGCACCATGAGGGCTGCGACCAGCAGCGTGCCGACGACGTCGATCGCGGCGACGACGGTGACCGCGGTGATGCCCGCGAGCAACAGGTTCAGTCGGTCGACCGGCAGACCGTTGACGCGTGCCGACTCCTCGTCGAGCACGACCGCGAACAGTGCCCGGCCCGCGAGGGCAACGAGCGCCACGATCACGGCCGCGAGCACGACGACGGTGCGGACGTCGGACCAACTGGTGGTGAGCACCGATCCGAACAGGTAGCGATCGCGGCTTGCGGCCTCGGAACCTGCGCGCGCGAGCAACACCGACCCGGCGGCGAGCCCGCTGTAGAAGAACAGCGCGAGCGCCAAGTCGCTCGTCGCCCGCCCATGGGCGCGCAACCACTCGACGACGAGCGCCCCAGCGACCGCGACGGTGAGCGCGCTCCACACCGGCCACACGTCGAGGAGCAGCCCCGCGCCGACTCCGGCGAAGGCGGCGTGGCCGATGCCGTCGCCGAACAGCGCCATCCGGCGTTGCACGAGGAACGTCCCCACGAGCGGCGCCGCGATACCGACGGCGAGTGCGGCCAGCATTGCGCGCTGCATGAACTCGAGCTCGAACGGCCAGGGCATCAGCTGCGTCCCGGGTCGCGTAGGTCTTCGAGCCACAGGGGGAGGTCCTCGGAGTGCACGCCGAGGCTCACTCCGGTCGCAGTCAGTTGTGCCGGGCTCCCGTCGAACAAGACGCTGCGCTTCAGCACGATCACGCGGTCGAGATCGTCGGCGACGGCACCGAGTTCGTGGCTCACGAGCAGCACCGTCGCGCCGTGGTGCTCGACGAGGTGGACGACCGAATCGCGGAATTGGCGCTGGGCCTCGCGGTCGACGCCGGCGATCGGTTCGTCGAGCACGAGCACGTCTGGTTCACCTGCGAGTGCCTTGGCGATCATCACGCGCTGCTGCTGACCGCCGGAGAGTTCGTTGACGGGTCGGCGCCGCACGTCCTCGAGCGCCACCGCGCAGAGCGCGTGGTCGACGGCGTCGCGATCACCGGGGCCGGCGCGCCGCCACCAACCGCGCCGGGCGAGGCGACCGGCGCGCACGACCTCGTCGACCGTCGCGGGCAGGTCACCGGTGAGTGCAGGTCGCTGCGGCACGTAGCCAATGCGCCAACGATCACGCAGGTGCCGAGGGTCGACCCCCAAGATCCGGACCTGTCCGGTCTGGGGGCGGAGCAGTCCGACGAGCAACCGGATCAGCGTCGACTTGCCGGACCCGTTGGGACCGACGAGCGCCGCGAATTCGCCGCGCCGGACCGTGAACGACACGTCGTGCAGCACGGGCTGCTGCTGGTAGGCGAAGCCCACCCCCTCGGCCGCGAAGACGACGTCGGGCACGGCGGCGGACGGGGCGGGGTGGTCGTCGGGGCGCGAAGTGAGGATGATTCTCATTCTACGACCCGCACCGCGGTCGTGGTTTCGGCGGAGTCGAGCGGCAAAAGCGGTCGGGCGCCGGGGTTCAGGCCGTGCCGAGCCACGCCGCGATTTCGTGCGGCCAGGCGGTGAGCACCTCGACACTGTTGGCGCCGACAAGCAGCGTGTGTTCGAACTGGGCGCTGCGTTCCCCGTCGGCGGTAGGGGCGGTCCAGCCGTCGGGCCAGATCGGGCCGACCTGCCAGCCGCCGGCGTTGATCATCGGTTCGATGGTGAAGGTCCACCCGGCGACGATCGGTTCGTCGCAGCGCGGGTCGTAGTAGTGCGGCACCGAGGGCGACGTGTGGAACTCGGCCCCGATCCCGTGACCGACGAAGGTCCGCACCACGCCGAAGCCGTGGGTCTCGGCGTGGGTCTGGATCGCGCGGCCGATGCTGTTGAGCGGCGCACCCGGCCGCACGGCGCGGATCCCGTGCCAGAGCGACTCGTGGGTGACGCGCACGAGTCGGTCGCTCTCGTTGTCGATCGCGCCCACCGCGAACGTCGCGCTGCAGTCGCCGTGGACGCCGTCGAGGTAGATGGTCACGTCGACGTTGACGATGTCACCTTCGGCGAGCGGACGGTCGTCAGGGATCCCGTGGCAGATGACCTCGTTCACCGATGTGCAGATCGATTTCGGATAGCCGCGGTAGCGCAACGTGCTGGGGTAGCCGCCGCGTGCGAGGTAGGAAGCGTGGGCGATCCGGTCGAGCGTGTCGGTGGTGACGCCGGGGGCGACCGCGGCGCCGACCTCGTCGAGCACCTCGCGCGCGGCGCGTCCCGCGGCGCGCATGCGGTCGGCGAACTCACCGGGCGGCACGGCGCTCGACAGGCTCCCGGGTCCGGCGGCATACGGCGGCCGGGGGACGTCCACAGGCACCGCGAGTTCGGGTGAGAGCCGTCCGGCGCGCACGCGCGTGGCGGTCGCCTCGAGGGTGGCGGAACGTGACGCGGCGCGCCGCCGATCCTGCTTGCGCCGGTCCTGACGGCGGCTCATGAGTTGACCAGCCAGGTCGCGGCCCGATCGAAGTACTCGAGCATCTCGGCTTCGATGTCGGGCGTGAGGGCCGAACCTGCGCCCGCTGAGATCTCGGCCAGCGCGTCGCGCATCGCCGCGAACCAAGCGTCGCGCTCAGCGTGGCCGATGACGAACCCGGCATGGCGCTGCCGCAGCCGCGGATGTCCCTTCTCCTGGCTGTAGAGGTCGGGCCCTCCCCAGTATTGGGCGAGGAAGCGTGCGAGCGAGCGGCGCGAGGAGCTGAGATCGTCGGGGTAGAGGCGCCGCAACTTGGCCTCGCACTCGACGCGCCGGTAGAACCGTTCGACGAGGTCGTCGAAGAACGTGTTGCCGCCGACACGCGCGAACACGGAAGCGCTTGACGTGTCGACGGCTTCGGGAGGTGAGGACACGACCCCAGGTTAGGAGGCGCCGTCTACCGGGCCGCTGTGAGCCCGACCGACGCCGACCGAACCGTTATCGTTGCCCGTTCCGAGCCTGGCCGTGTCGCCGCGAACCGCGTGAGCGCCCAGTGAGCACCGGGCCGAAATCCGACGAGGTGGTGCCGATGATCGCTGCGTCATACCTAACGCCAAAGGCCGAAGTGCGCGACGCCGCGCGCAAGGGCCGTGGTGTCTTCGCAACGGTGCCGATCGCCGCGGGTGAGACCGTGGCTGCATGGGGCGGCGAGGTGATGGACGGATCGGCCTTCGCCGCGCAGTCCGAGCACCGCCGCACGCACGGCCTCCAGATCGCCGACGACCTCTACATGGTCGGGCCCGAGGCACCCGATCCCGCCGACTTTGCCAATCACTCGTGCGAGCCGAACGCCGGCATCGTGGGCAATATTCTGCTCGTCGCGATGACGCCGATCGCAGCGGGCGAGGAGATCTGCTTCGACTACGCGATGGCCGACACCGACGACTACGACGAGTTCATCTGCGAATGCGGGAGCGCGCAATGTCGCCAACTCGTGACGGGCGGCGATTGGCGGCTTCCGGAACTCCAGGCGCGCTACCGCGGGTTCATGTCGAGCTACATCGAGCGCCGGATCGCTGCCGAGGCGGGATCGCGCTGATCGGCGACCTTCGCTGCCGCCGGTCCGCGTAGCGAGCGGGCGCAGGCGATCGCGGCGGCGCTGGACGCACCGAGCACGAACGCGACCAGCGTTCGCCACACCCACGCAGGACCCGATGCCGGCAGGCGCGCGTGCGTCAGCCACGGCAGCAAGGCCAATCCCACCGCGATCGAGGTGGCCGTGAAACCGAAGAGCAGGCTCGGTGCCGCGCGATGCAGGCCGCGGCGCGCCAGGTGGACGAGCGCGCCGCCGAGCACGATCGCGGCGACGACCGACCAGAGGGCGGTTTGGGCGCGCGACGCGATGGTTTCGGTCGACGCGGTCGCGCGCCCGAATGAGATCGCGATCACGGCGAGGAGCACGAACCACCCGACGATCGCCAGCGCGCGGGCGTGTGCCCGCGACGCCGCCAAGCCGGTGAGTGCCCCGAGCCCCGCGGCGAGAAGCAACCAGAGCGCTCCCGGCGGTGGGTCGAGCGACCGGGTCCGGCCCTGCACCGCGACCGGTCGATCCGCGACGAGCAGGTCGATGGTCCACCCGAACCCGTGCTCCTGTTCGTGCGATCCGACCTTGCCGCTCGGGTGAACCCGGTGGTCGTGCCAGCGGGCGACCCGCCCGGACGAGATCCGGCGCCATCGCGGCGCCGCGTTCGCGTCGAAGCTCGCGGGCGGGGTCGCGGTCACCGTCGTGTCCCGGTTCATGAACACGGCGGGTGAGCGTTCGTTCTGTTCGACACCGCCGTCGCTGATGCGGAGATAGGGCTCACCCTCGTAGCCGAGGACGACGACCTCGACGCCTGGGTCGGCGCGAACTTCGAGGTGTTGGCCGAGATCGGTCATGCGGACGCGCACGACTGCGTCCTCAGGTTCGATCCGTTCGACGTGTGCCTCGAAGTTGGCGGGGGCCTGCCCGGCGGTGCCGTGCGCCGCGGCGCGCGATGCCGGGACGGGGATCACCGCGACGGCAGCACCGAGAGCTGCGACCGCCAACCCGTGCGGCCACCGCCCACGGACCCGGCCCGCCGTCATCGACAATCGGCGCAGCGACCGAACAAGTCGAGACGGTGCTCCGCGACCTCGAAGCCGTGCCGCTCGTGAGCGTCGGTGACCGCTCGCTCGAGCGCCCGTTCGAGCCCGGCCGCGGCGGCCAGGTCTTCGACGCGGCCGCACGCTTCGCAGACGAGATGGTGGTGATGTCCGGTCAGATCTTCGGTGAGTTCGTAGCGCGCGAAACCGTCGCGGGTCACGACACGGTGGACAACGCCGGCCGATTCAAGCACCACGAGGTTGCGATATGCGCTGCTCTGCGCAAGTCCGGGACACTCGTCGAGGATCTCGGCGATCGTGAGCGGCCCGGGCGCGGCGGTGAGCACGCCCAGCAACTCGGCGCGGCCGTTCGTGAGTCGCTGGTTCACTCGCCGGAGACGAATCTCTGCCGTCGCGCGCGCGTCGTCCCGTTGCGAACCGCGCCGGCTGAGCCCGGCCCGGGCGCGTCCGTTCCCCGACGCTCCCGGAGCAGGTGCGGGGCTCATGCCAAAGCATCGTACGACTCGCCCGATGTGCGCTCCGAGCCGGTACCGAGGCGCGGCCTGTACCGTCGTCGCCGTGGATGCCCGCGATCGTTTCGCCGCCCTGTTCGAGGCGTCGCCGATCGTCTTGTTCGATGGCGCGGTGTGCATCGCCGAGTGCGCGGCCGTGGCCGTCACAATGTCGCGTACCGAGGCCGGGCGCGTGTTCGATCGGGCTGGCGTCGAGCGTGCCGTCGATCGGCTCGCCTCAGGGGTCGACGCGCCGATTCTCGCAAGCGTCATCGAGCACCTGTGCGAGCGCGAGGGTTTTGCCGGCGACACCGACCGCTACGACGACCCGCGCAACTCCTTCGTCGATCGCGTGCTGGAGCGCAGGCGAGGGATCCCGATCACGCTTTCGGTGCTCGCGATCGAGGTCGGGCGGCGCGCCGGTGCGACCCTTCTGCCGATCGGGATGCCAGGCCATTTCCTCATCGGCGAGGCTTGCCGCGGTGGCGAGGTCAGCGGGGACCAGGTCAACGGTCTCGGCGAGGTCGGCGAGGTTGGGGAGTTCGGCGACGTGTTCCACGGCGAGGTGCTCGATACCGACGCGTGTGCCGCGCTGTACAGCCGCCTGTTCGGCGCACGACGAAGGCTGGCGCCAGCCGATCTCGAACCGACACCGGTACCGGCGGTGCTCGCCCGCATGCTGAACAACCTCGAAGCCGGCCCGCTCGGACACGATCTCGACGCGTTGGGGTGGATGCTCGACCTCCACTGCCTCATCCCCGACCTGTCGCTAGCCGACCGCGTCGCGCTCGCCAACCGCCTCGAGTTGCTTGGCCGCTTCGACGACGCGGCAACCCAACTCGAACGGGCGGGCCATCACCTCGGCGACGACCTCGGTGCGCGCATCCGTGCCCGCGCCGCAGTATGTCGAAGCCGGCGGAACTGATCCGCGCCGACGATGAACCCGACGCGCGCGCTCCCGATGTTCCCGCTCGGCACCGTGCTGTTCCCGCACGCACCCCTGCCGCTTCACGTCTTCGAGCCGCGCTACCGGACGATGGTGCGCGACCTGCTCGACGGCGACGGCGAGTTCGGTGTGGTGCTCATCGAACGGGGACACGAGGTCGGCGGCGGTGACGTGCGGTTTTCGGTCGGCACCCTCGCCCGTCTCCTGCAGTGTTCGCCGCTGCCCGACGGCCGGTACGCGCTCATGGCTTACGGAACGGTGCGCCTCCGCGTCGAGGAGTGGCTCCCTGACGATCCCTACCCGCAGGCCGCGGTGACCGTCCTCGACGATCCGGATGTCGCCGGTGACCTCGCGCCCGCGCTTACCCGAGCGGTCGATGCGCTCGACACGGCGTTGACGCTCGCGGCGGAGCTGGACCCCCGCTTCACCCCACCCGACACCGCACGCCTGTCACCCGACGCGAGCACCGCAGCGTTCGAATTGTGTGCACGCGCCCAACTCGGCCCGCTGGACGCCCAGCGCTTGCTCGAAGCAACCGACACGGCGACTCGACTCGGAGCACTTCAGACCCACCTCGACGATCTTGCCGCAATGCTCCGCAGCCGCCTCGACGGTCGTTAGCCTCGCACCCGATGAGCGAGACCCCATTCGCCCCGCAGGCTCGCGGGCGCACCGTCGACGACGGGCTGAGTGAAGCGCCAGACCCCGTTCGGACCGCGATCGAGCGCGGCGCGCCAGACTCGGTATCGGCAGCGACGGCCGCTCGTGCCGACGCTCCCGACAACTCGTTGGCAACGAGCGATGTGGCGCTTGCGGCTGCGCTCGAGGCCGATCTGGCCCAGCTCGAAGCCGAGCTTGCGGCCCTGGAGGTCCCGCCCAGCTCGTGAGCGGGTCCGCGGCCGGCGATCGCTGCGTGCGACTGCTCCTCTTCGCCTCGGCGCGCGAGGCCGCCGGGCGCTCTCGCGACGAGTTCGATCTCGACCGGCTGGGATCGCGAGATAGCGCCCCCCAGACCGGGCAGCCGGTGACCCTGGCCGCGCTGCTGATCGAAGCCCGCGAGCGCTACGGGCCGGCGTTCGTAGCCGTGCTCGACACCGCCCGGGTGTGGATCAACGGCGACGAGCCGGCAGCGGGCTTCGACACCGATCTGGTTCCCGGCGACGAAATCGCGGTGTTACCCCCGGTCAGCGGGGGCGCGGCCGCCTCCTGAACGGTCCAGCGGAACCGCTGCGCCGCTCCGCCGAGCGGCGGCCGGTTGGGGCGCCGGCGCCGCCACGGGGCTACCGTGACCGGCGATCACCGTGCTCATGGGCCCTTTCCGAACTCCGCTGCGAAGTCCGCCCCGATCCTTGGGCCGATCTTTGGGCCGCGTGCGACTGCTCGCAGCCATCGCCGCGGTTGTGCTGGGCGCGGTCGTGGTCCCAAGCCCGCCCGCCCGCGCCGACGATGCCGTCGATGCAGCGGTCGAACGCGCCCAACGGGCCCGCGACGCCGCCAGCCAGGCTGCGGCCGCCTTCGAAGAGGCGAACAGCCGCAGCTACGAACTCGCCGACGAGGTCGAACAGATCCGCGCCGAGCTCGATGCGACGGCTGCCCAGTCACGCTCGGCGCGGCGCCGGGCGAGCGCTCGGGCGCTCCAGGAGTACCTGAGTGCCGGAGGCGTGTCGCTGTCGATCTTCGACACCGACTCCGCCATGGAGGCTGCCCGCCGCGAGCAGCTGCTCGCGCTCGTCGAGGCCGACAGCACCTCGGCGATCGATGACTTCCGTGCCGTGTTCAAACGCCAGCAGGACGCCGAACGGCTGCTCGAGTCCCGCCTCGACGACCAGCGCGAGCTCGTCGACGAACTCGACGCGCGCCGCGACGCCTTGAACGAGGCGCTCGAAGCGGCCGAGGCGGCCGAGGCCCAGGCGCGCACCGATGCGCAGCGGCGTGCGGCCGAAGCCGCGGCGCGCGCCGCGGCCCAAGCTGCCGCCGCGGGCGGATCGGGCGGCGGGTTCTCGGGCGGTCCGGGAGTCGTGATCGCGTCCGGGAGCTGGGTGTGCCCGGTTCAAGGCCCGCGTGCCTTCATCGACAGCTGGGGATTCCCGCGATCAGGGGGTCGCCGCCACAAGGGTGTCGACATCATGTCGCCGATGGGGACGCCGCTCGTGGCCGTTGTCGGTGGCAGCGTGTCGCACAGCGACTCGAACCTCGGCGGATTGCAGGTCTGGTTGCACGGCAACGACGGCCACACCTACTTCTACGCGCACCTCTCGGGCTACGCGGGCGGCCCGCGATCGGTGTCGGCCGGTGAAGTCGTCGGCTACGTCGGCGACACCGGCAACGCGCGCGGCACGCCGCACCTCCACTTCGAGATCCACCCCAACGGGGGCGATGCAGTCAATCCGTATCCGACGGTCGCGCAGTACTGCTGAACCGCGCGCGCCGATCCATCGGGACCGCCGACCCTGCCGGTCGAACTACCCTGCCCGCACGCTCTCGACGGGGGTGATGACCACGGACCGCATCCAGCGCGTGCTCGATCCGGCGTACCGCCACGATCTCCAAGCACGCGATTCCGAACAGATCCGCGCGATGAAGCAGGAGTGCAGCGCGATCGAAACCGCCGTGTCCTACGCGCGGCGGCTGGCGCAAGCGCGCGTCGAGATTCTCGAGGCCGAACAGTCCCGCCGGGCCGAAGGCGGTTCCATCACCGAGTTGATCGAACGACTCCCCACGATCCTCGCCGGCGATTCGGAGCGGGCTGACCCGGCACACACCCGCCACGCCGAACCCGACGAGGACATCCTCGACCTGCGCTGGCCCGACGGGCGCGAACAACTTCTCGCCGACGACTCGCTCGCCAACCTTCCAACCCTCAGCGACGCCGATCTCGACGCGACGATCGATCGCCTCCGCGACTTCGAGCGTGACCTGTCGAATCATCGCCGCGCGCTGCACGAGGTCATCGAGGCGTTGGAGCTCGAGATCGCAACACGCGCAGCAGCCGGTGACTGAGGCGCACGACTCCGAACCCGGACCGCGGGTCCGCGGCTTGATGGCCGCCGACTTCGAGACGCGTCTTGCCGATCTCGGCACGTTCATCCGCGATCAGCGGCGCAACGCCCGTCTGTCGCTCCGCAAGCTGAGCGAGGCCGCCGGGATCTCGAACCCCTACCTGAGCCAGATCGAGCGCGGCCTGCGCAAGCCTTCGGCGGAGATCCTGCAGTCGATCGCGCGCGGGCTGCGGATCTCGGCCGAGACGCTGTACGAACGCGCCGGACTGCTCGACGATCGCGTCAGCGAAACCGACCTCGTGACCGAGATCATGCGCGACCCGACGATCTCGGAGCGGCAGAAGGACGCGCTCGTGTCGATCTACCGGTCGTTCCAGGCCGAAACCGCCGCCGAACGGGACCGATCGGCCGCCGGATAACCTCGCCACCGTGGTCCAGCGGGTGGCAGCGTTCAGCGTGCACACGTCACCGCTCGCGCAACCGGGTGTGGGTGACGGCGGCGGCATGAACGTTTACGTCGATTCGCTCACGACCGCGCTCGCGCGAGCCGGCGTCGAATGCGACGTGTTCTGCCGTGCCGAACGCCCCGACGCGCCCGCGGTCGTCGAGGTCCAGCCGGGCTATCGCGTGATCAACCTTGCCGTGGGGCCGCGCCGCGCCCTGTCACGCGCGCAATGGCCGACGATCATCGACGAGTACGTCGAGCGGGCCGGCGATTTCATCCGGGTCGAAGGCGGCTACGACGTGTTGCACGCGCATTATTGGCTGTCGGGCGCGATCGCCCACCGCCTGAAGCACGAACTGGACGTACCGCTGATCTCGACGTTCCACACGCTGGCGCGGGTCAAGGCCGCGGCCGGCTTCGACGACGACCTCGAACTCGAACGCGACGAAGTCGAGGACGGCATCGTCCGGTGCAGCGACATGATCGTCGCCAATACTCACGAAGAACGGGCCGAGTTGCGCGCCCTCTACGACGCGCCCGCCGAGCGGATCGAGGTGCTCTCTCCCGGCGTCGATCACACGGTGTTCCACTCGCGTGGGCGCGACACCGCCAAGGCGCGGCTCGGTCTCGGCGAGCGGCCGACGATCCTGTTCGCCGGGCGAATCCAGCCGCTCAAGGGTGCCGACGTCGCGGTACGCGTTCTCGCGGGGGTGCACGACCTCGGTGCCGAACTCGTGCTCGTCGGCGGACCGAGCGGCATCGACGGCGAGCGCGAACTTCAGCGACTCGACCGGCTCGTCGACGAACTCGGCGTGCGCGACCGGATCCGCTTCGTGCCACCGCAGGCGCACGATGCGCTCGCGCGTTACTACCGGGCCGCCGACGTGTGCATCGTGCCGAGTCGCACGGAGTCGTTCGGGCTGGTCGCGCTCGAGGCGCAGTCGTGTGGCACGCCCGTCGTGGCGTCGGCGGTCGGGGGTCTGAGGCACGCGGTCGAGCACGAACGCGGCGGTTTCCTCGTGGGTTGCTGCGACGCGGCCAACTTCGTCGGGCCCGTGCGCGCGTTGCTCGAGGACCGCGCGTTGCAGGCGCGCATGTCCGCCGGCGCCGTCGAGCACGCAGCCGGATTCTCGTGGAGCATCGCCGCGGCCAAGCTGCGACGGTTGTGCTCCGACCTCACGTCGCGTGAACTCGTGCAGTGCTCCTGAAGGGCCGTGAACCCACACACGCGATGAGTGTTCGACCGGACCCCGCGCGCCGCGACGCCGCGAGTGCGGACGTGCCAGACCCGCGGCGGCACGCGGCAGCCCGCGCGCTGCTCGATGCGCACCTCTTCGGCGAGGTCGCCGACCAACCTTGGGTGCAGGCGGTCGAACACGATCCAAGATTCGAAGCCGGGTCGAACATTCCCCGCTGGTACGTGCGGTTCGGCTGCGACGGCCGCGACGCGGCCACGATCTACTTCGATCTCCATCAGCGATCGCTGCACTACGAGGTGTACTTCCTGCCGGACCCGCCCGCGAACCGTGCCGCGCTGCATGCCGCACTGCTGCGCTGGAACCACGACAGCTACGGCGCGCACTTCTCGCTCGGGCCTGACGGTGACACCTACCTCGTCGGGCGGGTGCTGCTCGAACACCTCGACCGCGACGAACTCGACCGGATCATCGGGTCGATCTACGCGCTCGTCGAACGCTGCTCTGCCTCCGCGGCAACCATCGCCTTCGGCCGCCGCTCCGACGCCTGACCCGATCCACCGCACGTCATGCGTGAGATTGCATCAACATGTGTGAAATAGCTAAGATCTGCCATTGCTGGTTCCTGTCCGGCGCGGGCCGCGTCATGCCGGCAGCGCGCCCTGCCCGCGTCGTGCGGCGTCGTGGACCGGCGCGGCCCGGGGCGGTCTGGGTCTCGATCGGGGAGGTCGAGGCGCTCCGCGCAACGCCCCGGGCCACCTCGAGTGCCTTGTCCTAGCGTTGGCCGGGTGACGATCGCGCTGCTCGGTGGCGGCAAGATGGGTGCCGCGCTGCTCGCCGGGTGGCTCGACTCGGGCTACGAGGCCGACACGCTCGTCGTGGCCGAGGCCGACACCGACCGCCGGCGTGAGCTCGAGGCCACCTTCGCCCGCCAGGTCCGCGTCGTGCCCAGCGCCGCATGGGCCGTCCCCGACGCCGAGGCGATCGTCGTCGCAGTCAAACCCGGCGACGTCGCCGGAGTGCTCGACGCTGCGCTCCCTGCGCTCGGCCCGACGACGCTGGTTCTGTCGATCGCCGCGGGCGTCACCATTGCCACGATCGAAGGACTCGTCCCCGATCGTCCGGTCGTGCGGGCCATGCCCAACACGCCCGCGCTCGTCCGCCAGGGAGCGGCCGCGATCGCCGCCGGGAGCGCCGCAACCACGGCCGACCTCGACCTCGCCGAGCGCCTGCTGCGGTCAGTCGGTACGGTCGTGCGGGTCGACGAGCGGTTGCTCGACGCGGTGACCGGCCTGTCGGGCTCGGGGCCGGCCTACGTCTTCCTGGTCGCCGAGGCCCTGATCGAAGCGGGGGTCCTCGTCGGCCTCGCCCGTGACACCGCCGCCGATCTGGTGATCCAGACCTTGCTCGGCTCGGCGACGCTGCTTGCCGCCGAGCGCGAACCGGAGCGCCTGCGGGCGATGGTGACCTCGCCGGGCGGCACGACCGCGGCCGGGTTGCGAGAACTCGAGGCGGGCGGGGTGCGCGCGGCCGTCCTGGCCGCAGTCGAGGCTGCGACCCGCCGTTCGCGTGAACTCGGCGGCTGAGCGCACCCGGGCGTTCCGCCGCGGTCGTATCGGGCGCCGAAGCGGCGACACGGGGCGACGATGCGGGGCGACGGTGCGGAGGCGATCCTGCGCCGGCCGGTTCGCCGTAGCGCCTCGCCGATCGGGGGGAAATGTCGTCGTGCAGGTGTGTGACGCCCACCACCATCTTTCGCCACAGTGGACAGCACCCGCCCACCCGCTCTACCCTCTGTCCCAGCGGGTTGGGAGTAGGGAGTCCTCGGTGTCCCAAGAGTTGAGCAAATCGCGCTTCTTGACCGTTCAAGAGGTCGCTGACCTGATGCGGGTGTCGTCGATGACGGTGTACCGGCTCATCAAGGCGGGCGACCTCCCGGCGGTTCGCGTGGGTCGTTCGTTCCGGGTCGCCGACACCGACGTGGACACGTACCTCGCGTCGCGCTACACCCAGGCGGTCTGAGCTTCCGCCACTGAACGGTGCGTTCGCGCGCGCTGTCGATTCGAGCAACCCGAACGACCTGTTTCCCGCGCCGTTTCGCGCGACCCCCGCGTAGGCCGTTCGCCCCCGCGTGCCGCGTACCGATACCGTCCGCGCCGTGCCCGATGACCAAGCGCCGCGCGAGCCGTGCTTCGTATCGTTCCTGTCCGACTACGGCACACGCGACGAATTCGTCGGTGTGTGCAAAGCGATCATGGTCGAACTCGCGCCGGACGTGCGGATCATCGATGTCACCCACGACGTCGCTCCCTTCGACGTTCGCGGCGGCGCCCTCACGCTCGTGCGCGCCATCCAGTATCTCCCCACGGGTGTCGTGCTCGCGATCATCGATCCTGGCGTCGGGACCGATCGCAGGGCGGTCGCCGTCGAGGTCGAACGAGGTGTGCTCATCGGGCCCGACAACGGCTTGCTCGCCCCGAGCGTGGCGATGCTCGGCGGCGCACAGCGGGCGTTCTCGCTCACCAACACCGAATACCAGTTGCCTGCGCCGGGCGGGACCTTCGCGGGGCGCGATGTGATGGCGCCCGCGGCCGGTCACCTCGCGGCGGGCGTCGACCTCGTCGAACTCGGCGACGAGATCGATCCCGCCTCGCTCGTTCCCGGGCTGTTGCCGCTGCCCCAGGAACTCGCCGACGGCCGTATTGACGGTGAGGTCCTGTGGGTCGATCACTTCGGCAACGCGCAGTTGAACGTCGATCCCGAGATGTTGATCGCGCGCGGGGTCGGACCAGGCGACGCGATCGAGGTGCACGTCGGTGATGCGATCCGCCGGGCCCGCTGGGTCGGCACCTACGCAGATGCACGAGCATCGGAGTTGGTCGTGATCACCGACAGCTACGGCTTGCTCGCGCTCGCGCTCGACCGGCAGAGCGCGGCTGCGCAACTGGGTGCACGCCCCGGTACCTCGGTGCTCATCGTGCCGCCAGGGGTCGAGGGCGCGCTCGGCGCCGACGAGACGCCGATCGAGTTGCGCGAGGCACCGCGATGACCGGCGTTACGCCTCGCTCGGTGGCGCGGCGCGACCGCAAACGAGTCCTTGGACGCGGGAAACCGCGCCTGCATGCGGCGAGGAGTGCCGAGTGAGACCGGGAACGACGATTGCGATCGCGGCGCTGCTGGCGATGATCCTCGTCGCGAACCTGATCGTGTTCATCAAGTTTCTCTGAGCCAGCGCCCTGGTTGTCCCACCCTCTCGCGGCCGTCCCAGGAACAACGGCGAAGGCGCGCTGGCTGCGCGGCGACGAGCGAGCACGATCTCGCGGGCCGTGAGACGCCGCCGAAGAGAGAGACGGGGTTCCGGCCGCCGGCGCGGACGTTCTGGGGCGGGCTGGGAGGCTACGTTGCGTGACCGTCGGTGGTTCCCCACCTCTGGCCACACGCCCACGCCACGTTCCGGAACCCCGGTTCTCTGCCTCACCGGCCTGACCCTTGGCGAGTGGTCACCCCGGCGAGTGTGGATCTTGTTACGGCGCTCTCAGCGCGCCTCTTGAGCAATTTCTGCCACGGAACGTGAGATCCGGCGACGGTCACACCGCACCGTGCCACGCTGCGCGGCGGAGCGGGAACGACACCCGCACCTCCGGATGCGCGACCGCGGATGGTTAGGCTCCGACGCCATGAACCTGGCGGCGCGCCTGCTCGCGGGTGCTGTCACCGGTGCCGGGGCTGACGAGGCGCAGAGTTCCGCTGCGCTGATCACGCCGACGGTGCGCTGGACACGAGCCGAACTGGCCGATCGGGCGGCGCGGGTTGCCGGTGCAGTCGCCGCGGCCGCGGCGCCCGACGCTCGGGTTGCCATCCTGGCCGACAACGACGAGCACTTCGTCGCGGCGTACCTCGGCGTCCTTGCCGCCGGACGGATCGCCGTCCCGCTCAATCCGTCGGCGCCGCGCGCCGAATTGGCCGCGGAACTCGCGGCGGTCGGCGCCACGACGGTGCTCACCGGCCCCGGCCACGAGACCCCGGCGGCCGCGGTCGTGCCGGTCGCCTGCGCCGACGCGACGGCCCACGAGCCGGTCGCGATCGCCGAGCGCGCGCCGACGGACCTCGCCGTGTTGCTCTTCACCTCGGGGACGGCGGGCTCGCCCAAGGCCGCCATGCTTACCCACGGCAACCTGGTCGCGAACATCGATCAGGTCCAGTCGGCGCCGGGGCTCAGCATCCGAGCCGGCGACGTCGGGCTCGGCGTGCTCCCGTTCTTCCATGTGTACGGCCTGAACGTCGTCATCGGCTTGTCCCTCGCGGCCGAGGCGGTACTCGTCGCCATGCCCCGCTTCCACCCTGCAGGCGCGGTTGGCGCGATCCGCGAGCACGGCATCACCGTCGTCGCGGCTGTACCCGCGATCTATCGCGCTTGGCTCGACCTCGACGAGCACGACGCACCGGCCGATTCTTTCGCGTCGGTGCGGCTCGCGGTGTCGGGCGCCGCGGCACTCGGCACCGACACCGCGCTGCGGTTGCGTGAACGATTCGGACTCGAAGTGCACGACGGCTACGGGCTCACCGAGGCTTCGCCCATCGTCACGACCTCGGCGATCGGCCGGGCGTTGCGCGCCGGATCGATCGGCCCACCGATCCCGGGCGTCGAGGTGCGCCTCGTCGATCGCGACGGCGACGATGTCCTGCCCGGCGATCCCGGCGAGATCATCGTGCGCGGCGACAACGTGTTCGCCGGTTACTGGAACGACGCCGAACAGACGGCGCGAGTGCTGCGCGACGGCTGGTTGCACACGGGCGACATCGCGGTCGCCGACGACGACGGTTGGCTGTCGATAGTCGACCGGGCCAAGGATCTGATCATCGTGTCGGGCTTCAACGTGTTTCCCGGCGAGGTCGAGACCGCGCTCGTCGAGCACGACGACGTCGACGAGGCGGCCGTCGTCGGCGAGCCCGATGAGCGCTCGGGCGAGCGCGTCGTCGCCTTCGTCGTCGCGCGCCTGGGATCGCAGCCGACGCCGACACTGCTCACCGCGCATCTGCGGCGCCGCCTCGCGCGCTACAAGATCCCGGCGCGATTCGAGATCGTCGCCGAGTTGCCTCACACATTCGCGGGCAAGGTGTTACGGCGCGCGTTGCGCGATACGGCGCGCGACGATGCTGTCCAGAAACCCGCGTAGATCACGCAGATCCCGAGCGCGGTGCACAGCGCGAACGCCTCGTCGGCATCGATGCTCAGCCACCCCTGCACGGTGCCGCCCGCTGACACGATCAGTGTCCCGGCCGCGATGAGTACGTTCGCCAGACCGAGGCGACGCGCGGTGTTGCCCTCGCGCTCCACCCGGCGCAGCGCCCGTACTGCGGACACGACGGCACCGACGATGAGGATCGTGGCACCCAATCCCGAACCGACTCCCGCGAGGATCCGTGGCAGGGCGCCGAAGTGGTCGGAACCGTCGGGGATAGCACCGGTCGGGAGCGGGCCCCGGATCGGGGTTGCCAGCATCGTGCCGAGCGCCAGCCCCGAGAAGAACACCACGCCCGTGCGCACCGGGTGCGCAGCGCGGGGCGGTAGGAAGAGGTAGACGGTGCCGAGTGCCAACCAGGGAACGTTGAGGATCGCACCGAAGAGGTAGAACGCGCGGTACGTACCGGAGTCCCATCCGGTGGAGTCGCCGAGGAACAGGGCTACCGCCGCGAACGCGAACATCACCAACGCCAGCGTCCAGGCCAGTTCGTGTGGTTCGCGACGCTGGTGGAACCGGACCGATGTCGCCTGCGCAAACATCGTGGCCACCACCGCGGCGATCACCGCCATCACGCCGACCATGCTGCCGACGCTACCGAACCCCATGTTGAAGCGACTCGCGACACGGGTGTCGCTGCACCGCTCCGCCGGCTGCGTTCGACCCCCGACATCGCCGGAACATCGAAAAGGGACTCGCCGACTTCGAGAAAACGATCACAAGGTCGATACGGTGACGCGGTCACGAACCCACCCGGACGCACGCGCGGCCGGCCTGCCTCGAGGAGCGCAAGGTGGCAGTCGATTCCGGTCGTCGCATCCCCGAAGCGACCGTCGCACGACTGCCGCTGTACTACCGCGTGCTGCTCGAGACCGCGGAGAACCGCGTCTCGACGATCAGCAGCGACCGTCTCGCGGAGATGGCAGGCGTGAACGCAGCCAAGGTGCGCAAGGACCTGTCGTACCTCGGCTCGTTCGGGACGCGCGGTGTCGGATACGACGTCGACTACCTGCTCCACGAGATTGCCCGCGAGCTCGGGCTCACCCACGATTGGCCGTGCGTGATCGTCGGTGTCGGGAATCTCGGCGCGGCGCTCGCGAACTACCGTGGCTTCGGTGCCCGGGGTTTCCAGATCGTCGCCTTGGTCGATTCCGATCCGGCCAAGATCGGGCGCAGCATCGGAGAGTTGACGGTGGAACCGATGAACGCGCTGGCATCCTTGTGCGAGCAGCACGCGATTGCGATCGGCATCGTCGCCACGCCGGCATCGGCGTCGCAAGACGTCGCCGACGCGCTCGTGGGCGCGGGTGTGCGCTCGATCCTCAACTTCGCGCCGGGTGTGTTGACGGTCCCCGACGGCGTGTCGGTGCGCAAGGTCGACCTTGCCACCGAACTGCAGATCCTGAGCTTCTACCAACTGCGGAGCCACAACGCCGCCGCGGCCAACGGGACCGCCACGCCGTGACCAAACCGGCGACGCCGGGCCGTGCGGGCCTCGCCGGCTGGCCGGTCAACTTGGTGGTCGAAGGCCGGCGCGTCGTCGTCGTCGGCGCGGGCAGGGTGGCAGCCCGCAAGATCGAGTCGCTACTCGACCTCGGCGCCGACGTCATGGTCGTGGCGCCGCGCGTCGACGGCGCGGTGCGACGCCTCGTGAGCGACCCGTCGCGGGGCCGGGTCGACCTCGCCGAACGTGAGTACGTCGACGCCGACCTCGACGGCGCCTGGCTCGTCGTCACCGCGACCGACGATCCGTCGGTGAACGCGTCGGTGGCGAGGGCGGCCGAGGCGGCCCGAATCTGGTGCAACAGTGCCGACGACCCCGACAACTGCTCGTTTACGCTGATGTCGGTGGTGCGACGCGCCGACCTGGTCGTCGCCATTGGCAGCGGTGGGCGGAGCCCAGCGTTGGCGAGCTGGCTGAAACGCCACGTGCAGGAGGAAATGGGTCCCGAGTATGCGACGCTCCTCGACCTGCTCTCCGAGGCCCGCGAGGCGATGCGCGGCGAGGGGCGCGCGACGAGCGACGCCGATTGGCAGCGTGCGTTCGAATCCGGCATCGTTGAGCTCGTTCGATCCGGTCGCATCGCCGAGGCGAAGGAGTTGCTGAGCTCGTGTCTCTGATCGTCGTCGGTCTCAACCATCGCACCGTGCCAGTCGACCGCCTCGAGCGCATGGCCGTCCCCGAGATCGCGCTCGCCAAGGCGCTCCACGACCTCGAGAGCCGCGAGCACATTCTCGAGGTCGCGATCCTTTCGACCTGTAACCGCACCGAGATCTACGCCTACTGCTCGCGATTCCACGCCGCGGTCGGCGACGTGATGCAGTTCCTCACCGATTACTCGGCCACGCCGGCCGACGAGCTGTCCGAGCACCTCTACACCTATTACGACGATGCTGCCGTCTCGCACCTGTTCAGCGTGGCGGCCGGGCTCGACTCGATGATCGTCGGCGAGAACGAGATCCTCGGCCAAGTGCGCGACGCGTGGATGCGGGCGACCGACGCCGGCACGTCGTCGACGCTGCTCGGCTACGTGTTCCGCCATGCCGTCGAGGCCGGGAAGCGGGTCAGGACCGAGACCGAGATCAACCGGCATCCGGTGTCGGTCGCCTCTGCTGCGGTCGCGGTTGCCGGCGAACGACTCGGTGGGCTCGAGGGCACGCGCGTGCTCGTCATCGGCGCGGGCGAGATGGGCGAGGGCATGGCGCTGACGATCGCGCTCCGCGACATCGAACAGATCACGATCGCCAACCGCACCCACGACCACGCCGAGCAACTCGCGGCCCGGGTCGAGGGTCATGTCGTCGCGCTCGACGACGTCCCGCGCGAGCTCGCCGCCGCCGACCTCGTGCTCGCCTCCACCGGTTCGAGCGAGGTGCTGTTCGAGCGCGGTGTCGTCGAGGCCGCGATGCGCGAACGACCCGAACGCGCGCTGCTCATCGTCGATGTCGCGTTGCCGCGCGACTTCGACGCCGGCGTCGGCGAGATCCCCGGCGTGACGCTGCTCGACCTCGACGACCTCAAGGACTTCGCGCAACGCAGCAGCACCCGGCGCAGCAATGAGATCGGCCGGGCACGCGCCATCGTCGCCGACGCGGTCGAGCGCTACCTCGACGAGCGCAGGCAGCGCATCGTCGCGCCGGTCATCGGCGCGCTCCACCGCCGCGGGCACGAGATTCGCGCCGCCGAGCTCGAGCGGTTCGCGGCCCGGCTGTCGGGCCTCGACCCGGATGCCGTTGCCGTGATCGAGGCGCTCGTCGAAGGGGTCGTCAACAAGCTGCTCCACGAACCCACGGTGCGGCTCAAAGACTCGGCCGGGACCGATCGCGGCGACTTGTTCGTCGACGCGGTTCGAGCCCTGTTCGCGCTCGACGATTCTCAGCAACCCGGCGAGGACACCGGACCCGCGGCCGACGCGGGTTGACGTGCTGCGCGTCGCCACGCGCGGGAGCGCGCTCGCGCGCCGTCAGGCCGAGACGGTCGTCCAGCTCCTCGGCACTCCGCCACACGAGTTCGTCATCGTGACAACGACGGGCGACACCCGCTCCGACGTCCCGATCCACGCGCTCGGGGGCCAGGGAGTCTTCGTCAAGGAGGTCCAAGCCGCGCTGATCGACGGCCGGGCCGACATCGCGGTGCATTCGGCCAAGGACCTGCCTGCTCACACCCCCGACGAGCTCGTGATCGGCGCGATCCCCGAGCGTGCCGACCCGCGCGACGCGCTGGTCGGCATGCGATTCGACGATCTCCCGCGGCGTGCACGCGTCGGCACCGGTGCGCCGCGTCGCCGCGCCCAACTGCGCGCGGCACGGCCCGACCTCGAGTTCGCGGAACTGCGCGGAAACATCGACACCCGTCTCGCCAAGGCCGTGGACTTCGACGCGGTGGTCGTTGCGCTCGCGGCTCTCGACCGGCTCGGTCGCCGATCGGTGGTGGCGGATGTGCTGCCGACCGAGGTGATGGTCCCGCAGGTTGGGCAGGGTGCGCTCGCGGTCGAGTGCCGCGTCGACGACGAGGCGACGATCGAACAGCTGACCGCGATCGATGACCCGGCGAGCCGCCGCGCCGTCACCGCCGAACGGCTCTTCCTTGCCGAACTCGGTGGCGGTTGCGACGCTCCGGTTGGGGCCTACGCCACCATCGACGAGATCGGGACGATGACGCTCGTCGCGTTTCTCGAGATCGACGGTTGGGCGCGGCGCGCCGAGCTCCGCGGCCGCGATCCGGCGCGCATCGCGCGCGAGGCCGCCGCCGCGCTGCGCGAGGCCAGGCGATGACGGTCTTTCTCGTCGGCGCCGGCCCCGGCGATCCCGGATTACTCACGGTGCGCGGGGCCGAGTTGCTCGGCCGCGCCGAGGTCGTGGTCCACGATCGGCTGGCGTCGGCCCGCTTGCTCGAATTGGCCCCGCGAGGTGCGTTGCGGATCGACGTGGGCAAGGCACCGGGTCGCGTCGCGATGAATCAAGACGAGATCAACGCCACGCTCGTCGAGCACGGCCGGGCCGGGCGCCTCGTTGTCCGGCTCAAGGGGGGTGACCCATTCGTGTTCGGCCGCGGTGGCGAGGAAGCCGAGGTGCTGCTCGCCGCGGGCATCCCGTTCGAGGTCGTGCCGGGCGTCACGAGCGCGATTGCGGCGCCCGCCTACGCGGGGATTCCCGTCACCCACCGCGGCCTCAGCACCCACGTCACGATCGTCACGGGTCACGAGGATCCCGCCAAGGGCACGAGCGACACCGACTGGGGGGCGCTCGCGCGGGCGGGCGGCACGCTGGTGATCCTGATGGGTGCTGCGCAACTCGGGTCGATCTGCGAGCAGCTGATCGCCGGGGGTCGCGATCCCGACACGGCGGTCGCGGCGGTGCGTTGGGGCACGCGTCCACAGCAGCGCACGGTCCGCACGACGCTGCGAGCCGCTCCCGACGCAGGGATCGAGGCGCCCTCGGCGATCGTCGTCGGTCCGGTGGCCGCACTCGACCTCGGCTGGTTCGAACGGCGTCCACTGTTCGGCCGGAGCGTCGTGATCACCCGAGCGCGGGAGCAGGCGAGCGCATTGCGAGAGCGGCTCGAACACCTCGGAGCCGAGGTCCTCGAGCTCCCGACCATCGCCGTCGAACCGGTCACGTTCACCGTGCCGGCGATCGACGAGTACGCATGGATCGTGTTCACGTCGGCCAACGGTGTCGACCGCTTCTTCGACGCGGGTCTCGCGCCCACGGGTCTCGACGCGCGCGCACTGGCGTCGTGTCGGGTCGCGGCGATCGGCCCGGGCACCGCGACCGCCTTGGCACGCCGCGGTCTTCGACCCGATCTCGTTCCCGAGCGGTTCGTCGCCGAGTCGTTGCTCGCCGCGTTCCCAGCGCCGGCCCCAGCGCCTGGCGCCGGGGCGATCCCGCCGCCGCGAGTGCTGATCCCGCGCGCCGAAGTCGCCCGTGACGCGTTGCCCGAGGGCCTCGCCGCACTCGGCTACCAAGTTGACGTGCTCGCGGTCTACCGCACCGCCACCGCAGCGCCCGACCCCGACGATGTCGCGCGCGTCACACGCGGAGAGATCGACGCGATCACCTTCACATCGAGTTCGACGGTGAAGAACTTCGCCGCGATCGTTGGCGACCTGCACCAGCCGGCGCCGCCCGTGATCAGCATCGGCCCGGTCACGTCGCGCACGGCGCGCGACCTCGGGATGCAGGTGGCGCGCGAGGCCGACCCGCACGACATCGAGGGCCTCGTTGCGGCGCTCCTTGCGGAGTTAGCCTCGTGACGATGTTCCCCGAACGCCGGATGCGCCGGCTGCGGCAGAGCCCGGCACTGCGCCGACTGCTTGCCGAACACCGCCTCGACGTCGACGACCTTGTCGCCCCGCTGTTCGTGAAGGAGGGGATCGACGCTCCCGAAGCGGTCGTGTCGATGCCGGGAGTCGTCCAGCACACGGTCGAGAGCCTCCGCAAGGAGGTCAGGGCGCTGTGCGACCTGGGCGTCCCGGCGGTGATCCTGTTCGGGGTCCCGGCCCGCAAGGACGCCCACGGCAGCGGCGCCGATGCCGCGGACGGTGTCGTGCAGATCGCCCTGCGCGAGCTGCGCGACGAGGTCGGCGACACGCTGGTTCTCATCAGCGACGACTGCCTCGACGAGTTCACCGACCACGGGCACTGCGGCATTCTCACGAGCGATGGCCGCGTCGACAACGACCGCACGCTGGAGCGCTACGCCTCGATCGCCGTCGCCCAGGCCGCCGCCGGCGCCGACGTCATCGCGCCGTCCGGGATGATGGACGGCCAGGTCGGTGCGATCCGCGCCGCGCTCGACTCCGCCGGTTACTGCGACACGCCCATCCTCGCCTACGCGGCCAAGTACGCGTCCGCCCTCTACGGCCCGTTCCGCGACGCGGCCGAGTGCGCACCCCAGTTCGGCGATCGGCGCGGCTACCAGATGAACCCCGCGAACGCGCGCGAGGCACTCGGCGAAGTCGCGCTTGACCTCGCCGAGGGTGCCGACATCGTCATGGTCAAGCCGGCGCTCGCCTATCTCGACGTCATCGCCGCGGTGCGTCGCGCCGTCGACGTCCCGGTAGCCGCGTATCACGTGAGCGGCGAGTACGCCATGCTCAAGGCCGCGGCTGCGAACGGCTGGATCGATGGCACCGCCGTCGCGCTCGAACACCTGCTGGCGATCAAGCGCGCCGGTGCCGACTTCATCCTGACCTACCTCGCACGCGAGGTCGCCGAACTCCTCCAATAGGGTGCGTCGATAGCTATCGAAATGCGATAGCTATCGACGCACCTGGGGTGAGGGTCTTGGGTTTGTTCCAGCGAGCAGAGGCGATCATCCCGGGTGGGGTCAACTCGCCCGTGCGGGCGTTCGGCAGCGTCGGTGGCGAGCCCTTCTTCACCGCGCGGGCACGGGGCGCGCACCTCACCGACACCGACGGGCGCCGCTACCTCGACTACGTGCAGTCGTGGGGTGCGATCATCCTCGGCCACGCCCACCCCGCAGTGGTCGAGGCCGTGCAACGCGCGGCCGAACGCGGGACGAGCTACGGCACTCCGACCGAGGGTGAGGTGCTCCTCGCCGAGGCGATCCGCGACCGCATGCCGTCGCTCGAACGAGTGCGCCTCGTGTCGTCGGGCACCGAAGCCGCCATGACCGCAGTCCGCCTGGCGCGCGGGGCAACCGGTCGCAACAAGATCGTCAAGCTCGCCGGCTGCTACCACGGCCATCTCGACTCGTTGCTCGTGGCCGCGGGTTCGGGCGTGGCGACGCTCGGACTCCCGGGCTCGGCCGGCGTCACTCCCGGGACCGTTGCCGACACGATCAGCTGTCCCTACAACGACATCGACGCGATCGACGCCGCCTTCGCCGAACGCGGCAACGACATCGCGGCGGTGCTCGTCGAACCGGTCGCCGCCAACATGGGTCTCGTTGCACCCCGGCCCGGCTACCTCGAGGCCCTGCGTGACCGCTGCACCCGCAACGGCGCACTGCTCGTATTCGACGAGGTGATCACCGGCTTTCGTGTCGCGCCCGGCGGCGCGCAGGCGCTCTACGGCATCACGCCCGACCTCACGATCTTTGGCAAGGTCGTGGGCGGCGGGCTGCCGCTCGCCGGGCTCGGTGGGCGCACCGAGGTCATGGCACACCTCGCGCCGCTCGGCGCGGTGTACCAAGCCGGAACCCTGAGCGGAAACCCCCTCGCCACCGCCGCCGGCCTGGCGACGCTCGAGCTGCTCGACGATGCCGCCTACCGCGCGATCACCCAGTCGGCCCGCCGTCTCGCCGAGGGGATGGCGAGCGCATTCGAAACGACCGGCGTCGCCGCATCGATCACGCAGGTTGCAACCCTCGTCGGCGTGTTCTTCGGCGCCAACGTGCACGACTACGACAGTGCCCGGCGCGCCGATCACCAGCGCTACGCAAGGTTCTTCCACGGGCTCCTCGAACGCGGTGTGTACTTCGCGCCCAGCGGCTACGAGACGCTGTTCTGCGGTCTCGCGCACGACGACACGGTGATCGACGAGACGATCGCCGCGGTGTTCGCCGTCGCCGACACCCTCACCGCGTGACCCGTCGCGGCGTTCACGCTTCGTGCCGAGCTGAAATGCCGCGCCTCAGCCTGCCGGTAGGTTCAGGGCGTTCGGTCGTCGTCGTCGCGCGTGAGTCGCTCGCGGATGCGGTCCATGTAGAACAGGCAGGCGACGAACACGACGCACATCACGGTCAGCAGCACGAAGCCGAGCGGACCCTGCTCGGTCGTGTCGACCGGCTGAGGTGCGAGATCGGCAACGCGGCCGATGAGCGCCGCGATCAGGGAGGCAAGCATCACACGGCTCCTAGGCAGATGCCGGCGTCAGCGCGCCGGACTCGGCCCGTTGCTCGGACCGTTCCTTGATGTGCATGGCGTAGAGGCCGAGCGCGAACAGGATCCCCGAGCCGAACATGTAGAAGAACGCAGGTAGCCGCAGCGATCCGTAGTCGTACTCGAGGATGAGCCACTGAGGGGGCTTCGCGGGGTCGCACTCGGGGTCGGTGACCGCGGCGTTGGGGTCGTCGAAGACCGGGTCGAGTGCGAGGCGCTCGCAGAACCGCACCGCGGCGTAGCGGTGCTCGTGGAAGATGAGGCTCTTCGTGTCGCCACCGGTGATGAAGGAGTTCAGGCCCTCGGCGTCGGTGAGCAGGTCGCCGGCGCGGTCTTCGCTGAACAGTACGAGCGGCCCCGCCTCGACGGGTTCGGGGCCCTCGGCCTTTTCCTTGACGAGCGCGGCTTCGACCGCTGGCCGCAACTCGCCCCGCTCGATCGCGCCGTCGGGCGCCGTGTCGGGTTGCTTCACGGGCACGGGGTCACCGTCGTCGACGATCGTGGCGACGGCCTCGATGCTCGACTGCGACGGATCGGCGACGATCGCGACGGCCGGGTCCTCGGAGATCGCCTGCCACTCGGCGACTCGGCCCTTGGGGACGTTGAGTGGCGTGTTCGTGGTGAACCAGAGCATCGCGAGGAGCATGATGATGCCGGTGAGCGCGGTGAACGCGACGAGGAAACCCTGGCGGGCGCCGAGGTTGGTGGCAAGCAGCAGGTACGCCGAACCGCAGAACAGCACGACGCCCGAGAGCACCGTGAGCACACCCAGGATCGTCGGGTCCCACAGGTTCTTGGCGCCGCCTTCACTGGCGAGCAGGTGCAGCAACTGCACGTCGGTCTCCTAACCGCAGTCCGGGTCGTAGTCGGCAGCGCCGAAGTCTCGTTTGGTGGCGGCGAGGCCACAGCGCTCGTAGGCGACGATCTCTTCGATCTGTTCGGGTGTCAGCATGCAACCGCTGTGCTCGAGGATCTGGAGTTCGGTGCCGTTGCCGCCGCGCGCGAAGTCGGCGAAGAAGTCGCTGTTGCACTGGCCGGGCATACGGCCCGAACCGTTGCCGCCCACGCCGTAGGGCTGGTTCTTCTCCGAACCGTTCGTGACGAACACGTTCTGGGCGGTCCGGCCGCTTCCTGCCGCAGGATTTCCGTCGGCGTCGAGTCCGTCGGTGAAACGGATCGTCGGCGCGTCGAGCAGGTTGAAGCCGAGCGAACCACCGGCGCCGGCCTGGCCGAGCAGGTCTTCGGGCAACAGGTTCGGGTTCGATGGATCGAACACCGACCAGTTGTTGGTGTGGCAGCGCGCGCAGTTCAACTCGAACAACAACTGACCGTCGCTGATCCCCTTGCGACGCTCGGACCACGCCTGCGCCCAGTCGAGTCTCGCGTTGGCGATCCGTAACTTCTCCTTCGCAGCCGCGACGGCGCGTTCCTTCAACTGCCCCTCGTTGCTGTCGGGGTCGGGCACCGCGGCGAACGCCTCTTCGGCCGCTTCGAGGTCGGACGTCGCGGTCTCGACGCCGATCTTCGCGTCGGCGAGTTGCTTCGCCGCGGCACCTTCGGCCGCCTCGAAGTCGGCCGCGGCCTGTTGCTGCGCTTCTTCGGGTGAGAGTTGAATCGACGCGAGGTAGGCGACGAGGTCGTCGACGCTCTGCGCGTTCTTGGGGCCGTTGCCGTCGACGCCCCATGGCTGCATCGGCGTACCGGGGCGCCCGAACGTGATGATCTCGCGCACTTCCTGCGGGCTGAAGCGGTACATCACGGTGTTGAGCGCCGGCGCCCGCCAAGCGACGTTGAACGCCACCGCCTTGCCGTCGTCGGTCGTGCGGGTCGGGTCCTTGTAGGTATAGGGCGCGGAGCCACCGGCGCCCACGACCTCGCGGCCGAGCAGTTCGCTCTCGCCCGGGCCGCCATGGCAGTCGGCGCATTTCAGGGACGTCGCTCCGTCGAACGACTCGAACTGTTCGTTCGCGAACAGCACTTCGCCGCGCTCGATCGCGCCGTCGGCGAAGTAGTCCTCGGAGGCACGCTGGCGGTCGGGCTCGCGCAGCCAGTACACGCCGTAGCTCACCGCGAGCACGGCCGAGAACACCAACGCCCAGCCGAGTACCCGCTCGAGCCGGCGGGTCTCCAACGCATCGTCTTCGAGGAAGGCAACCGCGTTGGGCGCAGGCCTCTCCTGGCGGTCGCGCACGAGCACGACGACCGAGATGATGACCAGCGCGACGATGGCGATGGTGTTGATCCAGAACAGTACGCCCCACACGTCGAACCGGGTGAACCGGTGCCAGTCCCAGGCGGCGAGCACCCTCATGCTTGGAACATCCTCTCGCTGGGCAGGCTGGGCCGCCTCGATGGGCTGGCATGGCGCCGGCGGCGCCGCGCGACACAGATCACACGCACGCCGGCCCCTCGGGCTTCTGGCCGGTGGTGTCGGTTCCTAGCGGCGGCCCCTGGAAGATCACGCCGGTGTTGACGATCAGGTTGCCGTCGGCGACCTCGACTGCAAACCGGTCGAGCCCGCGTGGCGCGGGACCGTCGCGTTTCTCGCCGACCTTGTTGTACTTCGATCCGTGGCACGGGCACTCGAACCACTGCGAACTCTGGCACCACGGCACCCGACAACCCAGGTGCACGCAGCGCTGCCAGAGCGCGACGTAGCCCTGGTCGAGCCCCATGAGTGCCTCGTTGCCCTCGTACGCCTTGGTCGCGGCCTTGAGCGTCGCGGCGTCGTTCGGGTAGAGCTGCACGTAGGTACGCGCGCTGGCTGCGTAGAAAGGCGCCTTGTTGGCGTTAATGAACGCGAGGATCTCGGACAGCTTGCCAACGTTTACCTTGTTGCCGAAGCCGCTCCCCGCGCTCGGCGGGTACAAGAAGGCGAGCAGCGACACGCCGAAGATCGGCAACGAACCGAGCCCGATCATCGCGATGTTGGCGCGGTTCAGGAATTGGCGTCGCGAGACACCGAGCTCTTCCTCGTCGACTGGTTGCCACTCGCTCACGCCGGTCTCGCCGCGCACCGCGGGGACACCGGCCGCGGCCGCGCCCTGCGCCGCTGCGCTGCGGGCCCGGCCCTCGGCGCTGGCCACCGCCTCGATGTCGGTCGAGGTGGAAGTCTGCGCGGCCGCGTCGCGCGCCCGCGTCTCGCGCGACAGGCGCCCCTGCGCAGCACGCCCGCGCGCGACGGTGGCGAGCAGCACGACGACCGCGAGCAGGAAGATGGCGAGGATGCCGGCGGCGAGCACCTGGTTGTCTCCTAGAGCTCGAAGAACACGTGGTTGTTCCACGGGAAGACGAAGTTGAAACCTTCGCCGCGGAAGAACGATCCGATGATGACCAGAATTGCCCAGAACATCAGGAAGAGCGTCATCATCGAGATGGCGAACTTCCGGTCGCTCGGCTTGTTCGACGGGTTCTTGTCGACATAGGGCGCCAGCGCCAGGATGCCGAGCGCGACGCCGGGGATGGTCACCCCGGCGACCATCGGGTGGAACATGGTGAGCAGTTCCTGGAGCCCGAGGAAGTACCACGGTGCCTTGGAAGGGTTGGGCGTCTTGTTGACGTCGGCCAGGCCGAGCAGCGGCGCCTTGACGAGCGCGGAGAAGATTGTGGTGAGCGCCATCAGGATCATGATCGAGGCGAACTCGATGGCGAGCAGGTGAGGCCAGGTGTGGACCTTGTCCTGAGCCTCGGCCTTGGTCTGCTGGATCGATCCTGCTTTGACGACCGTGAGCAGGCGCTGGGTGTGCCCGCCGGGCCCGCTGGCACTCGGCGCGCCCGCGGTCATGGCCGGCGCCTTGGCTGCCGTCGCCGTGGCCACCGCGCCGCCACCGCTGTCGTCTCCGGCGATCGCGGCCTTGCGTTTGCGGGCGCGTTCGAGCAGGTGCGCGGGCACACCGCCGACGCTCTCGGTGATCGGCGTGCCGGAGTCTTCCGAGGCCGCGCTCGCCGCGGCCGGAGTTTCGGCCGCGGCGGCTTCGTCGGCGGGCGCGTCGGCAGCCGCCTCGGCCGCTGTGTCGTCATCCGTCGGGAGCCCGAGCGCCTTGCGGCGCTCCTGGCTGCGGCGGAGTAGGTGTTCGGGAACCTCAGCCATGGTGGTCCTCGCCGCCTAGAGGGGTCCGGAGATGCCGCCGTCCTTGCGGACGCGCCAGAAGTGGACGGCCATGAAGATGACGATGACGAACGGCAACATCAACACATGGAGTACGTACCATCGCAACAGGGTGTCGTTGCCGATCTCTTTCGATCCGAGCAGTACGAACTTGACTTCCTGGCCGAGCACCGGGGTGTACCCCATCATGTTCGTACCGACGGTGACGGCCCACAACGCGAGTTGGTCCCACGGCAGCAGGTAGCCCGTGAACGACAGCAAGAGCGTGAGCAGCAACAGCATCACGCCGATGACCCAGTTGAACTCGCGCGGCGCCTTGTAGGCACCGTGATAGAAGACGCGACTCATGTGCAGGAACACCGACAGCACCATGAGGTGCGCGGCCCAGCGATGCATGTTCCGCACGAGCGAACCGAAGGCGATCGCGGTCTCGAGGTCCTCCACCGTCGCCCACGCTTCGGTGGCGGTCGGACGGTAGAAGAACATCAAGAAGATGCCAGTGACTGTGAGCAAGATGAACAAGAAGAACGACAGACCGCCGAGACACAGCGTGTAGCTGACCTTCACCGCGTGGCGCTTCACCTTCACGGGGTGAAGGTGGTAGAGCACATTGTTCATGATCACGTAGCTGCGGTTGCGCGGACTGTCGGTGTAGCCCTTGCGATAGATCGAACCGGGCCGGAAGATCGAGTTCCACGCCTGGGAACCGCGCGTGTCGTCCCAGACCTTGCTCGCGCGTTCGGCCATCTTGGTGCCGATGCCGGTTCCGTTGCCGTTCCCGTTGGCCACGAGGTTCTCCTGCGGTTCTAGAAGCGGACGCCGTAGGCGTAGCCGTGGCGGTTGGTGCGGTCGTTGGGGTCGCCGTCCGACCACTTGTCGGTGACCTTGCCGAGCACGATCACTCCAGTCGGGCAGCGGTCGACGCAGAGCGCGCAGCGCGTGCACACATCCTCGTCGACCACGAAGAACACGTGGTCCTTGGGGTCGTCACCGGGTTGGTCGGCGTTGGTCGCGTCGGCGATCGCATCGACCGACAGCATGTGGATGCACTTCCACGGGCAGATGTCGACGCAGCCCTCGCACATGATGCACTCGGCCTGGTCGATGTGGAGGAATTGCTTCGGCTTCACTGCTTTGGTGAGCCAGTTGGGATCGACCTCTTGCAGCACGTAGTCGGTGCTGAAGTCGGGCATCGGCGGGTTCGCGTCGGTCTTGGCCATGACTACTCGCTCGCTCCCTCGGTGCCGGGACACCCCGCACCGACGTGTGGCTGGAGCGTTGCGTGCAGCTTCGAGTCCATCGTCAGGACTTCGCCGTCACGGGTCGACCGAATGCGGAGGTGCCGACGACCTTTGCTTCGACGCTCGCCGTGTCGTCAATTGCTTCCGGCCGCTTCTGCCACGCCGCGAACAAGTAGACGTTCAGCGCGAGCATCACGATGTAGATGAGGCCCGCGATCGTGTCGGTGATCGCCCGCTTGTTGATGTCGAAGTTGAGCCAGTTGAACGGCCCGATCGGCTGGCCCGAGCGGACCAGGAAGTGTGACTCGTCCCAACGCAGGTGACCGGTCGCAAACGTCAGCCACTCGTGCGGGATCGATCCGTAGGCAAGGATCATCAAGGCCCACACCCATACCGCGCCGCCCATCGCAAGCGCCCACGTCGCCTTGTGGCGCGCCTTGGGCCGGCCGATAGCCACGAGCACCGGCGCGAGCAGCACGACGAACAGCAGCGACGTCCAGATGAGCCGACCGGCGGCGCGCAAGCCGATCGCGTCGGGCAAGAAGTTCGGCACTTCGAGTCCGAGAACGTGCCTCATGCTCGCTGGCCCCCAGGTCTCATGTCGATGCTGTGGTCGATGTGGTGCTGGATGCAGTCGGTGGTGCCGCTGATCGCTGCAGCATCGACCTCTCTCTGGCGATGTCGGTCGTGATATCGGCTATATCGGCTCTTGGGTCGGTCGTGATTGCGGGTCGTGAGGTTGTCTCGTGCGGCCGCTCACGAACGCCGGAGCGGCGGCGTGATCCCTTGCTTGCGCAGTGTTTGTACCACGCTAGATGAGGCCTCGACACATCGGCGGGACACCGCGCGAGCGGGTCGTTCGCCCTGATGAGACGGCACAAATTCACATGCGCGCGGTGGCGCGACCGAGGCGTGATCGCGACGGTCGCGAAGTGCGTCGGACGCGGCGCTCGCCCGATCGCGGCTGCGTGCGCCCGCTGCGCGACCATGATTCGGTGACCGCGCTCCCCGCGTCCGGATCCGCCCCCGCGCCCCGTTCGCCGCGGGGATCGAGCGGCGCGCTGGACCGCGCTTCGGGCACGCGCACCGCGCATCTCCCGCGACCAAGCGACACGTCCTTCGACGTCGCCGTCGTGGGTGCCGGACCCGCGGGTGCTGCCTGCGCCTACTGGCTTGCTCGCCAGGGCCACCGGGTCGTCGCGCTCGAGCGGAAACGATTCCCGCGCGACAAGACCTGTGGCGATGGACTCACTCCCCGCGCGGTCCGCCAACTCAACGACATGGGGGTCGGCGACGCACTCGCGGACCGGTTCTTGCGCTACGACGGCCTGCGGGCGATGGGTCACGGGATCACCTTGGAGATGCCGTGGCCGAGCCACCCCGAGTTCCCTTCCTACGGCTATGTCGTGCGCCGGCGCGATCTCGATCAGATCGTCGCTGACAACGCCGAACTCGCCGGCGCCACCGTGTGGTCAGGGTCAGAAGCCCTCGAACCGCTCATCGAGTCCGGAATCGTGCGCGGTGTCTACGTCCGCCGCGATGGCGCGGCCGACGTCACCCCGGTCCGGGCGCGCTACGTCGTCGTCGCCGACGGTGCCAACGGTCGCTTCGGCCGCATGCTGGGGACCGCACGCCGGCGTAACTTTCCGCTGGGGATGGCGATTCGCGGCTATTACACCAGCCCGTACCACGACGATCCGTGGATCGAGAGCCACCTCGACATCGTCGATCGCGACGGCAACCACCTGCCCGGCTACGGCTGGATCTTTCCTGTCGGCGACGGCACGATCAACGTCGGGTGCGGGTTGTTGTCGACCTTCAGGGGCTGGAAGGACATCAACACGTCGAAGCTGATGGATGCCTTCACGCACACCGCGCCGGCGCGCTGGGGTATCTCGCCCGACACCTCGTGCGGTGCCCCGACCGGGGGGAGGCTCCCGACCGGCGGTTCGATCGTTCCGCATGTCGGCCCGACCTGGCTCGTCGTCGGCGACGCGGCCGGCTCCGTCAACCCCTTCAACGGCGAAGGGATCTCGGTCGCCTACGAGACCGGGCGCTTTGCTGCCGAGGCGCTCGACGTCGCGATCACGAGCGGCGACGGTCTGGCGCTCGCCGGCTACGAGCAGCGAATCGAAGACGTGTACGGCCTCTACTTCAAGGTGGCACGTGCCTTCGTGAAGGCGATCGGGAACCCGGCGCTGATGCGCGAACTTGTCCGCGTGGGCATGCACAACCGCACGCTCATGGAGTGGGTGCTGCGCATCATGGCGAACTTGATGCGGCCCGACGAACTTGGCCCCGCCGAGGCCGCCTACAAGCTCGTCGCGCAGATCGTCAGGGTGGGACCGGAACCCTGAGCCCCGAAATACGGGCGGCCATGGAGGCGCAGGCGACGACGACATCGCGCATCGCAACGCCGCGGCATGCCTGCCGAGCGCTCGCGTGCCCAGGCACACGGTTGCAGGACCGACCGGGAGCTGTGGCGGCCACGCGGCCACGGCCTCGAACTCGGGTGGCGCGAGCCCCGGCGGACCGTTCGTGCGCGCCGGTCTCGATGTGCGGGCAGGACTAGCGGTGGCGATAGCGTCCGGCCCCGTGAGCGACTACTTGCCGCTGCTCGTGATGATCGGGCTGGTGATCGCCTTCGTGTTGCTCTCGTTTGTCGCGTCGATCCTGCTGGGGCCGCGCAACTCGAATGCGGCGAAACGCACGCCGTACGAGTGCGGAATCGTCCCGGAGGTCGAGCCGGCCGAACGTTTCCCGGTGAAGTTCTACCTGGTGGCGATGAGCTTCATCGTCCTCGACGTCGAGATCGTGTTCTTGTACCCGTTCGCGACGGTCGTGCATGCGCTCGGGACGTTCGGCCTCGTCGCGATCGCGATCTTCGTGTTGGTGTTGCTCATCCCGTTCGCGTATCTGCTGTCGGTCGGCGCACTTGCGTGGGGACCGGTACAACAAGTCGTGCGCGAGATCCTGCCGGTGAGACGCACGAGCGCGGCGGTGTTCGATCCGGCCGCGGTGGTCGGTCCCGGCGCGCGGGGTGCTGAAGAAGGGACGGCGGCGTGAGCAGCGAGCGCGGGCTGCCGCACCTCGGCCTCGAGGCCGTGCCGCACAGTTTCATCACCGGCAAACTCGAAGACCTGGTCAAGTGGGCGCGGCGCAACTCGGTCTTTCCCGCAACCTTCGGATTGGCGTGCTGCGCGATCGAGATGATGGCGACCGGCGCAGCGCACTACGACCTGGCTCGCTACGGGATGGAGGTGTTCCGTGCGAGTCCGCGCCAGGCCGACCTGATGATCGTGGCCGGACGGGTCTCGCAGAAGATGGCGCCTGTGCTCCGTCAGGTGTACGACCAGATGGTCGAGCCGAAGTGGGTCATTTCCATGGGCGTGTGCGCCTCGAGCGGAGGCATGTTCAACAACTACGCGATCGTGCAGGGTGTCGACCAGATCGTGCCCGTCGACGTGTACGTGCCCGGGTGCCCCCCCGGCCCCGAAACGTTGATGCACGGCATCTTGACCTTGCACGAGCAGATCCGAACCGGTGAGTTGATGCGCCGCCGTGCCGCCAGCGCGACCGGCGGCGCAGCGATCCAACTCGACGTCCCCGCCTCGGCCCCTGCCTGACCCTTCGACCTTCGACGCCCCGTCTACCCGCCCGCAACCGACAGCCTGCCACCCCGACACGCGCGAGACGCACACCATGTCCGACGAAGTTCGTGAACAACCTCACGACGAGACAATGACGGCCGACGCCGGGTCGGCGACCATCGCCGACGAGGTGGCGGCGGCGCTGTGCGAACGCTTTGGCGCGGCGTCTCGCGTGTCGTGTGGGCAGACGGTCGTGTACGCCCCGCGCGAACGCGCCGCCGAGATCGCGTCGTACCTGCGCGACCACGAGCAGTTCACGATGTGTGTCGACGTGACCGCGGTCGACCATCTCGGCAATCCCGCGCGGGTGCTCCCGGAGCGTGTCGGGGCCGAGCGCTTCGAGGTCGTCGCGAACTATCTGAGCCACGTCCGGAACCGGCGGATCCGCGTGATCCACCAGGTGCCCGAGTCCGAGCCGAACTTGCCCTCGATCACACCGGTCTACGCGGGTGCGAACTTCGCCGAGCGCGAGGTGTTCGACCTGTTCGGGATCAGCTTCGACGGCCACCCCGATCTCACACGCATCCTGATGCCCGACGACTGGGACGGTCATCCGCTGCGCAAGGACTTCGGTCCGGCGCGCGTTCCGGTGACGTTCAAGGGCGATCCGAGCCCGCGATGAGCGACGCGAGCGGCAAGAGCGGCGAGCTTGCGAGCGCGACCAGCAAGAGCGGCGAGCTTGCGAGCGCGACCAGCAAGAGCGGCGAGCTTGCGAGCGCGACCAGCAGGACAGCCTCGCGGCTGCGTCATCAGACCGACGAGGGCGCGCAGAAGCTTGCGCGGTCCGAGCAAGAACTCGTCATCACCGGTGCACCGTGGCCCGACGACCAACTCGGCGACACGATGCTCATCAACATGGGCCCGCAGCACCCGTCGACGCACGGGGTGTTGCGCATCATGATGGAGCTCGACTCCGAAGAGGTCGTGCGGGCCAAGGCGGTGATCGGGTACCTCCACACCGGGATGGAAAAGACGGCCGAAGAGCTGACCTACGTTCAGGGCGCGACGAACGTCACGCGCATGGACTACGCGTCGCCGCTGTCGAACGAGTTGGTGTTCTGTATGGCCGCCGAACAGTTGCTCGGCATCGAGGTTCCCGAGCGAGCGCAGTGGATCCGCATGATGCTCGTCGAGGTGAACCGGATCAGCTCGCACCTGCTGTTCCAGGCGACAAACGGCATGGACATCGGCGCGGTGTCGATGATGCTCTACGGCTGGCGTGAGCGCGAGGAGACGCTGCGGCTGCTCGAGAAGATCACGGGCCTGCGCATGAATCACAACTACGTGCGCGTCGGCGGCGTCGCGGCTGATCTCCCCGACGGCTGGCAGGACGATGTGCTCGAGACGCTCGACAAGGTCGAGCACGGTGTGCGCGAGTACGACGAGTTGCTCACCGAGAACCCGATCTGGCAGAGCCGTCTCGTCGGAATCGGACCGATCACGACCCAGGAGTGTCTCGACCTGTCGATCACCGGCCCGATCTTGCGCAGCACCGGGTTCGCGTGGGACCTGCGCAAGGCACAGCCCTACCTGAAGTACGACGACGTCGACTTCGATGTCGTCTACACGACTAACGGTGACGTCTACGACCGCTGGCGGATCCGGATGGAGGAGATCTTCGAGTCGGCCAAGATCGTGCGCCAGTGCGTCGAACGAATGCCGAAGGGCGACTGGCGAGCGCTCGACGCCAAGGTGACGCCGCCGCCGCGGGCGCGTATCGACGAGTCGATGGAGGCGTTGATCCACCACTTCAAGCTCTTCACCGAGGGCTTCAAGGTGCCAGCCGGTGAGACCTACGCGGCGGTCGAGAGCCCGCGCGGTGAGATCGGCTGCTATCTGGTGAGTGACGGTTCGTCGAAGCCGCTGCGCATGCACATCCGCGGTCCGTCGTTCTACAACCTTCAGTCGATGGGACCGATGGTGCGCAACGCGCTCGTCGCCGACGCGGTCGCGATCGTGTCGAGCGTCGATCCGATCATGGGCGAGGTCGACCGATGACTCCCTGCGTTCTCGCCGGCACCGAGGTGACGTCGTGACGTTCACTCCGAGCAACCGGGCGCGCGCGTCCGAGATCGTCGCTCAGTACCCCGATCCGCACTCGGCGATCCTTCCGCTCGCGCACCTCGCACAGGATCAGGACGGTTGGCTCAGCGCCGAGGTGATGGCCGAGATCGCCGCGATCGTCGGGACGACGCCCGCCGATGTCCAGGGCGTGTGCAGCTTCTACACGATGTACAAGCGCCGGCCGTGCGGTCGCTTCGTCGTCAGCGTGTGTACCAACGTGACGTGCCTCGTCGTTGGTGGCCCGGAGATCCTCGAGCACCTCGAGGGCAAGTATGCCGGCGACGACGACGTCTTCGTCGAAGAAGTCGAATGCCTCGCCGCGTGCGGCAACGCGCCGGCGATGCAGGTCAACTACGAGTACCACGAGCACCTCACCCCCGAGATGGCTGGCACGATCGTTGACGACTACAAGTCAGGAGTGCTCCACGCGCGGGGCCTCTCCGGAGGCCGCCCATGAAGTGCCTCGACATGTCGCTCGTTGCGATACCTCTCGACGCGCCTGGGGGTGGGTCGTGAGCGGCGCGTCGGGGAAGGCCGTGCGCGAGACGCGCATCGTGACGCGTCGCCTGCACGATGTCGCCGACGCGTGGCGCTACGACGTCGCGCGCGCTGACGGCGCCTACGACACGTGGGCCGAGGTGCTGCGGCGTGCCGATCGGGCCGACGTGCTGGGGCAGGTGAAGACGAGTGGGCTGCGCGGTCGCGGCGGCGCGAACTTCCCGACCGCAATCAAGTGGGAGTCGCTGCCCGACGTGTCCCCGCGCTACCTCGTCATCAACGGTGACGAGGGCGAGCCGAGCACCTTCAAAGACCGCGAGATCATCGAGAAGGATCCGCACGCACTGATCGAAGGCGTGTGCATCGAGGCGTACGCCTGCAACATCAACACCGCGTTCATCTACCTGCGCGGTGAGTTCGCGCTCGGCCACGACCGGGTCGTGCAGGCCGTCGCCGACGCCCGGGCGAACGGTTGGGTCGGCCGCGACATCCAGGGCTCCGGCTTCGATCTCGACATCATCGTGCACCGGGGCGCCGGCGCCTATATCTGCGGCGAGGAGAGCGCGCTCATCGAAAGTCTCGAAGGCAAGCGCGGCATGCCGCGCATCAAGCCGCCACTCCCGATCCACTCGGGCGTGTACTCGAAACCGACGGTCGTCAACAACGTCGAGACGGTCGCGACCATCACCCACATCATGAAGATGGGTGGTGACGAATACGCGAAGCTCGGAGTCGGCCGGAGCACCGGTACCCGGATCGCGGCGATCTCGGGGCACGTGCAGCGCCCCGGGATCTACGAGATCGAGTTCGGCATGACGTTCCGCGAGATCCTGTTCGAACTGTGCGGTGGGATCCGCGATGGTCGTGCGTTGAAGTTCTTCCTCCCGGGTGGCGCGTCGTTCCAATGGTTGGTCAACACCGACGAGCACCTCGACCAGGTGTACGACATCGACGACATCTCCGCGAAGCTCGGTACGACACTCGGGTCGGGCGCGATCATGGTCTACGACGAGACGACCGACCCGCTGCTCGTCGCGTGGCGCCTCGCCAAGTTCTACGCGCACGAGAGTTGCGGCAAGTGCACGCCGTGCCGCGAAGGAACCGGCTGGATCGAAAAGGTCCTGTACCGGATGAGCCACGGCCAGGGCCGTCCCGACGACATGGACCTGCTGCTCGCCGCGAGCGCCAGCATTTCGCCCGACGTGTTGCGCGCTCCGTTCACGCAGACCACCATCTGCCCGCTCGGCCCCTCGCCCGTCAGTGCCGTTGCGAGCCTGCACAAGTACTTCCGAGCCGAGGTCGACGCCGCGTGCGCGCACGCGAACGGCCGCGCGCGGACCACGATCCAGGTGCACGCATCATGACCGCGACCGAATCACCCGCGGTCGCCGAGACCACCGTGTCCGTCACGATCGACGGCATCACGGTCCAAGCGCGCCCGGGTGAGTTGCTGATCAAGGTCGCGCAGGACCACGGCGTCTACATCCCGCGGTTCTGCTGGCACGAGCGCATGAAGCCGGTCGGCATGTGCCGCATGTGCCTCGTCGAGGTCGACGGGATCCGCGGGTTCCCGCCCGCGTGCACGCTTCCCGTCAACGACGGCATGGTGTGCCGTACCGACACCGACGGGGTCAAGGCCGCGCAAGACGGCGTGCTCGAACTGCTGCTCATCAACCACCCGCTCGACTGTCCGGTGTGCGACCGCGGTGGTGAGTGCCCGCTCCAGGACACGACGCTGGCGTTCGGGCCGGGAGAGAGCCGCTTCGTCGAGGAGAAGCGCCACTTCGAAAAGCCGATCGCCATCAGCGACCTCGTCCTGCTCGATCGCGAGCGCTGCATCCAGTGCGCGCGCTGCACCCGCTTTGCCGACGAGATCGCCGGTGACCCGCTCATCAGCTTCGTCGATCGCGGCGGGCACACCCAGGTGCTCAACTTCCCCGACGAGCCGTTCGCTTCGTACTTTTCTGGCAACGTGGTGCAGATCTGCCCCGTCGGCGCGCTGACCGCGAAGCCGTATCGCTTCAAGGCCCGGCCGTGGGATCTCGCCACGGTCGAAACGAGTTGCACGGCGTGCGCGGTGCAGTGCCGGGGTGCGTTGCAGAGTTCGAGCAACCGGCTCGTCCGGTTGCTCGGCGTCGACAGCGATCCGGTCAACCAGGGTTGGCTGTGCGACAAGGGTCGGTTCGGCTACGAGCACGTCCACGCCGAGAGCCGCCGCCTCGCTCCGACGCTCGACGGCGCTGAGGTCTCGTGGCCGCAGGCGCTCGACGCGGTCGCAGCCGAGTTGAAGCGTGAGCGCGGTCTGCACGGCGGTTCGACGATTGCGGTGCTCGGTGGTGCACGCGGCTCGAACGAGTCCGCCTACGCGTGGGCCCGCCTCGCCAAGGGTGTGCTCGGCACCGACAACGTCGACGCACAACTCGGCGAAGGATTGCCCGCTGAGGTCGTGCTCGGCCTGCCGCGCGCCCAGATCGACGACCTCGACCGCGCGGCCGCGATCGTCCTGTGCGCGGGCGACCTCAAAGAAGAGCTTCCGGTGCTGTTCCTGCGTGTGAGGCGCGCCGCAGTCGAACTCGGTGTCCCGCTGATCGACCTGTCGGCCGCGCCGCATGGCCTGTCGCGCCATGTCACCCACCCACTCGCGGTCGCTCCCGGCGAGCAGGGCGCCGCCGCGGCGCAACTCGCCGCGGCGCTCCGCGGCGGCACCACCCCGGACGCTGCGATCGCCGCGGCCGCCGCGGTTGTGGCCGACCGCCCGGGCGACATCGTCGTGGTGCTGGGTCGTCCGTCGATTGCCGAGCGAGCCGAGCCGTCGGTCCAGGCGGCGGCCGCGCTCGCCGGTGTTCCCGGCGCCCGCTTCCTCACCGCACTTCGGCGCGGCAATGTCCACGGTGCGCTCGAATCGGGACTGGCGCCGGGCTTCCTCCCGGGACGGGTGACGCTCGCCGCCGGGCGCGACCGCTTCGCCGCGGCATGGGGGCGCGTCCCCGAAGCCGCCGGGCTCGACGCCGAAGGCATCCTGCGTGCCTGCGCGGCCGGGACCGTCCACGTGCTCGTCCTCCTCGGCGCCGACCCGCTCGCCGACTTCCCCGACCGGGCACTGGCATCCAAGGCGCTCGACACGGTCGGCACGGTCGTCGCCGTCGACGCCTTCGAATCCGATTCGAACCGCCGGGCCAAGGCCTTCCTGCCGTGCACGCTGTGGGGTGAACAATCGGGAACGGTGACGAACCTCGAGGGCCGCGTGCAGCGCCTCGGCCGCAAAGTCTCGCCCGAGGGCATTGCCCTCGACGACTGGCGCATCGCCGCCGAACTCGCCCAACGACTCGGCCACGACTTCGATCTGGAGACGGTCGACGAGGTCACCGACGAACTCGCCGCGGTCGCGCCGGCATGGCACGGTGCGTCGGCGGCGCTGGTGCGCGACGCGCGCGACGGTGTGGTGCTCCCCGTTGCCGAGCATCGCCACGAGGTCGTGCTGCGCCGGGTCGGGCGCGCACTGGGTGTCGACGACACACCGAGTTGGGAGCCGATCAAGCCCGACGCCCGCCCGCCCGTCTCCCATTCGCTCGAGGAAGCGGCGACCGACGGCGCGCCAGCCGAGATCTCGACCGAAGCCGATCCGGCCGACGCCTCGCCCTTCGGGCTGCCGATCGAACTGTTCCGTTGGGACGCGCTTGCCCCGACCCGCACGGTGCCGCCTCGCGACGCCTACGCGCTGCGCCTCGTCGTCAGTCATTCGCTCTATGACGGAGGCCGCGTCGTGCAGGAATCCCCAAGCCTGCGCGGGCTCGCGTCGGCTCCGGTCCTCATGGTCGCGGCCGCCGACGCTCAGCGCCTCGGCGCGAGCAACGGTGAGACGGTCAAGATCACCAGCGCACGCGGCAGCGCGACGGTCGCGCTGCGCGCTGTGGAGGGCGTCACCGCGGGCACCGCGGTGCTGGCGACGTCCGCGGCAGGGTTCGGCGCCACCGAACTCATCGACGCGGGCGAGATCGTGACCGACCTGCGCGTGGAGAGCATGCGATGAACCTCCTCGCTGCCGACCCACTGTTCGCCGAGGGCCTCGACGGCGGCATCCTGCTCGTCGTCGCGCTCAAGGTCGTCGTCGCGTTCGTCATCCTGCTCGTGTCGGTGATGCTCTACATCTGGGGCATGCGCAAGTGGATCGCCGACATGCAGAACCGCATCGGCCCGGCGAACGCCGGACCGTACGGTGTGTTCCAGACGCTTGCCGACGGGATCAAGCTGTTCTTCAAGGAGCAGTCGATCCCCGAGAGCGCCGACCGGCCGATCTTCCGGCTCGCGCCGTACCTATCGATCCTGCCCGCGTTCTTGATGTTCTGCGTCATCCCGGTCGGCGGCGAGGTAGAGATCCTCGGCCGCACGACCTACCTCCAGGTCGTCGACCTGCCGGTCGGCGCGATGTTCATCCTTGCCTGCTCGGGTGTCGCGGTGTACGGCGTGATGCTCGCCGGTTGGTCGTCGGGCTCGAAGTATCCGCTGCTCGGCGCGGTGCGTGCGAGCGCGCAGGTGCTCAGCTACGAGGCCGCGTTCGGGTTGGCGATCCTGTCGGTGCTCATGCGAGCCGGCACCCTTAGCACTCGTGAGATCGTCGGGCAGCAGACCTGGACCGACCTCGGTTCGCTCGTCCAGGACTGGTTCCTGGCGCAGACCATCATCGGCTTCGGCATCTTCGTCATCGCCGCCATCGCCGAGACCAACCACCCGCCGTTCGACTTCGTCGAGGCCGAACAAGAACTCGTCGGCGGTTTCGTCACCGAGTACACCGGCATCCGCTTCGCGATCTTTTTCCTGGCCGAATTCATGAACATCATCACGATGTCGGCGGTCGCGGTCACACTCTTCCTCGGCGGTCCGTCCGGCCCGGCGATCTGGCCCGACCGCCTCGGCGGCAGCGGCGGCTGGTTCAACGGCACGGTCGTTCCTGTGCTGTGGTTCGTCGCCAAGCTGCTGCTGTTGACGTTCGGCACCGTGTGGATCCGCGCCTCACTGCCGCGGCTGCGCTACGACCAGTTGATGGCGCTCGGCTGGAAGTGGCTGATCGAACTCGCCGTCCTGTGGGTGCTGTGGATCGTCGTCGACGAGGTCGCCAAACAGCAGGACTGGAACCGTGGGGTCGCGCTCGGTGCCGCCGCGCTCGGCGGTGTCTTCGCGTACCTCGTGCTGTATCTGTGTATGCCCAAACCCGGCGAAACGGTCGAGGAGTTCCGCTGATGGGTCTCGCCCGCGGTTTCTCCGTCACCCTTCGCCAGATCGGACGCGACAAGCGCGTCACCCTCTCCTACCCCGAGCAGAAACGCGACAAGCCGCCGCGCCTGCACGGCCGCCATGTCCTCAACCGCTACGAGGATGGCATGGAGAAGTGCATCGGCTGCGAACTGTGTGCCGGAGTCTGTCCCGCGAGGTGCATCTACGTGCGCGGCGCCGACAACCCGGTCGATCACCCGGTGAGCCCGGGCGAACGTTACGGCTTCGTCTACGAGATCAACTACCTGCGCTGCATCCACTGCGACCTGTGCGTCGAGGCGTGCCCGACCGAGGCGATCACCGAGACGAAGTTGTTCGAGTTCTCCTTCACCAACCGCCAGGACGCGATCTACACCAAGGCCGAACTGCTCGTCGACGACTCGGGCCGTGCGAAGCGACAACCCTGGGAGTACTGGCGCGGCGACGAGGATGACCACACCAGCGCGTGGATGCGCGCGACCTCGCCGTCGGGTCGGGCCGAATACGAAGGTCGCGTCAACTGGTCGGGCGAACTCGGCTTTGGGGTACGCGACGCCGAGCGAGGCCAGACCGATCCAGGCCAGACCGATCCAGGCCAGGACGACGAATGAACGCGTTCGTGTTCTATGTCGTTGCCGCGCTGGTGCTGCTCGGTGGCCTCGGCGTGGTGTTGTTCCGCCATCCCGTCTACGCCGCGCTGTCGCTCGTCGGGTCGATGATCGCGATCGCGGTGTTGTTCCTCGGCCTCGACGCCGACCTGGTCGCGATCGTGCAGATCGTCGTCTACGCGAGCGCCATCACAGTGCTGTTCTTGTTCGTGATCATGCTGCTCGGCGTCGATCGCCGCGAAGAACGAGACCCCGGCCACGTGGTGCAACGCATCGGCGCGCTCGTCCTCGGCGCGGCACTCGCGGTCGGACTCGGGTCGATGGCGCTGCGCAACTGGGCGGTCGGCACCGCACCTGATACCCCACTCGACGATCCGAGCGGCGGCAACATCGAGGCGGTCGCGCGCGTGTTGTTCACCGATTACCTCTGGGCGTTCCAGGTCGTGTCGGTGATGCTCGTGATCGCCGTCGTCGGCACGGTCGTGCTCGCCCGACGCAGCCGTCAGATCATCGAACAGCGCCAGCGTCAGGAGGCCGCCGCGTGAGCCTCGCCGTCCGCGCATCGCCGATCACGACCGAGCACTATCTGATCGTCGCCGGCCTCTTGTTCACGATCGGTGCCGTCGGACTGCTGGTCCGCCGCAACACGCTGATCATGTTCATGTGCGTCGAGTTGATGCTGAACGCCGTCAACCTGACCTTCGTGGCGTTCGCCAAGGAGATGAACGATGCACATGGCCAGGCGATCGTGTTCTTCACGCTCGTCGTCGCCGCGGCCGAAGTCGCCGTCGGCCTGGCGATCATCGTGGCGATCTTCCGGCGCCGCCAGGGTGTCACTGCCGATGACGTGGATCTGTTGAAGGGCTGACGTGGACGCGCGCGACGTGCTCGACCTCATCTGGGTGATCCCGACCCTGCCCGCACTGGGCGCGGTGGTGCTGTTGCTGTTCGGCAAACGAATCGGCGAACCCGCGTCGGGTTGGCTCGCGACGGGTTTGCTCGGCCTGTCGTTCCTCGCCTCGCTCGGCGCGTTCGGCGCGCTCCAGAGCCTGCCCGGCGAAGAACGCGTTCACGAGTACGTGTGGTTCTCATGGTTCGCCGGAACCGGCGGATTCCGGGTCGACTTCGGGTTCCTCGCCGACCCGTTGTCGATCACGATGATCCTGTTCGTCACCGGGATCGCCACGCTGATCCACCTGTACGCGATCGGCTACATGCACGGCGACCCGCGCTTTGCGCGGTTCTTCGCCTACCTCAACCTGTTCGTCGCCTCGATGCTCGTGCTCGTGCTCGGCTCGTCGTTCCTCGTGACGTTCATGGGCTGGGAGGGCGTCGGACTCTGCAGTTACCTACTCATCTCGTTCTGGTTCGAGCGCAACTCCGCGGCCGTCGCGGGCAAGAAGGCCTTCGTCACGAACCGGGTCGGCGACTTCGGATTCATGCTCGCGATGTTCCTCATCTTCTCCGAACTCGGCTCGCTCGACTACACGACCACACTCGCGGCCGCTCCGGGTCTGCCCCGCGGGACCGTCACGGCGATCGCACTGTTGCTGTTCCTCGGCGCGATGGGCAAGAGCGCGCAGGTTCCGCTGCACATCTGGCTTCCCGACGCGATGGAGGGCCCGACGCCGGTGTCGGCGCTCATCCATGCCGCCACCATGGTGACCGCGGGGGTGTTCCTCGTCTGTCGCGCCCACGTCTTCTTCGACCTCGGCGGCGCGGCCAACGATGTCGTCGCCTGGATCGGTGCCATCACCGCGCTCGGCGCGGCGACGGTCGCGATCCGCCAGAACGACATCAAACGCGTCCTCGCGTACTCGACGCTCAGCCAACTCGGCTACATGTTCCTCGCCGCGGGGGTCGGCAGCTACGGCGCGGCGATCTTCCACATGGTCACGCACGCCTTCTTCAAGGCGCTGCTCTTCCTCGCCGCAGGGTCCGTCATCCACGGCATGCACCACGAACAGGACATGCGCCGCATGGGTGCGCTGCGCAAGTTGATGCCCATCACCGCGGCGACGTTCATCGTCGGCTGGCTGTCGATCGCCGGGGTGCCGGGTCTGTCCGGGTTCTGGAGCAAGGACGAGATCCTCGCGAAGGCCTGGTTCTCCGACATCACGGGGAACAAGGTCCTGTGGCTCGTCGGGATCGTCACCGCGCTGCTCACCGCGTTCTACATGACCCGGCAGGTGTGGCTCGTCTTCCTCGGCAATGCGCGCTGGGACGCCGTTCTCCCCGCGGAAGGCGACCACGGGGAGAAGCTCGACGATGTGGCGACCCATCACCAAGGCCATGTCACCGAACCGCACGAGTCGCCCTTCACAATGACCTTCCCATTGCTCGTGCTGTGCGGACTCTCGATCGTCGGCGGCTTCTTGTCACTGCCGTTCACCGATCCGAATCTCGAGTTCCTCGGCCACTGGCTCGATCCCTCGCTCGAGGGCGCGGGTCACATCGAGGCGTCGTCCTTCCTCGCCGGCCTCGGCTTGTCGCTCGTCGCGATCGCGGTCGGCCTTGCTGGCATCGCGATCGGTCGAGCGATGTACCGGCGAGGCCTGCCCGACGACCTCGTCGACCCGATGGAACCGCGCCTCGGCCGCTTCGCCAAGGTGCTCGAACGCGCCTGGTTCGTCGACGCCACGGTCGCTCGGGCGGTGAGCGGACCCGTCACTTGGTTCGCGAACCTCTTGGCCGACGGCGTCGACCGCAAGGTCATCGACGGTGCCGTGAACGGGACGGGGCGCGCGTTCAGAGAACTCGGTGACGGCCTGCGCCAGCTCCAGACCGGCCGGGTCCGCAACTACGCGCTGGCGATCATGCTCGGCGCCGTCGCCCTGCTTGGTTGGTTCGCGACGCGGGTGGCGTGGTCGTGACCCTGTTCGCCAGCGCCGTGCCGACTAGCGCCTTGTCGACGGGCGCCGTGTCGACCAGCGCCGTGTCGAGTGGCGTCGGCGACTTCCCGCTGCTGACGTTCTTGATCGTGCTGCCGCTCGTCGGTGCCGTCCTGACGCTGTGTACGCCGGCGCGCCGAACCGAGTGGGCCAAGGCCGCCGGCTTCGTCACCGCGCTCGCGACGCTCGGGATGGCGTTGTGGATGCTCGCCGACTTCGACGGGCACGCGCATGGCTACCAGTACGAGGTGCAGCACGACTGGATCGGCAACCTCGGCGTGCATTTCACGCTCGGGGTCGACGGCATCAGCCTGTTCATGGTCGTGCTCACCGCCGTGCTGATCCCGATCGGCCTGCTCGCCAGCGTCCACGAGCCGAACTTCAAGCAGTTCACGGTGTGGATGCTCGTGCTCGAAGCCAGCGTCATCGGTGTGTTCGTCGCGCTCGACCTGATCGTGTTCTTCGTGTTCTTCGAACTCGTGCTCGTGCCGATGTACTTCCTCATCGCGGGGTGGGGTCACGGCAACAACCGCTACGCGGCGACGAAGTTCTTCTTGTACACGATGGCCGGCAGTGCGTTCTTGTTCGTCGGCATCCTGACCAGTGCCTACCTCTTCACGAAGGCGGGCCATCCGCTCACGTTCGACGTGCGTGATCTGACTGCGTGGCTCGCCGAGCCCGGCAACGTGAGCACCCGAACCGCGCGGTTGTTGTTCGTCGCGTTCTCGGTGTCGTTTGCAGTCAAGGTGCCGTTGTTTCCGCTTCACACCTGGCTCCCCGACGCCCACACCGAGGCACCGACCGCCGGATCGGTTGTGCTGGCCGGCGTGCTGCTGAAGATGGGCACCTACGGCTTCTTGCGATTCGCCGTCCCGATGTTCCCCAAGGCTGCGCAGTACTTCGCGCCGGTTCTCCTCACGCTCGCGGTAATTGGGATCTTGTACGGTGCGATCGTCGCAACGATGCAACCCGACCTGAAGCGGCTCATCGCCTACTCGTCCGTCGCGCACCTCGGCTTCGTTGTGATGGGCACCTTCGCGCTCACGACCCAAGGTCTGCAGGGCGGCCTGTTCACGATGGTGAGTCACGGCCTGACGACGAGCGCGCTGTTCTTGCTCGTCGGCATGCTCTACGAGCGGCGTCACACGCGCACGATCAGCGACTTCGGCGGGCTGTCGAAGTCGGTGCCGGTGTTGTCGGGGCTGTTCCTCGCGGCAACGTTCGCGTCGATCGGCCTGCCCGGGTTCTCCGGTTTCGTCGGTGAGTTCGCCAGCCTGCTCGGCACGTTCGTCACGCGGCGATGGTGGGCGGTCACCGCGACCGCGGGCGTGATCCTCGCCGCCGTCTATCTGTTGTGGGCGTTCCAGCGCGTCTTCACGGGCGAGCCGCAGGGTGACAATGCCGCACTACGTGACATCAGCGGTCGAGAACTCGCGACGGTCGTGCCGCTGCTGGCGCTCTCGTTGTACCTCGGGTTCTTCCCGAAGCCGGTCTTCGACCGGATGGAACTCGCGGTCGAGGATCTGATGGCGCACATCGAGACCACCACCGGGTACGCCGAGCCCGACACGCCCACTCCCGAAGCGGTGACGCCGGATGCGGGCTCGACGGGCGGTCATGACGAGGGCGGCGCAGGAGGCGACGAGTGATGGGCGCCCTCCTTGCGCAGGCGACCGAGGTCGAAGCGATCCCGGCACCCGATGTCGACTGGCTGGCGATCGGACCGCCTGTCGTGCTGTTCGCAGCGGCGCTCGCGATCGTTCTGCTCGCCGCGCTCGTTCGCGGTCGGTCGCTCGAGCACAGTCTGCCCGACTGGATGGTGCTGGGCGGGGTGCTCGGGCCGGTGATGGTGTGGGTGGGACGTTTCTGGTTCGTCCGCTACGACATCGACGGCGGTGCGGGCGCAGTCATGGCGGTCGGTCTCGTTGCGGCGCTTGCCGCGCTCGTGTTCGCGCTGGCCCGCCGTCAGGTGTTCGCGGCCGCGTTCGTCATCGCAGCCTCCGGCACGGTGAGCGCGGCGGCCATCGGAGTCGCGCAGTGGAACGTCGTGCGCAGCGACGGCCCCTACACCGCGCTCGCACGCGCCGTCGCGGTCGACGGCTTCGCGGTGTTCGTCTCGGGCGTCGTGCTCGGCGCGACGCTCCTCGGAGTGTTGCTCTTGACGTCGTGGATTCGCCGCGAGGGACTCGAAGGGCCCGAAGCCATCGCGGTGATGTTGATGGGTGCGACGGGCATGTTGGTGATGGCGTCAGCGAACGATCTCATTGTCGTGTTCGTGGCGCTCGAGGTGTTCTCGATCGCGTTGTACGTCATGACGGCGTTCGACCGGCATCGGATTGAGAGCCAGGAGGCCGGACTCAAGTACTTCCTGCTCGGCGCCTTCAGTTCGGCGGTGTTCCTCTACGGCGTCGCGCTCGTCTACGGAGCGACCGGTTCGACCAACCTCATCGATGTCGCGAACGCCGTGCGTGGAGTTGCGACCAGCGGCTCGAACGGCATGCTGATGGTCGGGTTCGGTCTGCTGCTCGTCGGACTCGGGTTCAAGGTCGCGGCGGTGCCGTTCCACATGTGGACGCCCGACGTCTACCAGGGTGCGCCGACGCCCGTCACCGCGTTCATGGCCGGAGCGACCAAGGCCGTCGCCTTCGGCGCGCTGTTGCGGATCTTTGTCGGTGCGTTCGACGGCCTTCGGAGCGATTGGCGCCCTGCCGTGTTCGCCCTTGCCGTGCTCTCGATGGTCGTGGGCGCCGCCGCGGCGATCGTGCAGACCGACGTGAAGCGCATGCTCGCCTACTCGTCGATCGCGCACGCCGGCTACGTGTTGATCGGGGTGCAGGTCGCGACCGAGGTACGCGGCCCGTTCGGAGGAACCGCTGCCGCACTCTTCTACCTCGCCATCTACATGGTGATGTCGGTCGGTGCGTTCGGTGCGGTCCAAATCCTCGGTCGCCGCGGGGACCGCGCCCACTCGGTCAACGACTACGCCGGGCTGGCTCGGCGCGAACCGGTGCTCGCCGCGTTGCTGACGCTGTTCTTGCTGGCGCAGGCCGGCGTGCCCCTCACCGCGGGCTTCGTCGCCAAGTTGGCGGTGTTCAAGGCGGCGGTCGACGCGGGTCAGTACCAACTCGCCCTCGTCGGGATGTTGAGCGCGACGGTGGCCGCCTTCGTGTACCTGCGGATCGTGATCGCGATGTACGCCGCCGACGACGACCACGACCGCGACACCGGGCACGCCGTTGCCCCGCCGCGTGCGACGCGCCTCGTCATCGACCTGCCGACCCGGCTCGCGCTGGGCGCGGCGGCGGCGGTCGTGCTGCTCTTCGGTGTGGTGCCCGGTTGGCTCCTCGACGCCGCCGAGCACGCCACGAACCTCCTCGCTGGCACCTAACCCACCAACCAACGGCTTCTTTCGCGAAACCCGCGGCCATAGCTGTGGTTTTGACCAACAGACCCGGCGTCGCGGCCGGGGTGGAGACGTCGACGGCGGACGCCTGCCTGGCTTTGTTGGTCGAAGTCGTGGCCGGGGCGGCGGTCTGTCGTAGCAGCCGGGCGGGGGTCAGGTGCAGGTGAGGATCGCGTCGCGGAGGCGACCCATGGTCTCGCGAGTCTGTGCGAAGCGGAACCCGGCTTCGACGAGGACTCGGGCGATGTCTTCGTCGGTCATGTCGTCGCTGATCAGGGTGCGGGCGCGTTGCCAGATCGCCAACCCGGCCGCAGCGTCGGACGCGACCGCCGGCGGCGCGTTGTTGCTTGATAAGACCGCCAACGCGACGATCCCGCGGTCGAGTTCGACGCCGACGTCCGCCAGGCTGCTCGCAGAGTCGAGGCCGGTGAGCGCGCCGACGAACTCGACCTGGGCGTCGCACAACGCGTTCTTCGCCTCGGCGGCATCGCCGTCGAGTTGGTCGGGCGCGACCGAGATGTCGACCCACTCGATGCCGTCGTCGCCGCTCGGCTCGGTCGCGCCCGGATCCGTCGTGTTCGAATCGTCGCAGCCGCCGAGCGTGCCGAGCGCGCCGAAGGCAACGATGGCGACGAACGCTGCCACTGCACGGTTGAGTCGCGGGTTCGTCACGTCGAGCACCGCCTTGAGTTCAGCGTCGCGCCAGCGCGGCGCGGCGACGGGGTGGGATGCGGAACTTGATGCGCTGGTGAGCCTCGGCCGCGGGTGGCCGACCCTCGCCGTCACCCGCGGCGCGGGCCAGCGCGGCGAGGTGGTCGCGGCACAGTTCGTACGCGGCGTCGATGATGGCTTCGCCTCCAGAGAAATCGAACAGATCACGAGCATCGTCCGGCCGGGGCAACTCGATGATGTCGACACCGACGGGGACGAACCGCTTCTCGATTTCGAAGCGTAAGTTCCGAGAGTGCGCGAATGACGCCATCACGACATCAAGCGGCGAACGGAACTCACGCGCCGATGAACCGTGCGACACGTTCAGCACGTACACCACGTCCACCGGCCCGCAGAACGCGTGCCAGAGCGGCACCGAGTCGATGATCCCACCGTCGACGAGGCGCCGACCGTCGTGTGGGACGACCGGGAAGACACCGGGGAGCGCGGCCGACGCGAGCAGCGCGGGTTCGAGCGGCCCCCGGCTGAAGACGACCTCCTCTCCCGAGTCGAGGTCTGCGGCGATGACGCGCAACGGCAGGGTCAAGTCGGCGAACGATCGGGCCGGCGTCGCGGTCCGGATGATCTGCTGGAGTCCGTCGTTCGTGAACAAGTGCGTGCCGCGGCGCACGACGTTCCACGCCCGCGACAGCTTCGAACCGGGGAACACCTCGTTGCCGGTCAACTCGCACCAGACGTTCGCGAGGCGCGCGACGCCGGTGAGATTCGGGGCATATGCGACGGCCGCGCCGTTCAACGCACCTGCCGAACAACCGATCACCACGTCCGGCCGGATGCCGGCTTCGATGAGGGCACGCAACATGCCCACCTGCGCCGCACCCTGGTTGCCGCCACCCGACAGGACGAACGCGGTCTGTGGCGCGCGCGACAGCTCGCCGGGCGCGTCCCAGCCTTCGAGCGATGTCGCGCGCTCGCGCGCGCTCACCGCATCGTGTCGCGTTCGCCTACCCATGCGCCCTATCCATGCGCCCTATCCATGCGCCCTACCTCTGCGCCCTACCTCTGCGCCGGCGCTGTCACGTGCATCGGCGCCGATCGAAGGGCTCCTGACCCCTGATTTTCCAGATCTCACAATCCGTCGCTGCCGAAAACGTCGGTCTTATACTCCGCGCACAGTCGTCGTCGGGTCGCCGAAGCCCTGTTTGCGTAAGGGATTCCGGTGTCCCGCGGCTTGGGGGCAACGGAGCCAACGGGGCCAATGACACTCGGCGCGAGCGATCTCAGCGAGTTCTACCGCCAGTACCTCGCGGTCGCTATCTTCGTCGGCGCGGCGTTCGTGATGGTCGGCGCGATGCTCGGTGTCGGCGCGTTGTTGCGCCCGAAGCGCCCGCAGGACGAGAAGTACATCACCTACGAGTCGGGCTCCGACCCGTTCGGTCAGTTCGGTCAGCAGAACGTTCGCTATTACATCTACGCGCTGCTCTTCGTCATCTTCGACGTCGAGACCGTGTTCTTGTTCCCCTGGGCGGTCGACGCGGACGGCGCCGATCTCGCCGGGCTCGGCTGGTTCGGCTTCGTCGAGATCGGCATCTTCACCGGCGTGCTCATCGCCGGGCTCGGGTACCTCTGGCGGAAGGGTCTGCTCAAGTGGGCCTGATGACGAGCGGGGCCCTGCGCAAGGGCCCGCTCAAGCCCGTCGGCGACTTGCTCAACTACTCGCGCAAGTACTCGCTCTGGATGTTCCAGTGGGGTTTGGCGTGCTGCGCGATCGAGATGGGCGCGGCGCTCGCCGGACCGCGCTATGACGTCATGCGTCTCGGTGTCATTCCCTTTCCCGCGAGCCCGCGCCAGGCCGACCTGATCGTGATCAGCGGCACGGTCACCGACAAGATGGCGCCCGCGATCAAGCGCCTCTACGAACAGATGCCCGACCCCAAGTACGTGATCTCGATGGGGAGCTGCGCGAACTGCGGCGGGCCGTACTGGGACAGCTACTCAGTGACCAAGGGCGTCGACCAGATCATCCCGGTGGACGTCTACGTCCCCGGCTGTCCGCCGCGTCCCGAGGCGTTCATCCAGGGCGTCGTGATGTTGCAGGAACGGATCCAGTCCGAAGATCCCGCGTCGCGTTGGAACGGCGGACACTGGGAACCGATCGTCGTCGGGGCTGCGGCGGGCGAGGTCGACGCATGAGCGACGACGGCGCGCCGGACGCGGCCGAGGGCGCGACGTCGATGAGCGACAGCAACGTCGCGCTGCTGGAGCGCATCAGCACTGCACTCGGCTCCGACGCGATCGTCGAGAGTGTCGAGTCACTCGGCGATCTCGTCGTACGCGTCAGGGCCGATCGCTGGCGCGACGCGGCGCAGGCCTGCAGGACAGAACTCGGCTTCGACTACCTCTCGTTCGTGGGGGGCATCGACTGGCAGCCCGCGCCGAGCGCCGACGAAGGCAGCGGCGATACGAGCGCTCCCGTCCAACCCAAGGAACAGACCTACGGAGTCGCCGGGAGCGCCGGTCGCTTCCAGGTGTTCGCCCGAGTTGCGTCCACCCACGTGCCCCGAGTCGGACTCACCCTCAAGGTCGATCTCGACGAGGAATCTCCTGCCGTCGCCTCGTGGACTTCGGTGTACCCGGGTGCTGACTGGCACGAACGTGAGACCTGGGAGATGTACGGCTTCGACTTCCACGGTCACCCGAGCCTCCGGCATCTCTACCTCCCGAGCGGTTTCGAGGGACATCCGCTACGCAAGGACTTCCCGCTGCTCGCACGCGAAGTGAAGCCCTGGCCTGGCCTCGTCGACGTCGAGGGCATGCCCGGTGACGCTTCGGACGAAACCGAAGCTCCCGACTCGGCCGGCGGAGGTGACGCATGACCGCCACCGAGCCGCGCGCCCCCGGCTTCGAGGTCGACCCGTCGCTCTACCGCCACCTCGCCGATGCGCAGGTCAACGTCGAGATCGACACCGGCGACATGGTGCTCAACCTCGGCCCGCAGCACCCTGCGACCCACGGCACACTGCGCCTGGTCGTGCGCCTCGACGGCGAACGTGTGGTCGCGAGCGACGTCATCATCGGCTACATGCACCGCGGTTACGAGAAGCTGAGTGAATTCCGTACCTACCCACAGATCACCACGCTCATCAACCGCATCGACTGGCTGAGCAGCTTCGCCAACGAGGTGCCGTTCGTCCACGCGGCCGAACAACTCATGGGCGTCGAAGCACCGCCGCGCGCGCAGTACATCCGCACGGTGCTCACCGAGTTGAGCCGGATCGCGACCTTCTTGTTGTTCCTCGGCGAGATGGGGCTCCAGGTCGGTGCGATCACCCCAGCGTTCTACGGGTTTCGCGACCGCGAATACGTGCTCAACGCGATCGAAGCTGCAACGGGCGGGCGCTTCCACCCCAACTTCAACCGCATCGGCGGGCTCAAGGATGACTTGCCGTGGGGGTGGGCGGCCGAGACGCGCGAGGCGATGCGCAAGATCCTCAAGAGCTGTGACGACTTCGAGGATCTCGTCGTCGCCAACCCGATCTTCCAGCAGCGCACGCGCAGCATCGGCATCATCCCCGCCGAACTCGGAGCGTCCTACGGCGTCAGCGGCTCGAACCTGCGTGCCAGCGGCGTCGACTGGGACCTGCGCCGCGACGGCAAGCCCTACCTCGCCTACGACGCGATCGACTGGAAGGTCTGGACCCACCCCGACGGTGACAGCTTTGCTCGGTATTGGGTCCGGCTCCAGGAGACGCGCGAATCGGCGCGCATGGTGTTGCAGTTGATCGACGCGATGCCGAGCGGTCCGATCATGGCCAAGGTCCCTCGCATCATCAAGGTCCCCGAGGGCGAGGCCTGGGTCAACACCGAGAACCCGCTCGGCGAAATGGGTTACTACGTCGTCAGCAAGGGCGCGACCGGCCCGTTCCGCGTGAAGATCCGCACCGCGAGCCTCTCCAACGTGTCGATCGCACCGTGGCTGCTCCGCGGCGCGTACGTTCCCGACGTCATCACCATCCTCGCGTCGCTGTACTTCATCCTCGGAGACATCGACAAGTGAGCCTCGCGGTCGACATCGGTTGGGGCACGACCCTTGGCATCAAGACGCTCGTCGTCATGGGTCTGATCCCGGTCGGTGCGCTCGTCCTCGGGTACACGTTCCTGCTCAAGATGATGAGCCACATGCAGAGCCGGCTCGGCCCGATGGACCCGGGCGGCTTCCACGGCTGGTACCAACTGATCGGCGACGGGCTGAAGTTCATCCAGAAGGAGGACATCATCCCGGCCGGCGCCGACAAGCGCGTCTTCAAGCTCGCGCCGGCGATCGTCGTGCTCTCGACGTTCCTGATGTTCGTCGTGCTGCCGGGCGGACCCGACTTCGTGGTGGCCAAGAACCTCGACGTCGGCGTGTTCTACGCGCTCGCGGTCTCGAGCCTGTCGGTCATCGGTGTGCTCATGGCCGGCTGGGCGTCGAGCAACAAGTACGCGCTGCTCGGATCGTTGCGTGCCGCGGCCCAGTTGATCGCCTACGAGCTCCCGCTCGTGCTCGCCGTCATCGGTGCCGTGGTCCAGGCCGGCACGATGAACCTGCAGGGCATCGTTCGGTTCCAGGCCGACGGTGCGATCTTCGGTTGGGACGGGCTCGGGCATCCGTTGATCCTCACCCAGTTCGTCGGCTTCGCCCTGTTCATGGTCGCCGCGCAGGCCGAGTTGAGCCAGCCGCCGTTCGACATGCCCGTCGCCGAGTCAGAACTCGTGGCCGGCTACATGGTCGAGTACACCGGGTTCCGATTCCTGTTCTTCTTCATCGGCGAGTTCGGCACCGCGTTCGTGTACGCAGGACTGGCGGCCACGCTGTTCCTCGGCGGATGGTCGTTGCCGTTCGTCGACGCCGACGACAACATCATGAACTTCCTCGGCCCCGGCGTGCTGTTCGCCAAGATCATGCTCGTGGCGTTCCTCATGTTCTGGGCCCGCTTCACCTACCCGCGCCTGCGCGAAGACCAACTGCAAGCGCTCGCGTGGAAGTGGCTCATCCCCATCGCGCTCGTCAACATCTTGGCGACGGGTGCCCTCAAGGTCGCGTTCTGAGGTCGGCTCGATGACGACGGACACGAATCCCACCCCGCCGACTACCCCGAAGCTCGGCAACGTCGCGGCGAAACAGGTCAAGGGCATGTTGGGCGGGCTCGGCGTGACGCTGCGCACGATGTTCAAGCCGGCGGTCACGGTGCAGTACCCGCACGAGAAGGAAGCACCCCCGACGCGAGCGCGCGGTGTTATCGCGCTCAAGGAGGAGAATTGCACGGTGTGCATGCTGTGCGCGCGCTCGTGCCCCGACTGGTGCATTTACATCGAGGGCCACAAGGAGAAGCGCCCACCGCGCCGGGAGGGAGGTCGCGAACGCACGGTGAGCGTGCTCGACCGCTTCGACATCGACTACGCGCTGTGCATGTACTGCGGCATCTGCGTCGAGGTCTGCCCGTTCGATGCACTCCACTGGAGCCCCGAGTACGAGTACAGCGAACCGTCGATCGCGCACCTACTCCACGACAAGGACCGCCTCGGTGAGTGGGAGGCGACCGTCCCCGAGGCCGAACCCCTCGAACTCGGTGCCGTTGTCAAGGGAGCGAAGAAGTGAGCCGCGCGGCGAGCCGGGGAGCCCGAAGGGTCCGTAGGAAGCTCGCAGGAGCAGCGAACTTGTGAGCGCGACCATATTCATTGCCCAGAATGTCTTCTTCTACCTGATCGCGGCGACGATGGTGTTCGGCGCGTTCCGCGTCGTCACCACCAACAACATCGTGCACGCCGCGCTCTACCTCGTCGTCGTACTCGCCGGCGGCGCCGCGCAGTACCTGTTGCTCGCGCAGGAGTTCGTCGCCTGGGTCCAGGTGATCGTCTACATCGGTGCGGTGATCGTGCTGTTCCTGTTCGGCATCATGCTGACACGCGCACCGATGCGGGCTGCCGAACCGCTTGACAACGACCTGCGGGGTTGGGCACTCGTGCCGACCGGCCTGCTCGCGGCGATCCTCGTCGTCGTGTGTATCGACGCATACGACGATGCCACCTTCGGCGAGACGGGCCACGCGGCGTTGCGCGCCATCCGCACGGGCGAGGTGTCGAACGCGATCTTCCGCGGCTACCTCGTCCCGTTCGAGGTCGTCGGCGTGCTGTTGCTCGCGGCGCTGATCGGCGCGGTCGTGCTGGCGCGGCGGGACTGAGGGGCGGCGGCGATGTACCTCAACCAGTTCCTACTGCTCTCGGTGTTGCTGTTCTGCGCCGGCGTGTACGGCGTCATGACGCGCAAGCACACGGTGCTGGTGCTCATGTCCATCGAATTGATGCTGGCGGCAGTGAACCTGAATTTCGTCGCGTTCGGTGCGTTCCGCGCCGACGTCGTCGGCCAAGTCTTCGCCCTGTTCGTGCTCACGATCGCCGCCGCCGAGGTCGGTGTGGGGCTCGCGATCGTGCTCCTGATCTATCGCAACCTGCACAGCTCCGATCCCGACGACGTCGACGTGCTGAAGGGCTGACGGCAGATGACAAGCGCGACGTTGGCGGCCGCGGCCGAACACCCTTGGTTCCTCGAGAACGCCTGGCTCATCCCGCTGATCCCGGCGTTGTCGTTCGTGGCGATCCTCGCGGTCGGCAAGCGTCTCGGCGCCCGGGCCGCGTGGATCGGCGTCGGATCCGTCGGCGGGGTGTGGGTGCTCGCGGTCGGCAGCGCGATCCAGTGGATCCAGCGGATCAACTCGGTCCATGGTGGAGAGGAATCGCTCCCCGAAGCCAGCCACGCCGAGGCTTTCCGCACGTTCGGGCGCGGAGTGCTGCGCCCGCTCGCCGAAGAGGCAGAGCACGCGACGACCGCCGTCACGCCGATCACACGCTCGGTGTCCTGGTGGAGCAACGGCGGCTTCGATCTGAACGTCGGCATTCGCATCGACGGCCTGGCGGTGGTGCTGCTGGTCGTCGTCACGACGATCTCGTTGCTGGTCCACTACTACAGCACCGAGTACATGAAGGACGACCGGCGTTTCACGCACTACTTCGCCGCGCTGTCGTTGTTCACCGCGTCGATGCTCTTCCTCGTCGTCGCCGACAACATGGTGCAGTTTCTGGTCGGCTGGGAACTCGTCGGACTGTGTTCGTTCCTGCTCATCGGCCACTGGTGGGAGGAGAAGCCCAACTCCGACGCCGCGCTCAAGGCGTTCCTCACAACCCGCACGGGCGACATCGGTCTGCTCTGCGGCGTGATCATGACCTACTTCGTGGCGCAACGCGCGACCGGTCAGGGCACCTTCGACATCGGCGTCATCAACCAAAGCGCGATGAGCCTCGGTGCCGACGGCACCGCCAAGTCGCTGCTGTTCTGGTGCGCCGCGGGGTTGCTGCTCGGCATCATGGGCAAGTCCGGCCAGTTCCCCCTGCATACCTGGCTGCCCGACGCGATGGCCGGCCCGACTCCGGTCTCGGCACTCATCCACGCGGCGACGATGGTGGTTGCCGGCGTGTATCTCGGCGCGCGCGTCTACCCGGTGTTCTTCAACGGTTTCGACATCGCAGGCGGCGGGGTCAACCTGATGGCCGCGATCGGCGGCATCACGGTCATCATCGGTGCCGCGCTCGCCTTTGTGCAGCGCGACATCAAGAAGGTGCTGGCGTACTCGACCATCAGCCAACTCGGTTACATGGTGATGGGTCTCGGCGTTGGTGCGTGGAGTGCCGCACTGTTCCATCTCTTCACCCACGCCTTCTTCAAGGCGAACCTGTTCCTCGGTGCCGGTTCGGTGAGCCATTCGGGCGCGCACCACAGCTTCGACATGGTCTCCGATATGGGAGGTCTGCGGAAGTACATGCCGCGCACGTACGCGACGTTCCTGATCGGGACCGCGGCGCTGGCGGGCTTCCCGCTGTTTGCCGGGTTCTTCTCCAAGGACGAGATCCTCGCTACGGCGGGCCACAACGGCTACGAGTTCTTCATGTACCTCGGTTTCGTCGGCGGCGGTATGACCGCGGCGTACATGACGCGCTGTATCTACCTGACGTTCCACGGCGAGTACCGCGGCGCCCGTCACCCGGCACAGGAACACACACACGGCGCCGCGGCAGCCCACGCCGACGCCGACGCCGGACGCCAGGGCGGGCACGCCAACGGGCATGAGGGCGGGCACGCTGACCATGGGCCTCACGAGTCGCCTCGCCCGATCCTGGTTCCGCTCTACGTCCTGTCGTTCATGTCGGTCGCGGCCGGATTGGTCTTCGCGCCGATGCTGTTCGACCTCACCGACCTGTCGCTGTTCGAGAAGTTCCCCGAGTGGACCGAACCCGGCGGCACCGGCTTCGTCGACTTCGCCGCGCTCGGACTGCACCCCGAGTTCCGGTGGATCGACCCGCTCCTCGCCACGCTGTTCGCAGGAATCGGCTTCGGCCTCAGTTATGCGTTCTTCTGGAAGAAGGCGTTCCTGCAGGAGGCGACGCTGCGCAACAAGCAACTGCGCGCTGGCAAGAAGTTCCTCGAGAACAAGTATTACCTCGACCACCTCTACACCGACATCGTCGTCGGCACCACCAAGGGCCCTATCGCCCGCGCTGCTTACTGGGTCAACCAGTACGTCATCGACGCGGTGCTGCGCGGCGCGGGCGTGGTCGCTAAACGCGCGGGCCGCTTCACCTACGACGTCATCGACCAAAAAGGTGTCGACGGCGTGCCCAATGGCCTTGCCGCGCTCACCGGAACCACGGGTGGCGCCACGAACCGACTTCAGACCGGTCGCTTGCAGGGCTACGCCCTGTGGATCCTGCTCGGCACGACGGCGCTCGCGTTCTGGGTCGCTGCGATCGTGCTCGCGAACTAACGGAGGAAGAGCCAAGCGATGAACTTCAACTCCTGGGCGCTGACAGCGGTGGTCTTCCTACCGCTCGTCGGACTCGGCGTGGTGCTCCTCCTCCCGAAGGAGGAAGAAGAGGCGATCAAGCGCGTCACCCTTGTCGCCACGCTCGCCAGCCTCGCCAGCGCGATTTACGTCCTCGTGCACTGGGTGACGAACAAGTACTACGAGGCCGACCGCCTCGCCACGTTCGTCGACGAGCATGGCCGCACACCGTTCGAGGTCAACAAGACCTGGATCGACGTGATCAACAGCAACTACCACATCGAGGTCGACGGACTCGGCTTGCCGCTGATGGTGCTGTCGGCGTTCATCACGGTGCTGTGCGTCGTCTACTCGTGGAACCACTTCCCAGAACCGCACAACCCAAAGGCGTTCCTCGCGCTCGTGCTGCTGCTCGAAGTCGGTATGAACGGCACGTTCGTCGCTCAGGACCTCATCTTGTTCTTCATCTTCTTCGAGATCGTGCTGCTCCCCATGTACTTCATGATCGGGGTGTGGGGTGGCCCGAACCGCGAGTACGCGTCGATCAAGTTCTTCCTCTTCACCCTGTTCGGCTCGGCGTTCATGCTGCTCGGCTTCCTCGCTCTGTTCTTCAAGGGCGGGCGCACCTTCGACATCCAAGAACTCATGAACTCACCCGAGATCGCCGGACTCGCGCGCAGCACGCAACTCTGGATCTTCGGCGGGCTTGCCCTTGGCTTCGCCATCAAGGTGCCGATGTTCCCGTTCCACACCTGGCTCCCCGACGCGCACACCGAGGCGCCGACGGTGGGATCGGTGCTGCTGGCGGCGATCCTGCTGAAGTTGGGCACGTACGGGTTCGTGAAGATCGCGTTGCCGATCCTGCCCGAGGCGGCCGAGGAGTTCGCGCCCTGGATCGGCCTGCTCGCGGTGATCGGCATCATCTACGGCGCGCTCGGCTGCCTCGCCCAGACCGACATGAAGCGCCTCATCGCCTTCTCGTCGGTCGCGCACATGGGCTTCGTGATGCTCGGGATCGCGAGCGGCACGACGTTCGGCATCAACGCCGCGATCTTCGGCATGGTCGCGCACGGCCTCATCACGGGGATGCTGTTCTTCCTCGCCGGGAGCGTGCAGCACACCTTCCACACGCGCGAGTTGTCGCGACTCGGCGGCCTGTTGACGCAGGCGCCGCACATGGGGTGGATCCTCGGCTTCTGCGCGATGGCATCGCTCGGGCTCCCCGGTCTCGCCGGATTCTGGGGTGAGTTCCCGGCCATCCTGTCGGCGTTCAACCCCGCCGACGGTCGCCCGGTCGAGACGTTCCGTACCTTCATGGTTGTCGCCGCGGTCGGTACCGTCTTCGCCGCGGGCTACCTGCTCTGGATGCTCCAGAAGGTCGCGTTCGGTGTGCCCAAGGACGAGTTCAAGGACGCCCACATCCACGACGTGAGCGAGGCGGAGTGGATCGCATGGGCGCCGATGCTCGCCCTCATCGTGGCCCTCGGCGTCTATCCGAACCTGCTGTTCAAGCTCACCGATGCGTCCGTGACGCGGTTGTTCGGAGGCTGAGGTCGTCGTGTTCGTTGCGCAGGCGCCCGCGCGGTTTGTCGAGAACCCGGCGTTCGACTGGCACGCGTTCGCGCCCGAGATCGTGCTCGCCGGCACGATCCTCGTCGTGCTGATGGCCGGTCTGATCGGCCCCGGCCGCAACTCGTGGCAGGCGTCACGCATCGCCGCGATCGGGGTGCTCGGCGCGCTGGTGCCGGTGCTCACGCTCGCGAACGACGGCGTCAACCGCACCGCGTTCGGTGGAGCCTATGTGGTCGACAACTACGCGCTCGCCCTCAAGGGGTTCTTCCTGATCGCGACGTACCTCACGATCCTCATTTCGGTCGACTACGTCGGCGAGGGCGACTACTACCAGGGCGAGTACTACTTCTTGTTGCTCACCAGCGTGCTGGGCATGACGGTCATGGCCTCGGCGCGTGACCTGATCTCGATTTTCGTCGCGCTCGAGACGATCTCGATCCCGACCTACGTGCTCGCCGGGTTCCGCAAGCACGACCGCAAGAGCAACGAAGCGGGCATCAAGTACTACGTGATCGGTGCTCTGAGTTCGGCGCTCATGCTCTACGGGATGTCGTTCGTCTACGGCGCGACCGGCGAGACCGTGCTGGCGCAGATCGGCGAACGTCTCGCCGACCAGGCCGACGGCATGGCCCTCGTGAGCGTGGGCGTGTTCCTGACCATCGTCGGGTTCGCGTTCAAGGTCAGTGCCTTCCCGTTCCACTGGTGGGCACCCGACACCTACGAAGGCGCGCCGACGCCCGTGACCGCGTTCTTGTCCGTCGCATCCAAGGCTGGCGGCTTCGTCGCCCTGCTCAACGTCATCTTCTTCGCGTTCACGGAACAGCCCGACACGAAGTGGTGGGCGGTTGCCTGGTTCCTCGCCGCCGGTTCGATGACGTGGGGCAATCTCGGCGCCCTGCGGCAGACGAACATCGTGCGCATGTTGGCGTACTCGTCGGTCGCGCAGGGCGGGTTCATGCTCGTGCCGTTCGCGGCCTACGGCATCGCGGGCGACCGCGGCCTGTCGGAATCGGTTCGCACCACTGCGTGGCAGGCCGTCGTCGTATACCTGTTGATCTACGGGGTGATGAACCTCGGTGCCTTCGCCGTCGTCATCGCGGTGGCGCGGCGCACACGCAGCGGTGAGATCTCGAGCTACGACGGGCTCTTCGCGACCTCGCCCGCGCTCGCCGTGATCATGAGTCTCTTCCTCGCGTCGCTTGCAGGGATCCCGCCGTTGGCGGGTTGGTTCGCCAAATTCACGATGTTCCGCGCCGCCATCGACGCCGGCGGTGGTTGGGGCGCGTCGCTCGCGGTACTCGCCGGTGTCAACAGCGTGATCGCGGCCTTCTACTACCTGAACGTGGTGCGCGGCATGTGGTTCCGACCCGCGGCCGCAACCGCCGATCCGATCAAGATGCCGACCGCGCTCTCGACGTCGATCGCGCTCTGCGCCGCCGGTGTGGTCGCGGTCGGGGTGTATCCGCAGATCTTCGGCAGGATCGCAGAGCTCGTCACCAACGGCGTCTGAGCCGGCGGCGCGAAGGCCGGGCGACGCGCAATGGCAGCTGGCGGCATGCCTCCCGACCCGGGCGCAGCGGCCACCGGCGCGAGTGCCGGTATGCACGAGTGCGTCGAACGGATCCGCGGCGAGATCGCCCGCTTCGGCTCGATCGGCTTCGACCGCTACATGGAACTCGCGCTCTACGGCCCCGGCGGGTTCTTCGCCTCGGGCCGCGGCGCAGGGCAGCGCGGGCGCGATTTCGTCACCAGCCCCGAGATCGGTCCGTTGTTCGGTTCGCTCGTCGCCCGCGCCATCGACCGCGAGTGGCGGACGCTCGGTGAGCCCGATCCGTTCGCCGTCATCGAGTGCGGAGCCGGTTCGGGTCGCCTCGCGCGCGACGTACTGCGCGCCGGGCCTGACTGCGCGCCGGCGCTGCGATATCTGCTCGTCGAGGTGTCGGCCGCCCGACGCGCCGAACAACACGAACTGCTCCCGATCGAACCCGCCGACGAAGTCCTTGGCGCGTTCGTCCGCAGCGATCCTGAGGACGCGGCGTCACCCGTCGAGCGGCTCGGGCCGATCGTCGGCCAACTCGACGAAATCCCCGCGCATCGCCTCGACGGCGTCGTGTTCGCCAACGAACTGCTCGACAACCTGCCGTTCGCGATCGCGGAATGGGACGGTCATCGCTGGCTCGAGGTCCGGGTCGGCGCCGGCCTCGAACCGGTGCTGGTCCCGCTCGAACACGCGGCCGTCCTTGCGGAGTTCGTGCACGCGCCACCGGGGACGCGAGTTCCGGTTCCCCGAGGGCTCGGACCTTGGTTCGAGGCAGCGGCGCGCGCGCTGCGGCGCGGCGCCGTGATCGCGATCGACTACGCCGCGCCCGCAGCCGAGATCGTGTCGCGCAGCCCCGGATGGCTCCGCACGTACCGCGATTACCGCCGGGGCCACAATCCGTTCGCGGTTCCCGGCGAAACCGACATCACCGCCGATGTCGTCATCGAGCAGGTCGCCGCCGCGGCGCGCCGCGCGGGACTCGGTCCGGCGACCATCACGACCCAGGCGGCCTGGCTGCGGAGCCTCGGGATCGACGACCTCGTCGCCGAGGGGAGGCGCATCTGGTCCGAGCGCGCCCACCTCGGAGACCTGATCGCGATCGAAGCGCGCAGCCGCGCGACCCAGGCGGCCCAGCTCAGCGACACGACGACACCGGGTTCGCTCGGCAACTTCACCGTGTGGCGCGTCCCGACCCGGGACTGACCGAGGCCCGGGGTGCTTCCGGAACCGCCCGACTTGACGCGCGGTCGTTGACCCGCCCGGGGCGAGCGTGACAGATCGGGTGGGGTCCCCCGTACAATCCCTCGTCATGTCGGAGACTCTCGAGGGCCTGCTGCAAGAGGGCCGCACCTTCCCGCCCAGCGAGGCCTTCAAGAAGCAGTCGCTGTGCATCAACTCGTTCCTCGACAACGAAGCCGATGCCGACTGGCAGGGGTTCTGGGCGCACCAGGCGCTCGAACTCGACTGGTACGACGAGTGGGAAACGATCCTCGACTGGCAACTGCCGTTCGCGAAGTGGTTCGTCGGCGGGTCGCTCAACGTCTCGTACAACTGTCTCGATCGCCACGTGGAGGCGGGTCTCGGCGAGCGGGTCGCCTTCCATTGGGAGGGTGAGCCGGGTGACGGCCGCACGATCACCTACGCGCAACTGCTTGACGAGGTCAGCCGCTGCGCCAACGCATTGCGCGAACTCGGTGTCAACAAGGGCGATCGGGTCGCGATCTACATGGGCATGGTGCCCGAACTCCCTGTCGCGATGCTCGCATGCGCGCGGATCGGTGCGCCGCACTCGGTCGTGTTCGGCGGTTTCACGAGTCAGTCGCTGCGTGACCGCATCAACGACGCCGAAGCCGTCGCGCTCATTACCTGCGACGGGGCCTGGCGTCGCGGTGGGATCGTCGACCTGAAGGCGATCGCCGACGAAGCCCTGTCCGAGTGTCCGAGTGTGCGTCACAGCCTCGTGTTCCGTCGCACCGCGCACGACGTGACCATGCAGGACGGTCGCGACCACTGGTGGCACGACGTCGTCGACCGGCAGGCTTCGGAGTGCGAACCGGAGCGCATGGACAGCGAAGACCTGCTGTTCATCCTCTACACGAGCGGGACGACCGGGAAACCCAAGGGCATCATGCACACGACTGGCGGCTACCTGACGCAGGTGGCGTTCACGCACAAGTACGTCTTCGACCTGCATCCTGACAGCGACGTGTTCTGGTGCACCGCCGACTGCGGCTGGGTCACCGGCCACAGCTACATCGTGTACGGACCACTTACCAACGCCGCGACGAGCGTCATCTACGAAGGTACGCCCGATCATCCGGGACGCGACCGCTTCTGGGCGACGATCGCCAAGTACGGCGTGACGAAGTTCTACACCGCTCCGACGGCGATCCGGACGTTCATGAAGTGGGGGGACGACCTGCCCGCCCAGCACGACCTGTCGAGCCTGAAGCTCATCGGAACGGTCGGCGAACCCATCAATCCCGAGGCTTGGGTGTGGTACTGGCAGCACATCGGCGGCGGCAACTGCCCCGTGGTCGACACCTGGTGGCAGACCGAGACGGGTGCCATCATGATCAGCGCGCTGCCTGGCGCGACGACCCTGAAGCCGGGGAGCGCGACCTTCCCGCTCCCCGGAATCGAGGCCGAGATCGTCGATGATGCCGGCCAACCAGTCGGGACGCCGGGCGGCGGCTACTTGGCACTCACGCGGCCGTGGCCGGCGATGCTGCGCGGCATCTGGGGCGATCCGCAGCGCTACCGCGACACCTACTGGAGCACCTACGAGGGTATGTACTTCGCTGGCGACGGCGCGAAGCGTGACGCCGACGGCTACTTCTGGCTGCTCGGCCGGGTCGACGACATCATGCTCGTGTCGGGCCACAACATCTCCACCACCGAGGTCGAGAGCGCCCTCGTCGACCATCACGCAGTTGCCGAGGCTGCGGTGGTGGGCAAGGCCGACGACACGACCGGCCAGGCGATCGCCGCCTTCGTCATCCTGCGTGGCGGCGTCGAACCGAGCGACGCGCTCGTCGAGGATCTGCGCGATCACGTCGCCAAACTCATCGGCCCGATCGCCAAGCCGAAGTCGATCCTCTTCAGCGACGATCTGCCGAAGACCCGATCCGGCAAGATCATGCGCCGCCTGCTGCGCAACGTTGCCGAGGACCAGGCGCTCGGCGACACGACGACGCTCGCCGATCCGAACGTCGTCGCCAGCATCAAGACGCGTTATCTCGAGACCGCGCCGAGCGAGGACTGAGCGCGCCGACTCCATGAACCTGCGGGCGACTCCCGACAACTGGACGTGGCGCGCCGGTGCGGTCGAGCCGGGCCGTGCGGTCGTGGTCGACATCGACGGCGTCCTGTCGGACGCGAGCACCCGCCAGCACTACATCGAATCGCCACGCGCCGATTGGCGCGCGTTCTTCGATGCCTGCGGCCAAGACCCGGTGATCGATGAGGTGAAGCGGCTGCTCGATCTGCTCGACCCGACGTTGCAGGTGATCCTGCTCACCGCCCGACCGCACCGAGTCCATCACCTCACCGAGGCGTGGATCCGTCACTACGAGATCCGTTGGGATCTGCTGATCATGCGCAGCTGGGGTGACTACGACTGGGCCCGCGACTACAAGCAGTCCGCGGTGCACGACCTGCGCCGCAACGGATTCGATCTCCGTCTCGCGTTCGAGGACGATCCCGGCAATGTCGAGATGTTCCGCCGCGAGGGCATCCCCACCCTCTACGTCCACTCCGGCTATTACGACTGACCACCGTTCGGCGCACAACTGTGCGATCAGCGCAGTTGTGCGCCAATTGGGCGGTGTGTCGTAGGGGGAGGAGGCGGATCGCTCCGATTCGGGCGTCGCCGTGCCGATGGAATGCCGGAGGCACTCGCCGGCATCGACGGCTGGCGAGCCCGACGGAGGGCAAAGTGGCGCTGAAACGATCGCGTCGTGACGACGACACCACCAAGGAGTCGGGAGCGGCCGCGGGTGCGGCGCTCGCCACCCCGCCCGAGGGCGGGCCCCGCCACAAGGGCGTCCGGCTCGGTGACCTCCTGAAGCAGCACGGCCTGGTTAGTGAAGAACAGATCGAGGTCGCGCTCGCGCAGCAGAAGGAGACCGGCAAGAAGCTCGGCCACCAGCTCGTCGCGCTCGGCTACGTCCACGAACGGGCCCTCGCCGAGGTACTCGCCGAGCAACTCGACCTCGAGGTCGTCGACCTGCGCCACGCGGAACTCGACGCCGAGCTCGTGAACCAACTCCCGGAGAAGACTGCGCGGGAACTCCACGCGATTCCGGTCCAGACCACGGGCGCTCGCATCGAGGTCGCGGTCGGTGATCCGTTGGCACCCGATCTCCAGTCGAAACTCATCCAGGCGCTCGAATCACCCGTCCGGCTCGTCGTCGCCGGTGTCACCGACATCCAACTCGCCATCGATCGTTCGTACAGCTCGACCGCCAAGGTCGACGATGCCGTGCGGATCTTCGAGGCTCGTGCCGAAGCGCGCCGCAGGGACAAGGACGTCGAGGTCCAGGAGGCGACGCCGAGCGTCGTCGACGAGAACGCCCCCGTGGTCCAGGTGGTGAACCTGATGTACGCACTGTGAGGTACCTGTCGTGACCGCATTCAAGTACGTCGTTCGCGACCAGGACGGCAAGAGGGTCAAGGGCAAGCGCGACGCGGCCACCGAGGAAGTGCTGCGCTGGCAACTGCTCGGTGAGAACTACGAGGTCGAGTCGGTGAGCCCCGTCAAAGGGTTCAACCAGATCGAGCTCTCACCGCAGCGGATCCCGCCGACCGAGATCATGCACTTCTCGCGCCAGGTCTCGGCGTTCGTCCGCAGCGGTCTGCCGATCACCGACGCGCTCGACGTCGTCGGCGACGGTACCGACAACAAGCGGTTCAAGAGCATCGTCGCAGAGATGCGCGAAGCCATCGAGAACGGCGTGCCGTTCTCGGACGCGGTCGCCGAGCACGCCCGGATCTTCCCTCCCTACTACCTCGGGATCCTGCGCTCAGCCGAGCTCACCGGACAGCTCGACACGGCGCTTGACCAGCTTGCCGACTACATCGATCGCGACCACGACGCGCGCCACAAGGTCAAGTCGGCGCTCACCTATCCCGCGGTCATCATGGTCATGTCGATCGGAACGCTTGTGGTGCTCGCCGTCTTCGTGCTCCCGAAGTTCGCGAAGTTCTTCAAGACACTCGGTCGTCAGCTCCCGCTCCCCACGCGGATGCTGCTTGCGCTCGCCGACTTCTTCAAGTTGTTCTGGTACACGGTTCCGATCTCGTTCGTGCTCTTCGGGTTGGCGATCTACGCGATGAAGACCACGCCGGTCGGCAAGCGCATCAAGGATCGGCTGCTTATGCGGATCCCCCTGGTCGGCGACATCGTGCGGCTCGCGGTTGTCGAGCGGATCTGCCGGATCGTCGGCGCGATGAGTTCGGCCGGTGTCCCGTTGCCCGAGGCGATGGGCGCGGCGATCGTGGCGTCGAACAACACCGTGTTCGCCAAGGGCCTCGCCGCGGTCCAAGACCGCATGCTCGAGGGCGAAGGGATCGCCGGGCCCATCGGAGACACCGGGCTCTTCCCGCGCGCCGCAGTGCAGATGATGCGCGTCGGCGAGGACACCGGCACCCTCGACCTGCAACTCGCCAATTGCAGCGACTACTACGGGCGCGAACTCGAGTTCAAGCTGAAGAAGCTCACGACGCTCTTCGAGCCGGCCGTCGTGCTGTTCATGGGCGGCGTGGTCGGCTTCGTCGCGGTCGCATTGATCAGCGCCATGTACGGCGTGTTCTCCGCACAAAAGACCGGCTGATCGCGCGTCTTATCCACGGGCGGATCACACCGATTTCGCCCATCGCCGAGGCCGAGCAGGTCCGATCGACCTATGCGGCAGGACTCGTTCGGAGTCGACAGAACACCTATCGCCCCCGAATGGGCGCGGGGCCGGGCCGAGCCCGGAGGAGGGCCGCCGGCGCGACCGGCCGCCAGGACAAAGGAAACCACCATGCTCACGCACCTGCGTGCAACGGACGAGTGGGCCGCCAAGAACGCTCTGCAGAAGGGCTTCACGCTGGTCGAACTGCTCGTCGTCATCACGATCCTCGGCATCCTCGCTGCAGTCGTCGTCTTTGCCGTCAACGGCATCTCGGACAACGGCCAGGTCTCGGCGTGCAAGGCCGACAAGCAGACACTCACGACGGCCATCGTGGCGTACCGCGCCAAGAACGGCGCGTCGACCACGCCCACCGAGGCACAGTTGGTGTCCGGCGGTCTGCTCGCGGACGTGTCGACCTACTACGACATCTCGTGGGCGGGCACGACCTACACGATCTCGCCGCAGGCGGGTTCGCCCTGCACCTGATCCACCCTGCAGGTCACGACCAGTCGGCGAGGCCGACAACCGCACGAGGGCGCCCTTCGGGGCGCCCTCGCCGCGCCGGCGAACGCGTAACCCGAACGCCGCGCGACCCGAGAGGGCAAGCGAGCGTGGGCGGCGACCGGCGCGCCGCCTCTCGCAGGAGGGGCGCGCTCAGCGCGCGCGAACAGCAGATGAACGCATGTCGCGGATGTCGCGCGGCTGCACCGCCCGTGCGATCGCTTCCTCGACCGACACGAGCTGCGCGGCGACGAGCTGGTTGAGTGAGCTCTCCAGCGTCTGCATGCCCTCGTTGGTCGCGCCGAGCATGACGTTGCGGAGCTGATGCGTTTTGCCGTCGCGCACGAGGTTGCGCACGGCCGGGTTCGCGATTAGCACCTCGAATGCACCCACCAGCCCGCCCGCAGAACCCGGGGCGAGTCGTTGTGCCACCACGCCCGACAGGCAGGCCGCGAGTTGCACCCGGATCTGCGCTTGACGCTCGGGCGGGAAGACGTCGCTCATCCGGTCGATCGCCTGGGCGGCGTCGTTGGTGTGCAGGGTTGCGAACACGAGGTGGCCGGTCTCGGCGATCGTGAGCGCGAACTGGATGGTCTCGAGGTCGCGCATCTCACCGACCAGGATCACGTCCGGGTCCTCGCGCAATGCTGCGCGCAGCGCCGACGCGAACGAACTGGTGTCGACGCCGATCTCTCGCTGACTCACGGCCGCGAGCCGATGCGGATGCACGTACTCGATGGGGTCCTCGATCGTCAGGATGTGGCACGGTCGGGTGGCGTTGATCCGGTCGATCATCGCCGCGATCGTCGTCGTCTTGCCCGAACCGGTCGGGCCGGTGACGAGGACGAGTCCCTGCGAGAGCCGGCAGAACTCGTCGAGCACTGCGGGGAGCCGCAGTTCGTCGAAGGACGGGATTCGCTGCGGGATCAGCCGCAGTGCCAGCGCCACGGATCCGCCCTGGAAGTAGGCGTTTCCACGCAGGCGTGCGCGATCACCCCACGCGAACGCGAAGTCCAGGTCCCTGTCGCGGCGCAGCGCCGTGCGGGCGTCGGCGTCGAGCAGACCGAACACGAGGTCGGCGACCGCGGACGCGGACAGAACGTCGTATCCGGCTATCGGGGCGAGCTTGCCGTCGACGCGCATGCGCGGAGCCGAGCCCGCGGCGAAGAGCAGATCGGTGCCTCCGGACGACCAGAGCGCATCGAGAAACGGCTCGAGGCGTGTCACATCGAGAATCGACACGACACCAATTCGGCACGCGAACGTCGTATCTTCACGAAATCCGCACGTTCATCCGGAACGCGCGGCCGACTCGCCGGTGTTTGCCGGCGGCAGGTGATGCCGATGTTCAAGAACACGCTGAAGACCTTCACGCTGCTCGCCGCGCTCGGCGGGCTATTCATCCTGCTCGGGGGCGCGATCGGTGGCCAGACCGGCCTCTTCATCGGCCTGGCGATCGGTCTGGTCTTCGTCGGCGGGTCCTACTGGTTCTCCGACAGCCTTGCGGTGAAGTCGGCGAACGCTCACGAAGTGTCCGAGCAGTCGGCGCCGCAGCTCTATGCGCTCGTGCGCGATCTTGCGGGCCGCGCCGACATGAAGATGCCGCGGGTGTACCTGTCCGAGAACGTGCAACCCAACGCGTTCGCCACCGGCCGCAACGAGAGCAAGGCCGTCGTGTGTGTCACGCGTGGCCTCCTCGAGGTGCTCGACGAGTCCGAGGTCCGCGGGGTCGTGGCTCACGAACTCGCCCACATCCGCCACCGCGACATCCTGATCGGCTCGGTCGCGGCGGCAGTCGCGATGGCGATCACCGCGCTGGCGAGTTTCGCGCGCTTCGCTGCGATCTTCGGCGGCGGTCGCGACGACGAGGACTCGAACCCCCTGGCGTTGTTTGCGTTCGCCATCTTCGCGCCGCTCGCGGCGATGCTCATCCAGATGGCGATCTCACGCAGCCGCGAGTTCGAGGCAGATCGTGGCGGTGCTGAGATCGCCGGTGGTGGAGAGGCGCTTGCCCGGGCACTCGAAAAGATCGAGCACTACGTCAAACAAGTGCCGATGAACATCAACCCTGCGCAGGCCTCGAGTTACATCGTGAACCCGCTCACAGGGCGCAAGGTTCAGTTCGCCAACCTCTTCCAGACCCACCCGCCGACCGAGGAGCGCATCCGCCGCTTGCGTGCCGCCTGACGGCTTGTCTCCGACGATCGGGCCTGTTCCGGGCGAACAGGCAGCGAAATCAGGAACGCCGCCCAGGACCCCCCAAACCCCGGCGTTCCGACCGACGACCCCGGCTTCGGCCGGGGTCGTCGCACGCCGGGGTGGACGGTCGGCGCGCCGCTCAGTCGCGGAAGTTCTTGTACTCGAGGGGGATACCGAAGTCGTGTCCGCGCAGCAGCTGGATCGTCGTCTGCAGGTCGTCGCGCTTCTTCGCTTGAACTCGCAGTTCCTTGCCCTGGACCTGGTGTGAGACACCCTTGGGTGCACTTGTTTTGATGAACTTGCCGATCTCGCGCGCCTTGTCGTCAGAGATCCCCACCGTGAGCTTCACGCTCTGGCGGACCGTGCCCTTGGCGGCCTCTTCGACCTTGCCGTAGTCGAGGAGCTTGAGGCTGACCTTGCGCTTGACGAGTTTCTCCTCGAGCACCTGGGCGACGGCCTTGATGCGTTCCTCGCTCGCCGACGCGAGCGCGATCGAACCGGTCTTGTCGTCGAGGACGACGGTGCTATCGGTGCCCTTGAAGTCGAACCGCGTCGCGACCTCGCGGCTCGCCTGGTCGACGGCGTTTCTGACCTCTTGCATGTCGACCTCGGACACGACATCGAAGGTGGGCATGACGACGATCTCCTCGAGAGTGCGGTGGAGGGGCTTGCTATCGTAAGCCGCTCTCCCGCTGGATGAGATCGGCCCAACCGGATCGGCCGAACCGGATCGGTTCGGATCGGATCGGACCGGTTCGGCTCGGTAGCGTCCGGGAGAGACCTGGGGTCGGTACCCGAGTGGCCAAAGGGGACGGGCTGTAAACCCGTTGCGTGATCGCTACGTTGGTTCGAATCCAACCCGGCCCACCCTCACAGTTGTTGTCGCGCAGGACGCCCACCGCGGGAGCGAATTTCGCCGCCCGTGTCGTGACGCGTGTCCGGGAGCGACCGTCCGTCTTTCACGAAGGGCCACGAATGGCCGATACTGGAAGGGTGCGCAGGCGTTCATGTTCGGTGCTCTCCCTGGTCGTGGCGCTCGCGGTGGTCGTCGCGGCCTGTGGCGAGCCGGACAGCCACTACCTGTCGCGTAAGTCCGACGGTGTGTTCGTCAAGATCCCTCGGTCCTGGACGGTCTACGACGAGGTCGAGAGCTACGAAGCGGCGCTGTCGACGCGTGGTGGTCTCACCCAGCGTGAACTTCAGCGCGGTCCGTACTGGGTGCGTGTGCTGAGCGCCGGCGGCGGGTTGGGTGTGAACGACGTCATGCAGACCGTGCTGGACTTCCCGACGGGCATGGTCGAGGTGCGGCCGATGCTTCCAGACGAAGCCGAAATCGTGAGCCCGTTCCTGTTTCGCAAGGAACTCTTGGCGGGCTTCGCCGAGTACGCGACCGCGGACTTCGCGACGCTCGTGCAGGACCGGCAGCTCACGGTGATCGACGAGCGAGAGGTCGAGGCGAATGGCTACCGAGGACTCGAGCTGTTCGTGTCGTTGCAGATGCCCGGTGGGCCGAACGAGACGCTCGGGAGTTTCACCGGACCGAACGTGTTCGTGATGGGCAAGGCCTATTTCAACATCGACACCCGGAGATTGGTCGTGCTTCGCCTGTTCTGTCCGCTCAGCTGCTCGTCGAGCGACTTCGACGCCATGGAGTCGGTGTACGAGTCGGTCACGCTCAGGCCAGCCAACTCATGATGTCATGATGACGCCACACCGAGGGAGCACCAAGTGAAGCGCCGCATCAGGCGATCGACCGCAGCGATCATGCGCCCTGCGGGCACGGAGTGGGTCAGCCGACCGCGGCTCGTCGAGTGCACCACGCGTCCGCCACTCTCGTTGTTCGACCGCATCAAGTTCCTGGTGCTCCTCGCCGCGATCTACGCGCTGGCCGTGTGGACCGCGGTCGGCGACAACCCGTTGCTCTCGGTCGAGGACGCGTTGCGCCAGGAGTGGAACGCCAAGTGGCTCGTCTGGACGCTGTTCGCGGTCGAACTCGTGCGCCAGTTCCATTTCGTGCTCGCGGAATCGTGGTCGCGCTACCACCTCTTCTGGCGCGACACGGTGTTCGGTCGTTTCGACGCTCGGATCCAGCGCATCCACCCGTGGACGAGATTCCGTTTGTCGCGCCTGCTGAAGTGGTTGACGATCCTGGGTCTCCTCAGCATCATCGGCGCCGCAGCATGGGATACCACGCTGCTCGACGCGCTGGCGAGCGGACCGAGCCGAGTGCTCGACTTCCTGTTCAGCACCGATCAGGCAACCCCGATGATCTTCCAACTCGCCTTGATCGCGGGCATCTCGGTGGGGCAGTTCGCGCTGATCTTCTGGTTCTTGTCTCGGGGCGGGGTCGATACCTACTTCCCCGACGACATCAAGACGCGATTCACGGACGTCTGGGGCCAGGATCCGGTGATGCGGCGGGTGCAGGAGAACCTGCTGTTCCTCGAACAGCCCGAGTTGGTCGAGGATCGGGGCGGTCACATGCCCGGCGGCATCCTGTTGTGGGGTCCGCCCGGGACCGGAAAGACGCTGCTCGCCGAGGCGTGCGCGGGCGAAACCGGTCGCCCGTACGTGTTCGTCGATCCCGGCGCGTTCATCAACATGTTCATGGGCGTCGGCGTGCTCAAGGTCAAGTCGCTGTTCCGCAAGCTGCGTAAGTTGGCGTTGCGCTACGGCGGCGTCGTCGTCTTCTTCGACGAGGCCGATTCGCTGGGCAACCGCGGCAACGTCGGGACCCAGCCTGGCTTCGAAAAGGCGCTGCAGAAGGTTGCTTGCTCCTGCCACGGACCGGCGTACCTCGCGCCGACCACGGTGCATCTGCTCGCGCAGGACATGATCCCGAGGGTCGATGACACGCCCGCCCCCGAGCCGCCTCGCCGCGCGCGGATCGTGATGGGCGGGCTCGCGGGCGGCGGCGGTATGGGGACGCTCCAAGCCCTACTGACCGAGATCTCCGGGCTCAAAAAGCCCCGCGGCCTGTTCAACCGCTGGCTACGCCGGCTCCTCGGCATGCAGCCGAAACCCCCGCCCAACTACCACATCCTCATCATGATGGCCACGAACCTGCCGCAGGCGCTCGACCCCGCGCTGCTGCGCCCGGGCCGGATCGATCGCATCTACCGGGTCGGCTACCCGACCAAGGAGGGCCGCAAGCGAACCTTCGAGGGGTACTTCGCCAAGACGACCCACCAACTCACCGACGCGCAGATCGACAAGATCGCCACGATCACGCCCTACGCGACCGGCGCGTCGATCAAGGATCTCGTCAACGAATCGCTGATCATCGCGATCCGCGATGGACGCGAGGCGATTTCGTGGGCTGACGTGCTCGCTGCGAAGACACTCAAGTCACTCGGGCCTTCGCGCGACGTCGAGTTGGTCCCGCAGGATCGCCACGGCGTCGCGATCCACGAAGCGTGCCACGCGATCGCGACGTACCGACTGAAGAAGCACCACGAGATCGACCTGGCCACGATCGATCCGGGGAACGACTACCTCGGGATGGTTGCGTGGATCCCGATCGAGGAGCGCTTCAAGCGCTTCCGCAGCGAGTACGACGCCGACATCATGGTGTCGATCGCTTCGCTCGCGGGCGAGCGCCTCTATTTCGAAGGGGACAGCGCGTCGGGAGTCTCGGGCGACCTGATCAACGCGACGGCGATCGCGTACTACATGGAGGGTGTCTGGGGGATGGGTGACACGATCGCCTCGCACCCCGAGCTGCGCGAACACGGTCTCGGCAACGTCCCCCTCTCACGGGCACCGGGTCTCACCGACGAACAGGCCCGTGCGGGCATCGAGAGGCGGGTCGAGGAGCGCCTCGCCCGCTTGATCCGCCGGACCGAGTCGCTGCTGCGTCAGGAACACGAGACGATCATGGCGCTGTCGCACGCGCTCGAAACGCACCTGACGTTGTCGGGCGCCGACGTGGTCGCGGTGATCGAGCGGACTCGGGGCGTCGCCGTCGACGGGACGGTGTATCGCGACGCCGAGTTCATCGCGCGCATCGAGCGCTACCACGACGACATGCTCGACGCGCATCGGCAAGGGATGAACGATCTCCAGATCCCGATCCCCGTCCCGGCACTGATGATCAGTTCCCTCGAAGCGCCCGCGATTGCCGCCGCGGCCGGGGCGGCCGAGGAGGCCGCGCCGTCGCCGGTCGACCTCGTCGACGGTCCGGGCGTCTGATCGTCGGCGCGGAGCGCGTCGTCGGCAGACGCATCAGAGCATGCGCTGCATCAGCACGACGTCGAGCCAGCGGCCGAACTTGCGGCCGACCTCGCGCTCTCGACCCACGATCTCGAAGCCGGCGCGGCGGTGGAGGGCGATCGAGGCCTCGTGATCGCCGACGACCCTGGCGATGATCGAGTGGAAGCCGTGGGCCTCCGCCGATTCGACGAGCGCCTCGATGAGGCGGAACCCGACACCCCGGCCTCGCTCGCCGTGGTGGACGTACACCGAGTCCTCGACCGTGGTGGCGTAGGCGGGACGTGGCCGGTAGGGCGACAGCGACGCGAAACCGATCACCGCCCCGCTGTGGTCGTCAACGGCGACGAGCGCCGGATACGGACCCGAGTGCTCGGCGATCCAGCGGCGCTGTTCGTCGAGGGTGCGGGCGACCATGTCGAAGGTGACCGTCGAGGACTCGACCTCGCGGTTGTAGATGGTCCGGAGTGCCTCGGCGTCGTCGAGCGTGACGAGGCGGACCGAGACAGAGAGGTCGGCGGCGGGCGGTGGGCCGGATCGCGTCGGGGATGCGTCGGGCATACGACTCCAGAAGGTACCCGGAAGATCCGCTAGCCTCTCCCAGCCCGCCTCCTTAGCTCAGTCGGTAGAGCACTTCCATGGTAAGGAAGGGGTCGCCGGTTCGAGTCCGGCAGGGGGCTCCCCTTGGCGGGGTAGCTCAGGTGGTTAGAGCACGCGGCTCATAATCGCGGTGTCGCGGGTTCAAGTCCCGCCCCCGCTACCAAGTACATCCAGTCACAGACCCGGACGCGGAGAAACGCGGAGACGACAGCCATGGCCAAAGAGAAGTTCGAGCGGACGAAGCCGCATTTGAACATTGGGACGATTGGTCATATTGATCATGGGAAGACGACGTTGACGGCGGCGATTACGCGGGTGTTGGCGGATCGGAATCCGAATG
>Ga0233425_10000415_pt1 | contig 112473 bp, 122 predicted proteins | sample Watercolumn_Towu_2_FD_181712 | JGI IMG/M metagenome (GOLD analysis project Ga0233425, IMG submission 181712) | Freshwater microbial communities from Lake Towuti, South Sulawesi, Indonesia - Watercolumn_Towuti2014_140_MG | ecosystem: Environmental > Aquatic > Freshwater > Lake | place... | reverse complement strand
TCCCCGCGACGCCGTCCCCCACCCCGACGCCGACGCCGACGCCGTCACCGACGCGCTCGCCGACGCCCCCGCCCAAGGTGACACCGACAGCGACACCGCCCCCCAAGGCGACACCGACGCCGATCCGCACCACGCCGCCGCCCAGCCCGACCAAGTGACGCGCTATCGCAGCTGGGCGTCGAGGAACGCGATCATCCGGGAGCGGTACTCGTCCGGGTAGCGGCCTGATGCGCCGACGTGACCGCATCCCGTGGCGAGCCAGAGACGCGTGTTCGGGTTCGCGCTCGCCTCGCGCAGATCGCGCGCGTGGCGCGGGTCGATGAGCGCGTCGCCGTCGCAGTGGATGAACAGGAACGGGACCTGCGGATCCGCGCGCACGACCGCGGCCGGGTCCACGGCGGCCGCGTCGAGACCGAAGAGGACCTTCGCCGCGAGCACGATCGCGCCCGTGTACCAGTCGGGGAGACCGGTCTCGCCCGGACCGGCCTCAGCCACGATCGCCCGGCCGTCCGCGTAGGCCGAATCGGCGACGACCGCGGCGACGTCCGGACGGAGCGCGACGGCCTGCACCGCGACCGCCGCCCCCATGGACTCGCCGACGATCACGATCCGGCCGGGCGCGAAGCCGCGGCCGACGAGGAGATCGACCGCGGCCGCGACGTCCTTGCGCTCGTGCTGCCCGAGCGAGAACCGCTCGCCCTCGCTCTCGCCGTGGCCGCGCATGTCGAAGAGGAGCAGGCTGTAGCCGGCGTCGCGGAGCCAGCGCGCGGCGCGCAGCACGTGGTCGCTGTTGAAGCGGTTCGAGTCCTTGCCGTGGACGAGGACGGCGGCCTTCTCCTTCGACACGGCCACGAACCAGCCCCGCAGCGTCAGCCCGTCCGACGTGCGGAAGCTCACCGACTCCGTGCTCGGTGACAGCAGGACCGATGAACGGGTGACCGGCGTGCGATCCACGCGCGTGACGTCGCTGGCCACGTACACGGGCACCGCGACGGCGGCCACGACGACCGTCAGGACCGCCACCAGGCCGAGCCGCAGCGCGCGCATCTCCGCATCATGCACACGACGTTCGGCCCGGCGCTCGGAGCGTGCGAACATGCGGCCGTGACGGACGAGCGGGCCGGCAGCCGCGTGCTCCTCGACGGACCGCGCCGCGCGCCCGCCCGCTCGATGATGCGCGCGGTCGGCTTCACCGACGACGACTTCACGAAGCCGCTCGTCCTCGTGACGCACGCGTTCACCGACCTCCAACCGTGCAACTTCAACCATCGGCGAATGGCCGATCTCGTGAAGGAGGGCGTGCGCGAGGCCGGCGGGACGCCGATCGAGGCCACGACGATCTCCGTGAACGACGCGATCTCGATGGGCACCGAGGGCATGAAGGCCTCGCTCGTCTCGCGCGAGGTCATCGCCGACTCGATCGAGCTCTTCGCGCGCGGGCACCTCGTCGACGCGATCGTCGCGATCAGCGGCTGCGACAAGACGATCCCGGCCGCGGTCATGGCGCTCGCGCGCCTCGACCTCCCGGGGCTGATGCTCTACGGCGGGTCGATCATGCCCGGGCGCTTCAAGGGGAAGGACGTCACCATCCAGGACGTCTTCGAGGCGGTCGGGACGCACGCGCGCGGCGCGATGACCGACGCCGAGCTGCGCGAGCTCGAGATCGGCGCGTGCCCGGGGGCGGGCGCCTGCGGCGGCCAGTTCACCGCGAACACCATGGCCACCGCGTTCGAGGCGCTCGGCATCTCACCCGCGGGCTCGTCGGGGGTGCCCGCGACCGACCCGCGGCGCGACGAGGTCGCGCGTGAGTGCGGCCGCCTCGCGGTGCGCATGCTGCGCGAGGGCCGCCGGCCGTCGCAGGTCATCACCCGTCCGGCGCTCCTGAACGCGATCGCGGCCGTGATGGCGACGGGGGGGTCGACGAATGCGGTCCTGCACCTCCTCGCCGTCGCGCAGACGGCGGGCGTGCGGCTCGAGCTCGACGACTTCGACGCCGTGAGCAAGCGCACCCCGCTCCTCGCGGACATGAAGCCGTGGGGCCGCTTCACCGCGCCGGACATGCACGCCGCCGGCGGGATCATGCTCGTCATGCGGCGGCTCCTCGAGGCCAGCGTCATCGACGGGAACGCGATGACCGTCACCGGCCGCACGATCGGGGAAGAGGCGCGCGCCGCGACGGAGACCGCGGGCCAGCAGGTCGTCGCGCCGCTCGCGCGGCCGCTCGCGCCGAGCGGCGGCATGGTCGTGGTGAAGGGATCGCTCGCGCCCGAGGGCGCGATCCTCAAGGTCGCGGGCAAGGGCATGCCGACGCACCGCGGCCCGGCGCGCGTGTTCGAGCGCGAGGAGGACGCCCTCGACGCCATCACCGACGGGAAGGTGCAGGCGGGCGACGTCGTCGTCATCCGGCACGAGGGGCCGAAGGGCGGCCCCGGGATGCGCGAGATGCTCGTCGTCACCGGCGCGCTGCAGGGCGCGGGGCTCGGCGCGAGCGTCGCGCTCGTCACCGACGGCCGGTTCTCCGGCGCGACGCACGGGATCATGGTCGCCCACGTCGCGCCCGAGGCCGCGGTCGGCGGGCCGATCGCGCTCGTGCGCGACGGCGACGAGATCGTCATCGAGGCGACGACGCGCACGCTCCACGTGAACGTCGACGCTGCCGAGCTCGCGAAGCGGCGCGAGCAGTGGACGCCACCGGCGTCCCGCTACACGAGCGGCGTCCTCGCGAAGTACGCGAAGCTCGTGGCCTCGGCCTCGAAGGGCGCCGTCACCGGCTGAGCATTCGCGGTCGCCCCATGACCTACGTTGACGTCGACGAGGATCAGCGGAGCGTGTCCAGCGGCTTGCCTTCGTCCATAAGGGCAAGCAGGGCGGCGGTGTCGTCGAAATCCACTCCCGGTCGTAGCCCGCCCTTCCCGAATGTCACGAGCTTGAAGGGTTCGCGCTTGACGCGCCCAGCCGATCGGCGCGCAAGGAACTGTCGCAGCGCGTCGTCGATGACGGCCGTCAGCGTGCGCCGCTCCTGCGCGGCCACCGTCTTCGCCTCTCGCAGCAACCGCTCGTCGAGCCTCACGGTCGTCCTCATGCATCAAAGCATCACGCTCTGATGCATGATGTCAACCTCTTTTCCGGGCAGCTGACCGTAGATCAGCCGCCTTTCGGCTATAGAGGTTCGATTCCTCTCCTGCCCACTCGATCGACGCCTGAGGGGTCACTTCGCGGCCGTTGGACGGGGCGTCAGTTTTCGGCCGTTGACGACATGCGCGCCCACAGCGAGGACGTGACTCGGTCGGCGCCACCGTCTCTGGCCGTAAGTGCCCGACCGCAGCGTTATCGCTTCCGGGCGACCTCCTTCGCAGTGGCCTTCCTTGCAAAGGACCGGCGCTGCGGACGGAGGGGGCGCGCGGTCCACGAGGCCTTCGCGATCGAGGGGTCCGGCCTCACTATGGCGCCGGCGAACTCGACGACGAGCTTCGCGTCGAGTGCCCGGCCGATCCGCTCGAGCGTGGTGAGGCTCGGCTCGGCGCCCCCAGCCTCCAGGCGGGACACCGCTGACTGTGTTGATCCGATCCGGTCTGCCAGGTCCTGCTGCGATAGACCGCGGTGCTCCCGCAGGATCCGCACTCGCTCGGCGAGCCGGTATCCGACGCTCGCCGCCCGGTAGCCCTCGCGCACCGCTGGCCGGTCCGTCCGGCGCTTCTTGAGGTCGCTCCACGTCACTCGACTAGTCATCGCTCTCCTCCGCCGTGGCCCTGGTCTTCGACCTCGGCCACCCAGGTCATAGCGAGAACGCTATGTTATCGCGGACTGCGCCGTTGAGCGAAGACGCACAGACCGCGCGATCACTCGCGCGCCGGACTGAGGCCGCGGCGGGCTATCCCCCGACGGCGACACCGTTCGTGCGGCTTGGTGTCTCGGCGCCGAGCCGCACGGCCGCGCTGAGCACGGCGCGCAGCGACGCCGTGAGGATGCTCGTGTCGACGCCGACGCCCCAGCGGACCTGGCCGTCCGCGCCGCGCGCCTCGACGTACGCGACCGCGCGCGCGTCGGTGCCCGTGTCGATGGCGTGCTCCGCGTAGTCGAGCACCTCGACGGCGACCCCGAGCTCCCGCTGCAGCGCGTGCACGAAGGCAGCGATCGGCCCGTTGCCCGAGCCGCAAATGCGGCGGTCCTCGTCGCCGACGCGCACGTGCGCCTCCACGGTCGCGCCCTCCGGCGTCGTGTGCGTGTCGTGGTCGAGGAGCTCGAGGCGCGCCCGCTCCGGGAGGTACTCCGCGGCGAACGTTCGCCACATGTCCTCGGGCGAGATCTCGGTCCCGGTGTCCTCGGTGATCTTCTGGATGCGCCCCGAGAACTCGATCTGCAGGCGGCGCGGGAGGTCGAGCCCGTGCTCGGCTTTCATGATGTACGCGACGCCGCCCTTCCCCGACTGGCTGTTCACGCGGATGACGGCCTCGTACGTGCGGCCGACGTGCCTCGGGTCGATCGGGAGGTAGGGCACCTCCCACACCGGCGCGCCCGGCGGGAGCGCCTCGAGCCCCTTCTTGATGGCGTCCTGGTGCGACCCGGAGAACGCCGTGTACACGAAGTCGCCGACGTAGGGGTGGCGCGGGTGGACGGGGATGCGGTTCGCGTACTCGACGACCCGGCGGATCCCGTCGAGGTCGGAGAGGTCGAGCTCCGGGTCGACGCCCTGGCTGAACAGGTTCAGCGCGACCGTGACGACGTCGAGGTTGCCCGTGCGCTCACCGTTGCCGAAGAGCGTGCCCTCGAGCCGGTCGGCGCCGGCCTGGACGCCCATCTCGGCCGCGGCGACGGCCGTCCCGCGGTCGTTGTGCGGATGCAGTGAGAGGACGATGCGGTCGCGGTCGCGCACGCTGCGCCCGAACCATTCGATGACGTCGGCGTACACGTTCGGCGTATAGCACTCCACGGTCGACGGCAGGTTGAGGATGAGCGGGCGCTCGCGGGTCGGCTCGATGACGTCCATGACCGCGTGGCAGATCTCGAGCGCGTACTCCGGCTCGGTCGCGGTGAAGCTCTCCGGGGAGTACTCGTAGCGCACCCGGGTGTCGCCCAGCGTGCGCTCGAGCGAGCGGCACAGCCGTGCGGCGTCCGTCGCGATCTTCGTGATCCCTGGCTTGTCCTCGCGGAACACGACGCGGCGCTGGAGCACCGACGTCGAGTTGTAGAAGTGGACGATCGCGCGCGGCGCGCCGCGCAGCGCCTCGTACGTGCGCTCGATCAGCTCGGGGCGGCACTGCACGAGCACCTGGATCCAGACGTCGTCGGGGATGAGCCGCTCCTCGATGAGCTGGCGCGCGAAGGCGAAGTCCGGCGCCGAGGCCGAGGGGAACCCTATCTCGATCTCCTTGAAGCCCATGCGCGCGAGCGTCTGGAAGAGGCGCAGCTTGCGCGCGGGGTCCATCGGATCGATGAGGGCCTGGTTCCCGTCGCGCAGGTCGACGGAGCACCAGATGGGGGCCTTCGCGATGCGCCGGTCGGGCCACGAGCGGTCGCGCAGCCCGTCCGTAAGGGGGAGGAACGGCTTGTACGCGGCATACGGCATCTTCGAGCTCATCTCGTTCCTCCCACATGCGGCAGCCACGAGGGCCGCCGTGCTTCGTACGCCGTGATGAGGTCGCTGTGGCGGAGCGTCAGCCCGACGTCGTCGAGCCCTTCCACCAGACGCCAGCGCGTGAACGGGTCGAGGTCGAGCGGCGCGTCGATGCCGGCTGCGGCCGCGCGGACGCGCGCGCTCGCGACGTCGATCTCGACCTCCGTGCCCGGATCGCGCTCGACCGCCCGGAGCAGGCGCTCCACCCGATCGGCCGGGAGCGCGACGGGGACGACGCCGCTGCGGATCGCGTTCGAGCGGAAGATGTCGGCGAAGCTCGGTGCGATGACGGCGCGGAACCCGGCGTCGCGGAGCGCCCATGCCGCGTGCTCGCGCGACGATCCGCAGCCGAAGTTCGGCCCCGCGACGAGGACGACCGCGCCGCGGTAGCGCGGGTCGTTCAGGACGAACGACGGGTCCGCCCGCCACGCCGCGAAGAGCCCGTCGCCGTACCCGGTCCGCTCGAGCCGCTTCAGGTACGACGCCGGGATGATCTGGTCGGTGTCGACGTCGGCGCGTCCGAGCGGCAGCGCGCGTCCGGCGACCCGCGTCACCTTCTCCATCAGCGCAGGTCCGACGGCAGCGCGAAGCTGCCCTTCACCGCCGTCGCCGCGGCGACGGCCGGCGACACGAGGTGCGTGCGGCCGCCCGGCCCCTGCCGCCCCTCGAAGTTGCGGTTCGACGTCGAGGCGCAGCGCTCCCCCGGGCGCAGCACGTCGGGGTTCATCCCGAGGCACATGGAGCAGCCGGCGTTCCGCCACTCGAACCCGGCCGCGCGGAAGACGCGGTCGAGGCCCTCCGCCTCGGCCTGCTCCTTCACGCGCGCCGACCCGGGCACGACGAGCGCGCGCACGCCGGAGCGCACGCGCCGGCCGGCGACGACGCCCGCGGCAGCGCGGAGATCCTCGATGCGCGCGTTCGTGCACGAGCCGATGAACACCGCGTCCACGGCGATGTCGCGGATGGGCGTCCCGGGCCGCAGCGACTGATACGCGAGCGCGCGGCGCACGGCCTCGCGCCTCGCGGCGTCCGCGAACGCCTCGGGGTCGGGGACGGCGCCGTCGATCGTCTCGGACTGCGCGGGGTTCGTTCCCCACGTCACGTACGGGCGGAGCCCGCTCGCGTCGATCCGCACCTCGCGCTCGAAGGCCGCGCCCTCGTCGGTCGCGAGCGCGCGCCAGTCGTCGAGCGCGCGCTCCCACTCCGCGCCCTTCGGCGCGTGCGGTCGGCCCTCGAGATACGCGAACGTCACGTCGTCGGGGGCGACCATCCCGGCGCGCGCGCCGGCCTCGATCGACATGTTGCAGACCGTCATGCGGCCCTCCATCGACAGCGACCGGATCGCCGACCCGCGGTACTCGACGATCGAGCCGGCCCCGCCGCCGACGCCGATGCGCGCGATGATCCCGAGGATCACGTCCTTCGCGCTCACCTCGGCCGGCAGCGTGCCGTCGACCGTGATCGCCATCGTCGCGGGGCGCGCCTGCGGGATCGTCTGCGTCGCGAGGACGTGCTCGACCTCGGTCGTCCCGATGCCGAACGCGATCGCGCCGAACGCGCCGTGCGTGGAGGTGTGGCTGTCGCCGCAGACGATGACCATGCCGGGCTGCGTCAGGCCGAGCTGCGGCGAGATGACGTGCACGATCCCCTGCTCGGACGAGCCCAGCGGGTAGAGGCGCACGCCGAACGCGGCGCAGTTGCGCACGAGCGCGTCGATCTGCCGCTGGGCGAGGTCGTCCGGCGTCCGGTCATCGGTCGGGGTGTTGTGGTCCATGGTCGCGAGGGTGAGGTCCGGCCGGCGCACCGGCCGGCCCGCGACGCGCAGCCCGTCGAACGCCTGCGGCGACGTGACCTCGTGCACGAGGTGGAGGTCGACGTAGAGGAGGTCGGGCTCGCCCTCCGTACGCCGGACGACGTGCCGGTCCCAGACCTTCCCCGCGAGGGTGGCCGCGACGCTAGTTGCGACCGCGGACACGGTCGTACGCGCGGCGCAGCCGGCGAGCGCCCTCAGCGATGCGCTCGGGCGTCGGGGCGCAGTACGAGAAGCGGAGCGCGTCGCGCCACGCGTCCGTCGTGGTGAACGCCTCGCCCGGGACGAACGCGACGCCCTCGTCGAGCGCGGCGTCGAGCAGCTCGCGGCCATCGACGCCCGTGCGGACCCAGAAGTAGAACCCGCCGTCGGGATCGTTCCAGCGCACGTCGGTCCCGCCGAACTCGCGCGCGAGCGCCGCGCGCGCGGCGTCCTGCCGCACGCCGTAGAAGCGCCGCAGGGCCCCGAGGTGCTCGGCCGCCCGGCCACGGCGGTGGAACGCGATGACGAGCCGCTGGCCCAGCGTGGACGTCGACGAGTCGACGGTCTGCTTCGCGGCGGCCATGCGGCGCACCGTGGTCGGGTCGGCGACGCACCAGCCGACGCGGATCCCCGGCATGAACGTCTTCGAGAACGAGCCGAAGTGCACGACGCGGTCGCGCGACCGCGCGGCGAGCGGCGCGAGATCCTGACCGCGGTAACGGAGCGCGGCGTACGGGTCGTCCTCGATGATCACGGCGTCGTGGCTCTCGGCGAGCGCGACGAGCGCGTCGCGCCGCTCGTCGCTCAGCGTCGTCCCCGTGGGGTTGTCGAAGTTCGGGACGACGAAGAAGAGCGACGCGCGCTCCCCGCGCTGGCGCAGCACGCGGGCCGCGGCCGCGACGTCGATGCCGTCGTCGTCCTGCGGCACCTCGAGGACGCGCCCTCCGTGGTTGCGGAAGGCGGAGAGCGCGTTCGCGAACGACGGCGAGCCCGTCACGACGATCCCGGCGCGCGGCAGGAAGACGCGGGCCGCGAGGTCGATGGCCTGGAGCGCTCCGGCCGTGACGATGACGTCCTCGGCGCGCGCGTCGATGCCGCGAGCGCGCGCATCGGCCGCGACGATCTCGCGCAGCTCCTGCTCGCCCTCCGTGATGCCGTAGTTGAGGGCGCGCATGCCGTCGCGCTCTAGCACGTCGGCCATGAGCTCGTCCACGCGCGTGAGGGCGAGCGCCTCGCCGGCGGGGGCGCCCGCGGCGAACGACACGATGTCGGCGGCGCGCGGGTGCCGCGCGATGATCTGGAACGTCTCGTCAACGAACGAGCCATGCTGATCGCGTCCGGCGGCCTCGAGCGGCGACATGGTCACCGCGCCGGCGGGGGGTCTGAGGGGGGCGACAGCCCCCTTCATACGCTCATACGACCGCCAGCGTCTCTTTCTCAGGGTGGCGGTACGCCTCGACGCAGATCGAGAGCAGCGCCATGTCGCTGATCTCGTGCGCGTCGGTCCCGTGCGCGCGGACGATCTCCGCTGCGCGGGACAGGCGGTCGCCCTCGAGACGCATCCCAAGGCGATCGAGCCGTACCGAGAGCTGCTCCTTCTCCTGCATGGTCATGCCCGTGCCTCCTGTCGCAGGGGGGCTTCGGCCCCCCTTCCACCCCCCGGGTCATCCCGGATCTCGAGTGCGATCCCCTTCTTTGGGAGCCACGGCATCATCGCCCGCAGCTTCCTTCCGACCTGCTCGATCCGCTGCTGCTGCTCGCGCGCGCGCGTCGCCCGGAGGGTCGGCGCGCCCTTCTCGTACTCGGCGATCCACTTCCGCGCCCACGTGCCGTCGCGCACCTCGGCGAGGATCTGGCGCATCGTCTCGCGCACGCGCGCGTCGACGACCTTCGGGCCGGACGTGTAGTCGCCGAACTCGGCGGTGTCGCTCACCGAGTACCGCATGTACGAGAGCCCGCCCTCGTAGATGAGGTCGACGATGAGCTTCATCTCGTTCATGCATTCGAAGAACGCGATCTCGGGCTGGTACCCGGCCTCGACGAGCGTGTCGAAGCCGGCCTTGATGAGCTCGGAGATCCCGCCACACAGCACCGCCTGCTCGCCGAACAGGTCCGTCTCGACCTCCTCGGCGAACGTCGTCTTGATGACCCCGGCCCGCGCGCAGCCGACGGCCTTCGCGTACGCCAGCGCGGTCCGCTCGGCGCGGCCGCTGCCGTCCTGGGAGACCGCGAAGAGCGCGGGCACGCCGCGGCCCTCGACGAACAGCTCGCGCATGCGGTGCCCCGGCGCCTTCGGCGCGACGAGGACGACGTCCATGCCCGGCTGCGGCTGGACCGTCTTGAAATGGACGGAGAAGGCATGCGCCACGACGAGCGTCCGGCCCGGCCCCGCGAACGGCTTGATCGCGTTCTCGTAGACGGAGCGGTGGTGCTGGTCGGGGACGAGAAGCGCGACCACGTCGGCGTTCCGCGCGGCGTCGCGCGCCTCGCGGACCTGCAGCCCGTCCGACTCCGCCTTCGCCCAGCTCTTGCTCCCCGCGGCGAGACCGACGACGACGTCGTGGCCGCTGTCGCGCAGGTTCAGCGCGTGCGCGTGACCCTGGCTCCCGTAGCCGATCACGGCGATCGTCGCGCCCTGGAGGGCCTTCGGATCGACGTCGGCGTCGTACTTGATCTCTGCCATCTGCGCTCCCCCTTAGAGGTACGTCTTGGTCGTGAGGTTCAGGAGACGCGGGTTCTGCCCGATGAGCTGGTCCGCGTCGACGGGCAGGTCGACGAGGATCGAGCGGCCCTCGGTCTCGTAGCAGGCGTCCATGACGTCGCGCAGGTTCGAGAGGTCCGCGTTGATGCGGTAGCCGTCCCATCCGTGCGCCTTCGCTACGGCGACGAAGTCGATCTGCGGCAGCTTGCTGTGGTAGCGCGGCTTCTTCACTTCGGGGACGACGACCTCGAGCCCCTTGTCGACGATCCCGTAGACGCCGTTGTTGACGACGAAGACGCGGAGGTCGCACGTCGCGGCATCGGCCAGGCCGCCGCCGAAGAGGCGGAAGCAGCCGTCGCCGGTGAAGACGAACGTGTGCAGGCCCGGGTCGGCGGCCTTCGCTCCGATGCCGAGGCCGAACGCGCCGCCCATGGCCGAGCCGTCGTGGGTCGAGTAGAAGCGGATGTCCGGGTGCGGGCGCTGTGTGACGTACTGCCGGTCCTTGTACGCGATGCAGACGTCGTCGAAGCCGATGCTGTGCGGGCGCCACATGCGGTGGATGCGCTCGTAGAACTCGTAGAAGTCGACGGCGTCCTCGCGCACGTCGCGCGGGATCGTGCGCGTGTTCAGGCTCGCCGGCGCCTCGGGCTGCGGCGCGTTCTCGAGCCTCGCCGGGTCGAGCCGCGAGAGGACCTCGGCGAGCGCGCTGCCGATGTCGCCGCGCACGATCTGGTAGTCGCCCTCGACGCGGTGCCGGAAGTCGCCGCCGACGTGGCCGTAGGCGTCGCGCAGGTCGGTGAAGTGCCACACCTGGCCCGCGGGGATCTTGCCGAGGTTCAGCGAGTATTCGCCTGGGTCGAACCCGAGCGTGATGACGACGTCGTTCGCGTTCACGCTCCGCCACAGCTCCATCGCCCGGTCGTTGCCGCCGAAGGAGATGTACCCGTAGCCGTAGCGGTTCTTCGCCGAGACCGCGTTCGCGCCGTTCACCGACCAGACGGTCGGCGCGCGCAGCGCCTCGGAGAACCGCGTCACAAGGTCCTCGATGCCCGTGCAGCGCGCCGCCTCGCCGCCGACGTAGACGATGACGCGGCGGCCGCGCGACGTGCGCGGGAAGTGCGCGAGGAACGCGTCGACGTCGTTGGCCGAGACGTCGCGCCGCCACGCGACGCGCGGGACGTCGACCTCGACCTCCTTCGACAGGACGTCGGGGTGGAACGCGAACGCGACAGGCTTGCACTCGGCGAGCAGCCGCTGCGCGCGGCGCAGGCTCGGCTCGAGCCGCTCGATGTCATCGATGACGATGCAGCCCTCGCCGAGCTCGGCGCGCAGCTGCGGGACGATGTTCATCCCGTGCTCCGAGACGTCCTGGAGCGGCGCCTTGCCGATGGAGAGCGTCGAGTTGAGCGCGACGACGTACACGGCCGGGATGTTGTGGAGCTTCGCGTCGCTCATCCCGCTCGCGCCGAGCTTCGTCGCGGCGCCCGTCGTCGTCATGCATCCGGCGACCTTGCCGCTGGCGAGGTAGTACCCGAGCGGGACGAACCCCGCGACGTACTCGCCGGTCGTGAGCATGCGCGGACGGCCGTCCGTCGCCTGCGCGAGGTCGTACATCGGCTCGAGGTACTTGGTGACGTGGATGAGGCCGCCGCCGTTCACGCCGGCGTAGAAGGTGATGCCCCAGCGGCGCAGCGCTTCGATGAGCGCGTGATTGCCGCTCGTCGACTCGAGGGTCGAGCCGTCGGGGGTCACCATCAGGCCGGGGGCGATCGGGGCAGCGCCCTCGGCGACGGTCGCGACCGCGCCCGCTACCGCCGCGCGCGCCCGCAGGGCCGCGTCCGCTCGCGTCGGTTCGCGTCGCTCGAGGACCTTCGCCACGTCGCTACCTCCTCAGGAACTGGAAAGGCCTCTCATTGCTGAGAGGCCTTTTCGATCGCTCGTGATCGCGTGGTGTGTGCCGCTAGCCTCCCAGCGTCAGTCCGGCCCTCCGACAAGGAGGACCACAAGGATCGGGAGCGGGAGTACGCGGCTCATCTGGTCAGACCGTAGCCGCGCGCGCACGAGCGGGTCAAGCCCATGTAGCCCCACTGTGCAACGCGCACCTACGCTGCTCCCGCTTCGAGACGGTCGAGCGCGCGCCGGCCGAGGATCGCGAGCTGTAGCGCGAGGCGCGAGTCGGCGTCGGAGAGATCCGCGCCGGTGACCTCCGTGATGCGACGAAGCCGCTGCCGGACCGTATTGCGATGGAGGAAAAGCCGTCGCGCGACCTCGTTCAGGCTCCCGTGCGCGTTCAGGTACTCCTCGAGCGTGCGCGCGAGGTCCTCGTAGCGCTCCTCCTCGGTCGCGAGCGGACCAAGGACCCGCTCGCAGAACTCGCGGATCTCCGAAGGCGGACGCCCGAGGACGAAGCAATACGGACCGAGGTCGTCGAAGTTCGTCGTGCGCCCGTCGCCGTTGAGCGCCCGACCGATCGCGAGCGCCTGCTCGGCCTCGAGCATCGCCGCGTGCGCGCCGGCGGCGCCCTTGCGCGGTCCCGCGGCGCCGACCGAGACGGGGCCCTCGCCGCGGCCGGCGCGCTCGGCGGTGGCGCGGACGGCATCCGCGACGGCCTTGCGCGAGGCGCCCTCGTGCGGCTCGAGCAGGACGATCAGCGTGGCCGAGCGGCGCCGGACCCCGGCGAGCTTCCCCGGCAGCCCGCCGTTCAGCGCGGACGCGACCGTCGTCGGGTCACGTCCCGTCACCGCCACCGCCACGTATTCCGCCACTCGTCCTCCAGAAACGAAGAAGACCTCCCGTTGCTGGGAGGTCTCTTGGATCGCTCGGTCCTGGGTCTCTGACGCGCTAGTCGCCGCCTCCCAGCAGGTGTCCGCTCCCGGTAAGCGGGAGCTCACAAATGCAGGTCGGCATGCATACGACGCGCATCAGGCTGCACATCGTACTCAGGATCGGCCCCCTCCGCAATGCGGGAAACGTGTCCAGGCGGCTCAACGGGCCGAGCGATCGTGTGCGCCGCGTGCGATCATCGCCCAGGTGTCGCGGACTTATCGCATCGCGGTGATCGGCGGGGACGGGATCGGCCCCGAGGTCACCGAGGCCGGCCTGGTGGTTCTCGGCGCCGCAGAACAGCGGTTCGACTTCCGGACGGACCGGACCACCCTCGGCTGGTCCGCCGAGGCGTACATCCGGGGCGCGCGGGTGTCGGCGGAGATGATCGAGCCGCTCCGCGCCTACGACGCGATCCTGCTCGGCGCGATCGGCCACCCCGACGCGCCGCGGGGGCTGCCGGAGCACGACATCATCTTCGGCCTTCGCCGAGGCCTCGACCTCTACGTGAACCTGCGCCCGATCGTCCTGTATGACGACCGCCTCACGCCGCTGCGCGGTCGCACGACGAAGGACATCGACCTCGTCATCGTCCGCGAGAACACCGAGGACGTGTACGGCCGCCCGGTCGCGCGGACCGCCGAGGGGACGGCGGACGAGACGGTGAAGAGCGAGATGATCTTCACGCGCCGTGGCACCGAGCGGATCGTGCGCTACGGGTTCGAGCTCGCGCGGAGGCGACGCAAGCGCCTGACGCTCGTCGACAAGTCGAACGCGCTGCGCCTCCAGGAGATCTACCGCACCGTCCTCGCCGAACTCGCGCGCGGGTTCCCGGACGTCGAGAGCGACGCGATGTACGTCGATGCCGCGTCGATGTGGCTCGTCCTGCATCCGGAGCGCTTCGACGTGGTCGTGACGACGAACCTCTTCGGCGACATCATCAGCGACCTCGGCGCCGCGGTGGTCGGCGGCCTCGGCACCGGTGCGAGCGGCAACATCCACCCCGGGAAGGTCTCGGTGTTCGAGCCCATCCACGGCTCCGCGCCGAAGTACGCCGGGCAGGGGGTCGCGAGCCCGGTCGGCGCGATCGGCGCGGTCGCGCTCATGCTCGAGCACCTCGGCGAGAGCGAGGCCGCGCGCGCGATCGACGCCGCTCTGCGCGACGGGTTCCGCACCGGCCGCATCAAGGGGGTCGACGCCGGCAGCGGGAGGACAATGGACGTGGCGGAGGCAGTGGCCCGCTCCGTCCGTGACGGTCCCCCGGGTAGGGACGCGGGTCCCCCGGGGTAGGGACGAAAGGAGCTCTGGCGTGAACGATGTCGTGATCCTCGACGGCGCCCGTACACCCTTCGGCACGTACGGCGGCGCGCTGCGCGACGTGAAGGCCGCCGACCTCGGCGTCGTCGCGTCGAAGGCCGCGCTCGAGCGCTCGAAGGTCGATCCCGCGCGGATCGACCACGTCATCTTCGGCAACGTCCTGCATACCTCCGCCGACGCGATCTACCTCGCGCGCCACGTCGGCCTGAAGGCCGGCGTCCCGAAGGAGGTCCCCGCGCTCACGGTCAACCGCCTGTGCGGCTCGGGGCTGCAGGCGATCCTCCTCGCCGCGCAGGAGATCCGGCTCGGCCAGGCGGACTTCGTCCTCGCCGGCGGCAGCGAGGCCATGAGCATGGCCCCGCACCAGATCTACGGCGCGCGGTGGGGCCTCTCGCTCGGCGACCAGCAGCTCCAGGACTACCTCTGGGTCGCGCTCATCGACTCGTACAACGGCCTCGGGATGGCGAACACGGCCGAGAACCTGGGTCGCAAATACGGCGTCACGCGCGAGGCCGCGGACGAGTTCGCGTACCGCAGCCACATGCTCGCGGCCAAGGCGCGCGAGTCGTGCCGTTTCAGCGAGGAGATCGTCCCGGTCGAGGTGAAGACCCGCAAAGGGGCGGTGACGGTCGACAAGGACGAGCACATCCGCGCCGACACGACGCTCGAGAAGCTCGCGGCGCTCCAGGCGCGGTTCGAGAAGGGCGGCACGGTCACACCGGGCAACGCGTCCGGGATCAACGACGGCGCCGCGGCGGTCGTCGTCGCGTCGGCGGAGGCCGCGCAGAAGGCCGGCCTCCAGCCCATGTCGCGGATCGTCTCCGGCGGCGTGTGCGGCGTGGACCCCGACATCATGGGGATCGGGCCCGCGCCCTCGAGCCGGCAGGCCCTGCGGCGCGCCGGCCTCCGGGTCGAGGACATGGACCTCGTCGAGATCAACGAGGCGTTCGCGACGCAGTACCTCGCCGTCGAGAAGGACCTCGGCCTCGACCGCGAGCGCACCAACGTGAACGGCGGCGCGATCGCGCTCGGGCATCCGCTCGGTGCGTCGGGCGCGCGCCTCGCGCTCACGACCGTGTACGAGCTCCGCAGGCGCGGGAAGCGCTACGGGCTCGCGTCGCTCTGCATCGGCGGCGGACAGGGCATCGCGGCCGTCTTCGAAGCCTTCTCTTCGCAGGGGGCTCCGCCCCCTTCCAGCCCCGCTCGGGGCTGAACCGGTGCGCGCCGTGGTCGTGATCGACATGATCCACGACTTCGCCCACGAGGGGGGCGCCCTCTACTGCGGGCCGTCGATGGCGCGGATCATCCCGGTCATCCAGCGCGAGCTCGACCGCGCCCGCGGTGCGCGCGAGCCGATCGTGTACCTCACCGACGCGCACCTCCCCGACGACGCCGAGTTCCAGATGTTCCCGCCGCACGCGATCGTCGGGACGAAGGGCGCCGAGATCGTCCCCGAGCTCGCGCCGAGCGAGGCCGACGTCGTCGTCCCGAAGCGCCGCTACTCGGGGTTCTTCGGCACCGACCTCGACATCACGCTGCGCGAGAAGGGCGTCGACACGCTCCGCCTCGTCGGCGACTGCACGAACATCTGCGTGCTGTACACGGCCGCCGACGCGCGCAACCTCGGGTACGCGGTCGAGGTCCTGGAGGACGGGGTCACGTCCTTCGACGAGGAGGCCCACCGCAACGCGCTGCGTGAGCTCGAGCGGACCCTTGGGGCGACGCTGGTCACCTCGCGGCGCTGAGCCGAACTCGAGGGGAGGAGGCATGGCGGAGACCGCCACCTCCTCCCCGTCACGTCATCAGTCGCAGAACGGGAACTGCTTCACCGCGGGGCTGTCCAGCGTCTTCACGAGCTTGAGCGCGATCGGCTGGCTCGGGTCGATGCTCCAGATCGACGATCCGGTCGCGGGCACCTTGTCCTTGCAGGCCGAGCCGTACGAGATCGCGTTGAGGAGGCCGCCCATGTCGACCTGCTTGAGGCTCTCGAACGCCTTCACCACGCCCTCGCGCGTGAGGTCGCCATCAGCGACGGCCTTCTCGAGGATCTGGTGGACGATGCGCGCCTGCGTGTAGCCGAAGATGAAGTAGTAGTCCGGCGGCTGGTCGCCGCCGAACTTCTTGTGGTTGTCGATGAGCTCCTTCATTCCCTCGCAGCCCTTGCCGACGTCACCCCAGGCGCACTGCGCGTCGGTGACGATCCACAGGCTCTTCTGCATGAGCGGCAGGAGCGGCGAGGGCTGGGCCGCCGTCCCGACGAGGACACCCGCCCAGGCCGGCGACGTCCCGATGAAGCGCGGCGTGTACTGCAGCGCCGCCGCGGTCCCGAGGATGCGGCCGGTCGAGCCGGGGATGCTCGTGAGGAAGACGTGGTCGGCACCCGCGTTCTTCATCGCCGTGACGGGCGCCGCGAACTCGGTGTCGGTCGGCTTGTAGGCGGCCTTCGCGACGATGCTGAAGCCGAACTGCTTCGCCGCGAACTCGAGGCCCTTGACACCCTCCGCGCCGTAGTCGTCGTCCTGGTAGATGATGCCCGCCTTCGGCGTGACGCCCTGCTCCTTCAGGTACGCACCGGCGTTGATGTACTGCGCCGGGTACGGGGCGCCCGCCGGGATGACGTACTTCTCGCGGAGCCACTCCGACGAGAGCGTCGCGGCGCCCGTGAGGATCTTGTCCTCCCGGATCTGCGGCAGGATGGCCTTCGTGTGCGCGGTCCCGAGGGACTGCGCGATCATGAGGACCTTGTCTTTCATCGCGTTGTATTGCTGGACCTGGACGTCCGGCAGGTACTGCGAGTCGAGCGTCACCAGCTCGACCCTGTAGCGCTGGTCCTTCGGCAGGTCCTTCCCGACCCCGCCGAGCACCTCGTTCACGTACTGGAAGTAGACCTCGTGCCCGCGCGTGAGCGGTTTGCCGATGACCGCGGCGGATCCGGTGAGCGGGGTGATCTCGCCGAGGCGGATGATCTTGCCCTCGACGCCGACGGCCGTCTTCACGCCGCCGAGCCGGCACGCGGTCACGACGAGGAGCACCGCCGCGAGGATCGCGAGAACGCGCAGCTGATCGCGTCCCATGTGTCTCCACCTTCCCCTTGTGCCGGCCGCTTCTCCGGCGACCGGCGCCGCCCACGCGCCCGGCGGCCGCGAAAGCCTAATACGAGAAGGGCCACATCCGGAAGTAGAGGCGCAGGCGGCGCCAGATGCCCGCCAGGCCGAGGGGCTCGGCCACGAGGAACACGATGATGAGCAGGCCGAACACGATCTGGTTGAGCGTGAAGACCGTCACCCCCGAGGCGCCCGCGGTCCGCGTGACGAACGGGATGAGCGGGCTCACCTGCTCGACGAGGCGCGGCACCAGCACGATGAAGAGGGCGCCGAAGACCGATCCGTAGACCGAGCCGACCCCGCCGACGATGACCATGGCCACGTACTGGATCGAGAGGAGCAGGTCGAAGCGGTCCGGCGTCACGTGCCGGAGGTACGAGCCGAGGAGCGCGCCTGCCGCCGATGCGTAGAAGGAGGAGACGACGAAGGCGCCGACCTTGTAACGTGCCACGTCCACGCCCACGATGGACGCCGCGATCTCGCGGTCGCGGATCGCCTGGAACGCACGGCCGGTCCGCGTCCGCGCGATGTTCTTCGCGGCGAGGACGGCCAGCGCCAGCAGCGGGACGACGAAGAGGAAGAACGACTGCTCGCGGCCGAGCGGCAGCCCCAGCGCCGATCCCAGGTCGGCGAAGTTCAGCTCGCCGAGGCGCGGCGAGGGGATCGCCCGCCCCTGCGGCCCGCCCGTGAGCAGCCGCGCGTTGCGGAAGACGTGGTCGCCGACGAAGACGAGGCCGAGCGTGACGATCGCGAGGTAGAGGCCCTTGAGGCGGAGCGCGAACGGCCCGATCGCCAGTCCGACGAGCGCGCCGAGCAGGCCCGCCGCGGGGAGCCAGACGACCACGGGGAGCCCGAGGTCGCCCCCGAGCACGCCGACCGAGTACGCACCCATTCCGATGAAGAAGCCGTGGCCGAGCGAGACCTGTCCCGCGAACCCGGTCAGAAGGTTCAGGCCGATCGCGCCGATGGCCGCGATGGCGGTGAAGGTCAGGACCGAGAGCCAGAAGTCGTCGAGGACGAGCGGCGCGGCGACGTAGCTCGCGGCGAGGAGCGCGACCCAGACCCGGTCGGCGCGCTTCCCAAGGAGCGCCAGCTCCTCGGCGTAGCGGGTACGCAGGCCCTCGGGCCGCCTCGTCACACGCGCTCGACCTCGCGCGTGCCGAAGAGGCCGTACGGCCGGGCCACCAGCACGGCGATCATGAGGAGGTACGACGCGGCGACGTGGAAGTTGTCGCCGAGCCACGGTGCGAACTGCGGCTGGTACCCCTGCACGAGGAGCTCCGTGACGCCGACGAGGAGCCCGCCGATGACCGCGCCTCCGGGCGAGTCGAGCCCGCCGAGGATGGCCGCCGGGAACGCGCGGAACGCGACGAAGCCGAGCCCCGGGTGCAGCGTCGCGGGGAACGCCGCGAGGAACACGCCGGCGACCGTCGCCGTCGCCCCCGCGATCATCCAGGACCAGGCGTAGACGGCGCGCACGGGGATGCCGACGGCGAGCGCGGCCTCCTGGTCGATCGCGGTGGCGCGCATCGCGATGCCGGCCTTCGAGGAGCGGAAGAAGAGGAGGAACGCGGTGAACAGCGCGCCGGCCGCGGCGAGCGAGGCCACCGACGCGGCGCTCACACGCAGGTCGCCGAGGGCGACGCGCGACGCGCCCCACGGATCGCCGAGCAGAAGGTCGTCGAAGCCCCACACCGCGGTGGCGGTCTGCCGGAAGACGATGGCCAGGCCGATGGTGATCATAACGACCGCGAACGTCGGCCGGCCCACCATCCGCCGCAGCACGCCGCGCTCGATCGCCCAGCCCACGGCCGCCATGGACGCCATCGCGAGCGGCACGGCCGCCACGAACGGCAGGCCCGCCTGGGCGTGGAAGGCGTAGACGAGGTAGGCGCCGAGGAGGAGCAGCTCGCCGTGGGCGAAGTTGATGACCGCGGTGGCCTTGTACACGACGACGAAGCCGAGGGCGGTGAGGCCATATACCGCTCCGAGCGCGATCCCCTGCGTGAGGAGCTGGAGGAAATCGGTCATCCGGCAGCCGCGTACAGGCTCTCGACGAGGTCGCGGAAGCGCTCCTGGAGGATCGCGCGCTTCACCTTCTGCGTCGCGGTGAGCTCGCCGTCCTCGTGGTCGAGCTCTTTCGGGATGAGCCGGAAGCGCTTGATCTGCTCAACGGACGCGAGGTCGCGGTTCACGCGGCGGACCTCGTCGGCGACGAGCTCGACGACCTCCGGGCGCTCGGCCAGGTCGCGGTACGTGGTGAACGGGATCTGGCGGCGGGTCGCCCAGTCCCCGACCGCGTCGCGCTCGATCCCGATGAGCGCGGCCACGTAGCTGCGCCGGTCGCCGATGACGACGGCCTCGCGGACGTACGGCGACGACTTCAGCATGTTCTCGATGAGGCTCGGCGCGATGTTCTTCCCGCCGGCGGTGACCATGATGTCCTTCTTTCGGTCGCTGATGTGGACGTGGCCGTGCTCGTCGATACGGCCGACGTCCCCGGTGTGGAGCCAGCCGTCGGGGTCGAGCGTGCGCCGTGTCGCCTCCTCGTCCTTGAAGTAGCCGCGGAACACGAGGGCGCCCCGCAGCAGGATCTCGCCGTCCGCCGCGATGCGCGCCTCCATCCCGGGGACCGGCTGCCCCACCGAGCCGATGCGGACGTCGTCGGCGAGCGTGAGCGAGGCCGCGCCGCTGCACTCGGTCAGCCCCCAGGCCTCGCAAATGTGGACACCGATGGCGTGGAAGAAGCGCAGCAGGTCGGGCGCGATCGGCGCCGCGCCGCTCACCGCGATGCGGCAGCGGGCGAGGCCGAGCTTGCGCTGCAGCGGGCCGTAGAGGCAGAGCCATCCAAGCCGGTAGAGGACGTTCCAGCCGAGGGGGTATCGGCCGCCGCTCTCGATCCACACCTGCGCGAGCCGGTGGCCGACCGCGAGCCAGATCCGGAACACGAGGCGCTTCAGCGGGTCGGCGTTTTGCATGCGGATCTGGATGCCGGCCGCCATCTTCTCCCAGATGCGGGGCACGCCGAGGAAGATCGTCGGCTCCACCTCGCGCAGGTTCGCGGTGACCGTGTCGATGCTCTCCGCGAAGTTCGCCGACGCGCCGGACGCGAGCGGGAGGAAGACGCTGAAGATCTTCTCCGCGACGTGGCAGAGGGGTAGATACGAGCACACCCGGTCCGCGGGCGTCGCGCGCCACAGCGCCCGCCCGACATCCACGCTGGCCGCGAAATTGGCCTCGGTGAGCATCGCGCCTTTCGGCGGGCCTGTCGTCCCCGACGTGTAGACGATCATCGCGACCTCGTCCGTCCGGCGCTCGTCGATGAGCCGGTCGAGGCGGGCAGGGTCGCGCTCCGCGGCCTCGCGCCCGAGGCGCTCGACGTCCTCCCAGCGCAGGAGGCGCGGGTCGCGATATGCGCGGAGGCCTTTCGGGTCGATGACGACGATGTGCCGAAGGTCGCCGCAGCGGTCGGCGACGGCGAGCGCTTTGTCCACCTGCTCCTGATCCTCGGCGACGAGGATCCGCGCCCCGGAGTGCGAGAGGATGTACTCGACCTCCGCGGCCGGGTTCGTCGGGTAGATGCCGACCGACGCGCCCCCGATCGCGATCGTCGCGTACTCGGCGACGAGCCACTCCGGGCGGTCCTCGGAGTGGATCGCGACGCGGTCGCCCGGCTCGACGCCGAGCGCCGCGAGCCCCAGGCCGAACGCGCGCACGTCGTCGAAGAGCTCAGCCCACGTGCGCTCCTTCCAGACACCGAGACGCTTCTCGCGCACCGCGACATGGCCGGAGGAGGACCGGCAGCGTTCGCGGAGGATCGCAGGCAGCGTCGTCAAGCGAGCGCCTCCTCGCCGAGGTAGGCGCGTATGACGGCGGGGTCGCGCTGGATCGCGGCGGGCGTGTCCTCCGCGATCGTCCGGCCGAAGTCGAGCACCGTGACCCGGTCGGCGATGTCCATGACGACGCCCATGTCGTGCTCGACGAGGACCTGCGTGATCCCGAGTTCCTCCTTGATGTCGAGGATGAAGCGCGCCATGTCCTCGGTCTCCTCGAGGTTCATACCCGAGGCGGGTTCGTCCAGGAGAAGGAGCGAGGGCTCCATGGCCAGAGCACGGCCGAGCTCCACGCGCTTCTGCAGGCCGTAGGAGAGCGTCGCGACGACCTGGTGGCGGATCGACTCGATGTCGAGGAAGTCGATGACGCGCTCCACCGCCTCGCGGTGGCGGATCTCCTCGGACCGGGCCAAACCGATCCAGAGCGCGCCCGCGAGGAGCCCCGTGCGCATGAGGTGGTGGCGCCCGAGCATGAGGTTGTCGACGACGGTGAGCAGCGGGAAGAGCTCGACGTTCTGGAACATGCGCGCGATCCCGGCGGCCGCGATCTCGTGCGGCCGGAGCCGCAAGAGGTCGCGGCGGTCGAAGGTGAGGCGGCCCGCGCGCGGTCGGTACACGCCGCTCACGCAGTTGAGGAACGAGGTCTTCCCTGCCCCGTTCGGCCCGATGATCGCGAAGATCTCGCCGCGCGGGACGGCGACGGAGACGCCGTCGAGCGCGACGACGCCCGCGAACGCCAGGGAGAGCCCCTCGGCGCGGAGGATCGGCTCCGCGCTCAGCTCAGCCACCGCTTCCGGCGCCGGTAATGGCGGACGTCCCGGTAGGAGTGGCGCCGCCCATCGGCCAAGCCGAGGTAGAACTCGCGCACGTCGGCGTCGCGCGCGAGCGCGTCCGCCGCCTTGCTCATGACGATGCGGCCGTTCTCGAGGATGTAGCCGTGCGACGCGATGGCCAGCGCCATCGCCGCGTTCTGCTCGACGAGGAGGACGGCGGTCCCCTGCCGGTGGATGTCCACGATGACGTCGCGGATGCGGCGCGCGACGAGCGGCGCGAGCCCGAGCGACGGTTCGTCGAGGACGAGCAGCTTCGGATCCGCCATGAGCGCGCGGCCGATCGCGAGCATCTGCTGCTCGCCGCCGGAGAGGTAGCCGGCGACCTGGCGCCGCCGCTCGGCCAGGACCGGGAAGAGGTCCAGGACGCGGTCGCGCGCCCTGCGCTGCCGGGCACCGCCGCGCTGCGTGAACGCCCCGGCCAGAAGGTTCTCCTCGACCGTCAGCTCGGCGAAGATGCGCCGGCCTTCGAGGACCTGGGCGATCCCCCGCCGCACGATGTCGGGGGCGTCGAGGTGGTCGATGCGCGCACCGTCGAACGTCACGGTGCCCTTCTGCACCCGCCCGCGGTGCACGTCGAGCAGCCCCGTGATCGCGCGCAGGCACGTGGTCTTCCCCGCGCCGTTCGCACCCAGGAGCGCGACGATGGCGCCGTCCGGGACGTCGAGCGACACGCCGCGCAGACCGACGATGACGTCGCCGTACACGACCTCGAGGCCGGCGACGCTCAGCATGGCGCGCCCGACCTCCGCATCCGGACGCGAGGGTACATCCTCCGATCGGTGCCGCGGCCGCCTGCCGACCGAGTGACCCACCTGCTTGAATAGTTCAATGTCCTGAACTAAATTACTCAAGACGATGAACACACCCTACAGGAGGCCGGTCCTCGCCACGCTGGTCGCCCGGCTGCGCGAGAGGCGCGCTCGCATCCAGGTCCTCGCCGGCCCCCGTCAGGTCGGCAAGACCACGCTGGCCCGTCAGGCGCTCGCCGAGCTCGGCGTCCCTGCCTCGTACGTGTCGGCGGACGACCCTGCTCTCCGAGGAGCAGGCTGGCTCGACGCCCAGTGGGAGGCGGCGCGCGCCCAGGCGCGCGGCGCGTCGCGGCCCACGGTGCTCGTGGTCGACGAGGTCCAGAAGGTGGTGGGCTGGCCCGAGACGGTCAAGCGCCTCTGGGACGAGGACACGCGCCACGACGTGCCCCTGCACGTCGTGCTGCTGGGGTCTTCGCCGCTCCTGCTACGGACCGGGCTCGCGGACCTCGCCGGCCGCTTCGAGATCCTCCCCATCTGGCACTGGAGTTTCACCGAGATGGCCGACGCGTTCGGCTGGGACGCGGAGCGCTACGTTCACTTCGGCGGATACCCCGGTGGTGCCGCCCTCATCGAGGATGAGGACCGATGGGCCGCGTATGTCCGGGACACGCTCATCGAGACCACGCTCGCGCGCGACGTGCTCCTGCTCACGCGCGTCGACAAGCCCGCTCTGTTGCGACAGCTCTTCGGACTCGCCTGCGCGTACTCAGGCCAGATCGTCGCCTACCAGAAGCTCGTGGCACAGCTGCAAGACGCAGGCAATGCGACGACGATCGCGCACTACCTCGACGTCCTCGCGGGGGCGGGACTTGTCGGCGGACTCCAGAAGTACTCGGGCTCGCGGGTGCGGCAGCGCGCCTCGAGCCCGAAGCTGCAGGTGCTCAATACGGCCCTGATCGCCGCGACGACGGGCAGCACGTTCACGGGGACACGGGCCGATCCCGTCGCCTGGGGCCGCGCGGTGGAGAGCGCGATCGGAGCTCACCTGGTGGCCCTTCTCGGCGTGGACAACGTGCTCTACTGGCGCGAGCGCGACGCCGAGGTCGACTACGTCGTCAGGGTCGGTCGGGACGCGGTCGCCGTCGAGGTGACCACGAGCGCACGGAAGAGCACCGCGGGGCTCGACGCGCTTCGCGCCGCCCACGCCCGAGTGCGGCCGCTCATCGTGGGAGCGCAGGGGATGACCCTCGAAGACGTCCTTCGCTCCGATCGGCGCGCGCTGTTCGGCCGATAGGACGGTCCGTCGAGGATCCGGTGACCGCGACGACGCGCGTGCCGGCGAGCGGCGCCGTGGTCACGACGCGGACCGCCCCTCTGGCCGTTCCTCCCGCCCATCCGGACGGAGGAACGCGCGGACGAAGTGGCGCTTCGCGAAGTGGCCCCCCGTCCAGAGACGCCACATGAGGTCGTCCCCGGGGAGCGCCCGCGCGATCTCCTCCTCGCCGAGGCCACGCTCGCGCAGCGCGGCGATGCGCCCGCCGAGCTCGACGAGGAACTCGAGCTTGCGGCGGAGGAGCTCGGCGCCGTCGTCCAGGGCGCCGCGGTGCTGGCAGAACACGACCGCGGGCGCGAGGGCCACAAGACGCCGCAGCGAGACGATCATCGCGTGCACGTCCTCGTCGTCGCGGAGGACCTTCAGGCGCGGCGCGAGGTAGAGGTCGCCGGTGAAGAGCCATCCGCGGTCAGCCTCGAAGAGCGCGACGTGGTCGTCCGCGTGGCCGGGCGTGTGGATGATCTCGAACCGGTGCGCTGGCGTTTCGAGCACATCGCCGATGGGCGCGACCCGAGCGGGCGCGGGCGAGCCCCACGTGACCCGGCGGTAGAGGTCCCGCATCGGCGGCGGCGCTGCGAGGCGCGCGACGCCGCTCGCGTGGCCGAGCGGCGTGATGCCCAGCGCGCTCAGGAGGGCGTGATTCCCGCTGTGGTCCTCGTGGTGGTGCGTCGTGACGCACTGCCGGACGCCGAGTTCCGCGAAGAGCCGCGCGACCTCGCGCCGCACGTTCGGCGGCCCGGTGTCGATGAGCAGCCCGTCGACGAAGTAGACGCCGGTCCAGTACAGCGCGCGGCCGAACGCGGTGCGGGCCATCCGGAGGTAGCGGACCTCGCCGTGATCGGACGCGATGATCACGTACCGGGGACGATAGCGGTCGCCGGCCGCCGATCTACGACCGGGACCGGACGCGTGGTCGGAGGGCCGGAGGCGGGGCGGCGATCCTGCTGTACGTGCTACTGTACGTACAAGACCCGAGCGCCCGGAGGATCGACATGACCACCCTGTTCGCCGATCGCATCAGGACCGCGAAGCAGCTGAACCGGACGAGCGGGAAGATCCTCGCCGAGGCACGCGAGCGGCCGGTCACCGTTGTGAGCGAGGGCGCCGAGCCCGTCGTGATCCAGAGCCGCGCCCGGGCCGCGCGACAGGCCCACGCCGAGGTCGTGCTCGGGACGGTCGCGGCTCTCAGCGCATACCTCCTCGACGTCGAGCCCGGCCTCCCGCCAGCGCTGCGCTGGGTGAGGGAGCTCCATCCGAGAAATCTGGCTCAGTTCCGGCGGCAGCTCCCGCGAGAGGCGCTGCGGGCGAAGAACTCCGGCGACTTCGATGCCTTCGAGGATTGGCTGAACGACTGGAAGATCGCCGCCGAGGTGGACGCGGATCCCGCCCTGCGCCGGCGTCTCGGGCTACGTGCCTAGCCGGGACGTCCCGCGGCCTCAGCCGTCCGATCCAGGCGCTCCCCCCGCCAGGTACGCGATCCGCTTCCGCGACTCAGCCGCACGGAAGAGCTGGGACGTTCTGGTCCGCGAACGCCTGACGGACATGACGGACTGCTGGGACCACCTGGCCTACCGGGCCGTGGATGAGGTGCCTCGCAAGTGCAAGCGTCTCGTGGGCCGCTTCGCGAAGAGCGGCCTGCGTCAGTACACGGTGGGCCCGAAGCAGCGCGTGTGGTACACGGTCACTGGCAGCGAAGTCACGATCCGCGACGTGCACCGAACGCACCCCAAGCCAACGGACTGACCCCCTCAGCCGAAGGGCGGCTGATCTACGGTCAGCGGGACCACTCTCCCGAGGTGCAGCCTTTGGCCGAAGTGACGACCTCCGCACGGTCATCGCCATGGAGCGCTCGCCCGGCTCGCGGTCAGGTAGGCCGCGAGAGCAGCGACCGCGCCCGAGCGACGAGGCCCTTCGGCCTGACCGTGGCGACGCCGGACCATTCCACGAGCGCGGCCCCCCAGGTCATCCCCCCGCCGAACGCGCACATGAGGATCCGGTCACCCGGGCGGACGCGTCCCTCCTCGACCGCCTCGCACAGGGCGATGGGGATCGAGGCCGCCGAGGTATTCCCGTACCGCTCGATGTTCACGAACACCCGGGCGCGGTCGATGCCGAGCCGCTTGCCGACGGCCTCGATGATCCGCAGGTTCGCCTGGTGCGGGATGAGCAGCGTGACGTCGCCGACGCGCAGGCCCTCCCCCGCGAGGACCTCCTCGCACGCGCGGGCCATGCTCGGCACCGCGAGCTTGAACACGTCCTGGCCGTCCATGCGCAGGCGGTACATCTGGCCGTTCGCGTCGTCCAGGCGGACCATCAGCGAGCCGCCTCCCTCGACCCAGAGCGCGTGCCGTTTCGTGCCGTCGCCGCGCAGTACCGTGCCGCGGATGCCGCCGCGTCCGTCGGATGCCTCGATGACGACGGCGCCCGCGCCGTCGCCGAACAGAACGCACGTCGAGCGGTCGCTCCAGTCGATGAAGCGCGAGATCGTCTCGGCCGCCACAAGGAGGACGCGCCGCGACGCGCCCGAGACGACAAGGCCCTTCGCGACCGCGAGGCCGTAGACGAAACCCGCGCAGGCGGCCCCGAGGTCGAACACCGCCGCATGCCGCGCGCCGAGCTGCTCCTGCACGAGACAGGCCGCGGTGGGGACGAGGTGGTCCGCGGTCGTGGTCGCGACCATGACGGCGTCAAGCTCGTCCGCGGAGAGGCCGGCGCGCTCGAGGGCGAGGCGAGCCGCCTTCGCGGCCATGCTCGACGTCGCCTCGCCGTCGTCGACGACGTGGCGCTCGCGGATGCCGGTCCGCTCCACGATCCAAGCATCGGTGGTGTCGATGCGAGCCTCGAGATCACGATTCGACAGCACGCGCGGCGGCACGTAGAAGCCCCAGCCCGTGATGACGGCGCTCGCGGCCACGGAAGGCGCAGTGTAGGTTGGACGCGATCTCGTGACGGACACCGAGGCCCGCATGCCGTGGGACCCAGAGGCCGAGCGGGTCCTCCGCGCGCTCGTCGACATGGTCCCCGAGACGCTGCGCGAGCTCGCGCGGGCGACGGGGCGGGACGAGAGCGAGCTCGCGGCCCAGGACCGCGGCGCGCCCGCGGTCGACCCCGTTGACGTCATCCGCGGCTGGATCCGCACGACGCCCCCCGAGCAGCGCGACGGACTCGTCGAGGTCATCGACGGGCTCGGCTTCGAGCCCGAGACGTTCGCGAACGACCTCGGCTCCGTGGAAGGCTGGGAGGAAGAAGGAGAGGAGTAGCCGTCAGGCGCGCGGGTGCAGGACCTGCGACGCGATGACGAGCTGCTGGATCTCGCTCGTGCCCTCGTAGATGCGGAGCGCGCGCACCTCGCGGTAGAGCCGCTCCACCGGCACGCCGCTCACCACGCCGAGGCCGCCGAACAGCTGCACGGCGGCGTCGGCGACGCGCTGCGCCGCCTCGGTCGCGTACAGCTTCGCCATCGATGCCTCCCGGGTGACGCGCCCCGCTCCCATGTCCTTCGCCCACGCGGCGCGGTACACGAGCAGCGCGCTCGCGTCGACGTCGAGCGCCATCTCGGCGATCCGCTCCTGCACGAGCTGGAAGCGGTCGAGTGTCTGCCCGAACGCGACGCGCTCGCGGACGCGCGCTGTGGCCTCGTCGAGCGCGCGCCGCGCGAACCCGAGCGCGGCGGCGCCGACCGTCGGACGGAAGAGGTCGAGCGTCGCCATCGCGATCTTGAACCCGTCGCGCTCGGCGCCGATGAGGCGCTCGGCGGGCACCCGGCACCGCTCGAGCCGCAGCGTCCCGAGCGGATGCGGGGCGATCACCGCGATCCGCTCCAGGACCGTCAGGCCCGGCGCATCCGCGTCGACGACGAACGCCGAGAGGCCTTTCGCGCCCGGCTCGCCGGTGCGCGCGAAGACGACGTACTGATCCGCGAGGCCCGCGTTCGAGATCCACGTTTTCGTCCCGTCGATGACGTAGCCGTCCCGCTCCCGCCGCGCGGTCGTCCGGATGGCCGCGACGTCCGATCCGGCGTCGGGCTCGGAGAGCGCGAACGCGGCGATGCGCCGGCCGGCCGCGACCTCGGGCAGGTAGCGCCGCCGGAGCGCCGGCGACGCGAAGGCCGAGATCGGGATGCTGCCGAGCCCCTGCATCGCGAAGGCAGCATCGGCGAGGCCGTCGCGCCGCGCGAGCGTCTCCCGCAGCAGGCAGAGCGCCCGCACGTCGATCCGCTCGCTCGCGCCGCCATGCGCCGATGGGACACACCACCGCAGCCAGCCGGCGTCGCCCAGCGCGCGAACGAGATCGCGCGTGCGCGCATCGAGGTCACCGCCGTGCTGCGGGGACCCGAGCTCGCGCTCCGCCCACGCATCGGCCTGTTCCGCGAGCCCGCGGTGCGCCTCGTCGAAGAACGGCCACTCCAGGAACGTTCGGTCGGGCATCAGTCGCCCTCGAAGACCGGCCTCACCCTGTCGACGAACGCGTGGTACGCGCGCTCGAAGTCCTTCGTGTCCATGCAGATCGCCTGCGCCTGCGCCTCGCTCTCGATGGCCTCGTCGAGGCCCATGTCCCACTCCTTGTGCAGCTGGCGCTTCGTGATCGCGTTCGCGAACGTGGGCCCGTCCGCGAGCGTGCGCGCGAGCGCCTGCGCTTCCGCGAGGACGGCGTCGGGCTCGCACAGCCGGTTGAAGAACCCCCAGCGCTCGCCCTCGTCCGCGGCGAGCGTGCGTCCCGTGTACAGGAGCTCGCTGGCGCGGCCGTGTCCGACGACCCGCGGCAGGAGCGCACACGCGCCCATGTCGCACCCGGCGAGGCCGACGCGGTTGAAGAGGAACGCGACCTTCGTCCGCGGGGTCCCGAGACGGATGTCGCTCGCGAGCGCGATCGCGGCACCCGCGCCCACGCACACGCCGTCGATCGCCGCGACGATCGGCTGCGGACACGCGCGCATCGCGATGACGAGGTCGCCCGTCATGCGCGTGAACGCGAGCTTGCCGGGCAGCTCCATGCCGACGAGCGGCCCGATGATCTCGTGCACGTCACCGCCGGAGCAGAAGTTCCCGCCTTCGCCCGTGATGACGACGGCCTTCACCGCGCCGACCCGCCGCAGGGCGAGGAACGTGTCGCGCAGCTCGGCGTAGCTCTCGAACGTGAGCGGGTTCTTCCGCTCGGGCCGGTCGAGCGTGATCGTGGCGACCTTCCCGTCGACGGCCCAGCGGAAGTGGACCGGGCGGATGCTGCTGACCTCGGGGACCGCCTGTTCCAGCATGGTCCAGCACTGTCGCGCCGGTCGGATGCCCCCGGCATGGGCCATACGGCCCACCGACCCGTGCCGGACGGCTAGCCGCTGCGGAGGCGGTACCGCTGGATCTTGCCGGTGCCGGTCTTCGGCAGCTCTGCCGTGAACTCGATCCAGCGCGGGCGCTTGAACGCCGAGAGCCGCCCCTTCACGAACGCCAGCAGCTCTGCCGCGAGCTCGACGCTCGGCGCGCGGCCCTCCTTGAGCACGACGTAGGCGCACGGCTTCACGAGGGCGTCGCGGTCCTCGCGCCCCACGACCGCGGCCTCGAGCACAGCGGGATGCTCGACGAGGCACGCCTCGACCTCGATCGGCGAGACCCAGATCCCGCCGACCTTCAGCATGTCGTCGCTGCGGCCGGCGTGGATGAAGCAGCCCTCTTCGTCCGTGCGGTACTTGTCGCCGGTCACGATCCAGTCGCCGACGTACGTGCGCTTCGTGCGCGCGCGGTCGCGCCAGTAGTACGCGGAGGTCGACCCGCCGCGGATCCACAGGTCGCCGACCTCGCCGGGCGGGACCGGTGCTCCGTCCGCATCGACGATCTTCGCCTCGTAGCCGGGCAGCACGCGTCCCGACGTCCCCGGCCGCACCTGCCCGGGTAGGTTCGAGATCGCGATGTATCCGACCTCGGTCGAGCCGATCCCGTCCACGATCTCGATGCCGAAGCGCTGCCGCCAGCGCTCGTACAGCGGCGCGGGCAGGGCCTCGCCCGCGGAGACGCAGAGGCGCACGGATGAGAGGTCGCACGCGTTCCCCGCCTCGGCGTACGCGAGCGCGGCGGCGTACGCCGTCGGGACCGCGTAGACGAGCGTCGGTCGCTCGCGCGCGATGGTGTCGAACACGATCTCCGGCGTCGGCCGCCCGGGCTCGAGAACGACACAGGCTCCCGCCTGCAGCGGGATGAGGAGCGATGCGCCGAGGCCGTACGAGAAGAACAGCTTCGAGACGCTGAAGCTGCGGTCGTCCGGGGCGATCGCGGTGACGTGACGGCCATGGCCCTCCCGCGGGAACGCCGCGCCGCGCTGCGTGTGCACGACCGCCTTCGGCCGCCCCGTCGTGCCGCTCGAGTACTGCCAGAAGCACCAGTCGTCCTCGCCCGTCGCCGCGGTCTCGGTGACCGCGTCGCTGTTGCGGAGAAGGTCGTCGAACGGCAGCCAGCCGGCGACCGAGCCGGTCGCGACGAGCGCGGGCGACGAGCGGAGGCCCGCGCGCGCATCGTCCACGCGCGCGGCGAGGTCGTCGGACGCGACGACGGCCTTCGCCGCGCAGTTCGCGAGCTGGTAGCGGATCTCGGGCGGGGTGAGGAGCGTGCTGAGGGGGACCGGCACCGCGCCGATGCGCACCGCGCCGAGGAACGTCGCGATGAACTCGGGCCCGTCGCGGAGCACGAGGGCGCAGCGATCCTCGGCGCCGATGCCGAGCCCGCGCAGCATCCCCGCGGCGTGCGCGACGAGCTGTGCGAGGTCGCCGTACGACAGCGTCGTGCCGTTGGCGCGGAGCGCGGGCCGCGCGCCACGCCCGCCCGCGACGTGCGCATCCACGCACGCGGCCGTGAGGTTGAACGGCCGATCGACCTCCGTCGTCACTGTGACGCGGTCGACGCCTCGAGCCGCGCGCGAAGGTTCGCGCGCTCGCGGCGCGCGAGCGCCTCGCCGATCGTGCCCGGCGCGGCGGCCATCGCGCGCTCGAACGCCGCGACGGCGTCGGACGTCCGCGCGAGCTCACGCAGCGCCACGCCCTCGAGGTACCCGATGAAGGCGCGCTCGAACGGCGGCAGCGCGTCGCGCGTGCGCGCCACGTCGCCGAGCGCTACGTCGGCGGCGGCCACATCTCCGGCGCGCGCCGCGGCGGTCGCACTGAGCGCGGCGGCCATCGCTGCGCGCGGCACGTTCGCGCGGACGTCGGCGCGGTCCCGCAGCTCGCGCGCCATGGCCGCACCCACGTCGCGATCCCCTCCGAGCGCGACGAGCTCGCTCCACGCGAGCGCGAGCCGCACGTCCGCGTGGCGCGGCGCGAGCGCGGACGCGCGCCGGGCGTCGCCGCCCCGGTTCAACGCCGCGTATGACGCGACGAGCGTCGCGGCGACGACGGCGTCGTCGTTGAAGGACCGCGCGGCCTTCTCGAGGAGCGCCGCCGCGGAGAGCGGGTCGCCGAGCGCGTAGAGCGTCCGTCCGGCCGCGCGCTGCACCAGCGGAAGGTCGGGGAACTGCGCGAGGAGGGGCGAGAGCGTCCTGCGTGCGCGGTCGACGTCCGCGTCGTCGAGGGCCCGCTCCGCGCTCCGCACCATGCGCTCGAACACGAGGTGCCGGATCACGTACGACGCGTAGCCGGCGACGAACACGGCGAACGCCGCGACGATGAGGACGATGAGGAGCCGTCCTCCCGAGCCCATCAGCGCGAGCGCGGCCCCGGTCGAGAGCAGGCCGACCGCCGCGATCCAGGCGGCGCGGATGAGGGGATGGCTCCCGGGCGTCGCCCTCATGTGCGCGGGATCAGCGCTCCTCGAGGAGGCTCTGCGCGATCACGGACCGCTGGATCTCGCTCGTGCCCTCGTAGATCCGCGCGATGCGGGCGTCGCGGTACGCACGCTCGATCCACAGCTCGCTCATGTAGCCCATGCCGCCGTGGATCTGCACGGCGTTGTCGGCCACGCGCCCGAGGTGCTCGGTCGCGAACAGCTTCGCCATGGCGGCGCGCTGGGTGATGCGCTCGCCGCGGTCGAGGCGCAGCGCCGCGTCGTAGGCCATCAGCCGCGCCGCGTGGATGCCGGTCGCGCCGTCGGCGATCATCCACTGGATCGCCTGGTTCACGGCGATCGGCTTCCCGAACTGCTTGCGCGTCCGCGCGTACGCGATGGACGCTTCGAGCAGCCGCTGCGCCGCGCCGACCGAGCTCGCGGCGAGGCCGAGCCGGCCGTGATCGAGCGTCTTCAGCGCGAGCGGGAAGCCGCGGCCCTCGTCGCCGAGGCGGCGATCGGCGCCCACGCGCATGCCGTCGAAGAAGATCTGCGCGGTGGTCGAGCCATGGAGGCCCATCTTCTCGTCGCTCGGTCCGATGCGCAGGCCCGGCGTGTCGCGCGCGACGAGGAACGCGGTGATCCCCTTCGAGCCGGCGTCGGGGTCCACGTTGGCGAAGACCACGAAGTCGTCGGCGATCGGGGCGTTCGTGATGAACGTCTTGGCCCCGTCGAGGACGTAGCCGTCACCCTCGCGGCGCGCCCGCGCCCGGAGCGAGCCCGCGTCGCTGCCCGCGCCGGGCTCGGACAGCGCGTACGCGCCGATCCGCTTCGCGCTGAGGAGGTCCGGGAGGAACCGCCGCTTCTGCGCGTCGTCCGCACCGAGCGAGATCGCCGTCGCGCAGAGACCGATCGAGGCGCCGACGACGTTCCACACGGCGGCGTTCACGCGTGCGAGCTGCTCGACCATGACGACGTACCCGAGCTTCCCGAACCCCTGGCCGCCGACGTCCTCGGGGAAGCCGATGCCGAAGAAGCCCATCGCCGCGATCGCGTCGAGGAGTGCGCGCGGGATCTCGGAGCGCTCCTCGATCTCCATCTCGTGGGGCTGCAGCTGCTCCTCGACGAACTGCCGCACGGTGCGCTGTAGGAGCTGCAGCTCCTCGGGCAGGTCGAGCGGGCTCGTGGCCGGGACGTCCTTCGTCGCGACGGTCATGCGACACCTCCCGCCAGCGCCGCGCGCAGCCGTTCGGGCACGCGCGCGGCCTTCATGTTCGATCGATCGAAGACGACCTGGACGGTCGTCGCGTCCGCGCACCGGATCCCGTCGGCGCGGTCCACCGCGTACTCGAACGCCCAGGAGACGCGCCTGACCTCACCCACCCGCACGCGGATGTCGAACTCGTCGTCGTAGCGGAGCGGCGCGTGGTAGCGGACCGACGCTTCGCCGATGGTGAAGTCGAGGCCGTCCTCGAGGAGGTCGCGGTACCGCAGCCCCAGGTGCTTCAGGAACGCGGCGCGCCCGACCTCCGCGTACACGAGGTAGTTCGCGTAGTAGACGACGCCCTGCATGTCGGTTTCGCTGAAGCGCACCCGTTGCCTGACGGCGAATGGAAAGGGGTGCCCGCTCACTGGCGCGGAGCGTATACCGGCTGCCTGATCGCGGCCCTCGTCCGCGCGATCGCCTGAAGGACGGTCGAGGGCCGCTAGTCTCCCCGCCGGTGGAGACCATCTGGGAGCCGACGCCGAGATCGATCGAGCGCGCGCGCATCACGCGGTACCTGCGCTGGCTTGAGAACGAGCGTGGCCTGCGCTTCGCCCACTACGCCGCGCTCTGGCGGTGGTCCGTCGACGACCTCGAGGCATTCTGGGCGTCGATCTGGGACTTCTTCGGCGTCCGCGCGAGCGCGCCGTACGCGACGGTGCTGGCGGCGGACGTCATGCCGGGCGCGGAGTGGTTCCCCGGCGCGACGCTCAGCTACGCCGAGCACGCGCTCGCGCGCCGCGACGGCCACCCCGCGCTCGTCGCGCGGTCCGAGACGCGCGGCCTCGACCGGACGACGACGGTCACCTACGCCGAGCTCGCCGCACAGGTCGCGGCAGTGCGCGCGGGCCTCGCCCGTCTCGGCGTTCGGCGCGGCGACCGCGTCGTTGCCTACATGCCGAACATCCCCGAGACGGTCGTCGCGTTCCTCGCGGCGGCGAGCCTCGGCGCGACGTGGGCCTCCTGCTCGCCCGACTTCGGCACGCGCGCGGTGATCGACCGCTTCGCGCAGCTCGCGCCGACCGTGCTCCTCGCGGTCGACGGCTACCGCTACGGCGGGAAGGACTTCGACCGGACGGGCGAGGTGGCGGAGATCGAGCGCGCCCTCCCCACCCTGCGTGCCATCGTCGTGGTGCCGTACCTCGCGTCGTCGGTCTCCGCGGGCCGGACGTCGTGGGCGGAGCTGGGCTCGAACACCGCGCCGCTCGCGTTCGAGCAGGTCCCCTTCGCGCATCCGCTCTGGGTGCTCTACACGTCGGGGACGACGGGCCTGCCGAAGGGGCTCGTCCACGGCCACGGCGGGATCCTCCTCGAGCACCTGAAGTCGCTCCACCTGCACAACGACCTCGGCGCGGACGACCGTTTCCTCTGGTTCACGACGACCGGCTGGATGATGTGGAACTACCTCCTCGGCATCCTCCACCTCGGCGGGACCGCGCTCCTCTTCGACGGCAACCCGGGCTTCCCCGACCTGAGCACGCTGTGGCGTTTCGCGGCCGAGACCCGCATGACGTACTTCGGTACCTCGGCGCCGTTCCTCCACGCGTGCATGAAGGCCGGCATCACGCCCGGCCGCGACCTCGACCTCTCGGCGCTTCGCGGCATCGGGTCGACCGGCGCGCCGCTCTCGCCCGAAGGGTTCCGCTGGGTGCGCGAGATGCTCGGTCGGCCGATCCTGCTCGGCAGCGTGTCGGGCGGCACCGACCTCTGTACCGCATTCGTGCAGTCGTGCCCGCTCCTGCCGGTGCGCGCGGGCGAGCTCCAGTGCGCCGCTCTCGGCGCGAAGGTCGAGGCGTACTCGCCCGAAGGCAGGCCCGTGGTCGACGAGGTCGGCGAGCTCGTCATCACGCGGCCGATGCCGTCGATGCCGGTGAGGCTGTGGAACGACCCGGACATGCGGCGCTATCGCGCGGCGTACTACGACATGTTCCCGGGCGTGTGGCGCCACGGCGACTGGATCCGCTTCACGCCCGAGGGGTCGTGCGTCATCTACGGCCGTAGCGACGCGACGCTGAACCGCGGCGGGGTGCGCATGGGGACCGCCGAGTTCTACCGCGTCGTCGAGGAGACGCCCGAGGTGAGCGACAGCCTCGTCGTCGAGGTGGAGGAGGACGACGGGAAGCTCGTCCTGTTCGTCGTCCTCCGGCCGGGCGCGTCGCTCGACGACGGCCTCCGGCGGCGGCTGAACGGCGCGCTGCGGCGCGAGCTCTCGCCGCGCCATGTCCCGGACCGGATCCTCGCCGTTCCCTCGATCCCGAAGACGCTGAACGGGAAGAAGCTCGAGGTCCCCGTGAAGCGGCTGCTCGCGGGCCAGCCGCTCGCGACGGCGGTGAGCGAGGGCGCGGTGGCGGATCCGGCGAGCCTCACGGAGCTCGTCGACGCATACCGGCGGGAGGTCGCCCCGGTCGCTGACCCCTTTCTACCTCTCGCTAGCGCGGCGCAGGGACGTACTCCAGGACGAACGCGGCGACGACGATCGCGACGACGGCCGCGAGGATGAGCGCGAGCGGCACGACGTAGAAGAGGACGATCGCGACGACGAGGATCGTGAGCGCCTTCCCGCCGCTCACCGCGTAGTACGTCCGGATCCCGTGCCAGACGATGATGCCGAGCCAGAGGATCGCGAGCACGCCGACGAGCCCGGCGAGCGCCGCGAGCGGCCCGCGCGGGCCGAGGACGAGCGCGATGCCGTCAGCGACGGGCCGCATGAGGCCCGTGGCGTATCCGTGGAGCACGAACATCGGCATGATCGGCCGCGCGACGCCGTTCAGGCGCGCCGACGCGTGGATCGCGCTGGCACCGAGGAGCCAGATGAAGACCGGGCCGAGCGCGCTCGCGGCGAGGATGGCGGCCCACGCCTCGTGGAACAGGTGCAGCACGACCGCGGTGAGATCGCGCCCGAGCGTGCCGAGGAGCGCGTCGACGATGGGGCTGCGGCGCTCGCCGAACATGACCTGCTCGACCGGGACCTCGCTCGCGATGCGCAGCGCGTTCAGCGTCGCGAGCGCCGTCGCGACCATCACGAGGAAGATCGCCGTGCGGACGCGGCCGGCCGCGAGGACCTCCCGCACCCCGCTGCGCGGGTCGCGCGCGAGCAGTAGGAGCTGGCTCACCTGAACGCGGCCGCGAGCGCGGCCCGCGCGCTCTCGTCGGCCCCGCGGTCGAGCGCGCGGCGGCGCTCGCCCGTCGCGACCGGTGGGTCCGCGTCGTGGAGCTCCGCGGGGGTCTCCGCGCCGAGCATGACCAAGTGCTCGAGCGACCAGGTCCGCCGGACCGCGTCGAGGTCGTAGCCGCCGCCGCCCATCGCGACCCAGCGGTAGGGCGTCGAGCGGAACCAGCGCACGCAGTGCTCGCGCGCGTGCGTCGAGAGCATGAGGTGCGTCAGCGGGTCGGCGAAGTGGGGATCGATGCCCTGCTGCGTCACGAGCACGTCCGGCCGGTAGCGCTCGACGAGCGGCGGCACGACGGCGTCGAACGCGCGGACGTAGGCGGCGTCGTCCGTGTACGGGGGGAGAGGTACGTTGATGCTGTACCCGGCGCCGCTGCCGGTGCCGCGCTCCTCGGGGAAGCCGGTGCCGGGGAACAGCGTGCGGCCGTCCTGGTGCAGCGAGACCGTGAGGACCTGGTCCGAGTCGTAGAACGCGGCCTGCACGCCGTCGCCGTGGTGCGCGTCGATGTCGACGTACGCGACCTTCATCCCGCGGTCGGCGAGGAGCCCGCAGACGATCGCCGGGTCGTTGTAGATGCAGAACCCCGACGCGCGGGCGCGCATCGCGTGGTGCAGTCCGCCCGCGTAGTTCACCGCCACGCGCGCGCGGCCCGCCATCACCTCCGCCATGGCCGTGAGCGTCGCGCCGGTCGTGAGGAGCGACGCCTCGTGCATGCCGCGGAACGGCGGCGTGTCGCCCCACTGGTGCATGCCCCACCGCGCGTAGTCGAGGTCCGGCTCGGCCGACGCCTGCATGACGGCCCCGACGTAGTCGGGCGCGTGGATGCGCTCGATCTCGCCGCGCGTCGCGACGCGTGGCGCGACGAGCGCGGCGTTCGGCCGGTCGAACGCGCCCAGGCGCGCGAGCGTCTCGTGGACGCCGCGCAGCCGCTCCGGCCGCAGCGGGTGGTCGGCGCGGTAGACGTGCTCGGTCAGGCGCACGTCGTAGACGAAGGCGGCACGCTCCATCCGCGCGAGACTATGGTCCCCCGGGCGCGCAGACCGAGGCGCGAAGCGGCGAGGTCGAGCACCCGGGCCGAGCGAGCGGCTTTGCCGCGAGAGAGGTCGGAATGAGGCAGTACCTCGACGTTCTGCGGAAGGTGATGGAAACCGGAAGCGACCGACAGGACCGCACGGGGGTCGGGACGCGCGCGATCTTCGGCGAGGTCATGCGCTTCCGCATGCGCGACGGCTTCCCCGCGGTGACGACGAAGCGGCTCGCGTTCCGCAGCGTCGTCGCCGAGCTGCTGTGGTTCCTCTGCGGCTCGTCCGACGTGAACGAGCTGCACGCGCTCGGCGTCCGTATCTGGGACGGGAACGCATACGCGGACTACTGGCGGCCGAGGGCGCGGTTCGACGGCGACGCCGGGCGCAACTACGGCCAGCAGTGGCGCGACTGGCGCGCGCCGACCGGCGAGCGCGTCGACCAGATCTCCGATCTCATCGCGTCGCTGCGCACGACCCCGTCGTCACGGCGCCACGTCGTGACCGCGTGGAACCCGGGCGAGGTCGCGGACACGTCGCTACCCGCGTGCCACGCGCTCTTCCAGGCGTTCGTGGCGGACGGGAAGCTCTCGCTGATCATGTACCAGCGGTCCGCGGACATGTTCCTCGGCGTGCCGTTCAACATGGCCCAGTACGCGCTGCTCCTTCATCTGCTCGGACAGATCACGGGACTCGAGCCTGATGCGTTCACCCACGTCCTCGCGGACGCGCACGTCTATCGGAACCACGTCGACGCGGTGAACGAGCAGCTCGCGCGAGAGCCGTACCCATCACCGCGCCTCTGGCTCGACCCGGCCCTGCGCAGCCTCGACGACGTGACCGGCCGCTACCGCGAGATCGTCGGCCGCGCGACGAAGGGCGAAGCGCCGGGTCCGCTCCTCGACGGCGTCGCGAAGCTCGTCGAGTACAAGTTCCATCCGGCCATCACGGCCGACATGGCGGTCTGACAGGGCAGCGCGAGGAGATGGATCGGATGCCGACGCTCCTCGGCCTCTACGAGGGAAGGAAGCTTCTTCACGGGAACTGCTCCGGCTGCTCCCAGCGCACTCCGCGGTAGCGGCCGAAGTCCGCGTCGAAGGAGACGACGACCGCGTCGTACTCGACCGCGATCGCCGCGAGGTGTGCATCGCTGACGAGATTCCCGGCTGTGCCGGTCTCCGCCAGCAGTCCGCCGAGCACCTCGACGTGGCGGGCCGTTGGCTCGACGACGACGACCGCCGGCTGGTGCAACCAACGGCGGACCGTGTCGGTCGCGTCCGACACCGTCAGCGGCCGCGGGAAGACCGCGCGGTGTGTGGCGAGACGAAGGAAGGCGAGCAGGACGATCCAGGTGAAGCCGAGGGGTTCCTCGCCGGCGAGCGCCGGGTCGAGCCATGCCCGGGCCCGGCCATGACGGTCTGACGCCTCGTTGACCGCGTAGAGGAGAACGTTCGCGTCGACGAGCCGCAATCGCTACTTCCGCGCGGCGATCTTGCGGATCAGCTCCTCGTCCTCGAGGTCCGCTGCCAGCCGGAGCGCCTTGTCGATCGGCAGCGCGGGGGCACCCATGTCGAACGTCCGGGTCCGGAACGCCGCGCGTGGCGTGGCCCGCCGAGCGCCCGCCCGGATGGCCTCGTTCAGCGCCTGCTTGAAGGTGAGCCGGCGCTGCCGCATGACCCGGCGCACGATCGCGTCGACATCCGGCTCGAGCGTGACCGTGGTCCTGGCCATCGCAGTCATCATAGCATCATGTAGAGAGGCATCAACGCGTCACCACGCAGCGCCCGCCTTGCGCCGCCGCTGATCAGCTCGGCGTCTTTCCGATGAGGGCGAAGCAGCCGCTTCGGAACGCGACGCGCGAGACGCGCAGCGGCATCGACTCGGCGAACGTCGCGAGGGCCCGGTCGATCGCGGCGATGATCTGGTCCTTCGCGGCCGGCGGCAGCGGCCCCGCGTCGATGTTCCGCATCTTCATGAGCAGCTTGCCGTCGGCCGTGGCGCCGGCGATGACGTCGCCCTTCGTCGCGATGCTCAGCGGGCCCGCGGCGAGGTCCGCGGAGAGGTGCACGCCCGCGTTGTCGACGGTGACCTTCACGTTCGAGACGGTCACGGGCAGCTGCGCCTGCTGCTCCTTCACGCTGTCGGCGGTGAACTTCGTGAGCTCGTCGCCGGTGTAGACGAGCGCGACGTTCGCGCCCTTCTGCTGCGCGGCGAACGCGACGAGCGCGTTGGCACGCTCCGTGAGGCCACCGCCCGAGAAGACGCGGCCCGTGGACTCCGCGCCGCACACGCTCGTGACGAGCTCGGCCGGCGTGAACCCGGTCGAGCCGAGCTTGTCACCCGTGATGGTCACCGGCAGCGTGGTGCGGAGCAGATCGCCGATGTTGATGCTGCGTTCGAGCTTCGCGCTGAAGTCCGGCGCGCCGGACGGCCCGAGACCCTCCGCGACGATGGCCGCGTTCGCGATCTGCTGCGCGGCCGTGGCCACGATCGAGTACGTCCCCGCCACGACCTCTCCGATGACGACGCCCTGGCCCGCGCCCGCGAGCACGTCGCACCGCGGGATCTGCCGGTCCAGCTTCGCGCCCGCGAGGCCGCACTGCAGGCCGCGCGGGTCGATGACGGTGAACCCGACGCCGGCGGGAGCGGACAGGCGCAGCTTCGGCGTGGGCGGCTGCGGCTGCGGCGGCGGCGCCGGCTGGTCCTGCTGGACGTCGACCTGCTGGCCGGCCGGCACGGTGACCGGAGGCCCGCCGACGACGGCCTGGACGACCACCTCGCCCTCGCTCGTCTTGATCGTCGTGACGACCTTCCCGTCGGGCTGCGTCTCGACGATCGTCTCGAACGTCGTGCCACGGACGGTCGCGACCATCGACGGCGTCTTGATGAGGAACTTCGATTCCGGTGAGGCGAGCTTGGAGACCGACGCCCACGTCCGCCCGGCCGTCTGCTCGAGCTCGAGCTGCAGCGCGCCGCTGCCGGTCTTCGTGAGCGAGGCGACGCGCACCCGGCCCTTCGGGTCCACAGAGACGGTCGAGCCGTCGAAGAAGGTGAGGACGGCGCGGCCGTTGTCGTCGGCGCGCACGACGTCGCCGGTCGCGAACACGTCCCCGTCGAGCGCGGCCTGGAAGTCCCCGCCCTGACGCGATGCGTCGACGCCCGCGTTCAGCACGGCGAGCACCGCGGCGTTCACCGCCTCGATGACGCTCCCGCGCGGGAAGTAGAGGACGCCGAGGGCCGCGATGACGAGGACGAGGAAGACGACGAGGACCTTCTTCACCGGTCGGCGCTCAGGGTAGCGATCGACCGTGTAACGGCGGTGTCAGCCGGTGTGCGTCTTCTCCCAGTCCGCTCGGAGCACCTCGGCGAGCCAGTGGTCGTGCCACTTGCCGTCGCGCCAGATGTCCTCCCGCTGCACGCCGACCTCGCGGTAGCCGGCCTTCCGCAGCGCGCGCTTGCTCGGCTCGTTCTCCATGAACGCGCTCGACCGCAGCTTGTGGAGGTTCAGCTGCCGGAACGCGTAGTCGGTCCGGAGGGCCATCACCTCGGAGCCGTAGCCCTTCCGCCAGCACGACTTGTCGCCGATGACCGTTCCGGTGGTCCCGTTCGCGTTCACCCAGTCGATCCCATGGATCCCGGTCGCCCCGATGGCCTTGCCCTCGGCCTCGACGACCCACCACACGTCATTCCGCGACTCGCCGATGCGCTTGAAGAACTCCTCCTCCTGCTGCAGCGAGGGCGGGAACGGGCGCGCGAGGTAGCGCGTCACCTCCGTGTCGGCGAACCACTCGACGAAGCGCTTCGCATCCGTCTCGTCGGGCGGCCGCAGCGTCACGGTCGTGCTCTTCAGGACCGGCCCGAACACGCGCCCAGCCTATGGCCTAGCGAGGACGAGAGAGGCCGCCCGCAGGCGGACTCATGAGGACGAGCGACGGCCGCGACACGCCGAAGGCGCGACGCGAGCGTCGCGGTCATGCGCCCGGCGGGAAGGCGGCGGCGAGCGCCGCGACGTGCTCCTTCGAGTGGTCGGCCTCATACGCCGCGATGTGCCCTGCGTTCACGCGGCCCCACTCGCTGTGGATGGCGGGCCGGTCGACGGCGCCCGGCGCCTGCAGGTAGGCGACGATCCGCTGGTGCGCCCGGAGGAGGCGCCTCGAAAGGTCCATCGGCTCGCGCTGCGCGCCGCCGAGCGTGCCCTCGGGGATGGCCTCGAGCGTCGGCGTGTCCTCCTCGAGCGCCCGCCGCACGCGCTCGGCGAAGACCTCGGCGACGTCGCTGAGATGGCCGAGCAGCTCGACCGCCGACCAGTCGCCTAAGCGAGCCGCGCGCAGGCGTTCGGCGCCGACCGTCCGCACGATCCGCGCGACGGTCGCGGCGTCGTCCATGAGGCTGAACGCCTTGTCCTCGTCGTAGCGGAGCAGCTCGACCATCCCGTCCGACCCTATCACCGAAGTACTACGTCGCCCGTGAGCTTGCTAGGTTCGGCCTTCTCCGACGACAGGCGCTCGGCGTGCGCGATCCTGTACGCCGTGAAGCGGGCCCTGCCCGTCGTCGCGCTCGTCGCGCTCCCGGCCATTGCGCCGGTCGGCGGCCGGAGCATGTCGGCGACCTGCACGATCGCGACGTCTGACACGCTCGGCGCCTTCTAGCGACCGACGCTCTCGCGCCTCGCGCATGGATCACTGGATCTTCTCCAGGAACGCTCGTGGCCTCAGCACGCGGATCCGCTCGTACTGGCCGATCTCGAGCACGTGCGTGTCGCCACTGACCACGAAGTCCGCCTCGCCTTCGAGCGCAGCCGCGAAGTACTTGTCGTCGTCCGCATCGGCTGGGACGACGGTGACCGGCCGCACTCCCTCGACCGTCTCGCTGAGCCTTGGGTCGGCCGATCCTCCAGCATCGCCTTCCTTTCGCAGATCGCCCAGCACCACGGTTTTGCGCTTTGCAGCCCGTGGCCGTCGTCGAGGTGCGGACAGCTCGCGATGTCCGCGACCATTCCCGCGTGCTCCGCAGGCTCGGCTTCGAGCTGCGCTACCGGCTCTCGCGTCCGCGCTGGGACACGGGCATCGTGCCCCCGGAGGTCCGTCAGCTGGTAGAAGAGGAGCGGCCGACGCCGGGGCGCGCCCTCGACCTCGGCTGCGGCACTGGCACCACCGCCGTGTACCTCGCCACGCGCGGTTGGGACGTGGTCGGCGTCGACTTCGCGCCGCGGGCCATCGGTCTCGCGAGGCGGCGCGCCGCGGATGCCGGGGTCGCCGACCGGGTCCGGTTCGAGGTCGCCGATGTCACGCGGCTGCCGGGGCTCGGCGCGCCGTTCGACCTCGCGCTGGACATCGGGTGCTTCCACGCGGTCCCCGATGCGAGACGCCGGGCCTATATGGAAGGCGTCGCGCGCGTCCTGCGCCCCGGTGCCACGGTGCTCATGTACGAGTTCCTCCGGAGGGATGGTGGCCCGGGAGTGCGTGAAGGCGAGATCGGCGAGGTGTTCGAGCGCGACTTCGAGCTGGTCGCGATCGACCGCGGCGAGGAGGCCGGTCTCGCGCGCCCCTCGGCGTGGTACCGGCTGCGGCGGCGGTAGCGGGTGCTGACCTACGCGGTGGTCTCCGCGCGCTCCATCTCGACGAAGTCGCTCACCCCGAACAGCGTGAGCATCACGCAGGCGGCGACTCCCGTGGTGCCGCTTCCGCAGAAGAAGTCCGCAACGAGCTCGCCTGGAGTGCTGGAGGCCCGGATGATCCTGTCCAGAAGCTTGACGGGTTTCTGTGTCGGATAGCCGGTCCTTTCGTTGCCGGCGGTCGGAACGATCGTCATCCACCACGTATCTGTCGGCAGCTTTCCTCTTTCGGCCTTGTCGGGTCCCACTAGTCCAGGTGCCATGTATGGGATCCGTTCGATGTCGTCCCGGTTGAAGGTCCACAACGCCGACTTCGAGTACCAGAGGATGTTGTCGTGCTTGCGCGGCCACCGGTCGCGCGCCCGCCCACCGAAGTCATACGCCCAAATGATCTCATTCAGGAAGCGCTCGGGGCCAAAGATCTCATCCAAGAGAAGCCGCACGTGATGGACGGAGTGGAAATCGAGGTGAACGTAGATGGAACCGGTGGACCTGAGCACACGATGCATCTCGACCAGACGGACCCCCAAGAAGTCGAGGTAGTCGTGCATGATCCGGCCATCCGAGTACTGGATCGACGAGACAACGTCCCACCTGTACGTTCGGCCGCCGAACCCTGTGCGCGTTCGCGCCCCGATCCCGGTCTGTATGGAATCGAGACGTCGCGCTTCGCCTGTACCAAAGGGCGGGTCGATGTAGATGAGATCAATGGCTTCGTCAGGGAGTACGCGGAGGACCTCGAGGTTGTCCGCCTGGAGGATCCCCTCAGGTACGGGAGGCGTCATCGGGTGCGGATCATCGGACGAGAGTTGCCCTCCGGATAGCCCTCGATCTGCCTGTGGGACCCCTTGACAGGCAGATTGCCATCGTGTACTAAACCGTGGGGTTACATAACTCGATGGTAAAGCACACACAGACTGCCACGGCCGACCGGCTCAGCCTGACATTCGGCGCACTGGCGGATCCCACCCGCCGAGCGATCCTCGCGCGGCTGGCGAAAGGCGAAGCGCCGGTAACCGAGCTCGCGAAGCCGTTCGCGATGACCTTGCCCGCGATCTCGAAGCACCTAAAGGTCCTCGAGCGTGCGGGTCTGATCGAACGGGGTCGGGACGCGCAGTACCGCCCCGCGCGGCTGAACGCCGCACCGCTACGCGAGGCTCAGGCATGGGTCGAGCGCTATCGAGAGCACTGGCAGTGGAGGTTCGACCAGCTGGACGACGTCCTGCGAGACATCAAGGAGAAGAGGGAGAAGTACCGTGGGCGCAAGGGTTAGGAACGAGCTAAAGGTCACGCTCATCTCGGACCGCGAGGCGGAGCTCACGCGCGTGTTCGACGCGCCGCGAGACCTGGTCTTCAAGACGATGATGGATCCAGCCCTCATTCCCCAGTGGTGGGGACCGCGGCGCTACCGGACCGTCGTCGACAGGATGGACGTCCGCGTCGGAGGCACGTGGCGCTTCGGCAACATCGCCGCCGACGGCGGCGAGCACTGGTTCCGCGGCACGTACCGCGAGATCGTGCCGAACGAGCGCGTCGTCCAGACGTTCGAGTACGAGCCGTTCCCGGGCGAGTCCGTCGAGACGATGACGCTCGAGGATCTGGGAGGCGGCCGCACGCTCGTGCGCGTGCGGTCGGTCTACCCGAGCAAGGAGGCCGCCGACGCCATGATCCAGGGCGGCATGGAAGAGGGCGCGCGCGAGACGTACGACCGCCTCGAGGAGCTCATCGCGAAGCTGAAGGCCGCGTAGCGGGTCAGGAGATCGCGACCCCGCGAACGTAGGTCCGCGTCACGTTCCACTCTCGATCGAGGAGGATCGCGTCGGCGTCGTAGCCCGGCGCGATCCTGCCTTTTCGTTCCGCCACCGTTCGCCCGAACACCGATGCCGGAGTTGACGTCGCCATCCGCAGGACCACGGCTGGCTCGAGCCAGGGCAGCCAGCGGCGTGCGTTGCGCAGGCACTCGTCGAGGCTCACCGCGGTGCCCGCGAGCGTCCCGTCCTCGCGCCGCACCGCGCGGCCGTCCGAGATGACCCACTCATCGCCCATGCGGCTCCGGCCGGGCGGCTCCCCCATCGCGGCGAGGCCGTCCGTCACGAGGCACACGCGATGGGGCCCCGCGACGCGGACGACGAGCTCGACGACCTGCGGGTGCAGGTGGATCCCGTCCGCGATGACCTCGACGGTCGCGTCGCTCCCGAGGAGTGCGCCGACAAGCCCGGGCTCGCGATGGTGCAGCTCTGGCATCGCGTTGAAGAGGTGCGTCCCGTGCCGGGCGCCCTCCGCGAGCGCCGCCCGCGCCTGTTCGGCGTTCGCGCCGGAATGCCCAAGGCTCACGACGACGCCGGCCGCCACGAGCTCGCGCAGCGCCTCCATGCCGCGCGGCCGCTCAGGTGCCAGCGTCACGATCATCGGCGGCCCGAGAGCGATCCAGCGCGCGACCTCCTCCGCGCTCGCGGGTCGCAGAACGGTCGCGTCCTGGAACCCGCGATGGCTCGGATCGATGAACGGTCCTTCGAGGTTCACGCCGAGCGACTCGGCACCGCCCTCCTGCGCCCGCGGCGCGTAGGCCGGGATCGCGCGCGCGTACGTCTCGGCGCGGGCGCTCGAGACGGTCGGGCAGAATGCGGTCACGCCGCGCCGCGCGAGCGACCGCGCGACGGACGCGACCGCGCGCTCCGGGTCATCGGCCGCCGTGAGGTCGACCCCGCCGGCGCCGTGCACGTGGAGGTCGATGAGCCCGGGCGCGATCCAGCCGTCGACGACGACGTCGCCCGGGCGCGCCGTGGCGTTCGGCTCGATCGACGCGAACGTCCCGTCGGCGATCGAGACACGGCAGCGCTCGATCTCGCGGCCGTCCGTAAGGGCGCTCCCGAACAGCGCGATCGACCGGAAGGATCTGGTTGTCACTCCGGGGGCTCCTCCAGTCGCGCGAGACGCTCCGACTCGTCCTTCACCATGAGCGCGCTCGTCATCTCCTCGAGATCGCCGTCGAGGACCTTCGCGATGTTCGAGAGGTTGTAGCCGAGCCGCTTGTCCGTGATGCGGTCCTGCGGGAAGTTGTAGGTCCGCATCTTCTCGGCGCGCTCGGCGCGGCCGATCTGCGCGCGGCGCGCGTCGCCCATCTCGGTCTCGCGCTTCTCCTGCTCGTACGCGAGGAGCCGCGCGCGCAGCACCGACATCGCCTTCGCCTTGTTCTTCAGCTGCGAGCGCTCGTCCTGGCACGTCACGACGAGCCCGGTCGGGAGGTGCGTGATGCGCACCGCCGAGTCGGTCGTGTTCACGCCCTGGCCGCCGTGGCCGCTCGCGCGGTAGACGTCGATCTTCAGGTCGCGCTCCTCGTCGACCTCGATGTCGACGTCCTCGGCCTCGGGCAACACCGCGACCGACGCCGTCGACGTGTGGATCCGTCCCTGCGCCTCGGTCGTCGGCACGCGCTGCACGCGGTGGACGCCGGACTCGAACTTCAGCCGGCTGTACGCGCCCTTGCCGGCGATGCGGTAGATGACCTCCTTGAAGCCGCCCTTCTCGCTCTGGCTCTGCGACAGGATCTCCGCCTTCCAGCGCTTGCGCTCGGCGTAGCGCGTGTACATCCGGTAGAGGTCGAGCGCGAAGAGCGCGGCCTCTTCCCCGCCCTCGCCGGCGCGGATCTCCACGATCACGTTCTTCTCGTCGAGCGGGTCGCGCGGGATGAGCTGCGTGCGCAGCTCGCCGGTCAGCCGCTCGACCTCGGCCTCCGCGGTCGCGAGCTCCGCGCGCGCGAGCTCGCGCATCTCGGGGTCGTCGACGAGCTCGCGCGCCTGGTCGCGCGCGGCCTCGGCCGTGCGCAGCTGGCCGATCGTCGTGATGACGGGGCCGAGCTGCGCGTGCTCCTGGCCGAGCGCGCGCATGCGGTTCCGGTCGCCGACCACGCCCGGGTCGGACATCAGCCGGCCGATCTCGTCGTAGCGCTGCTCGATCTGCGCGAGGCGGTCGCGCAGGCCGCGGGAGAGCACCACCGTCACACTGCGACCGGCTCGGTCTCGGCGTCGCCGGCCAGGGCCTCCTCGAGCGAGGCGATCGCGACCTCGATCATCGAGCCGTCCGGCCGCCGCGTCGTGATGCCCTGCAGCAGGAGCCCGGGCCACACGATCGCGCGCATGAGCGGGTCCGTCTCGTGCGCCGCGCCGAGGCGGAGGATCTCATACGAGATCGCCGCGACGGGCACGACGAGGAGCAGTCGCGCGACGAGGTCGACGACGATGTTCGTCCGCGGCATGAACGTGAACGCGACGACCGCGACCACGACGACGAGGAGCAGGAACGCCGTCCCGCAGCGCGGGTGCGCCGTCGGGTAGGGCTCGACGCGCGCGGGCTCGAGCGGGTCGCCGTGCTCGTAGGCGTGGATCGTCATGTGCTCCGCGCCGTGGTACGCGAACACGCGGCGGATGTCGGGGAGGAACGAGATGGCCCAGATGTACGCGAGGAGCAGGCCGACGCGGATGAGCCCTTCGACGACGTTCAGGACCGTCGCGGTCGCGCGCTCGTGGAGGAGCTGCGTCGCCGCGTACGGGATGCCGACGAAGATGAGGAGCGCGAGCCCCACCGAGACGACCATCACGCCGGCAGTGCTGTACGAGCTCTGCCGCTCGCCCGAGAGCCCCTCGGTCTGCACGTCGGCGGAGCGCATGAGCATGCGCGTCCCGTAGATGAGCGACTCGGACAGGATCACGACCCCGCGCGCGAACGGCAGGCGCGCGAAGCGTGAGCGCTGGATCGGCGAGCTGATCGTCTCCCGGTAGCGGTAGATGCCGCCGTCGGGCTTGCGGCAGGCGAGCGCGAGCGTGCGCTTCCCGCGGATGAGGACGCCTTCGATGACCGCCTGGCCGCCGTACGCCGGCTTCGCCGCGCTCACGTCGCGCCGTCGCGACGCGGCACCTGGTGGCACGTCCCGCAGCGCGCCTCGTACGACTCCTGCGCGCCGACGAGGATGATCGGGTCGTCGTAGTACGCGGGCACGCCGTTCACGACCCGCTGGGTCCGGGTGCCGGGCTCGCCGCAGACGACGCAGATCGCCTGGAGCTTGTCGACGCGCTCGGCGAGCGCGAGGAGCGACGGCACCGGACCGAAGGGCTCGCCGCGGAAGTCGAGGTCGAGCCCGGCGCAGATGACGCGCCGGCCGTCGCGCGCGAGCGTGCGGCACACGTCGACGATCCCCGCCTCGAAGAACTGGACCTCGTCGATCGCGACGACGCTCGTCGCGGGATCGAGCCGCGAGACGATCTCCGCGCTCGAGCGGACCGGGTACGCGACGAACGAATCGCCGTCGTGCGAGCGGACGTGCTCGACGCTGTACCGGTCGTCGATCGCCGGCTTGAACACCTGCACCGCGCGGCGCGCGATGACCGCGCGCTTCACGCGACGGATGAGCTCCTCGCTCTTGCCGCTGAACATGCTCCCGACGATCAGCTCGAGGGAGCCCGGGTGCGCGCGGGTCGCCACCGGAGGCGCTAGCCGCGCGGCGCGGCCGGCTGCCCTGCCTTCTCGCTCGCCTTCCCGAAGCGCTTCTGGAAGCGCTCGACGCGACCCTGCGTGTCGATGAGGTGCTGCTTGCCCGTGAAGAACGGGTGGCAGTTCGAGCACACCTCGACGTGGAGCTCGGGCTTGACGGACATCGTCTGGAAGGCGTGCCCGCAGGCGCACACGACCTTCGCGGCGACGTACTTCGGGTGGATCTTCTCCTTCATCGGAGCGCCCTCCCTATGCCTGTCCGACCGCGCTCACGGGGGACCCGCTCGCGCGGCCCGGGTGCTCGACCTCGCCGCGTCGCGTCTCGGTCTGCGCGCCCGGGGGTCCGTACGGGACCACGGTGACGCGCCGGCGGTCGTCGCGGGCGGCCTTGTACCGCACCGTCCCGCTGGTGAGCGCGAACAGCGTGTGGTCCTTGCCGACGCCCACGTTCTCGCCCGCGAGCACGCGCGTCCCACGCTGGCGGACGAGCACCGTCCCCGCGTCGACGACCGCGCCCGCGTACTCCTTCACGCCGAGCCGCTGACCGGCGGAGTCGCGACCGTTGCGGGTGGAACCCGCGCCCTTCTTGTGTGCCATCTCGGTTACGCCTCGATCCTGCTCTTTCTCGCGCCCTTCGGCGCGAGTTCGTCGTTCGCTCGGGCCGGCGAAACCGGACCCTCGCTCTTCGCTATCTGGGTGATCTTGAGCCGCGTGCCCAGTTGCCGCTGGCCGCTCAGCTTCCGGTAGCGCGTCTTGTTCTTGTACTTGAAGACCTTGACCTTCTCGCCCTTGTCGTGGCCGACGATCTCGGCCGTCACCGTGCCCTTCGTCCCGAGCGTGTCGCCGTCCGCGACGAAAAGGACGTCGTCGAGCGTCACGGTGCTGCCCGGCGCGCCCGCCAGGCGCGGAGCCACCAGGACCTGACCCTCTTCGACGCGGTACTGCTTCCCGCCAACGCGGACGACGGCCTGCATCAACGCTCCCCGAACAAGGAAATGTCGCGCCTCAGCGCGACGTAGTAGCAACTGTATCAGGGTGCCGCGAGGCAACGTCGCCCGCCCGAACCCTGGTCACCGCGCGCGCGAGTCCAGGGCCACCACCTGCAGCTCGCCGGGGAGGCCGCTGCGCGTCACCGACAGCTTCGGCACGGGCGTGAGATCCTTCACGCCGAGCTCGTGGAGCAACCGGTCGAACGGCCTGTCCTTCTTCTTCTCGTCGGGGTCGTAGCCCATCGGCACGACGACCTTTGGCTCGAGCTGGTGGACCACCTCCGCGGCCATCGCCGCCGAGAGGTTCGTGTCCGCGCCCCCGATCGGCAGGAGGCAGATGTCGACCTCGCCGAGCTTCTCGAGGTCGGTCGCCGAGAGGACGTGGCCGAGGTCGCCGAGATGGCAGACCACGAGGTCGTCCACGCGGACCGTGAACACGGTGTTCTTCCCGCGCGACGCGCCCCTCTCCTCGTCGTGGAAGGTCGCGATGCCGTTCACGAGCACGTCCTGGACCTCGTACTCGCCCGGGCCGGAGAGCACCACGGGCTCGCCACCGACCGACCGGAGGCTCGAATGCCCAGGGTGGTCGTGCGAGATGGTGACGAGGTGCGCCTCCGTCTTCGGGATGGCGTGACCGGACTTCGGGTCGGGCGGGTCGGTGAGCACGATCCCTTCCCGGCCGCGCATCCGGAAGCAGGCGTGCCCGAGCCACGTGAGGTCCATCGGAACCCCGACGATACGGCTGGACGCACCGTCCTGCCCCGGCCTTACCCATCTCTTAGCACCGGGTGGGCGGCGGCGAGCCATCATCATCACGCCTCCGCGAAAGGAAAGGGCTGACACCGATGGGACTGCTGCGCTTCCTCGCGTTCACGTGGATCGGCCGCGCCGTCCTCGGCGTGGTCGTCGTCGCCGTCGTCGGCGGCGTCGTGCTGCGCCCGCTCTTCGTCTCGAGCGCCCCGGTCGTCACCGAGCGCACCGCCACCGTGGCGCGCGGGAACGTCCTCCAGACCGTCTCGATCTCGGGATCGCTGAACGCGTCCGCGACGTGGAAGGTCCCGTTCAAGGTGACCGGCCGCATCGTCGAGATCCCCGTGAAGGTCGGGCAGCCCGTCCGGACGGGCGAGGTGCTCGCGAAGCTCGACGCGACGGACCTCACCACCGCGCTGAAGCAGGCGGAGGTGAACCTCGCGAGCGCGCAGGCGCGCTACGACAGCATCGTCGCGGGCGCGTCCGCCGAGGACGTCGCGATCGCGAAGCAGGCCGTCGACAACGCGCAGCGCAACTACCAGAACGCCCAGCAGAACGGCCAGACGAACATCTCGAGCGCGCAGCAGAGCCTCGACACGCTCAAGGCGAACTACGGCGCGGCCCAGAACGGGTACCAGCAGCTCACCGAGGGTGTGAAGGCCGACGTGACGAACCTCACGACGGCCATCGACAGCCTGCGGCTGCTCATCGCGATGGCGCTCACGGACTTCAAGGGCGCGGAGACCTCCGACGTCACGAGCGCGAAAGCATCGCTCGGCAACGCGGACGCCCAGCTGAACAACGCGAAGACCTACGCGAGCGGCAACGCGGCGAACGCGCTCAACGAGTGGTGGACCGCGCGCGACCGCGTCGTCGCCGCGTGGACGCAGTTCGACACCGCGCTCGCGCGCCGCGCGGACACGACGAGCACGGCGACCGAATTCAGCAACGCGAAGATCGCCTATGACCTCGCGACGTCACGGCTCACGACGTCGCTCACCCCGATCACGAGCGCGCTGTCCTCGGCGGACAGCTCGGTCCGGAGCGCGCAGACGTCGCTCGGGAGCGCGACATCGCTGAGCAACCACGACCTCGACGCGGTCCGCGCCGACCTCGTCGGCCTCTACAACGCGATCGTCACGCAGTCCGCGGTCGCGTCGGGGATCACGACGAAGACGGCGCAGGCGACGACGTACGAGACGACGATCAACGCCGCGGTCGCGGGCAGCTACGTGACCGCGGTCCAGGCGCTGCAGTCGGCAAGGGACCAGGCGGCGCAGTCGATCGCGACGCAGGAGGCCGCCGTCGGCTCCGCGCAGCTCTCCTTGCAGAAGACGACGAAGAGCGCGACGCAGTCCGACATCGCGACCGCGTACGCGAGCGTCCAACTCGCGCAGCTCTCGCTCGAGAAGGCGCAGCAGGATCGCGACAACGTGACGCTGCGCGCGCCGGTCGACGGCGTCGTCGCGACGCTCGCGAACGGCGTCGGCGAGAGCCCGGCGAACCCGTTCGCGACCATCGCCGTGACGAGCACGCTCATCCTGCACGGCACCGTCGGCGAGTCCGACGTCCCGAAGCTCAAGCTCGGGCAGGTCACGACGGTGAGCGTCGACGCGGTCGGGACGGCCGTGAGGCTCACGGGCAAGGTGACCGGGCTCGACCCCGTCGCCACCATCTCGCAGGGCGTGCCGGTGTACGGCGTCGACGTCCAGATCGACCTGCCCGACCCGATCGTGCGACCGGGCATGACCTCGACAGCACAGGTCATCGTCGCGAGCGCGCAGGGCGTGCTGACGATCCCGAACCTCGCGATCCGCACCGTCGGCGGCGAGCGTCAGGTCCAGGTGAAGCGCAGCGGCCAGAACGTGGAAGCGCAGGTCGCCTTCGGGATCGCGAACGATAGGGTCACCGAGGTGCGGAGCGGCCTCTCCGAGGGCGAGGTCGTCGTCATCCCCGCCGCACGCGCGGCGGCGACACAGCGTCCCGGACAGTTCGGGCCCGGCGGCCCCGGACCGGTGATCGTCGGCCGGTGAGCGACCTCCTCATCGAGCTGTGCGGGATCACGAAGACGTACCGCATGGGGAAGGACGTCGTCGTGCCGGCCCTGCAGGGCGTCGACCTCGACATCCGGCCGGGAGAGTTCGTCGCGATCATGGGCCCGTCCGGGTCGGGCAAGTCGACGCTCATGAACATCATCGGCTGCCTCGACGTGCCGGACTCCGGGACCTACCGGATCGCCGGCACCGAGGTCGGCACGCTCGACGACGACGCCCTCGCCGCGATCCGGAACAAGAAGGTCGGCTTCGTCTTCCAGACCTTCAACCTGCTCCCCCGCCTGAACGCGCTCGAGAACGTCGAGCTGCCGCTCATCTACGGGGGTGACGGCCACCGCCGGCGGGAACGCGCGATGGAGTCGCTGCGCCTCGTCGGCCTCGCCGACCGCACGCACCACAGGCCGAGCGAGATGTCCGGCGGGCAGCAGCAACGCGTCGCCATCGCGCGCGCGCTGCTGAACGACCCCGCGCTGATCCTCGCGGACGAGCCGACCGGCAACCTCGACTCGCGCTCGAGCGCCGAGATCCTCCAGATCTTCCAGAGCCTGAATGACGACGGCCGGACCGTCGTCATGGTCACGCACGAGCCCGACGTCGCCGAGCACACGAAGCGCGTCGTCCGCATGCGCGACGGCGTGGTCCAGCACGACGACCCCGTCACGCACAGACGCCGCGCCGAGGACGAGCTGGAGGCGGCCCACGCGGCGCTCGCGACGGTCGGCGCGGCACGACCGAAGACGCCATGAAGTTCGCCGACTCGTTCCGCGAAGGCCTGCGCTCGATCGCCGTGAACAAGCTGCGGTCGTCGCTGACGATGCTCGGCGTGATCATCGGCGTCGCCGCGGTCATCGCCATGGTCGCCGTTGGCACCGGCGCGTCGCAGCAGGTCCAGGAGACGATCCTGTCCCTGGGCTCGAACCTCGTCACGGTGTCGCCGCGGGCGCTGACGCAGGACACCCTGCGCGGCGCTGGGCAGCAGAGCCAGAACCTCACGCTCGACGACATGAATGCCGTCCGCGAGCAGCTCGGGAGCCAGATCGTCGCGATGGAGGCCGAGCAGGGCGCCGGACCGTGGCAGCTCACGGCCGGCGGGACGAACTGGAACAGCCGCGTGACCGGCGTCACGACGGACTACCCGACGGTGCGCGACTGGCCCGTGGCGAGCGGCACGTTCTTCGGCGACGACGAGATCCGCACGTACCAGCAGGTCGCCGTCATCGGAGCCTTCACCGCGCAGAATCTGTTCGGCGACGCCGAGCCCGTGGGCCAGACGCTGCAGCTGCGCCAGGCGTTCTTCGGCGGCGGCGGCGGCAGGCAGTCGGCACGGATCATCAGCTTCAAGATCGTCGGGGTCCTCGAGGCCAAGGGGACGACGTTCGGGTTCAACCGCGACGACCAGGTCCTCGTGCCGACGACGACCGCGCAACGCGTGCTCACGGGGCGGACGAACAGCGTGAACTCGATCGTCATCAAGGCGGCGTCGTCCGACGAGATGACACAGCTGACCCGGGACGTGAACGAGATCCTCCTGGCGCGGCATCGCATCGCCGACCCAGAGAACGCGGACTTCGCGATCACGAACCAGAACGACACGCTCGCCGCGCTTTCGACCGTGACGCAGACGTTCACGCTGCTCCTTGGTTCGATCGGCGGGATCTCGCTCCTCGTCGGTGGGATCGGGATCATGAACATCATGCTCGTGTCGGTGAACGAGCGGACCCGCGAGATCGGGATCCGCAAGGCGGTGGGCGGACGGCGCAGGGACATCCTCTCGCAGTTCCTCATCGAGGCCATCACGCTCACGGGCACCGGCGGCGCGATGGGGATCCTCCTCGGGTGGGCGATCACGGTCGCGGTGAAGTCGATCCAGCCGACCGTGCCGATCGCGATCACGCCGGGCACGGTCGGGATGGCGGTCGGCGTCTCCGTCGCGATCGGGGTCATCTTCGGCCTCTATCCCGCGATGCGTGCGGCGCGGCTCCACCCGATCGAAGCGCTGCGGTACGAATAGCGAAGGCAGGTGCGTGAGATGAACGGACGACTCGTGGGCGCGCTCGTCGCGGGCGCGATCCTCCTCGGCGGTGGCGGGTTCGCGGCAGGCATGACGCTCGGGCCGACGCTGGCCGGAAAGGGGACGGAGCCGTCGCCGAGCGCGCAAGCCGGGCCCGGCGGACGGCAGCCGGTCGCGGTGAAGCCCGGCGGCGGCGCGGGCGGCCCCGGCAACCTCGTCATCGGCGGCAGCGGTCAGGTCGTCGGGCGCGTGCTCTCGGTGAACGACGGCTCGATCACGATCGAGGTGCGCCAGCCCGGCAGCGACACGCCGCGCTCGCAGATCGCCCTCGTCGGAGGCACCTCGCGCCTCGTGAAGACCGTCGAGACCGACATCAGGCTGAGCGACATCAAGCCGGGGGATCAGGTCGTCGTCATCGGGCAGACCGACCAGACGACCGGGACGGTCTCGGCGAACGCCGTGATCGTGGGACAGAGCGCCCTGCAGCAGCTCTTCGGCGGCGGACAGGGCGGAGCGCGCCCGAGCGGGAGCGGTTCGCCGCGTCCGAGCCCGAGCGCACGGCCCTAGACCCCGGCATCGCGGTCATGCCCGCTCGCGCTCGGCGCATCGTCGCGATCTCGATGCTCGGGGTGATCGCCGCCTCGGTCGTCGCGATGACGACGCCCGCGCGAGCCGCGACCCAGTGCCTCTCGGGCGTTCCGATGATCGTGCCGATCGTCGCGAGCTCGCTCGCCTCCGGGATCTTCTCGTGGACCAGCGACTGCGGACAGAGCAGCGGCACCTGGAGCGCGTCCGCGCTCGGCGGGACGTTCACGGTCGGGACGTCGTCGGGCCCGCTCGAAGGCCGCTGGGTGAACGGGAGCGGCGGTGGGACGTTCGACTACGGCGTCGGCTCGAGCGACATCGCGAGCGGCTCCTGGACGTCGACGTCGTACGGAGGGTCGTTCGACTACAGCTGCCGGGCGTGCGGACACGTCACCGGAGGATGGAGCTCGTTCGGCAGCGTCGGCGGCTCGTATCACTACTCCTGCTACCGCTGCGACGAAGTGAACGCGTACTGGTCGCTGAGCGGGCAGGGCGGCAGCTTCCGTGCGTCCTGCAAATCGTGCGGCACGGTCTCGGGATCGTGGATGGGGTCCGGCACCGTCGCGACGCCGACGCCCGTCCCGACGCCGACCCCGACCGGCCCGGCCGTCACGCCCGCAACGTGCGCGTCCTCGGTCGGACCGGGGATCCCGCCGCCTGCGTCCGTGCCGGCGGGGATCGAGGGTCTGCACGCGGCCTGGTACGGCCAGAGCGGCCATCCGGCGCTGTGCCCCGGGGACCGCGTCACGATCACCGTCGCCTACGTGAACAGCGGATCGATCGGCTGGGGCGGCAGCACGGCGGCCGCGCTCGGGACGTGGGAGCCCGAGCCGGGCCAGGATCGGCCGAGCCCCCTCGGCGGGAACGGGACGCAGGGCGCGCCGAACACGGGGTGGCCGGCCCACAACAGGGCCGCGGCCCAGCCCGCGTCGTACGTCGGTCCCGGGCAAGTGGCCTGGTTCCAGATCGCGCTCCAGGCGCCCGCGACGAGGGGCACGTACCGCCTCGCGGTCCGCCCGGTCATCGAGGGGATCCAGTGGCTCGAGGACTACGGCGTCTTCGTGTACGTCACCGTCCGGTAGCTACGGGGACAGGTAGAGCCCGGCCGCGAACAGCGCCGCGAAGGTCACGAGAAGGACCAACGCCTCCCTCATCGCTCCTCTGAGGCCGTTCCCGCTCCGGTGAGAGACCACGTCCCCGAGGCGCATCGCCAGTGGCGCCGTGAGGAGCGACGTGAGCGCAAGGGTCGGGATCGCGCCGACCGCCCACGCGAGCGGCAGGACCGCGTACGCGATCACGACGAGGATCGAGTAGACCACGCGCGTCGCGGTCGGCCCGAAGCGCGTCGCGATCGTCGTGCGGCCCGCCGCGCGGTCGGCATCGAGCGTCCGGAACTGCGCGATGAGCGGGATGCTGAGCGCGAGGAGCGCCGCCGTGAGCGCGAGGACGATCACATCGTGTCGGGCGCGGACACGCCGAGGAGCCCGAGGACCTGCCGCAGCGTCACCTGGACCGCCTCGACGAGCCGCAGACGGGCGCGCGAGAGCGCGGGATCGTCGCCGACGACGCGGTGGTCGCGGTAGAACGTGTGGAACACGCCCGCGAGCTCGAGCGCGTAGACGGTGAGCAGGTGCGGGCCGCGGCGATCGAGCGCATCCTCGACGACGTCGGGGAAGCGCAGCAAGAGCTTGATGAGCGCGACCTCGCCCGGCGACGTGAGGAGCGCGACGTCCGCCCCGCTGCTCGCGATCCCACGCTCCGCCGCGAGGCGCAGGATGCTCGCGATGCGCGCGTGCGCGTACTGCACGTAGTACACAGGGTTCTCGTTCGACTGCTGCATGGCGAGCTCGAAGTCGAAGTCGAGCTGCCGGTCGGGGCTCGCCTGAAGGAAGAACCACCGGGCCACGTCCTTCCCCACGGCGTCGATCACGTCCTCGAGGAGCAGGTAGAGGCCGGTGCGCTTCCCCATCCGCTTGAGCACACCCTCGTGCAGGAAGCGCACGTACTGGTAGATGACGACCTCGAAGCGCGAGGGGTCGATGCCGAGCACGGGGAGCGCGATGCGCATCTGCTGGAGGTGGTATTGCGTGTTCGCGCCCCAGATGTCGAGCTTGACGTCGAACCCGCGCTCTTCGAGGCACAGGCGGTGATAGGCGATGTCCGTGCCGAGGTACTTCGGATCACCGTGCGCGTCGACGAGGACCCAGCCCTCGTCGCCCTCGCGCCGTAGCGCGACGGCTTCGGGTGTTTCGAAGAACACGACGCCGTCCCGCTCGACGATGACACCGCGTCTGCGCAGCTCGTCGATCGTTCCAGCGAGATACCCCGACGCGATGAATGACGACTGCCTGAACCACGTGTCGAAGTGGATGCCGAACTTCTCGGTGACGCGCGTGGCCTGCTCCACCGACCAGTCGATCGCGAACGGCGCGAAGACCCGCGCCTGCTCCTCGAGCGGCAGATCGCGGTGCTCGTCACCGTGGCGCTCCGCGATCCAGGCGGCGATGTCCTTCACGTAGTCGCCCTGGTACAGCTCGGGCGGGAGCTCGACCGTCTCGCCGAGCAGCTCGCGGTAGCGGAGCGCGACCGAGAGGCCGAACCGCTTCACCTGGCCGCCGCCGTCCTCGACGTAGAACTCCCGATGCACGTCCGCGCCCGCGAACGCGAACAGGTTCGCGAGCACGTCGCCGATCGGGCCGCCGCGCGCGTTCGCGACGGTCATCGGGCCGGTCGGGTTCGCCGAGATGTACTCGACCTGCACGCGCCGGCCGGCGAGGCGCGTGGACCGTCCGTACTGCGCTCCCGCATCCGCGATCGCCTCCGCCTGCTCGGAGACCCAGGCGTCGGCGAGGCGGACGTTCACGAAGCCGGGCTTCGCCACCTCGACCGACGCGACCATGTCGGACGCCGGGAAGCGCGAGCGGATCTCCTCCGCGATCGCCATCGGCTGGCGCTTCAGCGGCTTCGCGAAGCGGAGCGCGGCGCTCGAGGCGAGGTCACCGTGCGCCGGGTCGGCGGGGCGCTCCACGCCCACCGGCACCGCACTCACGTCCTCGGGCCATCCGAGCTCGGCCGCCGCGCGGTCGATCGCGGCACGGAACGCGGACGCGATCGCCTCGCGCGCGGTCATGGTCATGCCGCGGAGTGTGGCCCAGCGACCGCGACCGCGTCGGGCGGCTCGTCGCCGCGCGGCTCGTGCGCGCCGAAGAACACGAGGCTGAGCGTCGCGCCGGCGATGTAAGCCGCCGCGAGCGTGACGATGTTCAGAGTCCAGCCGACGTCGCCGAGCGCGTCGCGGGCCGTGCCGGAGAGGACGGAGCCGAGGGCGGCCGGTCCGCTCCACGCGATCGTGAGGAGCGCGGAAGCGCCGACGCGCTCTGCCGGCCGGAACGAGGACAGCTCGAACGCGCGGTACGTGGCCGACGACCCGTACATCAGCCCCGCGCGCACGGCCAGCACGCCGACCACGGCGGTGCCGAAGGGCACGATGGCCGCCGTGAGCGCGAATGGGATCGAGAGGAGCTGCACGAGCACGACCCCGCGCAGCTGGCCGAGCCGCGGCGCGACGTGGATCCCATGGAGCAGCGCGCCGAGGCTCCCGCCGACGGCGATGACGCCCAGGGCGATGCCGATCGCGCCGAAGGACATCCCGAAGCGGTCGGCGAAGAAGAGGTTGACGAACGGCAGGAAGCTGCCGGCGCCGAACCCGAAGACGCCTTCGACGACGGCGAACCGCAGCATCAGCCCGCGGCGCACGGGCGCCTCGAGCGAGCCGCGCGGGACCAGGACCGCGCGCACCAGGAGCATCGGCAGCGCGGACGCCGCCGCGACGATCCCGCCGACGGCGACGAGCACGCGGACCACGAGCAGCGAGGAGGGCGGCGCGCCGAGCGACGCGCCGATCGGATTTGCGAGCTGCCCGGCGATGTACGCGGAGAGGAACCCCGCGATCGTCCCGAGCGCGATCTGCTGTCCGAAGCGCCGCGGCCGGTCGCCGCTCGCGGTCGCGTCCGCGAGGAGCGCGGAGCCGGACGCGTATACGACGATGCCGCCGGCGCCGAGGAGGAGCGCCGCGACGACCTGCAGCCCGAGCGACGTCACCGCGACGATCCCGACGATCCCCGCCGCGGACACGACCCCGCCGATGAGGATCGCCGCGCGGCGCGAGTACGAGCGAGCGAGCCGCGCGGCCGGCCACGCGCCGACGACGCCGCCGACCGCCTGCGCGCCCTGGAGCGCGCCGATCGCGACCTCGTCGAACCCGAGCGCGCGATAGAGGAAGTTCAGGTAGAAGGCGGCGACGCCGAGGCCGAACGAGCCGATGCCGCTCGCGACCACGAAGAGGAGCGCATCCCGGCGACCGAGGGCGCTATGAGGGTCGGCCAAGGGTGATCTCCACCTGCTGCTCCTTGCCGTCGCGGAAAACGGACAACCGGACCCTGTCGCCCGGGCGGTACCGCAGCATGATCGTCGGCAGCGGATGCTCGAGGTCGATCGCCTGGCCGTTCACCTTGAGCACGACATCGCCGGCGCGGATCCCGGCCGACGCCGCCGCCGACCCGGGCACGACCTCGCTCACCCGGACCCCCGACGCGTTCGCCGGGAGACCGAGCGTGGTGGCCTGTCGCGTCGAGAGGACCTGGTACGAGATCCCGATGAAGCCACGTTCGACCTTCCCGCTCCTGATGAGCTCGTCCGCGATCTGGCGGACCGTGTTGCTCGACACCGCGAACCCGAGCCCCTCCGACCCGCGGACGCGGATGACGAGCGTGTTCATCCCGATGACCTGGCGCGACGCGGCGAGGATGAGCGGGCCGCCGCTGTTCCCCGGACTGATCGCGGCGTCGGTCTGGATGAGGTCCTCGAGGAAGAGGTTCGGGTCGGTCTCGCTCTGGAGCCGCCGCCCCTTGCCCGAGAGCACACCGACGGTCACGCTGTTGCGGAAGTCGCCGAGCGCGCTCCCGATCGCGATGACGGTGCCACCGATGGGCGCGTCATCGCTGTTCCCGAGGACGAGCGGCTTCAGGCTCTGCGCGCCGACGTCGAGCACCGCCACGTCCGTCTGCGCATCGCTGCCGATGAGGCGCGCCGTCACCTTCCGGTCGTTCGCGAAGATCACCTCGAACGTCCGGCCACCGGCGACGACGTGATGGTTCGTGAGGACGTAGCCGCGCTGGGCGTCGACGATGAAGCCCGATCCCGTGCCCTGCCCACCCTGCAGCGTCGTGACGACGGTGACGACGCTCGGCGCGAGCTCTCGCGCGACGTCGACGACGTCGACCGTGCCGGCGGGCGCGGCGGCGGATGCGACGGGCGCGGCGGTCGCGGCCGGGAGCGCCGGCGTCTGCGTCGCGCCGGGGAGCGCAAGCTCGCCGCGGGGTCCGTTCGCGACGACCGTGGCGACCGCGCCGCCCGCGACGCCCCCGACGATGGCGCCGGCCAGGAACAGCGCGAGGCCGCGGCCCATGGTCAGCGCCGGCGGGCCGGCTCTGGCACGACCCCCGCAGGCGCCGGGGCGACAGCCCTGCGTGCCCGCCGCGTCGGACGGGTCACCTCAGGCTCGACCATCTGCCCGACCGCGGTCGCCCGGATCTCGAGGTCGACGTGGGACCCCGCTTCGATCGTCACGTCCCAGGAGCAGGCGATCTCGGTCTGCTCGTACACGCGCTCGAATCCCTGCTCGGAATTGGCGACGGCGTAGATCGGGCGCACGCTCACCGCAGCCGCGGGCTCGACCGCGAACGTGATGTCGAAGTGGCGCGTCTCCGAGTGGACCTGGACCTCGGCGACGTTGCGGTGGTCGAGCGGCTTGCCGGGAGTCGTCTTGCGCGTGCCGAGCGAGATGACGTCGCCCGTCCCGCTCTCGGTGAGCAGGGCGAGGTTCACCGAGCTCGTGAACGTGAGCGCGAGCTCCTCCTCGCCGTCGTTGCGCAGCCGGTACCGCACGCCGACCGAAAGCGCCTCGTCCGCGATGCGCAGGTCCTTGCGGATGCCGAGCCCCGGGATCGATGCGAGCGCGCGGGCCGGCGGCTCCAGGATGAGGCTCACCGTGCGCGCCTCGCGCTGCGGCGTGATCGTGTACGGCTCCGCGTGCAGAACGACGGGCTCGTTCCGGCCGACGCGCACCGCGTCCTGGAACACCGCGCGGCGTCCTACGTCGTACTCGAGCATCTTCGTGAGCCCCCGCTCCTTCGCGCGCACGGCCTCGTGGATCGAGCGCTGCGCCCTCTCGCCGGCCTTGCCGACGAGGAGCTTCCCGCCCTTCTCCGCGCGGCGCAGCGTCTCGTGCGCGGCCTCGGGACGGCGCGCGAGGGTGTCGATGAGGTTCGTGGCCGAGGCGTAGATGTCCCACTCGACGACCGAGCCGCCGTGGATGTGGACGAAGACCGCGCCGGCGTTCCCGCGGAACAGGTACTCGTCGTTGCCGTCGATGTCGTAGTCGCGCTGCTCGCCCGCGGCGGCGCGGCGCTCCGCGAGCAGGCGCTCCGCCTTGAGCAACGACGCGTACGCGTCGGCGCGGAGGTGCGGGAGGTAGAGGCCGCCGAAGACGCCGTGCCAGTAGACGTCGTTCCCCTGCGCGCGCCAGAGGTTCTGCTGGGCCTGGCGCACCTCGATGCTGCTGTCGAGGATGCTTCGGCGCGCGAGCTCCTCCGACACGATGAGCATCCGCTTGTGGAGCGCGTTCGCCTCGGGGTACTTCGCGAGGAAGTTGCGCCACGGCGGCGTGACGACGAGCGGCGCCTGGTCGTCCTTCAGCGCGTTGCGCGCCGAGGTGAAGCGCCGTGCCGCCTGCGCGTCGACCGACCACTCGGCCATCTCGGGGTACGTGCCGCCCGGCAGGTACACGCGGCGCGTCGGACGCTGGAAGATCCACGCGTTCTCGAGCGTCACGGTCTCGAGCCAGTCCTGCTGCGCGAGCTGGGTGAAGAGCTCCTCGAGCCAGCCGTCCTTGTGGACGCGCTCGTAGGTCCCCGGCCACGCGCCGAACTTCTCGCCGTCGTCGGCGTACACCTGCAGCCGCGCGCCGGCCGTGTGCCGCTCCTTCAGCTCGTTGATCGACCGCTGTACCTCTCGGAACGGGATGAGGTAGCGGAGACGCTCGCTGCCCGGGAAGACGACGACGGGGAAGCCCTGGTCCTCCGTGATGAAGGACGTCCCGAGGTCCTCGCGGCGAAGGCCCGCCTGGAGGAAGTGCCCCTCGTCGAGGACCGTGTACGCGACGCCCGCCTCCGCGAGGAGCGATGGCACGTGGGGCTCCCACACGCGCTCGGTGAGCCATGCCCCGAGCGGACGGTGGCCGAAGATCGCGACGATGCGCTCCGTGAGGGCGCGCACCTGGCCGACCGCGTCGCGCCGCGGGACGCCGACGAGGATCGGCTCGTAGTAGCCGCCGGTGAGGAGCTCGACCTGGCCACGCCGGAGCAGGTCGGAGAGGTCGCCGATGACGTCGGGACGGTTCCCCTCGAGCCAGTCCAGGAGCGGCCCCGAGAAGTGCAGCGTCGCCTTCACTTCGGGATGCCGGTAGAGGGCGGCGACGAGCGGCGCGTAGGCGCGCTCGGTCACCTCTTGGTAGACGGAGGGGAAATTCCCCGCCGGCTGGTGCTGGTGGAAGACCAGCGCCAGACGCAGACGGTCGGCCACTCGAAAGGTCATCTTACGCTGCGACGGTGATCGTCCGCTCGGCGCTCCTCGTCGTTCTGATCGCGGTCATCGTCGGGCTCTCGATCGTCTTCGCGCGTCCCCTGCTCGGACTGCCGTCGCCGACGGCGTCCCCCGCCCGGACGGCGGCCGCGACCGCGACGGCTCGCCCGACCGCGACGGTGGTGGTCGTCGCCAGCCCCTCGCCGACGATGACGCCGTCGCCGACGCCGACACGGACCCCGACGACGGCGTGTCCGCCGATCCCGGCCGGGGGCCGTGCCTCCGGGCTCCATGCGCTCACGGACGTCCGCGTCGGCCACCAGCCGGGCGCCGACCGCGTCGTCTTCGAGTTCGGGCAGGAGCGCGGCGCGGAGGACGACGTTCCCCGCTTCCACGTCGAGCGGGCGACCTCGTTCACCGCCATCTCGGGTCAGCCGGTGCCGGTCCGGGGGAGCGCGCTCTGGAGCATCCGGTTCGAGGGGGCGTCGCAGGCGGATCGGAACGGCCAGCTCGTGTACCGCGGCCCGCGCGACATCGATCCCGCCACGGCGCTCGTGCGCGACGTGAAGCTCGTCGAGGACTTCGAGGCCCAGCTCGTCTGGGGGATCGGCCTCGCCCAGCTCGAGTGCCCGCGGGTGACTACGCTCCGGTCGCCGCTGCGGGTCGTCCTCGACTTCCCCGCGGCGCCATAGCCGTACACTTATCGCTGATCCAATACGCGAGGGGAGCTCTCTTTCGACGTGGCTGAAGCAGTGAAGCTCGCCGTCCGCCCGCGGACGGTCCTTGGCAAGAAGACCGAAGGGCTGCGCCGGCAGGGCATCCTGCCCGGCGTCGTGTACGGCGGGCACGCCGACTCGCAGCCGGTCGAGACCGACGCGCATGCGTTCGAGCTCGGCTACCGCAGGTGGGGCAGCACGACGCTCCTCTCCCTCGAAGGCATCGGCGGCGACGGCATGCCGGCGCTCATCACCGGTGTCTCGCGCCACCCCGCCACCGGCAAGATCCTGCACGTCGACTTCGAGCGCGTGAGCCTCACGGAGCGCGCGCATGCCGAGGTCCCGCTCCACTTCGTCGGCACCGCGCCGGCGCTCAAGGTGGGCGGCGTGCTCGTGCACGCGATCGAGCACGTTCGGGTCGAGGCGTTCCCGCAGGACATCCCGCACCGCATCGACGTCGACCTCACGAAGCTCGAGGTCGTCGACGACGCGCTGTACGTCCGCGACCTCGTCGTCGACACGACGACCGTGCGGATCGTGGACCGTGCCGACGCGCTCGTCGTGAAGGCCGTCCACCAGCGCGTCGAGGAGGTCGCACCGCCGCCGACCGCCGCGGCGGCCGTGCCCGCCAAGGGTGCCACGCCGGCCGAAGGCGAGGCCGCCGAGGGTGCGCCCGCACCCGCGGCCCCCGGCGCCGCCGCGCCCGGGGCGAAGGGCGCGGCCCCGGCCGCTCCCGCGAAGACAGAAAAGAAGCAATAGCGCCAGCCGTCCCCTGGGCGCGCAGACCGAGCGAAGACGAGGTCGAGCACCCGGGCGCGAGGGAGGGCTCTGCCCGACCGAGCGTCGGACTAGGCGAAGTCGCGGGGGTCCACGTCCGGGAACGCGTCGTCCGCGTGCTCGAGGCTGCGCAGCTCGACCTCGTCGTCCGGCGTGCCGCGCCGCGCGAGCTCGCACGCCCGATGGAACCGGAGCGCGTGGCTGCGGAACCGCTCGACCGCGTAATCCGCAGCCTGACCGGTCGTGACGAGGAACGGCCAGTCGCTCGCGGAGGCGAGGAGGAGCTCGCGCGCGGCCTGACGCAGGGCCCGCTGATGGAGCGGATCCCGCGACGCCCGGTCCCTGACCTCGCCGAACCGTCGCTGCATCTGCGCGAGCTCGTTCCAGATCCAGCCCGTCTTCTCGTTGGCCCAGGTCGAGTGGTCGTTGTCCTTCCCCCACGACCCCTCACGCAGCGCGATCCGCTCCACGGGCGGTGACACGGCGAGGCGCTCGGCGACGGTCGTGACGGCCGGGCCGCCCGCGGCCATGCGGCGCAGCACCTCGGCGAGCCAGTCGACGCCCTCGAACCACCAGTGGCCGAAGAGCTCGCTGTCGAATGTGACGGTGAGCAGCCCGTCGCCGCCGGTGCGCTCGCGATGCTCGGCGAGCTCGCGGCGGACGGTCGAGACGAAGTGGTCGGCGTGCGCCTGGACGCGCTCCGATGCCGCGTGCGGGACGTACTCGGCCTTCCGGTCGAGCCCCGACGTCATGTCCGTCACGCGCCAGTAGCGCAGTCCCGAGCGGTGGTCCTTGCGATGGAACTCGCGGTAGTGCGGGTCGCCCGGATATCCGAACGTCGCCGACCACACCTGGCCGCTCACCCCGGGATGCCGGGCCACCGCGACGACGTCGGAGTCGGCGACGAGGTACGGCTGGAAGACGTCGGCCGCGCCCGACGATGGCGGGGGCACCCGCGGCCGCTCCAGGAGCGCGACCGCGGCGAGCGCCGCGCCGGACCGTTCGCGCTCGCGCGGCGACCGCCGCATCCGTCCGGGCGCCAGCGGCGCGCCAGCGAGCAGATCCGCGTCGGTGAAGAAGTGCGTGAAGCCGTGCGCCTCGAGGACCGTCTCGAGGCCCGGCCGGTACGCGCACTCGGGGAGCCAGATGCCCGTCGGCTCGATCCCGAGCAGCCGCCGCGAGATGCGACGCCCCGTCGCGAGCTGCAGGTGCACCGTCGGCTCCTCGAGCAGCGGCAGGTATCCGTGCGTCGCGGCGCTCGTGAGGATCTCGACGTGCCCCGTCCGCGCGAGGTCGGCGAAGGCGGCGGGCAGGTCGCGGTCGAAGCGCGCCACGTACGCGGTGCCGAGCGACCGGTAGACGTGCGCGTAGTAGCCGGCCAGCTCGGCGCGGTGCGTCTCCCCCTCCGCGGTGAGGTGCTTCCGATCGGACTCAGCGCGCCGGATCTGGTCGTCGGTGTACGCGATCGTCCGTTGGATGACGTCGCGGTCCGCGAGCTGGTCGAGGAGGACCGGCGTCAGGCCGATGGTCACTCGGAACGGCACGTCCGCGGCGCGCAGGTCGTGCAGTGTCGTGAGGAGAGGCAGGTACGTCCCGAGGACGGCCTCGTGGATCCACTCCTCGCCGTGGGGCCACCGTCCTGCCCCTCGCGCGTACGGAAGGTGCGAGTGCAGGACGATCGCGAACGCGTCAGCCACCACGGTCATTGTGACGGGACCGAGGCATCAGGTCCGCGAGGCGTCGACGACCTCCACGACCCGCGCGAGACCGCGTTCGCCGTGGCCTTCATGCGGCGGCAGCAGGTGGAACCGCAACCCGGCGGTGGTCGCGCCGCCGTCCGCGAGCGCGTGATCGCCGACCATGAGCGTCGCCGCGGGAACGGTCCCGATGCGCTCGCACGCGGCGAGGAAGATCCGCGGGTCGGGCTTCTCGGCACCGACCTGGAACGAATGCACGAACGCATCCACGTGTGACGCGAGCCCGTGCGCCCGGAACACGTCGCTGAGGTCCCGCGGCACGTTGCTCACGACCGCGACCCTGATGCCGCGCTCGTGCAGCGCCCGCAGGGTCGGGGCGGTGTCGGGATACGGGACCCACGCGACGGGGTCCATCACGCGCTCGTAGAGCGCCCGCCCGATGCCCGGGATGTGCGCATCGGCCGTCTGGAAGAGCGACGTCCACACCGTGCGGTGCGCCTCGGCCGAGAGGTCGCGACCCTTGGCGAGCTCGACCGGCGTCTTGCCGAGCGCCCACAGCTCGTCCCAGATCGCGCGCGCCCGCTCGAGCGGAACGTGCACACCGCGCTCGCCGGCGACGTCCGCGATCACCTTCGCCGCATCCGGCGGCGCGAAGAGCGTGTCGCCCCAGTCGAAGAGGACGCCCTCGATCGGCGTCACCACCGCATGCGACCCATCGTGAGGATCTCGAGCCCAGCCATGCTCCGGCGCGAAGGCTACGATCGGACGGCATGCGCATCGGACTGCTCGGGGTGGGACGGCTCGGCGCGACGCACGCGGCGACGGCCGCGGCGTTCCCGGAGGTCACACAGCTGCGCATCTACGACGCCGACGCGGAGCGCGCGCGCCTCGTCGCGGCACCGCTCGCGTCCGCGGTCGTCGCATCGACCATCAGCGAGGCGCTGGACGGCGTCGACGCCGCGATCGTCGTGACGCCGACCGACACGCACGCGCGGATCATCCGCGGCTGCCTCGACGCGGGCATCCCGACGTTCTGCGAGAAGCCCGTCGCGATCGGCATCGCGGAGACGAAGGCCATCGTCGATCACGTCGCTCGCACGGCCGGCCGGCTGCAGATCGGCTTCCAGCGCCGCTTCGACGCGGGCTACCAGCGTGCGCGGGCGGCGATCCGCGCCGGCGAGCTCGGCACGGTGTACTCGTTCGTCATGGTGTCGTGCGACCGGACGCCTCCACCCGACGCGTACATCGCGACCTCCGGCGGCCAGTTCACGGACCAGTTCATCCATGACTTCGACATCACGCGCTGGCTGCTCGACGACGAGGTCGAGGAGATCACGGCGACGGGCTCGACGGTCGGCTTCGCCACGTACGAGGGCATGAAGGACGTCGGGACGTCCGCGGCCATGATGCGGATGCGGCAGGGCGCGATCGGCCTCGCCACGGCGCTCCGCCACAACGAGGCCGGGTACGACATCCACGTCGAGATCCACGGCGGGAAGGACACGCTCGCGATCGGGGTCGACCCGCGGACGCCCTGGCGCTCCGTCGAGGCCGACGCACCGGCGTTCGCCTCACCGGCGTACCCGTCGTTCCACGTCCGCTTCGCCGAGGCCTACCGCGCGGAGCTCGCGCACTTCCTGCGCTTCGCCCGTGGCGAGGCGGAGAACCCATGCACGGCCTCGGACGCGCTCGAGGCCCTGCGCATCGCGGAAGCTGCCGGCCGGTCGTGGCGCGAGAAGCGGACCATGTCGCTGACCGAGATCAGGTGACGTGACCGTCCGGGTCACGTTCCTCGGGACGGGGAACGCCTTCGCGGACGGGGGCCGGTCGCACGCGTGCATCCTCGTCACCGCGCCCGAGGGCCGGATCCTCCTCGACTGCGGCGGGAGCTCGCTCCCCGCGATCCGCCGTGCCTGCGACCCCGAGAGCATCGACGCGATCGCGATCACGCACCTGCACGGCGATCACTTCGGCGGCCTCGTGTTCTTCGCGATGGAGGCGAAGTACGCGCCGCGCCGCAAGGCGCTCCGCATCGGCGGCCCGCCGTCGCTCGAGCGGCGGTTCAAGGACGCGTCGGTCGCCCTGTTCGACGACTTCTACCGCGACCTGCCCTATCTCCTCGAGTTCACCGTCCTCGGCGCGACCGCGCAGCGGCTCGGACCCGCGGAGGTCGTCGCGATCCCGGTGGACCACGTCCCCGAGTCGGAGCCGTACGGACTCCGCGTCCATATCGGGGGAAAGCTCATCGCGTACTCGGGCGACGCCCGCTGGAGCGGCGCGCTCCCGACGATCGCCGAGGGCGCCGACCTCTTCATCTGCGAGTCGACGTACTACGGGACGCCCGACCCCGTGCACCTCTCGGCGACGGAGCTGAACGCGCACCGCGACGAGCTGCACTGCGGGCGCGTCGTGGTCACCCACCTCGGCAAGGACGCGATCGCCCACGTGGCGTCGCTCGGCCTCGAGCACGCCGAGGACGGGACGGAGCTCGTCCTCTAGGACGACGCCTCGGCGATGAGGTGGATGCGATCGGGACGCATCGCGATCGCGACGCGGCCCTCGAACGGGCTCGCCGCGCCGGGGTCCATCTGGTCGACGACCCACTCGCGCCCGTCGACGACGACCCAGTAGCGCATGAGGTCGCCGAGGAACGCGCAGCGGGCGACGGTCCCGCTCACGGCGACGGCGTCCCCGCCGGCCTCGGGGCGCCGCAGCGCGAGCGCTTCGGGACGGATGCACAGGCGCACCGCCGCGCCGGGCGCGAGCGTCGGGCCATCGGGGGCCGCGAGGTCGACGCGATGGCCGTCGAAGCGCACCCCGACGGTGCCCGCGCGCCCCTCTTCCACGGTCCCGGCGACAAGGTTCACCGTGCCGATGAAGTCGGCGACGTACGTCGTGCGCGGCCGGTAGTAGATCTCCCAGGGCTTCCCGATCTGCTCGACGCGCCCCTCCTTCATCACGACGACGACGTCCGAGAGCGAGAGCGCCTCGTCCTGGTCATGGGTGACGTACACGAACGTCATGCCGAGCCGCTGCTGTAGCTCCCGCAGCTCCCAGCGGAGCTGCTCGCGGAGCTTCGCGTCGAGGTTCGAGAGCGGCTCGTCGAGCAGGAGGATCTCGGGTCGCACGACAAGGGCGCGCGCCACCGCGACGCGCTGCTGCTGCCCGCCCGAGAGCTGGCCCGGCCAGCGGTCGCCGAGGCCGCCGAGCCCAACGAACGCGAGCACCTCGTCCACCCGCGTGCGGCGCTCCGCCGAGGGCACGCCTTGCACGCCGAGGCCGTACCCGACGTTGTCGCGGACGGTCATGTGCGGGAAGAGCGCGTAGTCCTGGAAGACCATCGCGGTGCCGCGGCGGTGCGCCGGAAGGTCGTTCACGCGCCGCTCGCCGATGCGGATGTCACCCGCGTCAGGGTCGTAGAAGCCGGCGATGGTGCGGAGCGTCGTCGTCTTTCCGCAGCCCGACGGCCCGAGGAGGGTAGCGAAGGCGCCGCGCGGCACCTCGAACGACACGTCGTCGACGGCGAGGACGGTCCCGAAGCGCTTCGTGACGTGGTCGAGCCGCAGCGAGGCGGTCGAGGTGACGGGCGCGCCCGCGGTCCCGCTACGCACGCGCGGCTCCGAGCGCGACGAAGCGGCGCCCACCGATCGCGGCGAGCACGACGAGCACCACGATCGCCATGCCGACGTCCGCGACCGTGAACGCCGTGGCGCCGCCCCAGTTGATGTCGTTCACGAGCTGGAAGATGGTGACCGTCGCGACGGTCGTCTGCGGCGTGAACAGGAAGATGACGAGCGACAGCGTCGTGACGGCGCGAACGAAGGTCGTCGTGAAGCCGACCTGCAGCGACCCCCGCAGCATCGGCAGGACGACGTCGCGGAACCCGCGCAGGCTCGATGCGCCGAGGCTCGTCGCGGCCTCGTCGATGGAGCGGTCGATCTGGCGTAGGCCAGCGACCGCCGCCTGGTAGCCGATGGGGATGTTCCAGAAGACGAGCGCAATGACGATGAGCGCGCCGCGATCGAGCCACTCGAGCCATGGCTGGTTGAACGCGACGACGTAGCCGAGCCCGAAGAACAGCCCAGGGATCGCCGCGGGCATGATCAGGAGGAAGTCGAGCGCGCGCCGCCCGCTCCACGTCCCCCGCTGCACGAGGAAGCCCGCGAGGACCGCCAGCACCGCCGAGACGCTCGCGGCCGCGAGCCCGTACACCAGCGTGTTCTGCAGCGCGAGGCTGTGCGCGGAGAGGTACTCGAAGTGCGTCGTCGTGAACGCGAGGTTCGTCGGGAAGGCGCGCGTGAGCGCGCTGACGACGAGGGACCCGTAGACGAGGAGGATGATCCCGGCGAGGGCGAGGCACGCCACGAAGCACGCGACGCTGACCGCCGGCGGGACCGGCGGCCGCGGCATCGAGGACGCGCGCCCGCTCACCGTCACATACGAGCGCCCGCCGTCGAGGCGGACCTTCGCGAGGTACAGCGCGAGCGCGAGCACGAGGAGGATCGTGCTCACCGCCGCGGCGCCGGTGAAGTCGGCGAACCCGGAGATGAGGCCGTACGCCTGCGTCGGTAGAACGGTGAAGAGGCCGCCGATGAGGGCGGGATTGCCGAAGTCCTCGAGGACGTAGATCGCCGTGGTCAGGATCGCGGCGCCGAGGCCGGGCCGCGTGAGCGGCAGCGTCACGGTCCGGAACACGTCCCAGGTGCTGGCGCCGAGATTCCGCGCGGCCTGTTCCATCCGCGCATCGCTCCGCGACAGGACGTCGGCGATGAGCTGGTACGCGAAGGGGAAGAACGCGATCGTCTGCACGCCCCAGACGCCGTACAGGCCGAGCACGTTCAGCGTCTGGCCGAACACGCCGTACGAGATGATCCCGCGCGGACCGAACAGCAGGATGTACGCGGCCGCGACGACGAAGGGCGGGGAGAGCAGCGGCAGGATCCCGACGAGCCGGAAGAACGGCTTCCAGGCCATGTCCGAGTAGACCATCGCGTACGCGTAGACGAAGCCCAGGGTCACCGCGGTCGTCGTGGAGAGGGCGGTGACGAGGATCGAGTTCTGGAGCGGGCGCTGCCAGTTCCCGTGCTCGAAGAACGACAGATAGCCATCGCCGCCTGGGACGAGGACGACCTGGATCTGCGGATAGACGATGAAGGCGAGCACCAGGCCGGCGACCGCCAGCAGCGCGATCAGCAGCGACGGCTCGCGCCGCAGGCTTACAGACCCACCGCCGCCTGCCACGCCTTGATGAGGCGGTCCTTGTTCGCCGCCGCGAAGTCGGGATCGTAGTTGACGAGCTTCACCTGCTCGAGCGTCGGCGCGCCCGGCGCCGGCGCGACGTCCTTGCGGACGGAGACCCGGTTGCTGAGCTTCACGTTCAGCTCGCCGGCCTCCTTCGTGAGGATCCAGTCGACGAACGCCTTCGACGCGGGCAGGTTCGCCGCCGGGCGGCCCTTCACGATCGAGACCGCGCCGACCTCGTACCCGGTGTTCTCCGGGACGGCGAGCGCGACGTTCGGGTTCTTCGCACGCTCGGTGAGGATGTCGTGGCTCCAGTTCGGCCCGCCGACGAACTGTCCCTGCGAGACGAGCTGGATGCCCTGCGGCGCGCTGCCGACGTACTGCGAGATCTGGGGGTGGAGCTTCTTCATGTAGTCGAGCGCCTTCGTCTCGTCACGGCCGAAGCGGAAGACCTGCGTCGCGAGGAAGATGTACCCGCCACCCGTCTTCACCGGGTCGGGCATGACCATCTTGCCCTTCCACGCGGGATCGAGCAGGTCGTCCCACGTCTTCGGGGTCTTGCCGCCGATCTCCTTGTTCAGGCGGTCGCTGTTGATCACGAACCCGAACACGCCGAAGTACCAGCCGGTCCAGGTCCCCTTCGGGTCCTTCGCCGCATCCGAGATCGCCGACGCGTTCGGCGACGTGTACGGCTCGAGGAGCGCGGCCTTGCCGAGGCCGTCGTGGAACGAGCGGTCGCCGCCGACGAAGATGTCAGCCTTCGGGCTGGCCTTCTCGGCGGTGATGCGCGTCTGCAGCTCGCCGGCGGCCGCGAGCGGGAGCAGGTCGACCTCGATGCCGGGATACGCGGTCTTGAACGCCTTGATGAACTCGTTGTTCGTCGACTCGTTCAGCGCCGAGTACACCGAGATGCGTCCTGTCGGCTTCGCCGCCGCCGTCGGCGCCGTCGCCGCCGTCGTGGCCGCGGCGGTCTTCGCGGCCGCAGTGGGTGACGCGCTCGGTGCCGTCGTTGCGCCGCCGCACGCGACGGCGAGGCCCTCGGCCACGACGCCGACGCCGACGAGCGTGAGGAGCGTTCTGCGCTTCATGTCTCCCTCTCCCTTGCGCGCATTGCGTGCGCGCGGCGGGAGTGTACGACCCGTGTAGCGTTCCGGACTGCCGGGGAAACCCCGGAGGGCCGCACGAGGGCGGCCGGACCCGAGGCTCCGTGTGCCGTCGGGGTCTGTGAGGGAGACACGCATGCTCGAGATCCTGTCCATCGCGCTCCCGGTGCTCGTGCTGGTCGCCATGTGGGGGACGAACGTCGCCCTGCGGACGGCCGGACGGCCGGGCATCTCGTCGGCCCTGTTCGTCATCCCGATCGCCGGGATCGCGCTCGCGGCGATCGCGGGGGCCGTCGTCATCGTCGAGGCCGGTCACGTCGGGGTCGTCACCCGGTTCGGCGCCGTCACCGGTGCACGGTTCGAGCAGGGACTCAACTACAAGATCCCGTTCGCGGAGGGTGTGTGGATCGCCGACGTCCGCACGCAGAAGGAGCAGGTCGACGCCGCAGCGGCGTCGCGGGATCTGCAGGAAGTGAAGTCGACGATCGCGCTCAACTACCACCTGGACGCGCAAAAGGCCGCGACCGTCTATCGGGACATCGGGCCGCAGTACAAGCAGCGGATCGTCGATCCCGCCATCCAGGAAGCGTTCAAGTTCACGACCGCGCAGTTCAACGCGGAAGAGCTCATCACCCAGCGCGAGACGGTGAAGCAGCGCGCCCGCGAGTTCCTCCGGGAGCGGCTCGGGAACTTCAACGTCGTGGTCGAGGAGCTGAACATCGTGGTGTTCGAGTTCTCGCGCGCGTTCAACGACGCGATCGAGGCGAAGCAGGTCGCCGCGCAGCGCGTCCTCCAGGCCGAGAACGAGCGCGCGAAGGCGCGGGTCGATGCCGAGACGCGCGTCGTCGCGGCGCAGGGCGAGGCGAACGCGGTGCTCGTTCGCGCGAAGGCCGCATCCGAGGCGCAGCAGATCCAGCGCGCGACGCTGAGCGACCTGTACGTCCAGTTCCTGGCGGTGGACAAGTGGGACGGCAGGCTCCCCTCGGTGACCGGCGGCGGCGCGGTGCCGTTCATCAACATCCCGGCGGCCACGCCGGCGCCGTCGAGATAGGCATGGCTCGCGAGGGCGACGAGGCTCCGGCCGAGGAGGCCTTGCCCGAGCCTCCGCCCGCGGAGATCGTCGCCGACGCGGTCGCGAAGACCGCGGGCGGCGCGTCGCCGCTCGTCATCTTCGCCGGGATCCTCGCGCTGCTGGTCACGTCCGTCGGAGGCGCGGGGCTCACGCTCTCGGGCGCGAGCCAGATGTCCCTCGGGCCGCCCGACGAGACGTTGGCCCCGCGCCTCACCGCCGCTCCCGCGCGAACGGCGGCGCCCGCGACGAGCGCGGCGTCGCTGGCGCAGGCCGGACGGGTCCGTGTGGCGAGCACGAGCGCGCGGTCGCGGGCGATCGCGGGCGGCAAGCAGTACGAGGTGACGTTCACGTGGACGTTCGAGGGCGCGCGAGAGAACGACCAGGCGGTCGTCCAGTTCTACGCGGGCACGAGGCCGCTCGGGCAGCAGCGGGGCACGCTCGATCCCGCCGTCTTCAACTTCTCGACCGGGACGCTCACGCTGACGGCCACGCTGGAGTGCTCGACGGGCGGCTGGACCGCGGAGATCCTCACCATCCGCGGGCAGCCCGTCGAGGGCGACGCCGACGCGACCGCGCCGGGAGTGCAGTGCCGCTGACGCCGCGACCTGGGATGGGACGGCTAGCTGAACCTCGCGACGACCATGAGGAAGATCACGGTGAAGCCGATCGCGACCTGCACCCGGGCGACGGTCCGCAGGCGCGCGACGAGCGCCGGCATCGCCTCGGCCGCGGCCGCCTCGCCCGCGGCGACGCGCGCGCCGATCCCGAGCAGGCGCACGGTGGTCGGCTTCACGACGGCGTGGACGAGTACGTAGATGGCGAGCGCGCCGACGATGCCGAGCGTGATCGCCCCCGCCCACCGCGACCCGAACGCGTCGGTCAGCTGATCCGCGCGCCCGGTCGCGAAGATCTGGAGCACGCCCGTCGCGATCGTCACCTCGGCCATCCGCAGGATGTAGGCGATCTGCCGCGGCGCGAGCTGCGCGGTCGCGGGACCCCGTGCCTGCGGCGGGAGGGCGAGCACCGCGGGGAGCTGGACGAAGAGCGAGTAAGCGCCGCCGCCGATCCACAGGACGCCTGCGAGGACGTGCAGCCACTGGATGAGGATGCGGATGTTCGGATCCATCCGCATAGCATGCCCGAGTGGCAGGGGATGGCGTCAGCCGGCGGCGCCTGCTCCAGATATGCGTCGCCTCCGCCGCGTCCTCGCTGCTCGCCGCCTGCGGCGCCGGACCGGCCGCGTCCGCGAGCCCCGTGGCGGCCACGGCCGCGGTCACGTCGGCGGCGCCCACCGCGACGCTCGTGCGCACCAGCTCGCCCCAGCCGACCCCGACCGTGTCGCTGCTGAGGAGCTGCGCGGTCGCGGTCGACGATCCCGCGCGGCCGCTCCTCGTCGACGCTCACGCGCACCTCGACGGCCAGACGACGAGCGGTACCGACTATCCCGGAGCGGCCGAGACGGCGCTCGGTACCTTCGCGGCGCCGGGGGTCCGCACGGGGATCCTCATGCCGATGCCGTTCAACACGACCGAGCGCACCTTCGACGTCGCCGAGCTCGCGCCGGTCGTCGCGCGCTGCAAGCAGCGGCTCGCGCTCGGTGCGGGCGGCGGCTCCCTCCAGCCGGTCATCGCGACCACGGCGGCGGCCGCGGTCAGCGCCGCGGTCCGACGTTCGTTCGAGGACACGGCCGCCGAGATCGTGAAGGCAGGCGCCGTCGTGTTCGGAGAGATGGCGGCGCACCACCTGTCCTTCAACGTGAATCATCCGTACGAGTCGATCGCCGCCGACCACCCGCTGTTCCTCCTGCTCGGGGAGACCGCCGCGCGGAGCCGCATCCCGATCGACCTGCACCTCGACGCCATCGCGCGCGACGTGCCGACGCCGCCGCCCTTCCGGCAGCTGAGCCCGAACAACCCGCCGCAGCTCAGGGAGAACATCGCGGCGTTCGAGCGGCTCCTCGACCACGCGAAGGACGCGACGGTCGTCTGAACCCACGTCGGTGCGGACCAGACGGGCCACAGCACGCCCGCGCTGTACAGGCGCCTCATGCAGGCGCACGCGAACCTCGTCCTGCAGCTGAAGGTCGCCGCGACGACGACGCCGGGACGCTCGATGTTCTCCCAGAACGACCTGCTGGATGACGCGGACAAGCTCCGCCCCGACTGGCTTGACGTCATCCGCACTTTCGCCGACCGGATCGTGCTCGGCGGCGACAACTTCCACGCCGCGCCTGGCGCGCGGGCGCCGTTCGCGCGGCCGCAGAACAACTCGGCGCGCGCACGGATCCTGCTCGGGCAGCTGCCGGCCGACATCGCGAAGAAGGTGGCGTCGGAGAACGCGATCCGGATCTACAAGCTCTGATGTGAGCCGGTCAGCCGCCGAGAGAGACGATCTGGGCGCGGTGCCCCGCGGAGCGCGCGAGCCGGCCATCGGTCGTGATCAGCGGCGCATCAAGCGCCTCGGCCAGCGCGACGTACGCGCCGTCGTAGGCGCTGTGCGTCGAGCGGAGCTCCCAGATGCGCGACAGGAGCGGACGGACGGAGTGGCGGCGCAGCCGCAGCTGGGCCAGCGCCGCGAGCGCGAGGTCCGCACGCTCCATCGTGAGCTCCGCCCGCAGCGCCTTCTGCCGGAACGCGGACAACACTTCGGCGTAAGCCATGTCGACCGCGTGCACCGACCGAGCGGCGGTCACGCGCGCGGCGACCGCCGCCGCCGTCGGCACGCGCTGGAGCAGCCAGTCGACGAGCGCGGAGGCGTCGAGGACGATCAGCGCCGGCCCAGCCAGCGCTCGCGCTCGCGGCGACCCGCCCGGACGGCGGCGGCCCCCGAGAGTCCGCCCACCGGCGGGTGGGTCGCGACGCGCTGCGCCATCTCCTCCAGCGTCGGGAACTCCGCAAGATCCTCGATCTCGCCGCGCAGGTACTGGGAGAGGCTCTTGCCCTCCAGCGCCGCTCTGGCTTTCAGCCGACGGTGTGCACTCGCCGAGACTCCTCGGATCTGCACCATGACCACGACGCAAGCATAGTGCATGTGGTCATGCAGATCGCTATCACCAGCGGATGAGCAACAGTCGGGCCCGGGACCCGGAGCCGATGCCGGGATTCGAACCCGGGACCGATGGTTTACGAAACCATTGCTCTACCACTGAGCTACATCGGCGGGACGCGGGGAACACCACTTTACCGGCCCGCCTAGCGCGGGTCGATGGCCCCGACGCGCCGGCAGACGTCCGCGAGGACGCACTGCGAGCAGAACGGCCGCCGCGCGACGCACACCTCGCGGCCGTGGCGGATGAGGCCCATGTGCAGCGCGTAGACGAGGTCGTGCGGCACCGCCGCCTGCAGCGCCGCCTGGGCCGCGACGGCGGTCGCTCGCTCGGGGACGAGGCCGAGGCGGATCGAGACCCGATGGACGTGCGTGTCCACCGGGAAGTGCGGGCGGTCGAGCGAGAAGAGAAGCACGCAGGCGGCGGTCTTCGGCCCCACGCCCGGCAGGCCGACGAGCAGGTCCCAGAGCTCCGCATCGGCCAGTTCCGCGAGCGCGCGCGGCTCGTCCAGGCGCACGCCCCGCCCGGCGAGCGAGCGCAGCGTCGCCTTGATGCGGGGCGCCTTCGTGAGCGCGAGCCCGCCCCGGCGGATCGCGCGGACGATGGACCGCGCCGGCGCGCCCGCGACAGCGGCCCAGGTCGGATGCGCGCGGCGGAGGTCGGCGTACGCGCGGTCGCGATTCACGTCGCTCGTGTTCTGGGACAGGATCGTCAGCACGAGCTCGTCGATCGGCGGAAGGTGACGCGGGGCGGGCGGGTCGCCGTACGCGCGACGCAGGCGCGTCGCGATCGCGCGAAGGCGACGGCGCAGGGCGACGGTCACGCGCTGAGGATGGCAGGCGCGGCGGCGGAATGTGTCGGGAGCGACACACGTTCCACATAGAGTGGGCCCGTGGCACAGCGCGCTGATCCATTCGAGCAGGAAGCGCTGTCGTACCTCGACGCGCTGTACCGCACCGCGCTGCGCATGACCCGGTCCGAGGCGGACGCGGAGGACGTGGTGCAGGAGACGTACATCCGGGCGTTCCGCTTCCGCGACCAGTTCACCCCTGGGACGAACATGAAGGCCTGGCTCTTCCGCATCCTCACGAACACCTTCATCAACTCGTACCGCCGGAAAGCGGCCCAGCCTCCCACGACCGAGCTCGACGACGTCGAGGAGACGACGCTGCACCGGCACATGACCGAGGGCGGCGCGGAGGCCGCGCCGGAGCCCGAGCGGGTCGTCCTCGACAGCATGGTCGACAGCGAGATCCGCGAGGCCATCGAGGACCTGCACGAGCACTTCCGGACGGTCGTCCTGCTCGACGTCGAGGGCTTCGCGTACAAAGAGATCGCCGAGCTGCTCGACATCCCGATCGGCACGGTGATGTCCCGCCTGCACCGGGGCCGTCGGTTCCTCCAGCGACGCCTCTACGACCTCGCGCGGGACCGCGGGATCGCCGCGGCGAAGGCCATGCCCCGGCCGCTGCCGGCGTCGGAGCAGGGGAGGCGGGCCTGATGGACTGCGAGAAGTGCCTGGAGCGCCTCCACCCCTACCTCGATCGCGAGCTGACCGCGAAGGATCTGGACGAGGTCCGGGTCCACCTCGACGAGTGCGGCGGTTGCGACTCCGCGTTCGTCTTCGAGCGGGTCTTCCTCGAGCGGGTGAAGGGGTCGGCGACGTCCGACGTCGCCCCGCCGGGGGTCCGCGAGCGGCTCATCCTCCGGATCCGCGCCGACGTCCGACGCGGGTCCTGATCGGGTCGGGACGTTGACATTTCGCTCGACTGTGTGTCTCACTATCACGCGATCAGTGGCCAGGAGGAGGTGATCTCCATGCCGGCGAAGAAGAAGGCTGCGAAGAAGTCAGCGAAGAAGTCCGCGAAGAAGAAGTAGAGGCCGCTCTCCGAGAGCGAATGTCCTAGCGAACCGGCACCTTTCGCGAACCCGCCGATCCGGTCTCGGCCTGACCGGATCGGTTTTTTTGGGCCCTTGGGGGTGGAAGGGGGCGGAGCCCCCTGCGAGGAGAGAGTCCCGATGCGCGAGGTCCCTCCGATCTCCTGGCCCGCCGTGCTGACGGGTGGCGCCGTCGCCGTTCTCGTCTCGCTGGTCCTATCTATGGCGTCTCAGCCGCTCCTGGCGGTCCCCGCCGGGATCGCGGTCGGCGCGGCCGTGGCAGGCCGGGTCGCCCCGGTCCGGAGCGCCTTCCACGGCGGGCTCGTCGCCGTGCTCTGGATCGCGGCCGAGGCCCTCGCCGAGCCGTTCCGGCCGGTCGCGGCGGACGTCGCGGTCGACCTCGCACAGACGCTGGTCGCGGACGTCGTGCGGCTCGGGCTCGGCGTCGCGTTCGGCTGGCTCGGCGGACGCATGAAGTGAGGAACGGCGGGGGGTCAGGCGGGGGGCTATGCCCCCCGCCTATCGCTCTTCTTCGAGTAGGGGCAGAGATCGAGCACGGGGCAGCGGGGACACGCGGGGGTCGGCATGCACGTCCGCCGCCCGTGGAGGACGAACGTCCAGGTCACCTTGTACCAGTCGCGCTTCGGGTAGAGCGCGGCGAGGCCATTCTCGGTCCCGTCCTGCCCCGTCGCGCTGAAGCCGAGGCGGGAGGCGACGCGTTCGACGTGCCGGTCGACGGCGATCGCCGGCTTCCGGAACGCCGCCCCGAGGACGATCGAGGCCGTCTTCCGGCCGACGCCGTAGAGCGACGTCAGCCCCTCCATGTCGTCCGGCACCTCGCCGCCGAAATCGTCGAGGAGCCCCTGCGCCATCCCTTTCACCGCGCGTGCCTTGTTCCGGAAAAAGCCGCTCGCCTTGATCTCCTGCTCGAGCGCCACCTGCGGGACGCGGGCGTAGTCGCGGGCCGTCCGGTACCGCTTGAAGAGGCCACGCGTGATCTCGTTGATGCGCTCGTCGCGCGCCTGCGCCGCGAGGATCGTCGCGACGAGGAGGTCGAGCGGGGTCGTGAACTCGAGGGTCGGGCCCCAGTCGGGATACGCCTTCGCCAGCTTCGCCAGCACCGGGCGCGCCCGCTCGTTCGCCGGCGCCTGCTGCGACGGCGTCAGCTTCCGCGTCACGGCCACGGGATCTCCTCCCCCAGCCCGAGCTCGAGCGCCCGCTCGTACACGCGCGACGCGACGACGAGGTCCTGGACGGCATTGCCGACGCTCTTGAAGACCGTGCGCTCGATGGGATCGCGTCGGCCGGTCGCGGCCCCGCTGATGACCTCGCCGATCTCGATGACGTCCTCCGGCCGCAGCCCCTGGAGCTCGCCAGCCTCCGCCAGGGCCGACCCGCGCTGGTCGACGACGATGCGCGCCCCGCGCAACGCGTCCTCGTCGAGCTCCCGCATCGTGGGCTTGAACGAGCCGACGGCGGTGACATGCGTCCCCTCGCCCAGGTCGCTCCCCTTGAACACGGGGACCGGACTGCTCGTCGCGGTGATGACGATGTCGGCTCCCTTCACGACGTCGCCCGGCGCGCCCTGGGCGACGGCGTCGACGCTCTCGGGGAGCACGCTCTTCGCCAGAGCGACGGCGTGCCTCACGTCGCGCGAAACGATGCGGACCTCCCGCAGCCGGTCGCCGAGCGCCGCGATCACCGCCTCGAGCTGCGTGCGCGCCTGCGCGCCCGCGCCGAAGACCGCGACGACGGCGCTGTCCGGACGCGCGAGGGCCTCCGCGGCGACGCCTCCCGCGGCGCCGGTGCGCAGCGCGGTGAGGCTCGTCCCGTCGAGGAGCGCGAGCGCGCGGCCGGTCACGGCGTCGCCGAGGAGCACGCTCGCGAAGATGAGCGGGAGGCCGCGGTCCGGGTTGCCCGGGGTCACGGTCACGAGCTTGGCCGACCAGTGCGGGCCACCGGCGAGGGCCGCCGGCATGCTCAGCGCGACGCCCTGCCCGGCGATCGGGAGGCTCGCGCGGACGGGCACCGTCGCCTGGCCCGCCGACAGCGCCGCGAAGCCGCGCCGGACGGCCGCGATCGCGTCCGGCATCGGGCAGGCGCGGCCGATATCGGCCGCCCGGAGAAGCCGCACGCGCACACCTTAGATAAAGGGGCAGCGGCGCGATGTAGAGCCGCGCCGGCCGGCGGGTTTTGCGCCGCCTTCGCCGCGCGCGTACCCTCCTCGCCGACACGGCGGGCGGGCCGTCCGCCCCGTCGCGCATCGCGAAATGAGAGGGAGGTCCTATGCGCAAGAACCGCTGGCTTTCGCTGAGCGCGATCCTCGTCGGCATCGCGCTCGTCGCGAGCGCGTGCGGCGGCGTACCAGGGCTCGGTGGCGGCGACACCCCGTCCGGGACGGTGAAGATCGTCTCGAGCCTGCCGATGACCGGTCCGTCGCTCACGCAGACCCAGACGATCGTCAACGCGATCAAGATGGCGCTCGAAGAGGTCAACTCCAAGGTCGGCAACCTGACCATCGAGTACGAGGCCCTCGACGACGCCACCCCGGCAACGCAGAAGTGGGACGGCGCGAAGGAAGCCGAGAACGCCCGCAAGGCCATCGCCGACTCGAAGGTCGTCGCCTACATCGGGACGTTCAACTCCGGCGCGGCGCAGGTCTCGATCCCGCTCCTGTGCGCGGCGAACCTCGTCATGGTCTCGCCCGCGAACACGTACCCGGGCCTCACGAAGAAGGCCGGCGCGGCGGCGGGTGAGCCCGAGAAGTTCTACCCGAACTGCAAGCGCAACTACACCCGCGTGGTCCCGGCCGACGACCTCCAGGGCGCCGTCGGCGCCTCGTGGATGAAGGAGCTCGGCGGCAAGAAGGTCTTCATCACTCACGACAACGAGCTCTACGGCAAGGGCCTCGCCGACGTCTTCCGCGAGGCCGCGAAGAAGCAGGGTCTGACCGAGGCCGGCTACGAGGCCGCGCCGAAGGCCGACAACTACCGCGCCCTCGCGAACAAGATCAAGGACGCGGGGGCGGACTTCGTCTACTACGGCGGCATCATCGACAACAACCCGCACCTGCTCGTCCGTGACCTCAAGGCCGCGGCCCCGAGCGTCAAGTTCATGGGCCCTGACGGCATCGCCGAGTCCGAGTTCCTGAAGGGGTCGGGCGCGGCCGGTGAGGGCGCCTACATCACGTTCGGTGGCGTCCCGCCGAGCGAGTACAAGGGCAAGTCCAAGGACTGGTACGACGCGTACGTCAAGAAGTACAACAGCAAGCCCGAGGTCTACGCGATCTACGGCTACGAGGCGGCGAAGGTCGTCCTCACGGCCCTGAAGTCCGCCGGCTCGAAGGCCACGGACCGCGCCGCAGTGCGCGACGCGCTCTTCGCGACCAAGGACTTCGACCAGGGCGTGCTCGGCACGAAGTGGTCGTTCGACGCCAACGGCGATACGAGCATCACGACGATGGCCGGGATGATCGTGAAGAGCGGCGACTTCGCCTTCCAGAAGCTGCTCGAGGTCAAGTAGCGACGGCCTCTAGCATCCCCGCGTGACATCGATGGGCGGGCCCCCGGAGCGAGCCTCCGGGGGCCCGCTCCCTTCCGGAGGAGGGGTGGTCCGCTGGAGATCCTGATCGCCGCGATCCTCATCGGCCTCAGCAACGGCGCGCTCGTCGCGCTCATCGCGCTCGGCTACACCCTGGTGTACGGGATCATCGAGCTGATCAACTTCTCCCACGGCGACCTCTTCATGCTCGGCACGTTCGCGACGCTCAGCGTGCTCACGCTCTTCGGCGCACGCGAGGGCGGCGCCACCCCGTGGCTCGGCCTCGTCGTCGCGCTCATCGTCGGGATGGCGTTCTGCGGGCTGCTGAACGTGCTCGCCGAGCGGATCGCGTACCGGCCGCTCCGGCACGCGCCGAGGCTCGCGCCGCTCATCTCCGCGATCGGCGTGTCGTTCATCTACATCAACGTCGGCCTGTACTGGCGCGGGCCGACGCCGGTCCTCTATCCCGACGTGCTCCCGAACTACGACTTTGTGAACGGCTTGTTCGGCGTTCAGTCTCTCATCCGGTTCACGATCAAGGACCTGTTCGTCATCGGTTTCGCGATCCCGTTGATGCTCGGTCTCGCCTGGCTCATCAAGAACACGCGGATGGGCAAGGCAATGCGGGCGGTGGCCCAGGACCGGGAGATGGCGCTGCAGATGGGCATCGACGTCGACCGCGTCATCTCGTTCACGTTCCTGCTCGGCGGCGCGCTCGCGGGCGCGGCGGCCGTGATGTACGGGCTCTACAACAACAACACGAACTTCGTGCTCGGCTTCACGGCGGGCCTGAAGGCGTTCACGGCGGCCGTGCTCGGCGGGATCGGCAACGTGACCGGCGCGGCGCTCGGCGGGTTCGTCCTCGGGCTCCTCGGCTCGCTCACGGTGACGTACTTCGGTGCTGGCTGGGAGAACGTCGGCGTGTTCGCGGTGCTCGTGCTCGTGCTCGTCTTCCGGCCGATGGGCCTCCTCGGCGAGGAGGCCGGCGAGTCGAGGTGAGGTCGCCGACATGAGCATCGAGGACATCCAGCTCGCGAAGGAGAGGCCCGAGGGGCGCGAGCGCCGCATCGTCATCGGCATCGCGCTCGTCGCCGTCGCGCTCGCGTTGCCCTTCCTCGACTCGCTGTTCCGCCTCAGCCTGGGGACCAAGCTCATCCCGATCGGGATCTTCATCATCCTCGCGCTCGGCCTGAACGTCGTCGTCGGGTTCGCCGGCCTGCTCGACCTCGGATACGCGGCGTTCTTCGCCATCGGCGCCTACACGATGGCGTTCATGACGTCCCCCTCGAGCGAGATCCTGCGCGCTCTCGGCGCGCCGCCGGTGAACTTCTGGATCGCCATGGTCGCGAGCACGGCCGTCGCCGCGACGTTCGGCGTCATCCTCGGCGCGCCGACGCTCCAGCTGCGCGGCGACTACCTCGCGATCGTGACGCTCGGATTCGGCGAGATCGTCCCCCTCGTGATCCGCAACACGCCACAGGTCACTCGCGGCGTGCAGGGGATGAACCCGATCGGCACGCCGACCGTGCCGGGCGTCACCTTCGGCGTCGCGACCGAGCCGTGGTACTTCCTCGTCATCGCGATCCTCGTCGTGTCCGTCATCCTCACGAGCCGGCTGCGCGACTCGCGCATCGGCCGCGCGTGGGCCGCCATCCGCGAGGACGAGGTGGCGGCCGCGTCCATGGGCGTGAACCCGGTCACGACGAAGCTCTTCGCGTTCGCCATGGGCGCGAGCTTCTCCGGCTTCGCCGGCTCGGTCTGGTCGGCCTACCTGCAGTTCATCGACCCCGGCCAGTTCGACTTCTCGGTGTCGATCTTCGTGCTCGTGATGATCATCCTCGGCGGGATGGGGAACATCTACGGCGTCATCGCCGGGGGCCTGATCCTCGGGAGCTTCGACCGGATCCTCTCGGACACGATCTCCGAGATCCTTCGCGGGCTGGGCAGCCTCACGAGCATCGACGCGCTCCGACAGGCCGACGTGAGCCGATCCCGGTCGCTCATCCTGGGCCTGGCGCTCGTCACGATGATGCTCGCGCGCCCGGAGGGCCTCTTCCCGAGCGCGCGTCGCAAGATGGAGCTGCACGCGGCCGAGGAGAGCGCGGAGGAAGCCGCGCAGCAGCGCTCGAGCCTGTACGAGGCGCAGCGATGACGGCCGCGAACGGCGTCATCCTCCGTGCCGAGCGCGTGACCAAGCGCTTCGGCGGGCTCGTGGCCGTCGACGAGATCGACTTCGAGATCCCCCGCCGCGGCATCGTCAGCCTCATCGGACCGAATGGCGCCGGCAAGACCACGTTCTTCAACGTGATCGCGGGGCTCTACAGACCGTCGAGCGGGCGGATCACGTTCGAAGACCGGCTGATCTCCGACCAGCCGCCGCACCGCATCACGCGATACGGCATCGCGCGCACGTTCCAGAACATCCGCCTGTTCCAGAACATGACGGCGCTCGAGAACGTCATGGTCGGCCGGCACACGCGGATGACGGCGAGCCCGTTCGAGGCGATCCTGCGCCTCCCGCGCGAGCGCCGCGAGGAAGGCCGCACCCGAGAGCGCGGCGACGAGCTCCTCGCCTTCGTCGGGCTGAAGGGGAAGGAGGACGAGTTCGCGAAGAACCTGCCGTACGGCGACCAGCGGCGCCTCGAGGTCGCGCGCGCGCTCGCGACGGATCCGCAGCTCCTCCTGCTCGACGAGCCGACCGCGGGGATGAACCCGCAGGAGACCTCACGCATGACCGCCTTCATCCGACGGCTCCGGGACGAGCTCGCCATCACCATCCTCCTCATCGAGCACGACATGAAGGTCGTCATGGGCATCTCGGAACGGGTGACCGTCCTCGACCACGGGATCAAGATCGCCGAGGGGACGCCCGAGACGGTGCAGCGCGACCCGAAGGTGATCGAGGCCTACCTGGGAAGGGCGAAGACCGCATAGTGGCGCTCCTCGAGCTCCAGGGCATCGACGCCTACTACGGGCACATCCAGGCGCTGCGCGGCGTCAGCCTCACCGTCGATCGCGGCGAGATCGTGACCCTCATCGGCAGCAACGGGGCCGGCAAGACGACGACGCTGCGGACGATCGCCGGCGTCATGCGCCCGCGGAAGGGCGCGCTGACGTTCGACGGCAAGGATCTCACGAAGGTCCCAGCGGACAGGATCGTCTCGCTCGGCATCGCCCACGCGCCCGAGGGCCGGCGCATCTTCGCGCGCATGACGGTGAAGGAGAACCTCGAGCTGGGCGCATACGCGCGCCACAGCGCCGACCTGTCGAGCGACTTCGACCGCGTCTTCACGCTCTTCCCCCGCCTGCGCGAGCGCATCACCCAGATCGCGGGGACGCTGTCGGGCGGCGAGCAGCAGATGCTCGCGATCGGCCGCGCGCTCATGGCGCACCCGAGCGTGCTGCTGCTCGACGAGCCGTCGATGGGGCTCGCGCCGGTGCTCGTCGAGCTCGTCTTCCAGACGATCAAGGACATCAATCAGCAGGGCACGACCGTGCTCCTGGTGGAGCAGAACGCGCTCATGGCGCTCTCGATCGCGGACCGCGGATACGTGCTCCAGACCGGACGCGTCGTCCTTGCCGACACGGCCGAGGCGCTCGGGCGCAACGAGATGGTGCGAAAGGCGTACCTCGGCGAGAGTTAGCAGCGTGGAGCTGCATATCCCCGCCGACGTCGAGGCGGTCGTGGACAGGCTTCGGAGCAGCGGCCATCAGGCGTACGTCGTGGGGGGCTGCGTGCGCGACGCCATCCGCGGCGTCGAGCCGGCCGACTGGGACGTCGCGACGGACGCGACGCCGGACGAGATCCAGCAGGCGTTCCGCCGGTCCCTGTACACGAACCGCTTCGGCACCGTCGTCGTGCGCACGCCGGGTCCCCCGGGGAGGGACGGAGGCCGTGAGATCGAGGTCACGACGTACCGCGTGGAGGCCGGCTACTCCGACCATCGCCGGCCGGACGCCGTCGCGTTCACGGCCTCGCTGCGGGAGGACCTCTCGCGCCGCGACTTCACGATGAACGCGATGGCATGGAGCCCCGAGCACGGCGGGACGATCGTCGATCCGTTCGGCGGCCGGCAGGATCTCGACGCGCGTCTCGTGCGGGCCGTCGGTGACCCCGACGAGCGCTTCCGGGAGGACGCGCTTCGGATGCTGCGCGCCATCCGGTTCGCGGCGGTCCTCGGCTTCACCATCGAGCCGGGCACGGCGGCGGCGATCGGGCGGAACGCGAAGCTCGCGGAGACGCTCTCGGGGGAGCGCGTCCAGCAGGAGATCGTCCGCATCCTGCGCGGCCCGGTCCCCTCCGTCGGCTTCCGGATGCTGTCGAACCTCGGCCTCCTCGCCGTCGTCGCGCCGGAGCTCGAGCAGTGCCGGGAGACGCCGCAGGAGAAGGTCGCGGCCGAGAACGTCTTCGAGCACTCGCTCGCGACGCTCGACGCCGCTGCCGCCGAGACGCCGGCCGCCGCGCCGCCCGAGGAGGACCTGGTCCTGCGCCTGGCCGCGCTTTTCCACGACGTCGGGAAGCCGGAGACCTACGGCGACGGGCACTTCCACCAGCACGAGTTCGTCGGAGAGGCGAAGGTGCGGCAGATCCTGCGGCGGTGGAAGTTCGACAAGGCGACGGTCGAGGCGGTCGCCCACCTCGTCCGGCATCACATGTTCTGGTACCAGCCCGACTGGACGAGCTCCGCGGTCCGCCGGTTCATCCGCAACGTCGGGCTCGAGCGCATCCCCGTGCTCTTCGCGCTGCGGAAGGCGGACAACGTCGGCAGCGGCGCCCGGGCGCCGCGCATGTACGCGCTGAACGAGCTCTGGCTGCGCGTCCAGGAGGAGATCCAGCGGGCGAACGCCTTCAGCAAGTCCGATCTCGTCATCGACGGGAACGACGTGATGGCCGAGCTCGGCATCCCTCCGGGTCCCGAGGTCGGTCGCATCCTCGACGCGCTGTTCGAACGCGTGCTCGACGACCCGGAGCTGAACACGCCTGAGCGCCTGCTCGCGCTCGCCCGGGAGATCCATCGAGGGGACCAGCGCTCGGGCGGGTGACGTTGCCTCGGGTCCGCTGATCGGCTACCGCCCCAAGCGTCTTCCGCGGCATGGAAAACGACCCTTGCATCACGACAAGCGGGCGTATGATCGCGGGAACCTCATAGCTGTCGTCTGCGGCGCTTCCTGTCGCGTAGAGAGAGGGGTGCGGGATGGCCATCGCAGCGTCGAGACGTGAGTTCCTGCGGCTCACGGGGATCGGATCCGCGGGTGTTGCCGCGTCGCAGCTCGCCGGGCTCGGCTTCAACGTCGCGTTCGCGAAGCAGGGTGCGGCCCGGCGGAAGCTCGAGGGAGCGAAACAGACAGCGAGCATCTGTCCCTACTGTGCCGTTGGGTGCGGGACGATCGTCGCGAGCAAGCACGACGAGCGCCTCGGCGAGACGCGCATCGTCAACATCGAGGGCAATCCCGACAGCCCCATCTCCACCGGCAGCCTCTGCCCCAAGGGAGCCGCCACGTTCCAGCTCGCGGTGAACGACCTGCGCGTCAGGAAGGTCATGCGCCGGAAGCCGTTCGCGACGGAGTGGGACAAGGAAGAGATCGCCTACGACGCCGCGCTCGACCGGATCGCCGAGCTCGTCGCGAAGACGCGCGATGAGACGTTCGTCGAGCGCGAGGCCACCACCGGCAAGCTCATCAACCAGGCAACGGGCATCTTCGCGCTCGGCGGCGCGACGAACGACAACGAGGAGAACTACCTCATCGCGAAGGTCATGCGGATGATGGGGGTCGTCCGGATCGAGAACCAGGCCCGGATATGACACTCCGCCACGGTCCCCGGTCTGGGGGTCTCGTTCGGACGCGGCGGAGCCACGACTTTCCAGCAGGACCTGCAGAACAGCGACTGGGTCGTCTTCATGGGCTCCAACATGGCCGAGTGCCATCCGGTCGGGTTCAAGTGGCCGATGCGCGCGAAGGCCAAAGGCGCCGTCCTCATGCACGTCGACCCGCGCTTCACGCGCACGAGCGCGATGTGCGACGTCTACGTGCCGATCCGAGCGGGCACCGACATCGTCTTCCTCGGCGGGTTGATCAACTACATCCTCGAGAACAAGAAGTACTTCCTCGAGTACATGATCAACTACACGAACGCCGCGACGCTGATCAACGCCAGCTTCAGGGACACCGAGGACAACGACGGCTTCTTCTCCGGCTACAACGCGCAGACGCGTAGCTACGACACCTCGTCGTGGGCGTACCAGCGCGGTCCCGCGCCGGCGCGCGTCCCCGACCCCGCACCCGGTCCCGCGGGCGCGACGTACCAGCCCGCCGACCTCGCGACGCTCATCGCGAACCGCGTCCCGGGCCAACCGCTCGAGGACCGCAGCCTGCAGGATCCGAGCACCGTCTTCCAGATCCTGAAGAAGCACTACGCCCGCTACACGCCCGAGATGGTCGAGAAGGCCTGCGGCACCCCGAAGGAGCTGTTCCTGAAGGTCGCGCAGACCATCACCGAGCGGTCCGGCAAGGACAAGACCGGCGCGTTCGTGTACGCGGTCGGGTGGACGCAGCACACCACGGGCGTCCAGCTGATCCGCACCGCGGGCATGATCCAGCTCCTGCTCGGCAACATCGGCCGGCCGGGCGGCGGGATCATGGCCCTGCGCGGCCACGCGACGATCCAGGGCTCGACGGACATCGCGAGCCTCTACCACGTGCACCCCGGCTACCTCAACACGCCGAGCGCGCGGCGTCCGCACGACACGCTGCGCGACTACCTGCTGGCGGAGACGGAGCCCACCTCCTTCTGGTCGAACCGCCCGGCGTACATGATCAGCCAGCTGAAGGCGTGGTTCGGCGCCGCGGCCACCGACCAGAACGACTTCGGGTACGACTGGCTCCCGAAGATCACCGGCGACCACAGCCACCTGCCGGTCTTCGTCGAGATGTCCGAGGGCAAGATCAAGGGCATGATCCTCACCGGCCAGAACCCCGCGACGAGCCTCAACTCACAGTTCCAGCGCAAGGCGATGCAGAACCTCGAGTGGCTCGTGGTGAACGACTTCTACGAGACCGAGTCCGCCGCGTTCTGGAAGAGCGTCGCCGGCGCCGACCCGGCGAAGGTGAAGACCGAGGTCTGGTTCATGCCGGCCGCGCACATCGCCGAGAAGGACGGCTCGATGACCCAGACAGCGCGGACGATCCAGTGGCACGACAAGGCCGCGGACCCGCCGGGCCAGGCCCACAGCGACCTGTACTTCTGGTACCACCTTGGCAAGCGTCTGAAGCGGCGCTACGCCAGCTCGAACGAGAAGCGCGACCTCGCCATCAAGAACATGACCCTCGACTACGACGCGGACCCGGCCGAGGTCAAGGAATGGAAGATCAAGGACGAGCCGTCGGCCTTCAAGATCTTCCGCGAGATCAACGGCTACGACGTCAAGACGGGCAACGTCCTGAACACCTTCGCCGACCTGAGGGCGGACGGCAGCACGGTGTCGGGATCGTGGATCTACACCGGCATGCTGCAGCTCGTCCAGGGACAGCTCATCAACCGGGCGCGGATGACACCGGGCAAGAACGACGGCTGGGTCAGCCCGAACTGGGGCTGGGCGTGGCCGGCCAACCGCAAACAGCTCTACAACCGGGCGTCAGCGGACCCCGACGGGAACCCGTGGTCGGATCGCAAGAAGTACGTCTACTGGGACGCCGCGGCGAAGACGTGGAAGAACGACTCGGGCGATGGCATCGACTTCGGTGCGACGAAGGCGCCCGGCACCGCGGCGAACCCCACCGGCGTGGGGATCGCGTTCCACAGCGGCCGCGACCCGTTCCTGCTGAAGACGGACGGGAAGGGCTGGCTGTTCGCGCCCGCCGGCCTCGTCGACGGCCCGCTCCCCACGCACTACGAGCCCTGGGAGTCTCCGGTGAAGAACCTGCTGTACAAGCAGGACCGGAACCCCGTCGCGAAGATCTGGGAGATCCCCGGGAACAAGTACAACGAGTTCGCCGGCGCGCGGTTCCCGCACGTCATCACGACGTACCGGCTCACCGAGCACCACCTGTCCGGGACGATGACGCGCTGGCTGCCGTGGCTCGCCGAGCTCATGCCCGACCTCTTCGTCGAGCTCCCGCCGGAGCTCGCGGAGGAGAAGGGCATCAAGAACGGCGACTTCGTCACGGTCACGACGGAGCGCGGCGCCACCGAGGCGCGCGCGCTCGTCACGCGGCGGCTCCGGCCCTTCACGATCGACGGCAAGCGCGTCTACCAGATCGGCATGCCGTGGCACTGGGGCTACATGGGCATCGCGACGGGTGATGTCACGAACAACATCAGCTCGTTCGTCGGCGACCCGAACGTCACGATCCACGAGGGCAAGGCCTTCACGGCCGACATCCGGAAGGGGAGGGCACGCTGATGACCGCCAACGCGAAAGGCATGTTCGTCGACACGACCCTCTGCACCGGGTGCAAGGCCTGCCAGGTCGCGTGCAAGCAGTGGAACGAGCTTCCGATGGAGGACGAGAGCGCGGTGCGCGAGCACCGCGCGTTCACCGCGAACTCGTACGACAACACCGGGCATCTCTCCGCGACGAACTGGCGGCACGTGAAGTTCATCGAGCAGCTCGAGGACCGCGACAACGGCCGCTGGCTGATGATGAGCGACTCCTGCAAGCACTGCGAGCAGGCCGGCTGCCTCGAGGTCTGTCCCACCGGCGCGCTCTACCGGACGCAGTTCGGCTCGGTCGACATTCACCAGGACGTGTGCATCGGCTGCCGCTACTGCGTCGGCGCGTGCCCGTTCGGCGTGATCGAGTACAACGGCCGGACCGGCCGCGTGAACAAGTGCATCCTCTGCCAGGACCGCCTCGAAGGGGGCAGCGGCACCGCCTGCGCGAAAGCGTGCCCGACCTCGTCGCTCACGTACGGCAGGGTCGACGACCTCAAGGCCATGGCCGCGGCGCGCGTCCGCCAGCTGCACGCGCAGGGCAAGACCGACGCGTACATCTACGGCTGGGACCTCGGGAACACGGGCGCCATCACGACGGGCCCGAACAAGGGGCAGGTCGTGAAAGACATTGAGGTGGTCGGCGGCCTCAACGTCTTCTACCTCTTGCTCGATCAGCCCGGCGTCTACGGGCTGCCGTCGGCGCCGCAGCTCCCGCAGAGGAACATGATCCCGTCGGCAGGGGTCGCGCTCATCTCCGCCGCGGTCCTCGGTGTGACCGGCCTCGCGGCGTTCCGCCGGCGGCGAATGGAGCAGAACGCATGATCACGAGCTACCTCAACGAGCCGCACTGGGCGAACTGGGTGCTCTCGCTCGAGATGTATATCGCGGGACTGGCGGCAGGGATCTTCTTCTTCATCGCGCTCGCGAACACCACCGGCAGGAAGCAGGACCGTGAGGTCGGGGCCGTCCTCGGGTTCTTCCCGGCGCCGCTCATGCTCCTTGCCGCGATCCTGCTGACGTTCGACCTCGGCGAGCCCGGACGTTTCCTGAACCTGATCTTCACGAGCCCCAGCGCTACCGAACGTCCTGGGCCGCTCTTCCTCAATCCGAACTCGCCGATGAACTACGGCACGTACGTGATCCTCGTCTTCGGGCTGCTCACGGTGATCCCGTTCCTCGACGCCCTCCGCCATACAGGCCTTCTGCCGATGGGCGGCCGCGTCGTCGAGGCCCTCGCCCACAACCCGGTCGGGATGTTCATCTGCGCCGTCTTCGCGCTCGCGACCGGCTCGTACAGCGGCGTTCTCCTCAACACGACCAACCAGCCGGTCTGGTCCGAGACGTATCTCCAGGGTGCCCTCTACGTGGCCTTCAGCGCGCTCGGCGGCTTCGCCGCGGCGGGGATCGCGGCCGACCGGATGGGCACGCGTGAGACCGCGGGCGCCGTCCGGACCGGCCTCATGGGCATCACGCTCGTCGCCGGCGTCCTCGTGGCATTGCTCGTCGGGAACCTGGTCGCGCTCGGGTCCGCACAGCCCTTGATCGGCGCGCTGACGGCGTTCGTCGCGCCCGCGTTCTGGGTCGGTGCCGTCGGGCTCGCGATCCTGTATCCGCTCGTCGTGACGGCGACGGGCGCGCGCCTGCGCCTCGCGAACGTGAACGTAACGAGCCTCGCGGCCGTCGGGGCGCTCGCGCTCCTCGGCGTCTTCGCGTTCCGGTGGTCGATCCTGCACTCCGCGCTGGCGGCGGTGGCGCACTAGGCTCGAAGGACGCCGACTTCGCTCGAGATCGACGAGGCCCGCGCCCGCTGGCGAGAGCTCTCCAGCGCGGATGCGGGCCTCGGCCCGATCGCCGCATTCCACGACGAACGCCTGCGCGACCTCGCGGAGCGTCCGGCGCCGGACGTCGCCGTCGAGATCGGCAGCGAGGCCGCAGCGAACGCGGTCCGCCAAGGGACACCGCTGCTACAGGCGGGGCGGCTCGTCGTCGATCCCGAGGCCGTCCGCGAGGAGCTGCACCGCGTCGCGCGCAACCTCGCCGAGACGGCGGACCTCGGCACGCCCGGGCAGCGGACCGCCGAGATCCTCGCGACCGCGCCGCTCGACGTCACGCCGCTCCTGGGCCCCGTCCTCGATGGCGACCGCGCTGCGCTGGAGCGCGAGGCGTTCCGGCTCCAGCTCGAGACCGGGCCTCTCGCTCAAACGCTCGACCTCGCGCTCCAGCCCTTCCTCTGGGAGGCGGCCGCGCAGCTCGCCGCGATGACCGACCTCGACCGCTGGGACCGCGGCTACTGCCCCGTCTGCGGCGCGTGGCCCGGGCTCGCCGAGCTCGTCGGCCCGGAGCGCCGGCGCGTGCTCCGCTGCGTCCGCTGCGCCGCGGGATGGTCGTGGGCGATCCTGCTCTGTCCGTACTGCGGCAACGACGACCACCGCCGGCTCGGCATGCTCCTCGAGGAGCGCTCACCGCAGCGGATCGACGTCTGCGAGGTCTGCCACGGCTACGTGAAGGCGATCACCTCGTATGCGGCGGTCTCAGCGGCGAGGCTCGTCGCCGAGGACGTCGCGACCGCCGACCTCGACGTCGTCGCGACGGGTGCCGGCTACAGGCGCCCGGGCGACGTCGACGTCGCGACCGCCGGGGTACCACGGTCTGATCGCTCCCCGGGCGCGCAGACCGAGGCGTAGCCGGGACTATGCCGACGACGACAGCGACGCCTCGATGAACCGGTCGAGATCCCCGTCGAGGACGGCCTGCGCATTCCCGGCCTCGACGCCTGTGCGGAGGTCCTTCACCTGGGTGTACGGATGCAACACGTACGAGCGGATCTGGCTGCCCCAGTCCGCGGCGCGCATCTGGCCCCGCAGCTTCGCTTGCTCCTCCTCCTGCTCGAGGATCCGGCGCTCCAGGAGCTTCGCGCGCAGCATCTTCATCGCCGTCTCGCGGTTCTGGAGCTGCGACCGCTCGTTCTGGCACGCGACGACTATGCCGGTCGGGAGGTGCGTGATGCGCACCGCCGTCTCGACCTTGTTCACGTTCTGGCCGCCGGCGCCGGCGCTCCGGTACGTGTCGATGTTGATGTCGTCAGGCTTGACCTCGACCTCGGTGTCCGTCTCGACCTGAGGCATGGGGTCGACCAGCGCGAACGAGGTCTGTCGGCGCTTCTGGAAGTCGAACGGCGAGATCCGCACGAGCCGGTGCGTGCCACGCTCGGTGCGGAGGTAGCCGTAGGCGTACGGACCCTCGACGGAGAACGACACGCTCTTCAGCCCCGCCTCCTGGCCCGGCGTCTGGTCGAGGATCCGGGTGCGGAAGCCGCGCCGCTCGGCCCAGCGCAGGTACATGCGCATGAGCATCTCGGTCCAGTCGGCGGCGTCGGTGCCGCCGACACCGGCCGAGATCGTGACGACCGCGTCGCGGGCGTCGTACGGACCCGAGAGCTGCGCCTCGAGCGCGGCCTTCGCGACCTCGCGCTCGAGCTCGGCGAGGTCGCGCTCGAGGTCGCGCGCGATGGCCGGGTCCTCGGCGCCGAGGGGCGCGAGCTCGGCGAGGTCGGCCGCGCGCTTCGCGAAGCCGTCCCAGCGCGCGACGCGCTGCTTCACGAGGTCCAGCCGCTTCAGCGTGGCGAGAGCACGATCGCGATCGGACCAGAGGTCGGGCTTCGCGGCCTCGGCGTCTAGCCGATCCGCCTCCGTACGCAGGCCGGCGATGTCAAAGGAACACCGCCATCCGGTCGATCCGCTCCCGCAGAGCGGCCAGGGCGCCCTGGTCGAGGGCCATGGCTCAGCGCTTGTTGCGCTGGCGGTCGAAGGAGATCGCGACCGGCTGTGCGACAGGTGCCAGCTTGCCGGCCGAGAACGAGATGAACGTCACGCAGGGGCAGTAGGTGTTGCGGGGGCACCGTGGGCAGTCGCCGTCGCAGTCGAGGGTCGCGCCGTAGCTGCACTTGAGGCAGTTGTCCTCGCAGACGATCCATTCCTTCATGAGGCGCGATCCTCTCTAGCCCTTCAAGCGTGCGGAGCCCGCGACAGGAGGCCTCGTGGAACCTGCTCCCCACTCCCGAGGTGTGCCGCTTTTCGTACGCCATCTTATCGGCGGAAGTGCCCTGTGGGAAGGGTCGGCGGACCGTTCCTTTGCTCGAGACCATGCCGGACGACGGGCGGCATGCGGCCGAGCGCTCGCCGTGGGCGCAGACCGAACACCTGCGCCACCTCCGACCCTCGCCCGGGATCAACCCGGGCTCGGGCCACGGTGCTCGACCTCGTCTTCGCCTCGGTCTGCGCGCCGTGGGGACGCGCGCCGGTCGAAGGCGAACAGCAGCGGGAAGGCCGCGAGCGCGTAGGCCAGCCCGAGCACCTGGGCCTCCTGGAAGCCGCCGAGGACGACGGGATCCAGGCGCAGGAACGACGTGAGGAAGCGGCCCAAGCCGTACACGCCGAGGACCAGCAGGTACGCCCTGCCTTCGCGCGGCCGGCCGCGCGTGCGCCGCCAGTAGCGGTATGCGACCGCGGCGATGACGAGGTCGATCAGTCCGTCGTACACGGCGATGGGGTGCACGAACGTCGACTGTCCGAGGGTCTCCGGATGGGTGTAGCGGACGCACCACGCGAGCCCACTGCACGCGACGGCGTGGTGCTCGCCGTTGATGACGTCGCCGATACGACCGATCGCGAGGCCGACGACGATCCCGATCGCCGCGACGTCGAGCATGAAGCCGGTCGGGAGTCGGAGCGCGCGTGCCATGAGCAGCCCCGCGATCGTCGATCCGATCGGCGCCGCGGTCACCGCGATGCCACCGCCGGCGAACGTGACGATCTTGATGATGTCGCCGTCGAAGTGCGCCCAGTTGTCCGCGACGTGCCCGAGCCGCGCCGTGACGAGACCGCTGAGGCAGACGACGATCATGTACGGCCAGGGCCGGTCGTCGTGGACGAGATGCCCGGCGAGGCGGATGGCGATGACCACCGCGACCACCGCGCCGATGAACGAGAAGACCGAGTGCCACGCGACCCGCGCCGTCCCGATCACGAGATCGGGAGCGAGGGAGATCTCGATCAGGCCGGAGCCATCCGGCGCAGGCGCCCGAGGATCCGCGGCATGACACCGGCCTGGATGAGGATCAGCGCGGGGATCGCGACGATGAGTGCGAGCACCCCCATGAACTGATCCTGTCGCAGGCCCGCTTGCGCGATGGGGTCACCGATGCGCATCGCGCCGAACCCGATGCGCGCGACCGCGTACCAGATCATCCAGACCCAGAAGATGCGGCCCTCCGGAGCCCTGCCGAGCGGTCGCCGCAGCAGCAGCGCGAGCGCGACCCAGATGAGGTTCCAGGCCATCTCGTACGCGACGACGAGGTGCACCGGCCCCTCCCACCCCGGTAGGCCGGGCCCCTGCCCCAGCGTCGCGGGGTTCGTGTAGCCGACGCAGATCCCGAAGCCCTCGCAGGGCGTCGAGTGGTGCTCCCCGTTGATGATGTCCCCGATCCGGCCGATCGCGAACCCGAGGCCGATCCCCGGCGCGGCGGCGTCGGCGGCGCCGCCGATCGGCACGTCGCGGCGTCGCAGGGCGGCGATGAGGCCGCCGAGGACGCCGCCCACCGCAGCGCCCCAGACCGCGATCCCGCCCGTCCAGATCATGAGGATCTGCTCGAGATGCTGCGAGTAGAAGTCCCAGCGGTCGGCGACGTGGAGGAGCCGCGCACCGAGGATCCCGCCGACGACGCCCCACGTCGCGACGGAGTAGGCGGCGTCCTCGGAGACGCGGCCGCGCAGGAGGCGCACCGGCAGCCAGACGCCGAAGAAGATGCCGACGGCGGTGAAGATCCCGTGCCAGGCGAGGGAGATCGGACCGATATGGAGCTCGGGGTCGAACGGGATCTCGATCAGGTCAGGCTCTCCTTAGCGCCCATGACACTTCTTGTACTTCTTGCCGGACCCGCAGTAGCAGGGGTCATTCCGCCCGAGCTTGCTCCTCGCAGGGGGCGCTGCCCCCTGCGACCCCCGCGCTGCGCCCGACATGGCCGGGATCGGCGAGCGCGAGGGCACGCGCTCGAGGCCGGCGCCGCTGGCGGTCCCCTGTGCCGCGCGCGTCTCCCGCTCCTGCTGTTGCTGCTGCTCGGTCTCGTCGACACGGCGGATGCTCACGCGGAGGATCATCTGCGCGGCCGTCGCGGCGAGCCGCACGTTCATCTCCTCCCAGTAGCGGTGCGCCTCCTTCTTGTACGCCACGAGCGGGTCCTGCTGGCCGTACCCGCGGAGGTAGATGCCCTCGCGCAGCTCCTCCATCTGCGTCAGGTGCTCGACCCAGTGCGTGTCGATCGCGCGCAGCAGGACGAGCCGCTCGACCTCGCGCATGAGCTGCTCGCCGAGCTCGCGCTCCTTCTCGTCGTAGGCGTCGTCGACGATCCGGCCGACGGCCTCGACGAGATCGCGCCCTTCGGCCGTGAGGCGGTCCGCCACGACGTCCCGCCCGAGCAGCGCGCCGAGCGCGGCGCGGAGCTGCTCGGTGTCGCGATCCTCTGGGTCGACCGCGGACGCCGCTCCGGCGAGCGCCGCGGCCTCGTCGTGCAGGAAGGACGCGACCGTGTCGTGGACGTCCCCCTGCTCGAGGATCTTGCGCCGCTGTCCGTAGATGACGTTCCGCTGGCTGTTCAGGACGTCGTCGAACTCGAGCGCGCGCTTGCGGATGTCGAAGTTGCGGGCCTCGACCTTGATCTGCGCCTGGGTGATCGCGCCGGTGACCATGCGCGACTCGATCGGCTGGGCGTCCTCGAATCCGAGGCGATCCATCAGGCCCGCGATCCGCTCGGACGCGAAGACGCGGATGAGGTCGTCCTCGAGCGACACGAAGAAGCGCGACGATCCCGGGTCGCCCTGGCGGCCCGACCGTCCGCGGAGCTGGTTGTCGATGCGTCGCGCCTCGTGGCGCTCCGTACCGATGACGTGGAGGCCCCCGAGCCCGACGATCCCGTTGCCGAGGAGGATGTCGACGCCGCGGCCGGCCATGTTCGTCGAGACGGTGATCGCGCCGGTCTGCCCGGCCTTCGCGATGATGAGCGCCTCGCGGTCGTGGTTCTTCGCGTTGAGCACCTCGTGCGCGAGCCCGTGGCGCGCCATCTCGTCCGAGAGCCGCTGGCTCTTCTCCACCGACGTCGTGCCGATGAGCACCGGCTGCCCCTTCGCGTTGCGCGCCTTCACGTCCGCGATGACGGCGTCCCACTTGCCCTGCTCGGTCTTGTAGACGAGGTCGGGGTCGTCGCGGCGGATCATCGGCCGGTGCGTCGGGATGACCGTGACGTCGAGCTTGTAGACCTTGTAGAGCTCCTCGGCCTCGGTCGCGGCCGTCCCCGTCATGCCCGCGAGCTTCGCGTACATGCGGAAGAAGTTCTGGATCGTGATCGTCGCGAACGTCCGCGTCTCGCGCTGGATCTTGACGTTCTCCTTCGCCTCGACGGCCTGGTGCAGACCGTCGCTCCAGCGGCGCCCCGGCATCTGGCGGCCGGTGAACTCGTCGATGATGACGACCTCGCCGTCCTTGACGATGTAGTCCTTGTCCCGCTTGTAGAGCGCCCGCGCCTTCACGGCGTTGTCGAGGTAGTGGATCGCGTCCGCGTCGCCGGTGTAGAGGTCTTTCACTCCGAGGAGGCGCTGTGCCTTGTCGACGCCCTCCTCGGTGAGCGTGACCGCGCGGTGCTTCTCCTCGATGACGTAGTCCGTGCTCTCGACGAGCCGTGCCGCCGTGCGCGCGAAGCGGTAGTACGTGTCGCTCGCGTCCTCGGCCGGGGCGCTGATGATGAGCGGTGTCCGCGCCTCGTCGATGAGGATCGAGTCGGCCTCGTCGACGATCCCGTAGTGCAGCGGACGCTGCACCATGTCCACGAGCTGCACGACCATGTTGTCGCGCAGGTAGTCGAAGCCGAACTCGCTGTTCTGCCCGTACGTGATGTCGGCGAGGTAGGCCTCTCTCCGGCTGATCTGCCGCCAGTGCTGATGGCGCCAGTCGACGACGTCGAGCGAGACGCTCGGGTCGTAGATCGCGCTGAAGTCGTGGGCGATGTACGCCACGGACATCCCGAGGGCGTGGTAGATCGGGGCCATCCAGCCCGCGCCGGTCTTCGCGAGGTAGTCGTTCGTCGTCACGAGGTGGGCGCCCTTCCCATCGAGCGCGTTGAGGTAGAGCGCGAGCGACGCGACGAGGGTCTTGCCCTCGCCGGTCTTCATCTCCGCGATGTGGCCCTTGTGGAGCGCCATGCCGCCCATCAACTGGACGTCGAAGTGGCGCTGCTTGTTCGTGCGCTGCGAGGCTTCGCGGACGGCGGCGAACGCCTCGCAGAGCAGGTCGTCGAGCGCCGCGCCCTTCGCGAGGCGTTCGCGGAAGGTCGCGGTGCGCTGGCGGAGCTCGTCGTCGGAGAGCGCGGCCATCTCGGGCTCGCGCTCGTTCACGCAGGCGACGAGCGTGCGGAGCTTCCGCAGCTCGCCTTCGTTGGAGTCGAAGAGACCGCCAAGACGGCCGACGAGGCTCACGCGAGGGGCCTAGCGAACGCGGAACAGCGCGGGCTGCGCCGTCGGGGACGTGAAGAGGGCTCCCACCGACTCGCCCTCGTGGATGCGCCGGATCGTCTCGGCGAAGAGCGTGGCGACCGACAGGACCTTGATCTTGTCGTTGGGGTGACGCGCCGCGTTCGGCGTGGTGTCCGTGACGACGAGCTCCCGGATGCCGGACGTGCACAGCTTCTCGGCGGCGTTCTCCATGAGGAGCGCGTGCACGCACGCCACGACGATGTCGTCCACGCCGCCCTCCTGGAGCGCGGCGATCGTGTTGAGGACCGTGCCGCCCGTGCTGATGAGGTCGTCGATGATGATCGCGCGCCGGTACCCGATGTCGCCGACGATGTCGACGATCTCCGTCTCGCCCGTGTTGCCACGACGCCGCTTCTCCACGAACGCCGTCGGGAGGCGCAGCTTCTCGGCGAAATTCCGGCCCTTCTTCGCGAAGCCGAGGTCGGGGACGACCACGACCGCATCGTCGCGCCCCGCGTAGTCCTCGGAGAAGTACTCGACGAGCGGCAGGAACGCCGACAGCTCGTCGCCCGGGATGCTGAAGAAGCCCTGCACCTGACCCTGGTGGAGATCCATCGTAAGGAACCGATCGGCCCCGGCGACGCTGATGAGGTCGGCCAGGAGGCGCGCGCTGATCGGCACGCGCGGCTGGTCCTTCTTGTCGCTCTGCCCGTACGCGAAGTACGGCATGACCGCGGTGATCCGTCCCGCGCTCGCGCGGCGGAACGCGTCGAGCATGATGAGCAGCTCCATGATGTGGTCCGACGTGCCCGGACCGCCGAGGGTCTGGATGACGAAGACGTCATGCTCGCGCGCGTTCTCCTTGATCTGGACGAAGATCTCGTCGTTGGGGAACTTGAACACGTCGGCGCGACCGAGCGGCTGGCCGAGCGCCTCCGCGACGTCGTTCGCGAACTCGGGGTGCGCGTTGCCGGTGTAGACGGACAGTCCCCGGAACACTCGGTCAGCCTCCTATCCGACCCTCGGTCGGGGGAACCCCTCCCTCGGGCCCGGGTGCTCGACCTCGTCGCTGCGGCGCCTCGGTCTGCGCGCCCAGCGGACCGCTGGTGGGCATCGAGCGAGGGGTCCCCCGAGCGAGGGTCGGATCAAGTGTACGGCCCACGACCTCTTCTACGCTGTTCTCCGGAATGGCCGCCCGCTTCGGACACCGCGCGCGCTGGACCGCCGTGTGGCTCCTGCTGCTGATCTGGTTCGCGACGCTCATGACCGGTGCCGGCGGAGGGCTGGCGAACCTCTTCCTCGTCTTCGCCGTCGTCGTCCTGCTCTACGAGCTCCTCGCCGTAGACCGCGCCTGACGGACGCGCTCTCCTCGCAGGAAGCGCTCATGCGGTAGCGACGCGTCCTGGATCATGGCCTCGGTGCGGTGGAGCGGACCGATGTCCCCGTGCGAGTCGGTGCCGACCGAGAAGAGCGCCCCCGCCAGACGCGCGCGTACCAGGAACGCCTGGTGCGGCACGCGATAGGACTCGTTCACCTCGACGGCGACGCGCGCCTCGACGCACATGGCGATGAGCCGCTCCTGCCACTCGACCGGGAAGCCCTCGTCGGGCTCGCCGAGGGCGGCGAGCGGCGAGAGCGTCGGGTGGCCGACGATGTCGATCCCCACGTCGTCGATGCCCTCGCGCACGAGCGCGAGCGTCGCGTCGAGGACCCGCCGCCGCAGCGCGGGGTCCGCGAAACGGCCCGCCTCGGCGTACGGCGAGCTCCCCCGCTGGCCTTTCAGGAACGCGCCCGCTTCGTCGAAGGGGATCCGGACGCCGTCGAGGTGGACCTGGTGCACCGCGCCGATGACGTAGTGGAGCGCCTCCCGCGTGCCCGAGCGCAGCGGCGGCGCGACGCCGAGGTCGTACTCGAGGCCGACGCGCAGCCCGAGCCGCGCCGCATCGTCGAGGTACCGCAGGACGTCGTCGTCGTCACGCATCTTGTCGCGCCAGGGGTAGTGGTCGGACACGCCGTGCGGCCGCACGGCGACGCTGCGCGCGCGGTCCTCGAGCGATCGCCGGCCGTCGCTGCGCTCGGTGTGCACGTGATGGTCGAACAGCGATAGGCGGGGGGCTCCGCCCCCTTCCGACCCCCCGCTCATCCTGCTTCTTCCGGATGCCCCGCCCAGGCGGCCTCGACCATGGTCCAGAGGACACCCGACACGAGCGCCTGACCCCCGAGGAGGAGCGGGAAGGCGACGTCGCGCGCGGCGGCGGTGAACTCCCGGAGCGCCGGGAGACCGATCGCGTCCACGTCGAAGAGGTCGGACGCGAAGCGCTCCGCGGCGGTCGGCCTCCATCCGAGGTGCGCGAAGAGAACGCGCGTGTCGAAGAGCATCCCGTCGCCGAGCTCGCGCATCCGCTCGAAGAACCCCGTCGCGCCCATGCACCGGTAGAGGAAGCCGAGCGCGGTGCGGGCGCTCCCGCTGAGGTCGCGCCCGGCGGCCTGCATCCCGCGCTCCTCAGCGAGCATCCGGACGCGGCACGCGGTCTGGCTCTCGAGGTACGTCCACACCGGAGCGCCGACGCGTCCGGCGACGAGGAGCTCGCGCTCCGGCGTCGTGATGATCCGCATGAGCGAGTCGATGCGCGAGCCGAGCTGCTCGTCCCATGCGTCCAGGCGCGCAAGCTCGCGCGGGCACGCGGGATGGCGGCGGAGCACGGTGGCATCGGCGGGTGTGTCGACGTCGAGGAGCGTCGCGGACGAGCGCTCGAGCTGACGCGACGGCAGTCCGGCCTGCTGGTGCAGGAGGCGCGGCAGCGGGTTGTCGGTCGCGGGCAGCGCGATCGCGCCGAGCGCGCTCGTGGGCGCGAACGCGACGAGGTCTGCCGAGTAGTAGTTGTTCGAGAGCACGAGCGCGTCGGTCCCCTCGAGCTCGACGCGTAGCGCGCGCAGCTGGTCGACGTCGAGCAGGGCACCCGCGCCGGCGCCGATCGCGCACACGCGATCGAGCGTCCGCGCCGCGACGATCCGCGCCAGCTCGCTCCCGAAGTGGAACGGTTCGGTCTCGCTCGGGTCGACAATCGCGCCGGCGGCCCTGAATGCCGAGGTCGCCTCGGCGTCGCGCGTGACCGCGACGACGGGGTCGAACCCGGCCTCGCGGGCGCGCCGAAGGAGCACCTGGCCGATGGCGATGCGGAACCGGTCGAGCTTCTGCTCGACGCCGCTGTCGCCGTGGCGGCCGAAGAAGACGAGGAAGCCGGTCATGCGCGTATTAGAGACCAGCGCTCGGGCGGGTGACGCACCCGTCTGGGGGCCGTCGCATCTCGTCCCTCGGTCGTCGCGCGTGCGGCGGTCCTGACCTCTTCCTTGTTCCTTGTGCGTCCATCAGCGCCGCCCGCTCGGCTCCTCCCGTCGGGCCGAGATCGCGCCGGCCCCCGCCGACATCACCCGCCCTCGCGCTGCTCGGCTGTCGCCAGCCGGAGCTCGAGCCTCAGCAGCAGCACAAGCAGGACCGCGCTAAGCACGGCGCCGGCGAGGATCCGGGCGTCGGCCGAGCCGAGCGACCGCACCACGAAGAGCCACTGCGGGTCGGCCCAGTCGAAGAGCTTGGAGGGGTCGAAGTTCACGTTGACAGGCACGGTGTCCCACGAGTTCGGCTCGTAGACGAGCGCGGCGGCGTTGAAAAGCAGCAGCGACCATCCGGCGGCGGCCGAGAAGGCGATGCGCTCCCATGCGCGCGAGAGCAGACCCTGCGACGTGCCCCAGGCGATGGCGACGACGATGGCCGGGGCGAGGTCGTCGAGGAAGCGCGGCCCGAAGACGCGTCCACCCCACCATTCGAGGTAGTTCGCGTAGAGGACGAGCAGGAGGATCCAGGCGATCGACAGGGAGCGCAACCGGAGCGCGACGAGGCCGGACCGCATCCACGCGAGGACGAACGCGGCGAGGCCCGCGAGGATCCAGGGCTCGTAGACGAGGATCCCCCGGCTCGGCGACACGAGCAGACCGCGCAGGCCGGGCTCGAACGTCTGCAGGTAGAACGGCTTGTCGCCGTAGCCCTGCTCGAAGGGCGAGCCGAACGCGATGGCGTTGTAGACGAAGAGCGGGATCGCGCCGGCGGCCACGCCGGCCAACAGGACCAGACCGGCGCGCATGCGCTCGGCGCTGACGAGCGGCCACCCCAGGTGGCGATGGCCGATCGCCGACATGCCGAGCGCGAGGATGGCGGTCGTCTGGCGGATAGTGATCCCGATCCCCATCACGAGACCCGCGAGCAGCTCGCGCCGCAGCGACGTCCGCTCGTGGAGGACGAGCCAGAGCGACAACGCGAGGGCGAGGTGGACGCCGGCGTGCTGCCAGAGCGCCTGCGACGAGACCGTGCGCACGCTCGTCGCGAGCCAGTAGAGGAGCACGAGGGCGAGGGCCCACCGCGCGCTTGTGAAGCGGCGGATGATCGACCAGAGCAACAGCGCGGCGATCGTCTCCATGATGGCCGCCGCGAGGTGACCGGCGCGGACGATGGTCGTCCCGTCATCGGGCCGGACGCCCGCGACGACGAACGGCGCGAGGACGGGAAGCGCGAGGAGCGAGATCCCGGGAGGGAAGATCGAGCAGACGTGATCGCTCGGTCCCGGCGCGGGAGGGCCACCGGGGCTGCGTGGGGACGAGGGCTGACCGCCACCGAATGTGTAGACCCGGACCGGCGTGCTCGACGGTCCGCATGCCCGGAAGAAGTACGTGTCACGCGGGATCCCGAGGTCGTGCACCCCGCCGACGATCATGTTCGGCGGGACGGGCGGCTGATATGTGAACTCGTCGTAATCGACGTCGCCCTCGCGCAGGAGCGTCCACGCGAACAGCGCGTTCGGCACGACGTCCGGCGACCAGATGTCGTGGAGACCCGCGAACGTCAGCGCGAACAGCAGCAGCCCGCGGGCGACCCAGCGCGCGAGGCCGACGCGCTCGGTCACTCGTCGACCGCGACGACGTAGGCGCGGACGTCGCGAGCACCGGCGGCGCGGGCCGCCGCCGCAGCGGCCAGACACGTCGCGCCGGTCGTCGTGACGTCGTCGACGATCGCGACCCGGCGCCCGCGGAGCGGGCCGGCCTCGGCGACGAATGCGCCGCGCACGTTCCGCACGCGGTGCGAACGGTCGAGCTCGACCTGCGGACGCGTCGGGCGGATCCGCCGCAGCGCGCCGGTGACCGGCACCCCGGTACGGCGCGTCACGCGCGCCGCGAGGAGCGCCGACTGGTCGTAGCCGCGCGCGCGGGCCCGCGCTGGATGCAGCGGCACGGGCACGAGGGCGTCGAGCGTCGCGCCGAGGGCCAGGTCCTCGGCGACGAGGGCCGCGAGGAGGTCACCGAGCTCCGCCGTGAGGCCGCGCTCGTCGCGGTACTTGCAGCGCTGGATCGCGAGGCGGAGGGAGCCGTCGTACGCGCCCGCGGCCCGGACGCGCATCGCGCCGGCCGCGAAGGCCTTCGGCTCGAGATCCCGCCGGCACACCAGGCAGAACCAGGCGCCGGGCGTGTCGCACCCGGCGCAGCGCGGCGGCACGAGCGCGGCCGCGGTCGCCCCGGCAACGGCACGCGCGAGGTCGATCATGCGATCGTGAGGACGTCCCCCACTTGCGTCCCGCTGCGCTCGGCGGCGCCGGCGGGCAGCTCGATCACCGCCTCGGCACCGGGGGCTCCGACGATGGGCAGCCAGGGCCGCAGGCGGGGCGCCACCCGCACGACGCGCCACGACCGGTCGATGAAGACGGCGTCGATGGCGAAGCGCATGAGCAGCATGGTGATCGTCGAGGTCCTCGTGATGAGGAGCGCCTCGCCGTCGCCGAGCCCCGACCGGCCGAGCAGACCGATCCCGCGCGACAGGAGGTCGTCCGCGACCGCGCAGCGCGCCGCTACGACGGTGCCGCGGGTCAAACTCCTCACGGTGACGATGCGAGCGCTCGTGGCGGTCAGACCCAGGGGTCGGCGGGGGCGCACGTCGAGACCATCCCGGGGGGCCTGCGGGGGGCGGAGCCCCCTGCAGAGCGGGTCAGATGCTCGAGCAGGACGACATCGCCTGGAGGGCCGCCGGACCGAGGATGACGATGAACAGCGACGGGAAGATGCAGCCGATCGTCGGGAGCATGATCATGACCGGGGCCTTCGCCGCCCGCTCCTCCGCGCGCTGGCGGCGCTCCATGCGCAGCTGCTCGGACTGGATCCGGAGCACCTTGGACATCGACACGCCGAGCTGGTCGGCCTGGATGATCGCCGAGATGAAGTTCTGAAGCTCCTTCTGCTCGACGCGCTCGACGATGGCGCGCAGCGCCTCCTGCCGCGACTTGCCGACACGCTGCTCCGACGCGGCGCGCTTGAATTCGTCGGCGAGCGCGCCCTTCATCTTCTCGGTCATCTTCACGATCGCGGCGTCGAAGCCGAGGCCGGCCTCCACCGAGATCGTGAGGAGGTCGAGCGCGTCCGGCAGCGTGTCAAGGACCTCGCCCGAGCGCTTTCCTGCCTTGTTCGACAGGTAGAAGTCCGGCGCCTTGAAGCCGAGGACGAGCCCCGCCGGGATCGCGATGAGCGTCTGCGTCGTGTCGCCGGTGATCGCGTTCACGAGAGCGGAGCCGCCGACGGCGCCGACGAGGGCGGCGAACGCCTTCACGCCGAGGAAGAACTCGGTGCTCGTGCCTTCCATCCCCGCGCGCTTCAGGCTGAGCGCCAGCCCCTTGACGGTGTTCGCCGGGTAGAAGCGCCCGACGAGCCGCGAGAGCATCTGGATGATCGGCTTCAGCGTTCGTTCGGAGAGCGGGCGCTGCAGCTCGAGCTCTTCGAGGGTCCGCGGTCGCGCCGCGATCTGCTGCAGGCGCGCCTGCACCGGATCGAGCCCCTGGCCGACGTAGACCGACGCGAAGATCAGGACGACCGCGAGCGCCATGACGCCGGCGAGCAGCGCGGCTTCCATCTCAGATTTTGATGTCCGTGATCTTCCGGATGGCGAAGAACCCGATGGTCATCATCACACCGCCGACGGCCATGAGGATCTGTCCGATCGTCTGCTGGAACAGGGGCTGCATGAACGACGGCGAGATCATGTTGATCATGCCGGCGATCGCGATCGGCAGGAACGCGACGAGGTAACCGGAGTAGCGGCCCTGCGCCGTGAGCGTGTTCACCTCGCCCTTGATGCGGACGCGCTCGCGGATGGTGAACGCGATCGTGTCGAGGATCTCGGCGAGGTTCCCACCGACGGACTGCTGGATGCTGATCGCCGTGACCATGAGGTCGAGGTCCTCGCTCTTGATCCGGCGGACCATGTTGTGGAGCGCCTCCTCCATGCCGAGCCCGAGGTTCACCTCGCGCACGACCCGCAGCATCTCCTCGCCCATCGGCGGCGGCGACTCGCGGGAGACGAGCTCGATGGACTGCAGGAAGCTCGAGCCCGCGCGCAGCGAATTGGAAAGGAGCGTGATCGTGTCGGGGAGCTGCTTGTTGAACGCGGAGAGGCGCCCGCCGATCCGCCGGCCGACCCAGAACCGCGGCAGGAAGTAGCCGAGGACGACGCCGATGATCCCCGAGACCGGGTCGCGGAAGAGCCAGAGGAAGGCGCCGAGGCCGAGGGCCATGCCGATGCGGATGTAGTAGTACTCGGCGACCTTCAGCTTCACGTTCGCCCGGGCGAGGTCACGCTGGACGCGGAGCCGGAGCCGCTTGTCCTCGACGTCCGAGGTGAGGATCGCGACGTCGACGTCGGGGCGGCGCTGCTCCTGCTTGGCTCTCTTCTTGTCGTCGTCCTTGCCCTTGCCCCCGGCGTAGCGCGCGAGCCGCTCGTCGATCGAGCCGCCGCTCGTCATCAGCGCGTACGCGCCGCCGAAGACGAAGAGGATCCCGACGCCGATGGCCGCGGCGAGGGCATATTCCAAGTCGTTCTATCCCTTGCTCGGGGGGACCCCTCGCGCGGGCCCACGTGCTGGACCTCGTCGCTGCGCGCCTCGGTCTGCGCGCGTGGGGGACGATGTCATCTGAACAGTCCGGCGTTCATGTCGCCGAAGACCGACGGCGGCAGCTTGATGCCCGCGGCCTCGAACTTCTCCGAGAACTTCGGCCGGATGCCGGTCGGCCGCAGGCGGCCCTGGACCTCACCTGGCTGTCTTTGTGGCTGATGACGAACGGCACGCCGCGGTTCACCGCCAGGACGAGCGTGCGGCCGTCGGAGACGATCGTGTGCGGGATCTTCCGGCCGAGGCTCGACTCGATGTCCGTCGCCTTGATCCCGCCGGAGCTGTCGTTGCGGTTCGCGATGAGCTGGACCTTGTCCTCGCCGTAGCCGAGCTTCTCGGTGATCTCGAGGAAGACGCGCACGTTCTTCATGCTCGTGATCTCGAGCGTCATCGGCGTGAGCACGACGTCGGCGGCGTCCATCATCGTGAGGACGACCTCCTGGAACGACGGCCACGTGTCGACCACGATGAAGGCGTAGCGGTCGCGCAGCGTGTCGAGAACGTGCTTCATGTTCGCGCCGTTGATGAGCTCGGCCGACTCCGGCGTCGGCGGCGCGAGCAGGACCTTGATGCCGGACGAATGCGCGACGAGGACGGTCTCGAGCACGTCGACATCCGCGGTCTCGAACGATCCGACGAGGTCGGCGACGGTCTTCGCCTTCGGGTTCATGTTGAGGATCACGCCGATGTCGCCGAACGGCAGGCTGCCGTCGACGAGCGCGACCGGCTTGCCCGTCGACTGATGGAGGGCCACCGCCAGGTTCGTCGCGATGGTCGTGCGGCCGACGCCGCCCTTCGGCGAGAACAGCGTGATGACCTTGCCCCGCTCGGGCTCGCGCGGCCCGGTCGGCGCGACGGCGCCGCCACCCGCGGGCGCGGTCTGGGCGTAGCGCGCGCGCTTCACCTTCTCGAGCTCGTGGACGTGGCGGATCGCGTTCACGAGCTCGTCCGCGGAGAACGGCTTCACGAGGAACTCGCGCGCTCCGGCGAGCATCGAGCGGCGGAGGTAATCCTGCTCGCCCTGGACGCTCATCATGATGATCGGCGATCCCGGGACGGTGTTCGAGATGATCTCCGTCGCCGTGATGCCGTCCATGTCCGGCATGTTGATGTCCATGAGGATCGCGTCCGGGGTCCGCTCCTTCGCGAGCGAGATGGCCTCTTGACCGCTGCCGGCGCTGCCGACGACCTCGAAGTCCGGCTCGAACCCGAGGAGCTTCGCGAGGTTGTCCCTCGTGTCGGCGATGTCGTCGACGATGAGGATGCGGATCTTCTCGGCGGTCATCACCATCGGATCGCAGGATACGTCGGTGGTCCGGCCGACCGGGCTAGGGAGCCAGCGCCAGCGCGATGAGCGCGCCGATCCCGAGCGCCACGCCGTATGGGATCCGGCTCTTCATGAGCCGCCAGAACGGATCGCTGACCTCGCCCTCGGGGGGCGCCAGACGGCGTATCCCCACGAGGACCAGCGCGAGGACGCCGCCCGCGAGGGCACCGTAGAGCGCGCTGGTGAGCAGGAACAGCCCGCCGCGCACCGCTCCGATCGCCATCAGCATCTTCGCGTCACCGGCCTTCAGCCCTCCCGCCGCGTAGAACGGGTAGCTGACCAGGAACGCGAGGCCAAGACCTGCGGCGTGGTCGAGCGCACCCCCGCCGAACGGCGCGCCGGGGATCCCTTCGACGAGCCCCAGGATGAGGCCGGCCAGCATGGTGGGGTACGTGAGCTGGTTCGGGATGCGCTGCCATCGCCAGTCGGTGACGATCACCACCGCCACGAAGGCGATGAGCAGCGCATCCTCGACGACCCGAAGAGGGTCGGGCATCAGGTCAGGTCGTTGCGCGCGGCTTGACTTCGCATCGCTCGCTCCCGCTCGCCCGCTACGTCAGGTTATTCCCGATATTGCTGAAGATGTTCTGGATCTGCCCGCGCAGGAAGATCATGGCGACGATGACGGCGATCGCGATGACGGCGATGATGAGTGCGTACTCGACGAGCCCTTGTCCTTCGTCCTCGCGGAAGAACGCGTAGAGATCCACGGCCTTCCCTCCTTCCATCAGGGACTCGGCGCAGAGGCTGCGTCGGTACCAACAGGCAGGCAAGTAGCGAGAAGGTACCGGCACGACCGTTGCGACGCCACGATGATCGTGCGCGGCTTGCGCGCCCGTGAGCGGATGACCGCACGCGCGCCCACGTCCATCGACGGCCGGTCATCTTCGCAACTGATCGGATCGTGCGATGGGCGTACAGGCGGTGACGCGGAGCGTGCGCCATACGGCCGTATTACCGTGCGCCGCGGTGGAGATCCGCTTCATCGGGAGCGGCGACGCGTTCGGCCACGGCGGTCGGCTGCAGGCATGCATCTCGCTGCGTTCGAACGGCTTCCATGCGCTGCTCGACTTCGGTCAGACGTCCCTCCTCGGTCTGCGCCGCGAGGGCATCGACCCGCGCGACATCGACGCGGTCCTCGTCTCGCACTTCCACGGGGACCACGACGGAGGCCTCCCCTTCCTGATCCTCGACGGCCAGTTCACGAAGCGCACGCGGCCCCTCGTGATCGCCGGACCGCCGGGGATCCGCGAGCGGATGCGCGAGCAGATGGAGGCCGCGATCCCGACGCTGTCGCGGACCGTTCAGCGCTACCCCATCGAGTACCTCGGTCTCGGCGTCACGCCGTGCGTGGTCGGCCCGCTGCGCGTGACCGCGACGCCGGCCGTGCACACGCCGCGCAGCGAGCCGCTCGCGATGCGCGTGGAGGCGGGTGGCGCCGCCGTCGCGTACACGGGCGACAGCGAGTGGACACCCGCCCTAGCGCAGGTCGCGCGCGGCGCCGACCTGCTCATCGCGGAGGCGTACTCCGTCGACAAGGCGATCCCATACCACCTCAGCTACCGCGCGCTCATGTCGCACCGCGCCGAGCTCGACGCGCGGCGGATCGTCCTCACGCACCTCGGCCCGGAGACGCTCGCGCGCATCGATGAGCTCGAGCTCGACCACGCGGACGACGGGACGACGATCGAGCTATAGCGGGCGGTCTGCGGGCGGTCCGGCCTGACGCGTCCATCCGCGCGGAAGCCGCGCCCGCCTCGCTCAGCAGCACCGGCTCCGCGCGCTCAGCCGGGCGCCACGGTGGCGACCATGTAGCCGACGCCGTACGGACCCTCGTACGAGAGGACGTCGACGGTCGCCGGCGCGAGCGCGGCAAGGCCGAAGATGAACGAGCGCAGCCCGCACTCGGCACCGTCCTCGACCACGGCCGGGTCGATCGCGATCAGCGCGTCCACATCCGCCGCGCGTACCGCGGCGAGGATCGCGGCATCGAGCTCGGGGCCGCGAGGGTGGTACCCGTAGGGGCCCTCCTCGCGCAGCCGGTGCGAGAGGTCGCCCGATGCGACGACGGCCGTGCGCGCGGCCTTCGCTTCCTCGCGACGCCGAAGCGCCCGGCCGAGGTCGCGGTAGTGCGCGTAGGACGGGTCGTCCGTGAGCACGCGCTCGGTCGGGAGCGCGCGTGGAAGGTGGCGTGCGAGGAACGAGAGCGGGACGTCGAACCCGTGACGGGGATGCGGCGAGCTGATGACGATGCCGTCCGGCCGGCGCTCGGCGAGCCACGCGCAGGCACGCTCGACCGCGGCGATCGTGCCGTCCACCTCGGCGCCGCGCTGCGACGCGTGCTCCGCGAGGATGATCGGCGGGTGCGGGAGCACGACCCCGCCGAGGATCACGCCGCGACCGGCGATCCCCAGATGCCGGGGATCCGCGTGCCACAGTCCGGGCACGATCCTCGTGCAGGTGTGAGCCGGTCCTCGAGGATCGTGTAGCCGACGCGCCGGATGAGCGGCACGCCGCAGCCGTGGCAGCGCGTGTCCTCGAACGGCGCGACGCCGGGCACGTTGCCGCAGTACACGTAGCGGAGGCCCTCCTCGAGGCCGATCTCGGCCGCGCGCACGAGTTGCCGCGCGCTCGTGCCGGCCCGGTCCGTCATCTCGTAGTCGGGGTGGAACGCCGTGACGTGCCAGGGCATGAGCGGGTCGACGCCGGCGAGGAACCGGGCCGCGTCGCGGATCTCCTCATCGGAGTCGTTCAGGCCGGGCACGAGCAGGGTGACGATCTCGACCCACAGCCCGCGCCCCTTGAGCCCGCGGATCGTTGCGAGGACCGTCTCGAGCTTCGCGCCGAGCGTCCGGTAGGTCCGGTCGCACATCGACTTGAGATCGACCTTGTAGCAGTCGAGGCACGACCGGAGGTGGTCGAGCGCTTCCGGGGTCGCGTTCCCGTTCGACACGAACGCGGTGACGAGCCCGCGCCGTCGGCCCTCCGCCATGACGGCCGCGCCCCACTCGCTCGTGATGAGCGGCTCGTTGTAGGAGCTCGCGATCATGCCCGCGCCGTGGCGCGTCGCGATGTCCGCGAGGTCCGCGGCGTCCATGGGTCGCGGCGAGACCCCTGCGCGCTCGTCGCGGAGCGCCTGCGAGATGTCCCAGTTCTGACAGAACGGGCAGCGGAGGTCGCATCCGAGCATCCCGAAGGTCAGAGCATCCCTCCCGGGCAGGACGTGGAAGAACGGCTTCTTCTCGATCGGATCGCACTGGAGCGCTCCGACGTAGCCGAACGGGACGCGCAGCTCGCCGTCCGCGTTGATGCGCACCTGGCAGATGCCCCGCTGGCCGGGGAAAACGAGGCAGCGGTGGCCGCACGCCAGGCAGCGGACGCGTCCGCGGTCCTCCGCGCGGCTGAGCTCTGGCGCCGCGGGCGCCGTGAGCCGATCGAGCCGCTCGGCGAGCGGTCGAGCCGCGAGGGGCACTCGAGGCATGGGGACCTCCCGGCGTTCATTGTCCCGCTGTCGTCACGCTCCGCCCGGGTGGCCGGATGCCCCCTAGCGACGGGTCGTGACGAACGACGCTTGAGCCACCCCGGACCCTTCGCTACCGTGCGCTGGAGATCTGCCGGGGAGGTCACGACGATGACGAGGTGGATCCGCGCCCTGATCCGAACGGACGACGCACCTGCGGAGTGGCACGCGCTCGGCGGCGATAAGGAGTTCGGCATCGCGGATGCGCTGTGCGGGGAGAGGTTCCCCGCGGCAGTGGAGGTCGCCCCCAACGACGAGCGGACGACACGCGATGGTCGCTGCGCCGGCTGCGAGACAGCGCTCAGCGCGAGAGAGCAGCGGACGATGGACGTCGTCCACCGCTGAGCCCTCGGGTCGCCTCAGCGGGTCCCGCGAGCGGACGCCGCGCGGGCCCTCGATCCTTGCCGTCGGTGAACGCGATCAGCGCACGACCTGCAGCCTGCCGCCCACGACCTTCAGGTACTTCGAGACCCCGACGGACGGCCGGGTGGTCATCGGCTCGCCCGGCCTGCGATCGGCGTAGTTGACGACGAGCTCGCCGCCGTCGATCCGCGTCGTCTGCGGGGCGATCCGATCGCCGAGGAGCACGGCATTCGTGCCCGTGTAGCCGCGCGCCGTCCTCAGGGCGGCGACGACGTAGAAGAAGGTCCCGCTCCCGCCCCCGGACCGGGTGATGAGGAACGCGATGTCCGCCGCGCCGTCGCCGTTCAGATCGCCCGTCGCCTCGTTGCCGAAGTAGCGCGTGACCATCTTCGTCGCGGAGCCGGGGGCGGCCGCCGTCTCGGCGACACCGCCGACGAGCGTGACGACCTGACCCTCGATCTCGACCGAGATGTCCTTGTGGCTCGCGGCCGGCGCGGGCGTCGGCTGGGTGGTCGCGGCGCCCGCCCCACCCGGCGACGCCGTCCCGCTCGTCGGGGCGCACGCGAGCGTGGCGAGGCCGAGCAGGGCGGTGGGGACGATCAGCGAGGGGAGGCGCCGAACGAGGGCTCTGCTCACTTGTCTTCTCCAGTGTGGTGGCGGTCCACACTCCTGACGCGGATCCCGCCCGGAAGTTCCCGACCGCCGGGCGGCGCCCGCGTAGCTCTCGTGCGTCCGAGGTCGTCGGCGGACCGCTGTTGGGCCAGCACGCCGCACACGCTCGCACGATCGGCCCGGCGCCGCACCCGCCTCGTTCAGTTGATGGAGCCCGCCCAACA
>Ga0233425_10000414_pt1 | contig 112826 bp, 110 predicted proteins | sample Watercolumn_Towu_2_FD_181712 | JGI IMG/M metagenome (GOLD analysis project Ga0233425, IMG submission 181712) | Freshwater microbial communities from Lake Towuti, South Sulawesi, Indonesia - Watercolumn_Towuti2014_140_MG | ecosystem: Environmental > Aquatic > Freshwater > Lake | place... | reverse complement strand
ATCCCACCACCTGGCCGCTGTCGTTGATGCCATAGGCCCAGCTGTACTGGCCGCCCAGGGTGCCGAGGTCGGTCAGCTGCCCCGTTCCAGTCGGGTTGGGCGCGCTGATGAAGGCGTGCGAGACTTCGTCGGTCGTGGCCGCAACGCCCACCACTTGGCCGCTGTCGTTGATGCCATAGGCCCAGCTGTACTGGCCGCCCAGGGTGCCGAGGTCGGTCAGCTGCCCCGTTCCAGTCGGGTTGGGCGCGCTGATGAAGGCGTGTCGAGCGGTGTTGCCGGTCGTGTGCGCATAGCCCACCACCTGGCCGCTGTCGTTGATGCCGATGGCGTAGCTTCCCGTGCCGCCCAGGGTGCCCAACGGAACGGCGGTGTACTGCAACGCATGGGCCGAGAGTGGCAATGCGCTCAACAACACGGAGACTTGCGCGAACCGGATGGCCCGCTTGATTGTAGGTTTCATGATTCCCTCGCTTTGGTTTTCCATACGGCGCATCGCGCCGCGGTCCGACTGCCTTGCCGAGGGAACTTGGGTGAGAATCCGTTCCCCAGCCTTCTTACAAACAAATGCATTATGGGAAAGCCGTATTACACATGCATTACGGGATGGCCGTAACTTTATCTTGCTACTTCGAATGATCATCACCTGCCGCGCTTATGGGTGCGCCAACCGATGGGAGGCCCGTTCCTGGCCGGGCAATCTCTGCGCGCCGTGTTCGCTCAAGCGCATGGAGGAATTGAAAGAGAAAAAGGCGAAGAAGGCGACGAGGAAATCCCCGCAGCATGAAAAATTCGCCGCCATTCTGGACATGTACGAGCTGGCACTGGTGGATTTTCCGAAAATGCTTCCGACCCTGCTTCAGCTATGCCACCCCGATAAGCACGGCGGCAATTCCGTTGCCGCGAATAAGGCTACCGAGTGGCTGCTGCGGACCCGAGGGGCGCTTAACAACCAGATCACAACCTCACGGTGCCGGCGATGACCCCGTTACAGGCAAAATACTTCAAACGCATCGCCGACCCGGCGACCGATCCGCGTTGCCGCGCCAAGGCGAAGTCCACCGGGCAGCAATGCCGGCGACTGGCCATGCACAACCGGCCGGTCTGCTGCATGCACGGAGGCAAGGGCGGTGCCCCCGTCGGCAATCAAAACGCGACCAAAACCGGGCGATACTGCTGCGCCCGCGAAATCCGCCTGCTCGATGAAATCTTGCGGAAAATGCGCCTGGCGGAACTAAACCGGGAACGGGTCCGGCGGTGGCGGGCGAAGCGGGCACGGGCCGAGAGGGAGCGATCCCGCGCCTCGATACGCCGCGCTTTAGCGTCCATCCTTGCTCGCGGACGTGGGTAGGTATGCGCCCATTTTGGGACCGCTTATTACCCCAAAGTTACCCCACTTCGCCGGGCCGAGCCCCTGAAAATTCGTAACCCGTTGTATTGATTGGCGTCCCCACGGGGATTCGAACCCCGGTTGTCGCCGTGAAAGGGCGATGTCCTAGGCCTCTAGACGATGGGGACGTAATGTGGCCGGAAAAACAAAAGGCTGGCGAACCAGCCTTTGGGTGAATCTGGTGGAGCCAGGCGGGATCGAACCGCCGACCTCTTGCATGCCATGCAAGCGCTCTCCCAGCTGAGCTATGGCCCCGTAAGCGGGGTGGAAATCTACTGGACCCCCTACCGACTGTCAAGGCAAAGGGGGCCACGATTCATGGTGTTACGGGCTCATGGCGGCGGATGAAGTCGATGGCCGCGTCGAGCCTCCGCAACACCCGGTCGCGGCCGATCAGGGCGACGGTGGCGTCAATGGGTGGTGACACCGTGCCGCCGGTAACGGCCACCCGGAGCGGCTGCGCCAGCTTGCCGAGTTTGAGGCCGTGCACCTCGGCGATCGCGGACAGGGCGTGGTGGATGCTGGCCGCGTTCCATTCCGGCATGGCCGCAAGCCGCGACCGCAGCGCCTCGAATGCCGGCAGGACGGCGGCGGTGAGGTGGGTGCGGGCGGCCTCTTCATGGTAATGCTCGAAGTCGGCGTAGAAACAGCGGCTGGCGGCGGCCATTTCGACCAGGGTCTTTGCCCGTTCACGCAGAACCTCGACCACGTCGGCAAGCGCCGGCCCGTGTTCCGGATCAAGTCCCAGCCGGCGGACGTAGATCTCCAGCCGACGGGCGACCACCTGAGCCGGCAACGTCTTCAGGTAGTGCTGATTCAGCCAGACGAGTTTGTCGAGGTTGATGGCCGCCGCCGATTTGTTGACGTCGCCGGCATCGAACTTCTCGATCAGCTCCTCGGTGGTGAAGATTTCCTGATCGCCGTGCGACCAGCCGAGGCGCGCGAGGTAATTGAGGATGGCCTCGGGCAGGAAGCCCTCGATCTCGTATTGCATGACGCTGACGGTGCCGTGGCGCTTGGAGAGTTTTTTACCATCGGGTCCCAGGATCATCGGCACGTGGGCGTAAAGCGGCGGGTTTACGCCCAGCGCCCTGAGGATGTTGATCTGGCGCGGCGTGTTGTTGAGGTGATCGTCGCCGCGGATGACGTGGGTGATCGCCATGTCCATGTCGTCGACGACGACGGTGAAGTTGTAGGTCGGCGTGCCGTCGGCGCGGGCGATGATCAGATCGTCCAGTTCACTGTTCTGGAATACGACCCGGCCGTGGATCTGATCGTCGACAGCGACTTCGCCGTCGACCGGGTTACGGAAGCGGATGACGGGCTGAACCCCTTCCGGTGGCGGCCCACTGCGATCGCGGCAGCGGCCGTCATAGCGGGGTTTTTCCTTCCGGGCCATCTGCGCGGCGCGCATCGTCTCCAGCTCTTCCCTTGAACAATAGCAATGGTAGGCCTTGCCCGCAGCGAGCAACTGCTGCGCGACTTCACGGTAGCGGTCGAAGCGGCGGGTCTGGTAATGGGGACCTTCATCGTAGGCGAGGCCCAGCCAGTCCATCGCCTCCAGTATCGCGTCCACGGCCTCGGGCGTGGAGCGCTCGAGGTCGGTGTCTTCGATTCTGAGAATGAAAACGCCGCGATGACGGCGCGCGTAGAGCCATGAAAATAGTGCCGTGCGGGCGCCGCCGATGTGGAGGTAACCGGTCGGGCTGGGGGCGAATCGGGTACGAACGGTCATCGACGATCAACCATCGGATTGGCGGGCGCGCAAGTATAGCGCAGGCCGGTTGCGCATTGACCGCCGTCGGGGCGGCACGTAAACTTCCGGCCCGAATTTTCAAAGGTTCCGGGCGATTAGCTCAGCGGGAGAGCACTCCCTTCACACGGGAGGGGTCGCAGGTTCAATCCCTGCATCGCCCACCATTTCATCATCCCAAGCCGTCGCATGAAGTGCCTGAACCTCGCTCCTGTTTGGGGCTGCGGTTTTTTGCTTGTCTCACGCCTTGTGCGATCAACCAACAGGCATTTCCTGGCACGGCCGTTGCCTATGTTCGACCATGTCTTGCAAACACGGAGCCTCGACATGGCGGATGTGATGGCGGTATCCCCCGCGAACGGTGGTCCTGACGTTGTCGGCGCCAGATCGCCGGGAAACGCGGAAGCCGCAGCAGGCCGCGATTTCGCCGCGGTCCTGCGGGATGCGCCGGTGCCGGAATCAGCGCCGGCAAAGGCAACGGCAGCCGATGATGTGCCGGTCGTGGCGTTCGACAAGATCGAACTCAACGATGGCAAGACATTGCCGATAGTGAGTTCCGCTTTGCCGCTGGTTCCGACGCAAGTCCCCGTCGAGGGGACCGCCGAGACCGGGACGAAGGTGGTTGAAGAAGTCCCGGATATGTCGTCGCCTGTCGTTCCGGAGCCGGTTGCGGCCTTGGCGGTTTCCACCGTTGTCAACTTGACTCCGCCGCGGCCGATCGATGTGCCGCCATCGCTGGTCACTGAGACCGATGCCAGGGTCGATGCGGACGACAATGCGACGGTCGCCCGCAATGCCGTCAACGTGCCTGCGACGACACGGCCGCAACCGCCAATCGTGTTGGCACCGGCCACTCCGGGTCAGTTGCAAGAGCAGGCTGAGATCGCAACGGTGTCAGGGCCAGCCGTGGAAGTCGCGCCGGTCTCGACTGAACCCAAAGGGCAGACGTCTGCGTCAAGAATGGAGCCGTTGCTGACGTTCACGCAGGCCATAGCCCCGCAGCGCGTCGACGCCGCTGCGCCGGCCCCGGCTCCGGGGATCTCGATCCATCTGCCGGTGCAGCACCCGAACTGGTCCGACGCCATGGCGGCGCGGGTCGCCTGGCAGGTCAACGAGGGCATACAGCAGGCCCATGTGCGGCTCAATCCGCCGGAACTGGGCCCGGTGGAGGTGCGGGTAACCGTGACCGACAATCAGGTCAATACCCAGTTCGTGACCCACCACGGCGCGGTGCGGCAGGCGGTCGAGGATGCCATGCCGAGGCTGCGCGAAATGCTGGCCCAGTCGGGGCTGAATCTGGCCGATTCCAGTGTCTTTCAGCACGCCGCCGGCCGCGAGCAGCACCAGTCGCCGGTTGCAACGAATGCCTCCAGCCGGGATGACCTCTACGGTGGCGAGGATGACCTGCACCAGGAGGTCGTGGTCCGCCGGTCGCTGCACACTGGGCTGATCGACGCCTACGTCTGAATCCCGTCGTCGCTACCGCCGCAACGCGGGAAGCCTTCCCGCCCCAAATTGTGCGCTGCGGCATTGACCTGGAGTAGAATGGTTCCAGTGTTCCGGGTCGATCCCGCCGGATGTCCGGTCGGGCGCCCGGAGCCTGACACCGTATCCAGGATCCTCCTGCATGAGATCGAACGTATTCTTTGGCCTGTGGCTGGCCGGGGTCTGTGCCCTGCCGGTGATCGCCACCGCGGCCGAAATCCCGACCACGGCGTCGGATCAGACGCCGCCAGCGCGCATCGAGTTCGACTTCGCGGACGTCAATCGTCGCGCGCAGGAACTGGCGGCGAAGCCCTTCGACGCCGATCGGCCGGAGTTGCCCGAGGAGTTCCGCGGTCTCGATTATGACCAGTACCGGGACATCCGTTTTCGCGAGCCCAGGACGCTGTGGCGCGATGAGGGGCTGCCGTTCCAGACCCAATTGTTCCATCGCGGTTTCATCTTTCCGGAGCGGGTCCGCATCCACGTCGTGGATCAGGGCAGCGCCACGCCACTGCAATTCACGAGCGACTTTTTCGACTACGGCAAGAATGCCGTTCCTCCACAGATCTCGCCGGAACTCGGCTTCGCCGGCTTCAAGCTGCTCTATCCCCTGCATCGCGACGACAAGATGGACGAGGTCGCCGTTTTCCTGGGCGCCACCTATTTCCGGGCCATCGGCCAGAACCAGAACTACGGCATCTCGGCAAGGGGCCTCGCCATCGACACCGGCCTGCCGACGCAGGAGGAGTTTCCGCTGTTCCGCGAATTCTGGATCGAGAAGCCGTCGCGCGACGCCACCGAACTCACCCTGTACGCGCTGATGGACAGCCGGAGGGCGGCCGGCGCCTACCGTTTCATCGTCCGGCCCGGCATGCAGACGGCGATCGAGGTCAAGGCCCGCGTCTACATGCGCGAACCGGTCGCCAAGTTCGGGATCGCGCCGCTGACCAGCATGTTCTTCCACGGCAAGACCACCGAACGCCATGTCGATGACTTCCGCCCCGAGGTCCATGATTCCGACGGGCTGATCGTCGAGACCGGCGGCGGCGAGCGCATCTGGCGGCCACTGGTCAACCCGCGCGGGCTGCGCATCTCGCAGCTGCAGGTGACTGATCCGCGCGGTTTCGGCCTGCTGCAGCGGGAGCGGGATTTCGATCAGTACCAGGACCTGGAGGCCCGCTATCACACCCGGCCGAGTGCCTGGGTGGAGCCCGTCGGCAAGTGGGGCAGAGGGGCGGTCGAACTGGTCGAGATCCCGAGCGGGGCCGATCGCTACGACAACATCGTGGCCTACTGGGTGCCGGAAAGGCTGACCGCGGCCGGACAGGAGCGTGAGTTCGAATACGTCCTGCGTCTGGCGCTGGATCCGGAGGCCCGGTTGCAGGGCGGGCGGGCGGTGGCCACCCGCGTCGGCGGCGGTGGAACCGACCAGCCGGACCCGAAACTCCGCAAGTTCGTCATCGACTTCACCGGCGAGGCCCTGCGCCGCTTTGGTCCGGACACCCAGATCGAGGCCATGGTCGGCGCCTCGGCCGGCAAGGTGCTGAGCCCGGTCGCCCAGTACAACCCTTATACCAAGGGCTGGCGCGCGTTCTTCGAGCTCGAGCCCGAGGGTGACGGACCCGTCGACCTGCGCTGTTTCCTGCGCGTCGGTCAGGATGTCCTGACGGAGACCTGGAGCTATCAGTGGATCCGGAATTAGCCGGCGAGCGCGCTGCCCGCCTGCATGCCTTGCAGCGGGCCATGGGGGAGCGCGCGGATGGTGGGTCGATTGCCGGCTGGGAACCGATCCGCGAGCGGCTTCTGGAGTATCTGCGGCTTTGCGGCATTGCCGTCGGCACGCAGGCCGAGGACCTGCTGGCGATTGTCCGCCAACGCCTGCGCCAGATGCTGCCGCTGCGCCAGGACGACGATCCGGTTGCGGCGGCGGTGCGCGAACTGCTGGCGGTGATCGACGCCTGGCTCGCGGAAGAACTCGCTATCGATCCGGCTCGCGACCGTTCCCGCCTGTTGATGGCGCGGGCCGCGCTGCTGGCCGGTGGTGCGGCGGATGACTGGCCAGCCCACGTCGCGCAGAACCTGCACGGGCGGTTCGCGGCGCGATTGCGGGCGGTGATGGTGCCGGCGGTGCCGGAACAGGCCGGTCTGAACATGCCGACCCAGGACCTGTCGTTGCGTGCACCGGGCCTGATCCGCGACCGGCGCGACCTGCGCTCGCGCCGGCCGTCGTCGGCGGATTGATTTCGCGCATGGCGCGGTTCGACCGGCTGGGGACCCATGCGCGCCGCGTCACCTTCGCGACCCTGGTGATTGCCAGCACGGTCATGGCCACCCTCCTGATCTCGGCGGCCCTGCAGGAAGGCGGGATCAGTCCACTCGAATTCACCCTGCTGGTCCTCTACACGGTGCTCTTCGCCTGGATCTGCGCCTCGTTCTGGATGGCGACCATCGGTTTCGTGCTGCTGCTGTTCCGGGTCCGGCGGTTCGACATTACCCGGAGGACGCGGCTGCAGGGGGCCACCGCGTTGCCGGGAGATCTGTCGCGGACCGCCATCCTGATGCCGGTATACAACGAGGACCCGCAGCGCGTGTACGCCGGCCTGCGCGCAATCTGGGAATCGCTGGCGGCGACCGGCGAGGGACGTGCCTTCGATATGTTCATCCTGAGCGACACCCGTGACCCGGACATCTGGGTGGAGGAGGAACTCCGCTGGCGCGAACTCTGTCTCGCGACCGGCGGCGGTGGCCGCATCTTCTATCGCAACCGCCCCGAAAATACCGGACGCAAGGCCGGCAACATCAAGGATTTCGTCTGCCGCTGGGGCGCGCGCTATCGTTACATGATCGTCCTCGACGCCGACAGCGTCATGAGCGGCGACACCCTGGTGCAGATGGTGCGGCTGATGGACCGCGACCCGCGCGTGGCGCTGATCCAGGTGCCGCCGCTGCCGGTCAACCATGAGTCGCTGTTCGCGCGCATCCTGCAGTTCGCCGGCAGCCTGTACGGGCGGATGTACACCGCCGGCCTCAACTTCTGGCAGGCCGGCGAGGGCAACTACTGGGGCCACAACGCCATCATCCGCATCGAGCCCTTCGCCCAGCATTGCGGTTTGCCGAAGCTGCCAGGCCAGGAACCCTTCGGCGGCGAGATCCTGTCGCACGACTTCGTCGAGGCGGCGCTGCTGCGCCGCGCCGGCTGGAAGCTGTGGCTGGCGCACGACCTGGAGGGGAGCTACGAGGAATTGCCGCCGACCCTCATCGACTACGCCAAGCGCGATCGCCGCTGGTGTCAGGGCAATCTCCAGCACCTCCGGTTGATCGTTGCCCGCGGCCTGCATCCGGTGCACCGGGTGCATCTGGCGATGGGCGTCATGTCTTATCTGGCGTCGCCGTTGTGGGCGGCCTTCCTGCTGGTCACCGGCATCGAGGCCTACGTGAAAAGCCGCGTCGAGCCGGTTTATTTCTTCGGCCAGAACCTGTTCCCGGTCTGGCCGGCCTCCTACACGGTACAGATGACCACGGTGTTGGCGGTAACGCTCGCCATGCTGTTCCTGCCCAAGCTCTACGCCCTGATTCTGCTGCTCTTCGATCCGCCACGCCGGCGGCAGTTCGGCGGCCTGCTGCACGCCACGGCGAGCGTGATCCTGGAGACCTTGTTCTCGACGCTGCTGGCGCCGGTGCTGATGCTGTTCCAGACCAAGTTCGTGTTCGCCATCCTCATGCGCCGGGCGGTCGGCTGGCCGACCCAGCAGCGGGGCGATCGCGCTACCGGTTTCATCGAGGCCCTGCAGGCGCATGGCGGCCAGACCCTGATCGGCGTGATCGCTGGGGTCCTGACCTACCTGTATGTGCCGTCGTTCTTCTGGTGGTTCACGCCGGTCCTGGCCGGCATGCTGCTGGCGGTGCCGCTGTCCATGCTGGCGAGCCGCGTCGGCGCGGGACTCGCGACCCGCGCGCAGCGCCTATTCCTGACGCCGCACGAAACCGGCCGGCCGCCGGTGCTCGAGCGCCTGGACGAACTGCTGGAAGGTGATTCGAGACCGGCCATGCCGGGCACTGCCAGTGGCGACCTCTGGCAACAGGCCATCCGCCACCCCTATGTGCATGCCCTCCATCGGAGCGTGCTGCCGGAGGTCGGGCCGCTCACCCGGCGCCGTCGGCACCATCTCGATGGGCTGCTCTATCATCTGATCGACGACAGCGCCAGGGACATGGCGGTCGGCGAGCGGCGCGCCCTGATCGCCAATCCGCAGCACCTGGGCGAATCCCACGCCGCGTTCTGGGCGCAGATGCCGGACGCGCGGGGTGGTGCCGATCCGTCAATTGCGTGACTGTCTGAGCAGGGTCCGGGCGTGGGCGACGGTCTGCGGCGTGATCTCGATACCACCCAGCATACGCGCCAGCTCGTCGGCGCGTTCCGTGTCCTTGAGCGGTTCGATCGCGATGCGCGCCCGGCCACCGGCCGCCATCTTGACGACGCGGAGATGGTGATCTCCCAATGCTGCAACCTGCGGCAGGTGGGTGACGCACAGCACTTGGCGGTTGGCCGCGAGTCGCCGCAACTGCCGGCCGACGATCTCCGCGACGCGACCGCCGATGCCGACGTCGACCTCGTCGAACACCAGGGTCGATACGCCCTTGCACTGGGCGGTGATCGCCTGGATGGCGAGGCTGATGCGCGACAGTTCGCCGCCGGAGGCGACCTTGGCGAGCGGCCGCAGCGGCTGTCCGGCGTTGGCACTGACGAGGAATTCGATCTGATCGCCGCCGTGGGTCGCGATGACGTCCGTTGATTCGACCCTGATGCTGAAGCAGCCGCCACCCATGCCCAGGTCCTGCATGCCCGCCGTCACGGCGGCGGCCAGCCTTGCGGCACTGGCCGCGCGGCTCGCGTGCAGGGCGGCGGCGGCCCGGCGGTAGTCCGCGCACGCAACATCGAGATCGCGGCGCAGGTCCGCGCGGCGGGTGGCGCTGTTGTCGATGCCTGTGAGCTGTCGTTCCAGGACGTCGCGGTGGTCCGCCAGGCCGTCGACGGCGACCCGATGCTTGCGGGCGAGGTCGTGCAGCACGGCCAGCCGTTCTTCCAGCTGGCGCAGCTGGCCCGGATCGGAGTCGAGGCCATCGATATGGCGGGTGAGCGCATGACAGGCCTCGGCAAGCTGGATGCCGGCGGAATCCAGCATCGCCGCGACCGGTTCGAGCCCGTCGTCGAGGCGTGCCAGCTGGTGCAGGTCGGCGGCGCCGTGCTGCAGCACAGCATGCACGTTGCCGTCGCCTTCGCTCAGCCGATCGAGCACCTGTGTGCAGCCCTCGATCAGTCGTTCGATGTTCGCCACCCGGCGATGGTCGCTTTCCAGTCGGGCGATATCTCCGCCCGCCAGATCCTGGGCCCGCAGCTCCTCGATCTGGAAGCGCAACCGCTCGGCGAGCTCCGGATCGCCGAGAGCGGCCTCCAGGCGTGCCAGTTCGGTCTCGACGCTGTGCAACCGCCCGCAGGCGGACGCGGTCGCGGTCAGCAAGCCGCCATGACCCGCGTAGTCGTCGAGCAGCTGCCGCTGGAAGTCGCGCCGCAGCAGCGACTGGTGTTCGTGTTGACCGTGCAGATCGACCAGCCACTCGCCAATCGCGCGCACCGCCTGCAGCGGACTGGCGCCGCCGTTGACGAAGGCCCGCGAGCGGCCGTCGGCGCCGATGGTCCGCTTCAGGACCAGTTCGTCGGCGACGTCCATGCCCTGGCTGTCGAGCAGCTCGCGGAATTGCGGGTCAGACGGGGGGGCGAAGATGGCCGTGATCGTTGCCTGATCGGCGCCGTCGCGGACCAGACCGCTGTCGCCACGGTCGCCCAGCACCAGTCCCAGGGCCTCGACCAGCATGGATTTGCCGGCCCCGGTCTCGCCGGTCAGCACGGTCAGGTTCGGCGGCAACTCGACTTCCAAATCGTCGATCAGCGCCAGATTCCGGACTTGCAGATACCTCAACACGACCGGCGCCTCAGCAAGGATCGGTGCCCCAGTGAAGTTTGGCACGCAGGGTGGCGTAGTGATCGTGATCGGCGGGATGAATGAGACGCACCGTCTGCGCGTGCTTGCCGATCCGGACCCGGTCGTCGTGCTGCAGCAGGCACACGTTCTCGCCGTCGCAGGTCAGTTGCACGTGTTCGGCCTCGCGCGTCGAGACCGCGATCTCGAGGGCACTGTCGCCGGCCACGACAATCGGTCGTTGGGTCAGGGTGTGGGGACAGATCGGAACCAGGCCGATGGCATCGAGATTGGGATCCAGTATCGGCCCGCCGCCGGACACCGCATAGGCCGTGGAGCCGGTGGGTGTGGTGACGATCAGGCCGTCGGAACGCTGCTTGTGCAGCAGCTTGCCGTCGATGGCGGTGGCCAGCGCGATGAGCCGCGCCGTATTCCACTTCTGCACCACCACGTCGTTGAAGGCGTGGCTTGCGGCGATGGACACACCGCCGCGCAGCACCTGGCAGTGGAGCATCATGCGCCGCTGTTCGGTGTAGCGGCCGTCGAGTATGGCGTTGATGCCGTCCGGGATGTCGGCCGGCGTGAGGTCGGTCAGGAATCCCAGGCGGCCCAGATTGATGCCGAGCAGCCGCAGGTCGCGTTCGAAACACGCGCGCGCCGCCGACAGCATGGTGCCGTCACCGCCGACGACGATGACGAGGTCCGGGCTGGCGTCCCCGATCGGTTTCGCGGCCGCCGCCGGCGCGCCGACAAGCTCGGCGCAGCCGGGGTCGAGGACGATTTCGATCCCGCGTCGCGCGAGGCAGGCATGCAGGGCATCGAGGGCCTGGCGGACCTTCTGATCGCCTTTCCTGGCAAACAGGCCGATGCGCTTGAACATTGAGGGGGTCGGTAAGCGGTTTTGAAAGCACCTTAGCATGTCCCGCCGGAGGCGCCAACCAAGGCCGCCCGTCGTGGATTTTTCTGGATTTTCCACGCTTTGCACTCGTCTTGGTAGAGTGCTAAATTGCCGGCGCATGTCGGTTTCGCCCATACGCCGCAAGGCCCCCGCAGCCCAGTTGCCGGAGCGCGCCCAGCTCTTGTTCAAGCTGCTGGTCGAGCGCTACATCGCCGACGGTCAGCCGGTCGGATCACGCACCCTGGCGCGCGACGCCAAGCTCGATCTGAGCCCGGCCACCATCCGCAACGTCATGGCGGACCTCGAGGACATCGGATTGATCCGGGCGCCGCATACATCGGCCGGCCGCATTCCCACCGTCCAGGGCTACCGCCTGTTCGTCGATTCGATGATGACGGTTCGGCAGCCCTCGGCCGACGACGCCCGCCGCATCTCGAGCGATCTGCTCGACGAGGAGGATATCCAGCGCCTGACGCTGAAGGCCTCGAGCATGCTCTCCGAGGTCACCAGGCTCGCGAGCATCGTCATGCTGCCGCGGATCGAACAGCAGGCCCTGCGCCAGGTCGAATTCCTGCCGCTCAGCGACAACCGGGTGCTGGCGATCCTGATCGTCAACGATCGGGAGGTGCAGAATCGAGTCATCCACACCGCCCGCCAGTACACGGCGCGCGAGCTCGAGCAGGCGGCCAACTACCTTAACCAGGCCTTCGTCGGCCGCGACTTGAGCCAGGTGCGCAGCAATCTGCTGGTCGAGATGGACCGTTCGCGCGCCGAGATGGACCGCATGATGCAGGCTGTGGTCGAGATGGCGGAGAAGGTGCTGGTGCCCGACCGGCCCGCGGAGGAGTTCGTGGTCAGCGGCCAGACCAACCTGATGGCCATCGACGACCTGTCCAATATCGAGAAGCTGCGCCACGTGTTCGAGGCCTTCAATCAGAAACGCGACATCCTGCATCTGCTCGATCAGGCGGTGAACGCCCACGGGGTGCAGATTTTCATCGGCGAGGAGTCCGGCTACGAGGTGTTGAGCGATTACAGCGTCGTCACCTCGACCTACGAGTCCGAGAACCGGGTGTTGGGCGTTCTCGCGGTCATCGGCCCGACCCGCATGGCCTACGAGCGCGTGGTGCCTATCGTCGACATGACGGCGCGGATGCTGGGCGCCGCCTTGAAATCCTTGGGTTGAATCCCGATCTGAACGACATGCCCGCGCCGATCGCGGCGCGGCAGGTGCGGATATTCGATGAATGACGGAGGTTATGGGGAGTGACTGAGCAAGAGAATGAAAGTCAGGGGGTGACAGGGGCCGATGCCGCCGGACGGCCGGCGGCGGTCGATGAGGCGGCCCCCGACGACGGCGTGCCCGGGGTCGTCGAGGCGCCCGGAGCCGCGGACGCCGAGATCGAGGCGCTGCGGCAGGCGCTGACCGCACAGCAGGAACAGGCCGCCGCCGCCCAGAACGAGGTTCTGCGCGCCCGCGCCGAGATCGACAACCTGCGCAAGCGCACGGTCCGCGAAGTGGAGAACGCCCACAAGTACGGCCAGGAGCGTTTCGTCACCGAGATGCTGCCGGTCAAGGACGGCATCGAGCTCGGCATGGCCGCGGCGGCGAGCGCCACGGACGTCGCCGCACTGCGCGAAGGAATGGCGCTGACGCTCAAGTCGTTCGTGGCGGCTTTCGACAAGCTCGGCGTGGCGGAAGTGAATCCAGTGGGCGAGAGGTTCAATGCCGAGCTGCATCAGGCCATCGCCATGCAGCCGGCCGCCGTCGAGCCGGGCACGGTCCTGACGGTCGTGCAGAAGGGTTACCGCCTGAACGAGCGGTTGATCCGCCCTGCCATGGTCATCGTCGCCCGGGCGCCCGAGTGACGGCGGCCCGGTCTTGAAAGCGGCGCTACGCGCCCCCATTTGCGGACAGACACAGATTCATCACCATTACGGTTTGTGGAGACAGCGACATGTCAAAGATCATCGGCATTGACCTCGGCACCACCAATTCCTGCGTCGCCATCCTCGAGGGCGGGGCGCCGCGTGTCATCGAGAACAGCGAGGGCATGCGGACCACGCCGTCCATCGTCGCCTTCACCAATGACGGCGAAGTGGTGGTCGGGCAGCCGGCCAAGCGCCAGGCGGTGACCAATCCGAAAAACACCCTGTTTGCGGTCAAGCGCCTCATCGGCCGCAAGTTCGCCGAGGAAATGGTGCAGAAGGACATCAAGATGGTGCCGTACAGGATCGTCGCCGCCGACAATGGCGATGCCTGGATCGACGTCAACGGCAGGAAGATGGCGCCGCCCGAGGTGTCGGCGCGGGTGCTGATGAAGATGAAGAAGACCGCCGAGGATTACCTCGGGCACGCGGTCAGCGAGGCCGTGATCACGGTGCCGGCCTATTTCAATGATTCGCAGCGGCAGGCGACCAAGGACGCCGGCCGCATCGCCGGGCTCGAGGTCAAGCGCATCATCAACGAGCCGACCGCCGCGGCGCTCGCCTTCGGCCTCGACAAGCAGGGCAAGGGCGATCGCAAGATCGCGATCTATGACCTGGGCGGCGGCACCTTCGACATCTCGATCATCGAGATCGCCGACGTTGATGGCGAGAAGCAGTTCGAGGTGCTGTCCACCAACGGCGACACCTTCCTCGGCGGCGAGGACTTCGACCTGCGCATCATCGATTTTCTCTGCGAGGAGTTCAAACGGGACAACGGCTTCGACCTGCACAACGACCCGCTGGCCCTGCAGCGCCTCAAGGAGGCCGCCGAGAAGGCCAAGATCGAGCTGTCATCGACGCAGCAGACCGACGTCAACCTGCCCTACATCACCGCCGACCAGACCGGCCCGAAGCACCTGACGGTCAAGATTACCCGCGCCAAGCTCGAGGCCCTGGTCGAGGATCTCATCGAGCGGACCATCGGTCCCTGCAAGACGGCCATTCAGGACGCGGGCGTGTCGCCGTCGGACATCGACGAGGTCATCCTGGTCGGTGGCCAGACGCGCATGCCCAAGGTCCAGGAGGTGGTCAGGAACCTGTTCGGCAAGGAGCCGCGCAAGGACGTCAACCCCGACGAGGCGGTGGCAGTGGGCGCCGCGATCCAAGGCGGCGTGCTTGGCGGCGACGTCAAGGACGTGCTTCTGCTCGACGTGACGCCGCTGTCGCTCGGCATCGAGACGCTCGGCGGCGTCATGACCAAGCTGATCGAGAAGAACACCACCATCCCGACCAAGGCGCAGCAGGTGTTCTCGACCGCCGAGGACGGCCAGACCGCGGTGACCGTGCACGTCCTGCAGGGCGAGCGCGACCGCGCCGCCGCCAACAAGTCGCTGGGCCGCTTCGACCTCGCCGACATTCCGCCGGCGCCGCGCGGCATGCCGCAGATTGAGGTTGCCTTCGACATCGACGCCAACGGCATCCTCAACGTTTCGGCCAGGGACAAGGCCACCGGCAAGCAGCAGTCGATCCGCATCCAGGCGTCGAGCGGCCTGTCGGAGGACGAGATCAAGCGCATGGTCCGCGACGCCGAGGCGCACGCGGCCGAGGACAAGAAGTTCCATGAACTGGTCAATGCCCGCAACCACGCCGACAACCTTGTGCACGCCGCGGAAAAGTCGATCAGGGACCTGGGCGACAAGGTGTCGGCGGACGAGAAGCGCGAGATCGAGGCCGCCGCCGCCGAGTTGAAGGAAGCCATTAAGGGCGACGACATGGCCGCCATCGAGGCCAAGACCCAGCGTCTCGCCGAGGTCTCCGGCAAAGTGGCCGAGCGCGCATACAAGGAATCGGCGCAGACCACCGGCGCGGCCGGCGCAGGTGGGCCGCAGGCGCAGGCGGGGGGCGGCAAGGCCGACAACGACAGCGTGGTCGATGCGGATTTCGAGGAGGTCAAGGACGACAAGTAGGACCCGGCGCCGCGGCGCTGCGGGATAAAGGTTGAACGGCAGGGAGTTGGGCGGACGCCCCGGGCGGGGCGTGCCGCCTTTTGGCATGTACGAGAGCGGTGAATAGCGGGGCTATGGCGAAGAAGGATTATTACGAACTGCTGGGTGTGGCGCGCAACGCGACCGAGGCCGAGATCAAAAAGGCCTATCGGCGCCTGGCGATGAAGCTGCACCCGGATCGCAATCCGGGCGACAAACAGGCCGAGGAACAATTCAAGGAGGCGAAGGAGGCGTTCGAGGTGCTGTCGGATTCCAGGAAGCGGGCCGCCTATGACCAGTTCGGACACGCCGGGGTCGATCCGTCGGCAGCGGCCGGCGGTGGACCCGGCGGGCCCGGTTTCGGCGGCTTCGGCGACATCTTCGACTCCGTATTCGGCGACATCTTCGGCGCCGCCGGCGGGCCCGGGGCCCGGCGCGGACAGAGGGTCTATCGCGGCGCCGACATGCAGTACGACCTCGAACTGACGCTTGAGGAGGCGGTGTTTGGAAACACCGTCAAGATACGCACGCCGACGTCAAAGGAGTGTCCCGCCTGCAAGGGCAGCGGCGCCCGCAGTGGTTCGGAGCCGACCTCGTGCACGACCTGCGGCGGGTACGGACAGGTCCGCATGAGCCAGGGGTTCTTTTCGGTGCAACAGACCTGCCCGAAATGCCGGGGTACCGGCAAGATCATCCGCGACCCCTGTGTGCCCTGTGGCGGGGCCGGGCGGGTCCGCGACCACAAGACGCATCAGGTGAAGATACCGCCCGGGGTGGACAGCGGCGACCGCATCCGCCTCTCGGGCGAGGGCGAGGCGGGCGAGCATGGCGGCCCGCCAGGTGACCTCTACGTCAGCATCCACGTCAAGGAACACCCGATCTTCCGCCGCGAGGGCAGCGACCTCTTTTGCGAGGTGCCGATCAGTTTCACCGCTGCGGCCCTGGGCGGTGACCTCGACGTGCCGACGCTGGACGGCCGCGTCTCACTCAAGATTCCGCACGAGACCCAGTCGGGCAAAGTGTTCCGGTTGCGCGGCAAGGGCGTGAAGTCGGTGCGCGGCGGCGCGGTCGGCGATCTGCTCTGCCGGGTCGCGGTGGAGACGCCAATCAATCTCAACAAGCGGCAAAAGGAACTGCTGCAGGAACTCGCCGAGTCCCTGGCCGGGTCCGACGGCCGGCACAGCCCGAAGGCCAGTTCCTGGCTCGACGGCGTCAAGAAATTCTTCGAGGATATGAAGTTCTGAACGGCGAACTGCCGGATGTTCTGGTGCCGAGGAGAGGACTCGAACCTCCACGGGTCGCCCCGCTAGTACCTGAAACTAGTGCGTCTACCAATTCCGCCACCTCGGCGCGGAGCGCAGAATCTAGCGATCCACCTCCCCCTTGTCAATGAGCCGAAAAGCCCGCAAGCGATATCCCGATGACCCCTGCGCAGTGCGTGAGGCGCAGCGCTACGAGCGGCCGATCCCGAGCCGCGAGTACATCCTCGCCTTCCTGCGCGAGGCCGGCGTGCCGCGCGACACCGAACAGATCGCCCGCGGACTGAAGGTCACCGACGAAGACGTCGAGCCGCTCAGCCGGCGGTTGTATGCCATGGAACGCGATGGCCAGGTGGTGCGCAACCGCCGCGGCGGTTACGGTCTCGTAGACAAGATGGACCTGGTGCGCGGTCGGGTGACCGCCCATCCCGACGGTTACGGCTTCGTGATCGTCGATGACGGTGGCGATGACATCTATCTGTCGGCCCGTGAAATGAAGGGCCTGCTGCACGGTGACCGGGCGTTGCTGCGGATCACCGGCCAGGATCGCCGCGGCCGCCGCGAAGGCGCGCTGGTCGAGGTGCTGGAACGGGCGAATCACCGCGTGGTCGGGCGCTATTTCGCCGAGCGCGGCGTCGGTTTCCTGGCTCCCGACAACAAGCGGTTGCATCAGGACATCCTCATCCCGGCCGACTGCGCCGGCAGCGCCCGTCACGGCCAGATCGCGGTGGTCGAGATCACGGCGCAGCCCGATCGGTATCGGCAGCCGGTCGGCCGCATCGTCGAGGTCCTGGGCGAGCACATGGCGCCGGGTATGGAGGTGGACATCGCCATCCGCGCCTACGAGCTGCCCTGCGTCTGGCCACCGGCGGTGATCGAGGAAGTGGAGACCGTGCGTCCCGAAGTCACCGCGGCCGATTGCCGCGGCCGGCTGGATCTGCGCGGTCTGCCGCTGGTCACCATCGACGGCGAGGACGCCCGCGACTTCGACGACGCCGTCTACTGCGAACCCGACGGTCGTGGCTGGCACCTGCTCGTTGCGATCGCCGACGTGGCGCACTACGTGCGGCCGGGTACCGCGCTCGATGCCGAGGCGATCAAGCGCGGCAATTCCGTGTACTTCCCGGACCGCGTCATCCCGATGCTCCCCGAGGAGCTGTCCAACGGGCTCTGCTCGCTGAAACCCGACGTCGACCGGCTGTGCATGGTCTGCGAACTCACGTTCGACGCCCGCGGCCGGCGCAAGGCGTACCGGTTCCACAACGCAGTGATGCGATCCCGGGCGCGGCTGACCTATACCGAGGTGGCCGGTCTGCTCACCGGCGAAATCGCGGCCGCGGGTGATCGCCAGATATTGCTGCCGCACCTGCGCAATCTGCAGCGGCTCTACGAACTGCTGCGTACCGAACGGGACCGGCGTGGGGCGATCGATTTCGAGACGACCGAGACCCGGATCGTCTATGGTGCGGACCGCAAGATCGAACGCATTGTGCCGCTGGTGCGCAATGACGCGCACAAGCTGATCGAGGAGTGCATGATCGCCGCCAACATCGCCGCCGGCGAATTCCTGATCGGGCATGAGATGCCGGCGCTGTACCGGGTGCACGAACGACCGGCACCCGAAAAACTCGAAGACATACGTGCCTTCCTCGGCGGTGTCGGCCTGTCACTGGGCGGCGGCGAGCGGCCGGCGGCGGCCGACTACGCGCGGCTGCTGACCGCAATCCGCGATCGCGAGGATGCACACCTCGTCCAGTCCATCCTGCTGCGCAGCCTGCGGCTCGCCGTCTACAGCCCGGGAAACGTCGGTCACTTCGGCCTGGCCCTCGACACCTATACCCATTTCACCTCGCCGATACGCCGCTACCCGGATCTGCTGGTGCATCGCGCCATCCGGCACCTGCTCGCCCGTCGCAAACCGAAGAGCTTCACTTACGATCGGGAAAAGATCGCGACCCTGGGCGAGCAGTGCTCGATGACCGAACGGCGCGCCGACGAGGCGACGCGCGACGCGGTCGCTTGGCTGAAGTGTGAGTACATGCAGGACAAGGTTGGCGAGGTGTTCGCGGGCGTGGTATCGGCGGTGACGGGGTTCGGGCTGTTCGTGGAATTGAAGGAGATATACGTGGAGGGGCTGGTGCACGTGACCGCGCTGCCCAACGACTACTATCACTTCGACCCGGTGCATCACCGCCTGCGCGGCGAGCGCACCGGTCGGGTATTCCGCCTGACCGACACCGTCAAGGTCCGGGTGGCACGGGTCGATCTGGATCAGCGCAAGGTCGATTTCGATCTTGTTGACGGCGGTGGTCGGCCGGCGCGGCGGCGGTAACCGGCCGTGTCGCGGAGCGATACCGTTTACGGCCTCCATGCGGTGGAGGCACTGCTCCGCCACAATCCGGAGCAGGTCCTGGAGTTCTGGGTTCTGGCCGGCAGTCCGAATCCGCCACTGGCGGTATTGGCGGCATTGGCCGGCGATCAAGGGATAATCGTGCAGCGTGCCGGGCGCGCAACGCTGGACCGCCTGGCCGGCGGCGGCCGCCACCAGGGCGCAGTGGTCCGCTGCCGGCGGCCGGAGGCCGCGGCTGTCGTGACGCTCGGCGACCTGCTCGGCGATGTGCGCGACGCACTGTTTCTGATCCTCGATGGCGTCGAGGACCCGCAGAATCTGGGGGCGTGTCTGCGCGTCGCCGACGCCGCCGGCGCGCGCGCCGTGATCAGGCCGCTGCATCGCGGCGTCGGTCTGACCGCAGCGGCGATCAAGGTCGCGAGCGGTGCCGCCGAATCCGTGCCGGTCGTCGCCGTGCCCAATCTCGCGCGGGCGCTCGCCGATCTGAAGTCAGCCGGCGTCTGGATCGTGGGAACGGATGCCGGAGCCGAGCAATCGATCTACGACGTCGATCTGAAATCGCCAACGGCGCTGGTATTGGGGGCCGAGGGCAGCGGCATGCGGCGTCTGACCCGTGACCTCTGCGATCGGCGGGTATCGATACCGATGGCCGGAACGGTCGAGAGCCTGAATGTCGCCGTCGCCGCGGGGGTCTGCCTGTTCGAGGCCGTCCGTCAGCGCCGGTGATGACCGATGCGACGCGTCCATGATCCGGCTGCAAACTCGACAACCGGGGATAAGGCTGCCAAACTTTGCGCCAAGGAACTGGTCCGCATTGCGCCGGTCTCACCTGTTCGGCGAACTGTGTCCAAACCTGTGTTCTCCAACTCTCCAACCTATAAAAGGAAGGCAACTATGAAGATGGCAAAGATGTTGATTCCCGTGGCGGCATTGCTGGCCGCGGCCCCGATGGCCCAGGCCCAGCAGGCCGGGGTCCAGGCCGGCGTGCTGAGCTGCTCGGTGGTGCCCGGAACCCGCCTGAACCTGCTGATTCGGTCCACCGCCGATGTCGATTGCATCTACGAGAATCAGGGCAAGACTGAAAAATATCGCGGCGAGACCGGCATCGCGCTCGGTCTCGATCTCAGCTTCAAGGACAACGAGCAGTTCGCCTTCACCGTGCTGGCGGCGTCGGCGGATGTGATGCCCGGTGCCCATTCCCTGGCTGGCAAGTATGTCGGTGGTCAGGCAGGCGCTTCGGCCGGTGTTGGCGTCAGTGCCTCGGTGCTTGTCGGCGGCGGCGAGAAGAACGTCAGTCTGCAGCCGCTGGTCGTCGGCACCAACACCGGTCTCGGCGCTTCGGCCGGCATCGGCTTCCTCTACATCGAGGCCGCCAAGTAATCCTGCCCTGGATCCGCCGTTCGGAGCCGCGATTCCGCTCTGGATAGGCAAGGCAGCAAGAGCCGGGGCCTCGTGCCCCGGTTTTTTTTTTCTAAAAGATTTCCCGTTCGCGCCGATACCATGGGCCAGGAGGGCGCAATCATGATTCGTGCACATCGATGGCTATGGGGGTTGCTGGGGGTAGTTTGGCCGCTGGCAAGCGCGGCGGCTCCCGACGTTGCGGCCGGTCTGGCGGCGGCCGATCACGCGGTTGAAGCGGGGCTGGGCGCGGCAGCGGTCCATATGGACCCAATGGTGCGGGCGATGGAACGCGGGGCCCACAACGCCCGTGCATTCATGACCGGGCCGGACTACGCAATCCCCGCAACGCCCGCGGATCTGACCTGCGAGCAGATCTACGAGCGCATCGTCCAGTTGACGCCGCAGACGTACAACTACCGGCCGGCATTCTGGGAAGACCCTCGCAACGGCGCACTGGTGGCGCTGAGCTGGGTATTCACGCCGTCCTATTATCTGCTGGCTTACTCCGGCGTTGCCTATCACGGTGAGCAGCAGAGCATCGGTGGCGTCAATCGCCAGATCGACGCCTTGCGGCGCGCCTCGGCGCGCAAGGACTGCTGGGTTCGTTAGCCGCGAATCAATGGCGCAGCCGATCGCGCCAGGTGCGGGCGGCCTGGGTGATTTCCACGCCGTCGAGCGTGGTCAGGCGCCCGGACTCGACCACCTGGCGTCCCGCCACCCAGACATGACGAACCTGCTGCCGGCCGCTGGCGTAGACCAGCTGCGAGAGCGGATCGTGGACTGGCTGCGATTCGATGCCGCCGAAATCGACGGCGACGACATCCGCCTGTTTCCCGGGCACGAGTGAACCCGTCACGTCGTCGATGCCGAGGGCACGGGCGCCGTTGATCGTGGCCATGCAGAGGGCTGCGGCCGCGGGCAGGGCCGTGGCGTCTCCGGCAACCGCCTTGGCGAGCAGGGCAGCGGTCCGCATCTCGCCGAACATGTCGAGGTCGTTGTTGCTGGCGGCGCCATCCGTGCCGAGAGCGGTATTGACGGCGGCGCGCTGCAAGGCGGCTATCGGGCAGTAACCGCTCGCGAGTTTCAGATTCGATTCCGGACAGTGGACAACGTGCACCCCGCGCGCTGCCAGCAACGGGATTTCGTTTGCTTCGATCTGGGTCATGTGCACCGCCAGCAACTGCGAAGACAGCAATCCGAGGCGGTCGAGGCGCTGCAGCGGACGCTCGCCGGAGGTGGCCAGTGAGCGTTTGATCTCGTCGGCGGTCTCGTGCACGTGCATGTGGACCGGGATGTTCAGTTCACCGGCATAGATGGCCAGCCGCCGGAAGGATTCATCCGCAACCGTGTACGGCGCGTGCGGCGCGAAGGCCGTGCGCACCAGGGGGTGATGCCGGTAGCGGTCATGGACTTCGATGCCGCGGCGCAGATAGTCTTCCGCCGAAGCCGCCCAGGCGGTTGGAAACTCGAGCAGGATGAGGCCGATGACCGCACGCATGCCGGCCTCGATGGCTGCCTGCGCCGTCTCTTCGGGGAAAAAATACATGTCGTTGAAGCAGGTGACGCCGCCGCGTAGCATCTCGGCGACGGCGAGGCGACTGCCGTCGCGGACGAAATCGGGTCCGAGATGGCGGGCCTCGGCGGGCCAGACATGATCGCGCAGCCACTCCATCAGCGGCAGGTCGTCGGCGTAGCCCCGCAACAGGGTCATCGCCGCGTGGGTGTGGGCGTTGATCAGGCCGGGGATCAGTGCGTGCTCGGCAAGGGCCAGGCGCTGGCGCGGCGCGAATCTCGTCGTGGCTTCAGCCTGCGTGAGCAATGCCACGATCCGGCCCGCATCGATGGCGAGCGCGTGATCGGTGTAAACCAGGCCCGTGGGCTCCGCCGGTATGATCCAGCGCGCCTCGATGAGGGTATCGATGGATTGCGGGTTCATGCGTCGGGGCATCTTACCGCAGGGGGTCGGCGATGACAGCGGTTGAAGACTTGGAGCGCGGGGCCATCCGGCCGGTGCAATGGCGGGATGGTGCCTTGGTGCTGCTCGATCAGCGCCGGCTGCCGGCGCGCGAGGAATATCTGCGCATCGACAGTGTCGACGATGCGGTGGTCGCGATCCGGGACATGGTTGTGCGCGGCGCCCCGGCCATCGGGATCGCCGCCGCCTACGCCGTGGTGCTCGCCGCGCGGGCGGCCTATCGGCAATCCCCAGGCCAGTGGCTAACGGCGATCGATGAACCCCTGAAACGGCTCGCTGCCGCCCGCCCGACTGCGGTCAACCTAGGCTGGGCGGTGGCGCGGATGCAGTCCCGATGCATCGGCATCGACGGTGATCCGGAGCCGGTGTTGCTCGCCGAGGCGCAAGCGCTGCACGCCGCGGATATCGTCGCCAACCGGCGCATGGGCGAGATCGGAGCGGCCTGCATCAAACCCGGATCGACGGTGCTGACCCACTGCAACGCGGGAGCGCTGGCCACGGGTGGCTACGGTACCGCGCTCGGGGTCATCCGTACCGCCCATACCCACGGCCTGCTGAAGGCCGTCTATGCCGGTGAAACGCGGCCCTGGTTGCAGGGGGCGCGCCTGACGGCCTGGGAACTGCTGCGCGACGGAATAGCGGTGACCCTGCTGGCCGATGGCGCCGCCGCGTATCTGATGGCCACGATCGGTGTCGACTGGGTGATCGTCGGTGCCGATCGCATCGCCGCTAACGGCGACGTCGCAAACAAGATCGGGACCTATTCGCTGGCGCTCGCGGCCCGCGCCCATGGCGCGCGATTCATGGTGGTGGCCCCGACGTCGACCTTCGATCCGGCGGCACGGAGCGGGAGCGACGTCCCGGTCGAGTGCCGTTCGCCCGACGAGGTTCTGCAAAGCGGCGGCTATCGCGTGGCGGCAACAGGCGCCGATGCCTGGAATCCCGTGTTCGATGTCACCCCGGCGGCGCTGATCGATGTCATCGTCACCGAGCACGGCGCGATCGAACGTCCATGCACGGAAACGATCGCCGCGGTATCGGGGGTGACGTCCTGAACCAGGGATGCGGTACCGGATGCCCGCATCCATTCGTGCAGCCGATCGCGCTGCCGTGTTAAACTTGCGACCAGTCGATGGGGCCTGGAATCCTTCCGGGCAGACCGTAACAAAATCATACAAAACAATCTGTTGCAATCCGCATCGTGGCTGAGTCGAAGGCAGCCTGACCGCATAATTCATGGCCGATTTCGCCAAGCAGGTTTTTCCCGTCAACATCGAAGACGAAATGCGTCAGTCCTACATGGACTACGCGATGAGCGTCATCGTCGGGCGGGCCCTGCCGGACGTGCGCGACGGCCTGAAGCCGGTGCACCGCCGCGTGCTGTATTCCATGCATGAGCTGTCCAATGACTGGAACAAGCCTTACAAGAAATCGGCGCGCGTGGTCGGCGACGTGATCGGCAAGTACCACCCGCACGGCGACGTGGCGGTCTACGACACCATCGTCCGCATGGCCCAGCCCTTCTCGCTGCGCTACCTGCTGGTGGACGGGCAGGGCAATTTCGGTTCGGTGGATGGCGACTCGCCGGCGGCGATGCGCTACACGGAGGTGCGCATGGCGCGCATCGCCCACGAGCTGCTCGCCGATCTGGAGCGGGAGACGGTCGATTTCGGACCCAACTACGACGGTTCGGAACGCGAGCCATTGCTGCTGCCGGCGCGATTCCCGAACCTGCTGGTCAACGGGTCTACCGGCATCGCCGTCGGCATGGCGACGAACATTCCGCCGCATAACCTGCGCGAGGTCATCGACGCCTGTATCGCCATGATCGACAACCCCGCGATTGATGTCGCCGGTCTGATGAAGTACGTGCATGGACCGGATTTTCCGACCGCCGGGATCATCAGCGGCGCTGCCGGCATCCGCGAGGCCTGTCTGACCGGCCGCGGCCGCATCTTCGTGCGCGCGCGCACCGGGATCGAGGCCTACGATGATGATGACAAGCAGCGCATCGTGGTCACCGAGCTGCCCTATCAGGTCAACAAGGCCCGGTTGATGGAGAAGATCGCGGAACTGGTCAAGGATAAGAAGATCGAGGGCATCCGCGAGATGCGCGACGAGTCCGACAAGGACGGGATGCGCATGGTGATCGAGTTGAAGCGCGGCGAGGTGGCCGACATCGTGTTGAACAACCTGCTGCAGCATACGCAGATGCAGGTGGTGTACGGCATCAATTGCGTCGCCTTGGTGGATGGCCAGCCGCGGACCCTCAATCTCCGGCAACTCATCGAGGCCTTCATCCGCCACCGCCGCGAGGTGGTCACCCGCCGCACGCTTTACGATCTGCGCAAGGCCCGTGAGCGCGCCCACAAGCTCGAGGGTCTGGCCGTGGCCCTGGCCAACATCGATCCCGTCATCGCCCTGATCAAGTCATCGGCCACCCCGGCCGAGGCCAAGATCGGATTGATGGCGCGGACGTGGCCGCCCGGAATCGTCATCGAGATGTTGCGCCGCGCCGGCGACAGCGCTTCGCGGCCGGAGGGACTGGGCGTCGAGTTCGGCATGTCCGCGGACGGCTACCGGCTCTCCGAGGTGCAGGCGCAGGAAATCCTCGATCTCAAGCTGCATCGCCTGACCGGACTCGAGAAGGAAAAGATCATGGCCGAGTACGAAGATGTGCTCGCCAACATCGCCGACCTCGGCGAGATTCTGGCCCGGCCCGAGCGCCTGATGGGCGTGATCCGCGACGAATTGGTCGATATCCGCGAGCGCTTCGGTGACGAACGGCGGACGGAGATCCTCACCGACCACCAGGACCTGAGCGACGAGGATCTGATCGTGCCGGAGGACGTCGTCGTGACGCTGTCGCATGCCGGTTATGCCAAGTCGCAGCCCATGGACGTGTACCGTTCGCAGCGCCGCGGCGGCCGTGGCCGGGTCGCCGCCACCACCCGCGAGGAGGATTTCGTCGAACGCCTGTTCGTCGCCAACACCCATGACACGGTGCTGTGCTTCTCGAGTCGCGGCAAGCTCTACTGGCTCAAGGTCTACCAGTTCCCGCAGGCCGGGCCACAGGCGCGCGGCAAGCCGCTGGTCAACCTGTTGCCGCTCGACGATGGCGAGCGCATCACCGCGGTCCTGGCCATCAAGGATTATCCGGAGGACCGCTACGTGCTGATGGCCACGCGGCAGGGCACGGTCAAGAAAACGCCGCTGGCGGAATTCTCCCGTCCCCGTCCGAGCGGCATCATTGCCGTCGATCTGCCCGACGACGACGAACTGGTCGGCGTGGCACTCACCGACGGCAGGCAGGAGGTCCTGCTGTTCAGCAATGCCGGCAAGGTCATTCGTTTCGGCGAGGACGACGTGCGGCCGATGGGTCGCGCCGCCCGTGGCGTGCGCGGCATGCGCCTGGCGGCGGGCCAGAGGGTCATATCGCTCATCATCGCCGAGCCTTTCAGCACGATCCTGACGGCGACCGCCAATGGCTATGGCAAGCGCACCCCGGTCGAGGACTATCCGGCACATGGTCGCGGCGGCCAGGGCGTGATCTCCATCCAGACCACCGAGCGCAACGGTGAGGTGGTCGGCGCCGTTTCCATCACCGACGAGAACGAAGCGATGCTGATCAGCAACGCCGGCACGCTGGTTCGCACTCCGGCGGCCGGCATCTCGGTGATGGGGCGCAACACGCAGGGCGTCCGGCTCATCAATCTCGACGGCGACGATCGGCTGGTCGGGATCGAGCGGATCATCGAGACCGGTGACGGCGAGAGCGAGGCCGGACCATCTCCCGGCGCCTTGGTGCCCTGAGCGATGATAGACCGGGAACTCGGCAGTCTGCGCGCCCAGATCGACGAGGTCGACGGCCAGCTGCTGGGCCTGATCAGCCGCCGTGCCGCTTTGGCGCGGGCGGTCGCCGAGGTCAAGAATGCGAGCGGCGATGCCCATTGTTACCGGCCCGAGCGCGAGGCGCAGGTGCTGCGCCGGATCATCGAGCGCAACCCGGGGCCGCTCGCGGACGAAGAGGTTGCGCGGCTGTTCCGCGAGCTGATGTCGGCGTGCCTGGCCCTCGAGCAGCCGCTCGCCATCGCCTATCTCGGGCCAGAAGGCACTTACAGTCAGGCGGCGGCGCTCAAGCATTTCGGCCACTCGGTGCAGACCCGGCCCTACGCCTCGATCGACGAGATCTTCCGCGAGGTCGAGGCCGGCGTATGTCATTACGGCGTGGTCCCCGTGGAGAATTCCATCGAGGGCGTCATCAATCACACCCTCGACTCCTTCATGCAGTCGCCGCTGCACATCTGCGGTGAGGTCGAACTGCGTATCCGCCACCAGTTGCTGAGCAAGGTGGCGGGACTGAACGAGATCCTCGTCGTCTACTCGCACCGGCAGTCGCTGGCGCAATGCCGGCGCTGGCTGGACGGTCATCTCCCGAACCTCGAGCGGGTCGCGGTGTCCAGCAACGCCGAGGCGGCGCGCCGCGCGGCGGCCGAGCCGGGCGCGGCGGCCATCGCCGGCGAGGCGGCCGGCGAGCTCTACGGCTTGGGCACGCTCGCCTCCGGGATCGAAGACGACCCGACGAACACCACGCGCTTCCTGGTTATCGGCCACCCGACGGCCTCGCCGAGCGGCGACGACAAGACCACCATCCTGTTTTCGACGCCGAACCGGCCCGGGGCCCTGTACCGCGTGCTCGGGGCCTTCGCCGAGTCTGGTATCAGCATGACCCGGATCGAATCGCGGCCGTCACGCCGCGAGATGTGGGACTACCTGTTCTTCGTCGACATCGAGGGGCATGCCGGCGATCCCGGGGTCGCCGACGCCCTGGAGCGACTCCGGGAGCGTGCGGCGATGGTCAAGGTCCTCGGCTCCTATCCGCGCGCAGTGCTATGAGCTGTGACTTCATGGCCCTCGCGGCCTCCGGGGTGCGGGGGTTGTCGCCTTATCAGCCCGGCAAGCCGATCGAGGAACTGCAGCGCGAGTACGGTATCGACGACGTCATCAAGGTCGCGTCGAACGAGAATCCGCTGGGCCCGAGCCCCGGGGCGCTGGCGGCGCTGGCGCCGGCGACACTCGCCGACCTGCATCGTTATCCGGACGGCAACGGCTTTGCGCTGAAGCAGGCGCTGGCCGCCAGGCTCTCGGTTCCGGCGGCGGGCATCACGCTCGGCAACGGCTCCAACGACGTCCTGGAACTGCTGGCACGCGCCTTCGTCACGCCGGGCGACGAGGTGATCTTCTCCGAACACGCCTTCGCCGTGTATCCCATCGTCACCCAGGCGGTGGGTGGTCGGGCCGTGGTGACCCGTGCGGTGAATTACGGCCACGACCTCGACGCCATGCGTGCGGTGGTCGGCGAACGGACGCGGTTGATCTTCGTCGCCAACCCCAACAACCCGACCGGTACCTGGGTCCGCGCCGACACGCTGCGCCGCTTCGTCGAATCACTGCCGCAAACGGTGATCGTCGTGGTGGACGAGGCCTATTTCGAGTTCGTCAGCGAGCCGGATTACCCGGATTGCGTCCGCTGGGTCGAGGCAATGCCCAATCTGGTCGTGACCCGCACCTTCTCGAAGATTCACGGTCTGGCGGGGCTGCGCGTCGGCTACGGCATCTCCCACCCGCAGGTCGCCGACATCCTCAACCGCGTCCGCCAGCCGTTCAACGTCAACAGCCTTGCCCTCGCCGCCGCCACTGCGGCACTGGCCGACGACACCCATGTCCGCCGCAGCGCCGACAACAACCGCCTTGGCATGCGACAGCTGGTGGAGGGGTTCGAGCGGCTCGGGCTTGAATACATCCCGTCGGTCGGCAACTTCGTCTGCGTGCGGGTCAAGGAGGCGGCGGCGGTGTACGAGAAGCTGCTGCGCCGGGGCGTGATCGTGCGCCCGATTGCCAACTACGGCCTCCCCGACCATCTGCGCATCACCGTCGGCCTGCCCGCCGAGAATTCCCGATTCCTCGCGGCCCTGGCCGCGGCAATCGGAAGTTGAGAAACCGCATGCAATTCCAGCGGCTGGCGTTGTTCGGGGTGGGACTGATCGGCGGCTCGCTGGCGCGGGCGCTGAAGCGAGCCAGTGTCTGCGGCGAGATCGTCGGCGTTGGCCGCGTCCACGCCGATCTCAGGAGGGCCGTGGAACTGGGGTTTATTGATCGCGATGAGACCGACGTGGGGCGGGCTGTCGAGGGTGCCGACCTGGTGGTGGTGGCCACACCCATCGGCGCCATGCGCGGGGTCTTCGAACGCATCTCCGGACATCTTGCCATCGGGGCGGTGGTCACCGACGTCGGCAGTGCCAAGATGAGTGTCATCGACGATGCACGCGCCGCCTTCGGCGATGCATTTCCCCGTTTCGTGCCCGGGCATCCCATCGCCGGCACCGAAAAGAGCGGAGTGGAGGCCGGGTTTGCCGATCTCTACCGCGGGCAGCGCGTGATTCTGACGCCGACGGAATGGACCGACGCCGCTGCCGTCGAGCGGGTGCGGCAGATGTGGGAGATCACCGGCGCCGTGGTCGAGACCATGACCGCCGAGCGGCACGACGAGATCCTCGCCTATACCAGCCATCTGCCGCACATGGTCGCCTATGCCCTGGTCGATGTGCTCGCCGGTCTGGACGGTGGCGGGCAGATGCTGCATTTCGCGGCTGGCGGGTTCCGCGATCTGACCCGCATCGCCTCCAGCAGTCCGCGCATGTGGCGCGACATCGCGCTGGCCAACCGCGAGGCATTGCTGGCCGCCATCGATTCGTATGGCGCCCGGTTCGGGGCCTTGCGCGCCGCCCTCGACCGCGCCGATGGTGGCGAACTCGAGGCGATCTTCATCCGCGCCAAGGCCGCACGGGACCGGCTGGGGCCGGCGGGCCGGGAATCGCCGGAAGCATGATCCCCTCGGTTTTCGAGGTGCTGCCGGGCGGCGCCTTGCGCGGCCGGATCCGTGTGCCCGGCGACAAGTCCATTTCGCACCGGGCGCTGATGCTCGGTGCCATCGCCGATGGCGTTACCGAGGTCACCGGGTTCCTCGAGGGCGAGGATACGCTCGCCACCTTGGCGGCGTTCCGGGACATGGGGGTCGACATCGAACGCGATGGCGACCGGGTCAGGGTGATCGGCGCCGGCATGACCGGCCTGCGCGCGCCTTCGGGGCCCCTGGACCTCGGCAATTCCGGCACCTCGATGCGCCTGCTCTGCGGTCTCCTGGCGGGCCAATCCTTCGACTGCACCTTGACCGGCGATGCCTCGCTGTCGCGCCGGCCCATGCGCCGGGTCACGGAACCGCTCGCGCGCATGGGGGCCCGGATCGAAACGACCGCGGCGGGAACCGCGCCGCTGACGATACGTGGCGGCGGGCCGTTGCACGGCACCGATCATGTGCTGGACGTCGCCAGTGCGCAGGTGAAGTCCTGCCTGCTGCTCGCCGGCCTGTACGCCGACGGCCGGACCCGGGTCACCGAGCCGGCTCCGTCGCGCGATCACACCGAGCGGATGCTGCGGGCCTTCGGCCATCCGGTCGCGGTCGACGGCCATCGCATCACCGTCGGGGGCGGCGGTCGCTTGTGCGGCCGCCGCGTCGAGGTGCCTGCGGACCTGTCCTCGGCGGCGTTCTTCATCGTCGGCGCGACGATCGCCCCCGGTTCCGATCTGACGATCGAGGGGGTTGGAGTCAATCCGACGCGTACCGGCGTGATAGAAATCCTGCGGCAGATGGGCGCGGACATCGCGGTGGTCAACGAACGCCTGCAAGGGGCGGAGCCGGTCGCCGACCTGCACGTTCGCGCCGCCGACCTGCGGGGCATCGCCATAGCCCCGGCCCTGGTGCCGCTCGCCATCGACGAATTTCCAGCCATTTTCGTTGCCGCAGCGTGCGCCGATGGAGAAACGGTTCTCTCCGGCGCTGCTGAATTGCGGGTCAAGGAGAGCGATCGGATCGCCGTCATGGCCAACGGCCTGCGGACGCTCGGGATCTATGCGCGGCCGACACCGGACGGCATGGTCATACGCGGCGGGGCGTTCACTGGGGGAGCGGTGGACAGCCACGGCGATCACCGCATCGCCATGGCCCTGGCGACGGCCGCCTTGCGGGCGGAGGGACCGATGCGGATTGCGGACTGCGCCAATGTTGCAACGTCTTTCCCCGGATTCGTCGATCTGGCGCGGACCACCGGGCTGCGTATCGAGGGCCGATGACGACGGCGCCGGTGATCGCCGTGGACGGCCCGAGCGGCACCGGCAAGGGGACGCTGTGCCTGGCGTTGTCGGAATGGCTCGGCTGGAATTTCCTCGACAGCGGGGCCTTGTACCGCGTGCTGGCGCTGGCGGCGGTCAATCGCGGCCTGGCACTGGATGCCACCGATGATCTGGCCGGCCTCGCCGCGTGTCTCCCGGTCGACTTCAGGCCGGATGAAGCGGCGGAGGGAGGTATCCGGATAATTCTGGACGGCCATGACGTGACCGGCGCAATCCGCACCGAAGAATGCGGCAGCGCGGCATCGCAGGTCGCGGCCCTGCCCGCCGTGCGCGCCGCCCTCCTCGAGTGGCAGCGTGCCGTGCGCCGTGCCCCGGGCCTGGTTGCGGACGGCCGCGACATGGGGACGGTGGTATTCCCGGACGCCGACCTCAAAATCTTCCTCACCGCAAGCGCCGGGGAGCGGGCCCGGAGGCGATATAACCAGTTGAAGGCAAAAGGAAACGATGTTAGTCTCCCCGCCCTTCTCGCGGACATCGCCGGGCGCGACGAGCGTGATCGCCTCCGCGCGGTATCGCCGCTGGTGCCGGCGGCGGATGCCGTCGTGTTCGATACCACCGAGTGCGGCATTGACGAGGTGGTGGAGCGGGCCAAGGCACTGGTGCGCGCGAGGGGGCTGGCCAGGTAGCCCGGCGTTCGCTGAACCGGGATATTGGCGGGTACCCAGGCAGGTTTCGTGGTGGTTTAAGGGTGACCGTACGCAGACGGATTTCGTATCCGATGCCGGCGGTCGTGTTCATCAACCAACCCGCGGCAACGCGGTCATTTCAGGCGCCGGGACTGCTCCCGGACAGGGGTCAACATTCACATGTCGGAGAGCTTCGCAGAGTTGTTCGAACAGAGTCAGGTCGCCGCCAAGATGCGGCCTGGCGCCATCGTTACCGGCACCGTGGTGTCCATCGGCAACGATATGGTGGTCATCAACGCCGGATTGAAGTCGGAGGGCCTGGTGCCGCTGGACCAGTTCCGCGGCGATGGCGGCGAGATCGAGATTGCGGTCGGCGATCGCGTCGATGTCGCCCTTGACGCGGTCGAGGACGGATCGGGCGCGACCAAGCTGTCGCGCGAGAAGGCCAAGCGCGCCATCGCCTGGACCCGACTGGAGAAGGCGGCGGAAGTCGCCGATACCATCACCGGCGTGATCACGGAAAAGGTCAAGGGCGGGTTCACGGTCGACGTCAGCGGCATCCGCGCCTTCCTGCCCGGATCGCTGGTCGACGTGCGGCCGGTGCGCGACACCAGCTATCTCGAAGGCAAGCCGCTCGATTTCAAGGTCATCAAGGTCGATCGCAAACGCAACAACGTGGTGGTCTCCCGCCGCGCCGTGGTCGAAAGCGAGAGCAGTGCCGAGCGCGAGACTCTGCTCAACAATCTCAAGGAGGGCGCCGTTACCAAGGGCATCGTCAAGAACCTCACCGACTATGGCGCCTTCATCGATCTGGGGGGCGTCGACGGCCTCCTGCACATCACCGACATGGCGTGGAAGCGCGTCAAGCATCCCTCCGAGGTGGTGCAGATCGGTCAGGAGATCGACGTCAAGGTGCTGAAGTTCGATCGCGAGCGCATGCGTGTGTCGCTGGGGCTCAAGCAACTCGGCGAAGATCCGTGGGTGGATCTGGCGCGCCGCTATCCGGTCAAGACGCGGCTGTTCGGCAAGGTCACCAATCTCGCCGACTACGGCTGCTTTGTCGAGATCGAGGATGGCGTCGAGGGTCTGGTCCACGTCTCCGAGATGGACTGGACCAACAAGAACGTGCATCCGTCCAAGCTCGTGCACATCGGCCAGGAGGTCGAGGTCATGGTCCTCGACATCGATCAGGAGCGGCGCCGCATCTCGCTCGGCATGAAGCACTGCCAGCCCAACCCGTGGGAGGATTTCTCGGCGCGGCACAACAAGGGCGATCGCATCAGCGGCGTCATCAAGTCGATCACCGATTTCGGCATCTTCGTCGGCCTGGATGGCGGCATCGACGGCCTGGTGCATCTCTCGGACCTTTCCTGGAACGAGACCGGCGAGGAGGCCGTGCGCCGCTACAAGAAGGGTGATCAGCTCGAGGCCGTGGTGCTGTCGGTCGATGCCGAGCGCGAGCGCATCTCGCTCGGCGTCAAACAGATGGTCAAGGATCCGGTGTCGGCCTATCTCGATGCGAACGAGAAGGGCAGCATCGTCCGCGGCATGATCAGGAGCATCGATGCCAAGGGCGCCGTGGTGACCCTCGCCGACGGCGTCGAGGGGACCATCCGGGCTTCGGAACTGTCGCGCGAGGAAGTCGATGACGCGCGCAAGCTGGTCAGGGAAGGTCAGGAAATCGAGGCCATGCTGGTCGGGGTGGATCGCAAGAAGCGCAGCATCACGTTGTCGATCAAGGCCAAGGAGAACGAGGAGGAGGCGGCCGCACTGCACGAGTACAGCTCGGAACGCGAGTCGGGCACGACACGGTTGGGCGATATTCTGAAGAGGCAGCTGGACAGTCAGGAGTAACTCATGGACCCTCCCTCCCCGGTGGGCCGGGGAGGGAGAATAATTCGCGATCCGGGTGCGGCGGTGATCGCCCCGGTGAAAACGAGAGCCATCATGACCAAATCGGAACTGATCGAATCTCTGGTGCGCAAGCAGGTGCAGCTGGGGTACAAGGACATCGAGCTGGCGGTGAAAACCATGCTCGAGCACATGGCATCGACCCTGGCGTCCGGCCAGCGGATCGAAATCCGGGGGTTCGGCAGTTTCTCTCTCCACTACCGCCCGTCGCGCGTGGGACGCAATCCCAAGTCCGGTGAGCCGGTGATGCTTCCCGCAAAATACGTTCCGCACTTCAAGCCCGGCAAGGAATTGCGCGACCGGGTCAACGGTGTGGCCGCACCGACGACCTGAGGGTCCGGGCGGCCGGCGGCGGCCGTGCCGGTCGCTGCCCATTCCTGGCGCAGGAGCTGCCCGCACCGGGCGTCGGGGCGGCACCTTCGGCTATACTGGCGGCATGCTGAAGCTGTTGAAGTGGCTTGTCCTCGTACCGATTGCGGCTGGTGGCCTGCTGCTGCATGGGCGCAATCCGCAGCCGGTCGTTTTCGACTACTACGTTGATGCGGTCGAACAACCGCTGGCGCTGCTCCTGGCGCTGGCGCTGCTGGCTGGTGCGTTGCTGGCGCTGCTGGCCGGGCTGCTGCCGATGCTGGCGCTGCGCAGTGAAAATCGCCGCCTGCGGCGCCGCTTGCAGGCGATGCAGGCGACGGCGGTGAAGCCGATCTCCGGACCGGCGCGCTAGGGCGTGCTTGCCGACCTCCCGGGCTTGTTCTGGCTGCTGCTGCCGGTCGCCGCGGCGTCCGGATGGTTCATCGCCCGCCGCGCCGACGCGCGGGGTCGGTCCGGCGACAGCCGGATACTGTCGCCGGACTATTTCAAGGGCATCAACTACCTGCTCAACGAACAGCCCGACAAGGCCATCGAGGTGTTCATCCGGATGATCGAGGTTGAGAGCGACACGGTCGAAACCCATCTCGCGCTCGGCAACCTGTTCCGCCGCCGCGGCGAGGTCGACCGGGCCATCCGCATCCACCAGAACCTGATCGCCCGCAATCGCCTGAGTGGCGAGGAACGCGCGGTCGCGGTCCTCGAACTGGGCATCGACTACATGCGCTCGGGCCTGCTCGACCGGGCCGAAGGCTTGTTCCAGCAGTTGCTGGGGGCCGGCAAGTACATGCGCCAGGCCCTGACCCACCTCATCGACATCTATCAACAGGAACAGGACTGGGAGAAGGCCATCGATACCGCCAGGCGCTTGGAAAAGGTTTCCGGCAAGCGGTTGCGGCGCATGATCGCGCATTTCTACTGCGAGCAGGCGGAATCCAGGTGGCGCGGCGGGGAGTTGCCGCGGGCGGAGGAACTCATCGACAAGGCGCTGGACGAGGATCCGAACTGCGTGCGTGCCAACCTGATGGCCGGGCAGATCGCGATGGACACTGATCATCCGGGGGCGGCGATCGACCGGTACATACGGATCGAGAAGCAGGATGTCGATTACATCGCCGAGGCCATCGAACCCATGCACCGCTGCTACCAGGCGCTGGGCCGTGTCGACGAATTCGTCGAGTATCTGCGCCATCTGGTGGGTCGCAACGCGGGCATTACCCCGGTGCTGGCGCTGGCCGAGCAGGTGGCCGATCGGGATGGCATCGACGCGGCCCTCGAGTATCTGAGCGGCGCGCTGCATCAGCGCCCGACCGTGCGTGGCCTCGATCGCCTGATCCACTATGCGCTCGCTCATGCCGAGGGCCGGTCGCGGGATAACCTGATCCTGCTGAAGGAACTCACCAGCAAGCTGCTGGAGAACAAGTCGATCTACCGCTGCAGCCAGTGCGGATTCGTCGGCCGCCTGCTGCACTGGCAGTGCCCCAGTTGCAAGAACTGGAACACGGTCAAGCCCATACACGGCATCGAGGGCGAGTGAGCGGCTCACGGATCATCGTGGCGCTGGATTTCCCCGGCGCCGCCGCGGCGCTGGCTCTGGCGGCGCGACTCGACCGGCGGCGCTGCCGGCTCAAGGTGGGCAAGGAACTGTTCACCCGCGCCGGGCCGGACCTGGTGCGGACACTGGTCGGGCGCGGTTTCGACGTCTTCCTCGATCTCAAGTTTCACGACATCCCGAATACCGTCGCCGGCGCCTGCGCCGCGGCCGCCGATCTGGGCTGCTGGATGATCAACGTCCACGCCTCGGGCGGCCGCGAGATGATGACGGCCGCGCGCCGGGGCGTGGACGGTGCCGCGCGCCGACCTTTGCTGATTGCCGTCACCCTGCTCACCAGTCTCGGCGAGACCGATCTCGCGGATCTGGGGATCGCGGGCACGCCGGCCGACGCCGTGCTGCGCCTGGCGCGGCTGGCGCTGGAAGCGGGCATGGATGGCGTCGTGTGTTCGCCGGAGGAAATCCCGGTGCTGCGCCGGCATTTGCCGGCGGACTTCCTGCTGGTGACCCCGGGCATTCGCCCGGCCGGTGCCGAACGGGGCGATCAGCGGCGCACCTCGACGCCGGCGGCGGCGGTGGCCGCCGGAGCAAATTACCTCGTCGTTGGTCGTCCCGTCACCCAGGCACCCGATCCGCTGGCGGCGCTCGCCGCCATTGAAGAGGAAGTCGCGGCGGCAGATCCCCGGTGACTTCCCGGCAGTCGGATTGACGCATCAGCATCGGGTGATGGCGCAGGACTCCGTCGATCGTTTGCCGCGTTGCAGCCCGTTCTGGCCGCCCTTGCCGGCGCAGCCGGGCGAGCGGCGAATCTGGCGCCGGCTGCATGGCAGCAGCCGGCCGCTCGCCATCGCGGCCGCGGCGCAGACTCATGCCGGCGTCACCGTGGTGGTGACCGCCGACAACCTCGCCGCCGACCGGCTCCGTGATGAACTGGGGTTCTTCCTCGGCAGCGCCTGCGAACTGCCGGTGATCGTGTTCCCGGACTGGGAAACGCTGCCCTACGACCAGTTCTCTCCGTACCGCGATATCGTGTCCGATCGGCTGGCGGCGCTGTCGCGGCTGCCGGCCCTCGTTGCCGGTATCGTCGTGGTCCCGGTGACCACCCTCATGCACCGGCTATGCCCGCGGCAATACGTCGAGGCCAGGACCTTTGCCATCGGTCATGGCAGCCGTTTCGATCGCGACGAGTTCAGGCGCCGCCTGGAGGCGGCCGGCTATCGTGCGGCGGCGCAAGTGGTCGAGCACGGCGAGTTCGCGGTGCGGGGCTCGCTGATCGATCTCTATCCCATGGGGAGTGACGTACCTTACCGCATCGATCTGCTCGATGACGAGGTGGACTCGATCCGAATCTTCGATCCCGAGAGCCAATGCTCGACCGGCGCGGTCGACGCGATCCGCATGCTGCCGGCGCACGAGTTCCCGCTCGGCGAAGAGGCCATCGCGCGCTTCCGCAGCCAGTGGCGGTCACGTTTCGAGGGCAATCCGACCAATTCCCCGCTGTACAACGACGTCAGCCAGGGTTTCTGCCCCGGGGGCATCGAGTACTACCTGCCGCTGTTCTTCGACGGTACGGCGACGTTGTTCGACTATCTGCCGTCCGGTTCCCTGTTCATCGTGCAGGAGCGGGTCGCGGCGGCGGCCGACGCCTTCCGCCGCGAAGTCGAGGAACGCCATGAACAGGGGCGACACGATGCACAACGACCGCTGCTGGCGCCGGCGGAACTGTTCCTCGATCCGAACGAGGTGTTTGCGGGCATCCGCCGTTATCCCTCAATCGCAATTCGCGGCGACGACGAGGAGGGCGCGGTCGGGGTCTGCGAGTTCGCCACCCTGCCGCCGCCGCCCGTGCCGGTAGACGCTCGGGCCGCGGAGCCGTTTGCGCGGTTCCGCGCCTTCCGCGACGGCTTCGAGGGCCGGGTGCTGGTGGTGGCCGAATCGGCCGGTCGCCGCGAGACCCTGCTCGAGTTGTTCAAGGGCGGAGACCTGACTCCGGTCCAGTGCCCGGACTGGCAGACCTTCGTCACCGGCGCGGCGTCACTGGCGCTGACCGTGGCGCCGCTTCAGGAAGGTGCGTGGATCGAGCAGCCGGCGCTGGCCATCGTCGCCGAGACGCAGCTGTTCGGAGAACGCGCGGCCCAGCGGCGGCAGCGGCGGGCCGCCACCCGCGACCCGGAGAGCGTCATCCGCGACCTCGCCGAGCTCAAGATCGGGGCGCCGGTCGTGCACGAGGATCATGGCGTCGGCCGGTATCAGGGGCTGGTGGCCCTCGTTATCGACGGGTTGACTGGCGAATATCTGCTACTGGTCTACGCCGATGGCGACCGCCTCTACGTGCCGGTGGCGTCGCTGCATCTCATCAGCCGCTATTCCGGTATCGATCCGGATCACGCGCCGCTGCACAAGCTCGGCAGCGGCCAATGGGGGCGCGCGCGCGCCAGGGCCGCCGCCCGCATCCGCGACGTCGCCGCCGAGCTGCTCGAGGTCTACGCGCGCCGCGCGGCCCGGCACGGGCATCGGTTCCGCGTCGAGTCTTCGGCCTATGCCGCCTTCGTGCAGAGGTTCCCGTTCGAAGAGACGCCGGATCAGGCGAACACCATCGATCAGGTGCTCGCCGATATGCAGTCGGAACGCCCGATGGATCGCCTGGTCTGTGGCGACGTCGGTTTCGGCAAGACGGAGGTGGCGATGCGCGCCGCCTTCGTCGCCGCCCACGACGGTCGCCAGGTCGCCCTGCTGGTGCCGACCACGCTGCTGGCGCAGCAACACCACCAGAATTTCCGCGATCGGTTCGCCGACTGGCCGGTGCGCATCGAACTGCTGTCGCGCTTCCGCTCGAAGAAGGAGCAGGACGACGTGATCCGGGACCTTGCCGAGGGGCGGATCGATATCCTGATCGGTACGCACAAGCTGCTGGCGTCGGCGATCCGCTTCAAGCGCCTCGGCCTGCTGATCATCGACGAGGAGCATCGGTTCGGAGTGCGTCAGAAGGAGCGGCTGAAGAGCTTGCGTGCCGAGGTCGATGTCCTGACACTGACCGCGACACCCATTCCGCGCACGCTCAACATGGCGCTGTCCAGCGTCCGCGAGTTGTCGATCATCGCCACGCCGCCGTCACGTCGCCTCGCGGTCAAGACCTTCGTGCGCGAGTGGGAAAACGGATTGCTGCGCGAGGCCCTGCTGCGCGAGATTGGCCGCGGCGGTCAGGTCTATTTCCTGCACAACGACGTCGAGAGCATCGACAAGACCGCGGCGCTGGTCGCCGATCTGGTCCCGGAGGCGCGGGTGCGGGTGGCGCACGGGCAGATGCGCGAACGCGACCTCGAACGGGTGATGCTGGATTTCTATCACCGCCGTTTCAACGTGCTGGTCTGCACGACGATCATCGAGACCGGCATCGACATTCCGACGGCGAACACCATCGTCATCAATCGCGCCGACAAGTTCGGTCTGGCGCAGCTCTATCAGTTGCGCGGCCGCGTCGGCCGCTCGCACCACCGTGCCTATGCCTACCTCATCGTGCCGCCGCGCTCGGCCATTTCGGCCGATGCCGTGAAGAGGCTGGAGGCGATCGAGGCCCTGGAGGAACTGGGCATGGGATTCACGTTGGCCACCCACGACCTCGAGATCCGCGGTGCCGGCGAGATCCTGGGCGATGAACAAAGCGGGCACATCCAGGAGATCGGCTACGGCCTCTATACCGAACTCCTGGAACGGGCCGTCGCCAGTCTCAAGGCCGGGCGCGAGCCGGATATCGAACGACCGCTGTCGCACGGACCGGAGATCGATCTGCAGCTGCCGGCACGGTTGCCCGAAGACTATGTCCCGGACGTCCATGCGCGGCTCATTCTCTACAAGCGCATCGCCAGTTGCCGCAACGACGAGGAATTGATCGCCCTGCGCGAGGAGCTCATCGACCGCTTCGGCGGGTTGCCGGAACCGGCGCGCAACCTGTTCGCGGTGACGGCGATCAAGATCGAGGCGGTGCCACTCGGGGTGCGCAAGGTGGAACTGGGCGACGGTGGCGGGCGGATATTGTTCGTCGATCAGCCGGCGGTGGACCCGCAGGCCATCATTCGTCTGATCCAGACGCTGCCCAAGGCCTATCGTTTGGACGGGGGCGACAAGTTACGTATCATCAAGGAAATGCCCGATGGCGAGGCCCGCCTGCATGAATTGCGCGCGCTGTTTCAGCAGTTTCGTGTCCGACAACCCGCAGCCCCGGGGGGTACGGGTCGCCCCTGATCGATGCCGATGAGACGGGATCGGGCGTGGCTGGCTGTGCTGCTGATCCCTGCCGCTCTGCTGGCGGGCACTCCGGCGGTGGCGGCCGATCTCGGCTATCAGGTCGAGGCCATCGTTTTCGAGCGTAACACCCCCGACAGCGTCGAGGGCCCGCCTGCCGGGGCCCCCGTGTTGCCGGATCCGGCCCTCGCGGTCGATCTGGCGGCCGCCGACAGCCACATCGAACCCTTGCCGGCCGACGCCCTTCAGCTCGCCGGCGTCGCCGCCCGCCTGAAGAAGTCAGGCCGCTTCACGCCCTTGATGCACACGGGCTGGCGACAGGGCGGTGACGAGACCCGCTCCGTGCATCTGCGCTCGGAAGCGGTGACGGCCGACGGCCTGCCGCTGGTCGACGGCACGCTGCACCTGCGGGTCAGCCGGCAACTGAGCGCGGTCGTCGATCTGGCGTATCAGTACAATGGCCAGGCGATGCACATCACCGGCAATCGCATCGTCAAGTTCGGCGAACTGCACTACTTCGATCACCCGCTGTTCGGACTGCTGCTCCAGGTCACCCGTACCCGGGCAGCGGAATAAGACAACCGCCTGCAAGAAAAATCGAGGAGTCAAAGTCATGATAGAAAGTGCGCGGTACGCGAAGATCGTCGAATGGTCCGAGAAGGACCAGTGCTACGTCGGAAGCTCGCCGGGCCTGATTTACGGCGGGTGCCACGGTCCCGATGAGAAAGCGGTGTTTGACGAACTCCGCCTGGTTGTCGAGGAAGCGATTGCGCTGTACCACAAGGATGGCAAACAGCCACCGCCCCCGACCTCTGGTCGCGACTTCGCGAACAAGGTGCAGAACGTCGCATAACCACGCAGCGCACCAGACGCGCGCAAGAGCGGAGCGCGCCGGTGACTGCGGACATTGCCTCGCGAGCGCCTTCTACAGCGCAATTGCGTGCACCGGTTGTTGTAGTTACAATAACAAATGGCGGTCACCTACGATGTGAAGAAGCGTTTGAAGACCCTGCGGGAGCGTGGGCTAGATTTTGAAGACGCCCCACAGATTTTCGCCGGTCCGACGCTTGAAGCTGAGGACCTGCGCAAGGATTACGGAGAGAAGCGGCTGATCTGCTACGGGTATCTTGAAGGCCGCATGGTTGTGCTCGGATACGTCCCGCGTGGCGACGATCAGCACATATTCAGCATGAGGAAAGCCAATGACCGCGAAAAGAAGCGCATCGCGCCCCTCCTTGAAGTCTGACATGAAGCGGGTGGATGCGCATGTGATCAAGGCGCGTGAATACGCGGAGCTACCCGAGGCAACCACCGGGTTTCTTGCTCGCGCCACGGTAAAGAAGGGGGGGAGGCCTGTTTCGTCGAATCCACGGCAACTTATCACCATTCGTCTTCCGGCCGACGTCATCGCCAGATGGCGATCTACCGGGCCTGGTTGGCAGACGAGAATGGCTGAGCGCCTAAGCAAGCCTCGCTGAAGTCGCGCAGGGCGTTGTTCTCCCCGCAGCACTCAAAAAAAACCGCCTTTCCCGCTGCAGGGAAAGGCGGAAGTCAGGTTTGCCGCGAGTTCCCGTGGGAACTCTGGGAGGAGTGGACGGCAACCTGGTGGTTCTAGCGCGGGTTGCGGTGCCAGGTTTCGAGCCGGATCGACCAGCTGCCGTCGGCCTGCCTGTCCAGCACGCGGACGAAGTTGCCGCCGACGACCTGCGGTGTCGCGGCACCGGTCTTGATCTCCGCGGCCCAGATGCCGGCCTCGTAGAGCGAGTCGCCTTGCAGGTTTGCGGCCTCGACGTTGGTGAAGTAGCGATTGCCGCTCTTCACCGCCTGATCCCAGTAACCGGCGATCGCCTGCCGTCCATCCAGCAGTTCATCGGTCGGTGCGGTGACCAGGGCGTCCTCACGGTAGATCGCGGACAGGGCCCCGACGTCCCCCTTGTTCATGACCTGTGACCAGTTCGAGGCGGTGGCCTCGGCCAGCTGCATGGTTTCTTCGGCCCGGGTACTGACGGCGGTCAGGCCCAGAAGAAATGGCGCCACTGCCAGGGTGGTTGCGAGTTTCATAAGGATGTCTCCTCAAGTTGTGAATGGAATCTGGATGACTTGAAAATTAGTGCGGCGCAACATAGTCTGCAATACAGACCGGGTGCACATACTGTTTACCGGATCGATCACTACTTCGGTCGGAGCCTGACAAATCATGGATAAGTTAATGAGTATGAAAGCTTTTATCGCCGTGTCCCACACCGGGAGTTTTGCCCGGGCGGCCGACAGCCTCGGTCTTTCGCGGGCCATGGTGACCAAGCACATCCGGCAGTTGGAGGACAGTCTTGGGGTGCGCTTGCTGAACCGGACCACCCGCAAGCTCAGCCTGACCGAGGTCGGTGCCGCTTACCGCGAACGCTGTAGCCAGATCCTGGCGGATGTCGACGAGGCCGACAGCGCCGCCACGCAGCTCAGCTCACAGCCGACGGGCATGTTGCGGATAGCGGCGCCCCCGTCCTTCGGGGCCTTCCATCTGGTGCCGGCCATCGGCGACTACATCGACGTCTATCCCAAGGTCCAGGTGTCGCTGACGCTGACCGACCGGCTACCGGACCTGGCGGAGGACGGTCACGACGTCTCCATCCATCTCGGCGAACTGCAGGATTCGAGCCTCGTCGCCCAGCGCGTGGCCCATGCGCGCATGGTGGTGTGCGGGGCGCCGACCTATTTCGCCCGGCACGGCGTTCCCCGCCACCCGGACGAACTGGCGCGACATCAGTGCCTGCGCTATTCGACGCATGCCGCGCATCACGACCAGTGGGCATTCGTCGGTCAGGAGCAGTGCAACGTCAAGGTCGGCGGGCCACTGATCGCCAATACCGGCGATGCCCTGCGGGTAGGGGCGCTGGAGGGATTGGGCATCGTGCTGCTGCCAACCTACATGGTGGGCGATGACCTGCGTGCCGGGCGCCTGGTGGCGGTACTGTCCGAGTTCGAGCCGGCCGGCATCGACATCAACGCCGTGTACCTGCACCGCAAGCACCTGTCGGCGAAGGTGCGCACCTTCGTCGGTTTCCTGAAGGCGCGTTTCCTGACGCGGCCGTTCTGGGACGACTGGCGCGCCGGCGAGCCGCGCAGCGAGACCGAAGCCCTCGCCTGACGGCAGACCGCGGCGCTAACCGGAAAGCGCCGTGGCGAGGAGTTGACGGGCTTTCGCCATCCCGGTCGCGAGGTGATGCTCGATAGCCGCCATGCTGATCCGCTCCTGACCGCCGCGACCGGCGGCCCAGTTGGCGACCACCGCCAGGCAGGCGTAGGGCAGCTCCAGTTCGCGGGCGAGGGCCGCCTCCGGCATGCCGGTCATCCCGACGATGTCGCAGCCGTCGCGGGCCAGGCGCGCAATCTCGGCCGCCGTCTCCAGCCGCGGCCCCTGGGTGGCGCCATAGACGGCGGCCGGAACCACCTCCAGTCCTCGACCGGCCTCGATCAGCAGGCGGCGCACGCCCTCATCGTAGGGGTGCGTGAAATCGACGTGGCGCACGCCGTCCGCACCGCCCTCGGTGTAGGTGTGATCGCGGCCGTGGGTGTAGTCGATGATCTGATCGGGTATTGCCAGCCGCTCCGGCACCATCGATGGGCTGATGCCGCCAACTGCGGCCACCGCGATGACCCCGGTCGCGCCGGCCGCCTTCAGCGCCCAGAGGTTGGCGCGGTAGTTGATGCGATGCGGCGGGATCGTGTGGCCGTCGCCGTGCCGGGCCAGGAAGATGATCGGGCGACCCGCATACTCGCCGCGGAGCAGCGGCGCGGACGGCGGGCCATAGGGCGTGACGCCGTCCTCGGTGGGCAACGGGCGCAGCCCTTCGAGCTTCGGCAACCCGCTGCCGCCGATGACGGCGACGGTCATGCCCCGCTCCGCAGCGCGTAGATGCCGTCACCGTTGCGCAGATAGGTCTTGTAGTCCATGCCGTAGCCAAACAGCCAGCGATCGGGGGCCTGCAGGCCGGCAAAATCGGCGCTCCAGTGCGTGGGCCGCCCGGCGACCGCCTTGTCGACGAGAACCGCGCTCAGCACCTCGCGCGCCTCGGCGGCACGGCAGGACTCGATGATGGCGGCCAGGGTGGCGCCGCGATCCAGTACGTCGTCGACCACCAGCACCGTCCGCTCGCGCAGTGACAGATCGGGCACCTTGATCCACGCCAGTTCGCCGGCCTCGGTCGCCCCCTGGTAACGGCTGGCGTGTACGTAGTCGACCTGCAGCGGAAAGGGCAGGCGCGGCAGCAGCAGACCGAGCGGCACGACACCGCCGACCATGACGCCGAGCACGATGGGATTGCGATCGCCGATGCGGGCCGTGATCGCCGCCGCCATGCGATCGAGGGCGGTATCGACCTCGGCCGGGGTGTAGAGCCGCTCGGCATCGCGGCGGACTTTCTTGACTTCATCGAGCGGGTCAGGGGACACGGGCGGGTTACCTTTCGATTGGCGTGGGTCAAACGGTGCTGTTGAGTCGGGTTCGGCCCGCCCAGTCCTTGGCGAACTGCCAGGCCGAGCGGCCGCTGCGCGAGCCGCGCTGGAGGGCCCATTGCAGCGCCGCCGTCTGCACGGTGCCGTCATCGCGGGCATCGACACCCAGGCGGCGCAACCAGTGGTGCACGATGCGCAGATATTCGTCCTGAGTGAACGGGTGCAGGGCCAGCCACAGGCCGAATCGCTCCGAGAGCGAGATCCGTTCCTCGACCGCCTCGGCATGGTGAATCTCGCCGTCGATGTTGTGCGCCGCGAGGTTGTCGGTCAGATGCTCGGGCAGCAGGTGGCGGCGATTCGAGGTGGCGTAAACCAGGACGTTGGCGGGGGTGGCGTGGACCGAGCCGTCGAGTATGACCTTGAGTGCCTTGTAGCTGGCATCACCGGCCTCGAACGACAGGTCGTCGCAGAAGATCACGAAATATTCCGGGCGGTCGTGCAGCAGATCGACGATCGCGGGCAGATCGGTCAGGTGACCGCGTTCGACTTCGATCAGTCGCAGGCCGGCGGCGGCGTGCTCGTTCAAGAGGGCCTTGATCAGCGAGGATTTGCCGGTGCCGCGCGGGCCCCAGAGCAGGACGTTGTTGGCCGGGAGCCGGCCGAGAAACTGACGGGTGTTCAGGTCGATCTGACGAATCTGGTCGTCGATGCAGAGCAGGTCGTCGAAGCGCAGATCCGACAGGCGGGTGATGCCGTGCAGCGCGCCGCGCCCCGTGTGCCGCTGCCAGCGGTAGGCGAGGACCTCCCACTCGGGCGCGGGTGGCGCGGCAGGCAGCAGGGCGGCGGCGCGGTCCAGCAGTTTTTCGAGGCGGGCGATTACGTCGGCTGGAAGTGTCATGCGCTGGGAAATCACGGGTCGGTTGCAGGGCCGGCGGGTGAACGCGCGGCATGATACCACTGGCCCGCCCCGCGGCCGGGGTCGCCGCTACAAACGGCGCAGGGCGTCGGCGAAACGCTCCTCCACGGTCTTCTTGATCTTCAGGAACTGCACGGTCTGCCAGACTTCCATGTCCTGACCCAGCAGGCCCGACTGCGTCAGATCGACGTCGGTGATGTAAATCGGGTAGGTCAGGCCGCTGCGCCGCATCTCGATGATGTACCGGGCGGCGGCAGTGAAGACATCGGCGCCGTGCTCGAGGGAGCTGAATTCGCGGTCGCCGCACAGGATGCTGTAGCGGTCCTGACCGTCGCCGGATTCCGCCTGCTCCAGAATCACCTTCAGCTGTTTGTAGTTCTGGGACTGATCGGGGTCATAGAGCAGGGGTTCGAGACGATAGTTGCCCTCGCTGTCGCTGGCGATCAGCTTGAAGTCGATGCGGATGTCCGCGACCTGATCCGCCGCCCGCGGCCCCAGGAGGCGGACCCGCTCCAGCATCGTGCTGAAGAACCGGTGCAGGTGGTTGACGAGGGCCGGCGGATGATTGAACGGCATGTTCTGCATGTAGAGCGAGCCGCGCTCGTCGAGCACGAACATCTCGGCCTTGCGGCCTTCGGGGCGGAAGAATACCTGGATGACGTCGGGTCGGTCGTGGCGATAGAGCGCCGGCAGGACGCGGCCGGCCAGCGTGTTGGCGTCAAAGCAGGTGACGGTGTGGCGGGGCAGTGGATCGCCGAGATAGCCGACCAGTTCCTGGTAACGGCCCACGGACTTGTAGGCCGGTTGGTCGCCGGGACGCTCGATGACGTGAAAGACATCCTCGATCTCGAGGATCATGCGGACGGCTTTGCCGTCGCGGAACGTCATGCGGGCGCCGGCCTCGCCGATGAGAGCCGACAGGCGCCGGGTGATCGAACTCGCGTAGGCCGAGGAGAAGCAGTGCACGCCGACGGGCGGCACCGTCACGACGCCGGTATCGGCGTCGGGCAGCAGGCGGATCAAATCCGCCAGGCATTCCAGGAGTCCACCGGTCCCGTGGTAACGGGCGGTGAAGACCTCCTGCCAGCTGGTGGCATAGACCAGATCGAAACTGCGGATGAGGTTTTCGTGCAGGGCGCCGAAGCTCAGGGCGTCCGTGCGGTTGGTGGCGATGATGCCGTCGCCGCGTGATTTCACCGGATTGGCGACACTTTCGACGTTGACGAAAAGCACCGCGCCGCGGAGCAGTGGCCGGCGGATGAGGTCGTCGGTTGTCGCATCGCCGAGCCCGGCGCCCGGGAACACCGCTTTCAGCGCCTCGGTTGCCGCGCGCCAATCGCGCAGCGACAGATCGGCGCCGCCAGCGTGCAACTGCACGATGGTCTGGTCGGCGATGACGCCGTTGAACCAGCACCAGGCGGCCATCTCGATCAGCGAGCCGCTGCGCTTGAGCGGTGTGAAACTACCGATCTCTTCTGCGTCCACCGCGCCCGCGAACAGGGCCCATCCGGCCGTGTCGTTGGCGGCGGTCAGCCGGTGCAACGACACCCGCGACTCGGCGACATTGGGGACGATGCCGCGGTTGACGATCTCGACCTTGCCGGCCTTGCGCTCGAAGGCGGCGTAGAGCTTGCGGCCGAGGATGTGGAGGTCCTGCTGGGTGATGCGGAAATTGCCCGAACTGCGGCGCGCGAACTGCGACAGCGCCCGGTAGCTCTGGGTCAGCGCCGCAATCAGTGCCCGGCGCTCCTCTATGACCTCCGGCAGTTTCCAGGTGTCGTGACTGTCGAGCAGGGCGAACTGGCCGCTGTCCCATCCCCACTGCCGGGCCAGGAGTTCCATGGTTTCGCGACGCCAGCCGCCGCCATCCCTGGCGGGCTGGCTCAGCTTGTCGTTGACCTTGAGGTAGAAGGCGCGCCGCAACAGCGCCAGGCGCGCCGGCTCGTTGCGGGCCATCAGGTATTCTTCGACCTTGCGATACATCTGCAGGTAGGGGTCCAGCTCGGCGAAATCGGTGGTCCCGGAATAGACGGCCCGCTTGTAGCGCATCGCCAGCAGATCGATGCGCGGGAACTCGTCGGTATAGGCCTCGATCAGCAGCAGCTTGAGCAGCGACTTGTACGGTGAATCGATGGACTTGTAGAGGTGCCAGATGGCGGCGCCGAAAAATTCCTCCGCCGGGATGCTGGCGATGCCGCCAAAGTCGATGGTGTCGCGCTGTCCGGCGAAGCGCTTGGTCTTGAGGTTGATGACGAAATCGTCGTAGCGCTGTTCCTCTTCGGGTGGCACCTGCCACCATGCGGGGATCAGGCCGGCGACGACCACGGCCGACCGGTAAAACTCGTCGAGCAACAGATAGTGCTGAGAGCTGCCGCTCGACTCGGCCGACAGCGACGTCAATTCGCCGCGCCGGAAGCTGTCGGGATCGAAGACGAAGAAATGGACATCGAGTCCCAGGTCGTTTCCATGGGCCTCGAGGCGATGGCTCTTCTCGCGCAGTTCGGCGATGGCCTCGTCGCTCAGGCCCGACGGATGGCAAAGCCAGAGATCGAAGTCGCTCTTGGCCGAGTGCGCGATGGTGCCAGTGGATCCCATGAGGTAGAGGCCAAGCACGTCCAGCCGCCGCCGCTGCTCACGGCTGTTGTAGCGGAAGGACTTGGTAAGCCGGTGCGCCGCGGCCAGGGTCTCGCTGCCGGGCGCGTAACCGCGAATGCCGGCGGGCGTCGTCTGGGTGACGTACCCGGGCAGCAGCGCGTGATTGGTGTGGAACAGCAGCGGCAGCAGGGTCAGGAATTCATGCTGCCGGGTGGACAGGCGCTGGTTGATCCGCCGCAGCCGTTCGCGATTGATCGCGGCGAAGCGCTCATCGATCGAGCGTTCCGGGGGAGACTTGGCGCCGGCGGGCCGGTCGGGGTTTGGCATGTGGTCAATATAGCAGTAGAGGCCCGCCGATAGACCCCTGCGGGCCGGCCATTCCGCATAGGCAGGGGCGGTGATTTTTGGTAATCTTGCCGCGCTTTGTCGAGGGGGGATTTCCCTGTCATCCATCCGGCGCCGCGGTCGCATCCGCAGGCCCCGGTGAGGGTATTCCAAGCACGGTTCTTGCGATTTCGAGAGGGTTCCACAGATGTTCACCAAAGACATGAAGATTGCCGGTTACGACAACGAATTATGGGCGGCCATGGAGGGGGAGCGGAGGCGCCAGGAAGAGCACATCGAGCTCATCGCCTCGGAGAACTACACCAGCCCGCGGGTCATGGAGGCCATGGGGTCGGTGCTGACCAACAAGTACGCGGAAGGCTATCCCGGCAAGCGCTACTACGGTGGCTGCGAGTACGTGGACGTGGCCGAGCAGCTGGCGATCGACCGGGCCAAGCAACTCTTCGGCGCCGCCTGGGCCAATGTCCAGCCGCATTCGGGTTCGCAGGCCAACGGCGCCGTTTACCTTGCCCTCCTGCAGCCGGGCGACACCATCATGGGAATGAGCCTGGCCCACGGCGGCCACCTGACCCACGGCGCGCATGTCAACGTCTCCGGCAAGATCTACAAGGCCGTGCAGTACGGCCTCAACACCGAGACCGGGCAGATCGACTACGATGCCGCCGAAAAGCTGGCGCTGGAACACAAGCCGAAGCTCATCATGACCGGGTTCTCGGCCTATTCGCGGGTTCTCGACTGGCAGCGGTTCCGCTCCATTGCCGACAAGGTGGGCGCCTTGCTGGTCGCCGACATCGCCCACGTCGCGGGCCTGGTCGCAACGGGGCTTTATCCCAGCCCCATCGAAATCGCCGACGTGACCACGACCACCACCCACAAGACCCTGCGCGGACCGCGTTCCGGCCTGATCATGGGTCGCGCCAATCCCGACATCGAGAAGAAGGTCAATGCCCTCGTGTTCCCTGGCTACCAGGGCGGGCCGCTGATGCACACCATCGCCGCCAAGGCCGTGGCCTTCAAGGAGGCGATGTCGCCGGAGTTCAAGGGCTATCAGCAGCAGGTCGTGGTCAACGCCCGGGCCATGGCCAAGACCTTCATGGATCGCGGCATCAAGATCGTCTCCGGCGGCACCGACAACCATCTGTTCCTGGTTGACCTGATCGCCAAGGGCATCACCGGCAAGGAACTCGACGCCGCGCTCGGTCGCGCCTACATCACGGTCAACAAGAACGCGGTTCCCAACGACCCGCAGTCGCCGTTCGTGACCAGCGGCATCCGCATCGGCACGCCGGCGGTGACCTCGCGCGGATTCAAGGAAACCGAGTGCATGCAGGTCACCAACTGGATCTGCGACATCATCAACGACGTCAAGAACGAGTCGCTGCTGGAGTCGGTCAAGAAGCAGGTCCTCGAACTCTGCAAGCGGTTCCCCGTTTACGGCTGAACGGGTTCGATTACGCGGGGGCGGCCTGATGCCGCCCCCGCGACCGTTACCCCGATGCGTTGTCCCTTCTGTTCCAATTCCAGCACCCGGGTGATCGATTCCCGTTTCGCCGGTGACGGCGAACAGGTGCGCCGCCGGCGTGAATGCGAGCGCTGCCGCGAGCGGTTCACGACCTACGAATCGGCGGAGCTGAACATGCCGCGGGTGATCAAGTCTCGTGATCGCAGCCGCGAGGCCTTCAGCGAGGAGAAGCTGCGCGCCGGCATGGACCGGGCCCTGCGCAAGCGGCCGGTGGAAACGGGCAAGGTCGACGCCGCGATCAACAACATCAAGCGCCGTCTGCGTTCCGGCGGCGAACGCGAGGTCGAGTCCAGCCGGATCGGCGCCATGGTCATGGAAGAGCTGCGCAACCTCGATCACGTTGCCTATGTGCGGTTCGCCTCGGTCTATCGCAGCTTCGGCGACGTGCGGGCATTTCTCGACGAGATTGCACATCTCGAGAACGACCTGTCGCCCGAGGCCCGTCGCAGTCAGCTCAACCTGCTGCCGCCGGAAGGCGAAATGACGGCGGCCACTGCCGCGCGCAAGACGAGCAAGAAGAAGCCCGTGGCCAAGCCGGTCAGATCCGCGCGGTCGCCGGCGCGGGCCGTCCGTCGTCGCCCCGTGTGACCCCGGCGTTCGCGGCCGACGATTTCCGGCACATGGCCCAGGCGCTGCGACTGGCGGCGCGGGGCGCCTGCAGCACACGGCCGAACCCCCGCGTCGGCTGCGTGCTGGCGCGCGATGGCGAGGTGGTCGGCGCCGGCTGGCATGCCCGGGCCGGCGGACCGCATGCCGAGATCGAGGCCCTGCGCGCGGCCGGCGAGCGGGCCCGCGGCGCCACCTGCTACGTCAACCTCGAGCCCTGCTGTCATCACGGGCGGACGCCGCCCTGCACGAACGCGCTGATCGCCGCCGGTGTAACCCGCGTCGTCGCCGCACTGCCCGACCCGAATCCGCTCGTGGCCGGTGGCGGGCTGCGGCAGCTCGCCGCGGCCGGGGTGGCGGTGCAGTCGGACCTCATGCGTGCCGAGGCCGAGACGCTGAATCGCGGCTTCCTGCTGCGCATGCGTAGCGGCCGTCCCCATGTGCGTGCCAAGGTCGGGATGAGTCTGGACGGGCGGGTGGCGGCCGCCAACGGCGACAGCCGCTGGATCACCTCGGCGACCGCGCGGCACGATGTCCAGCGGCTGCGTGCCGAGAGCTGCGCCGTGCTGACCGGCATCGGCACGGTGCTCGCGGACGACCCGCGATTCACCGTCCGCGACCCCGACTGCCTCGAGTTGCTGGTGGCGCAGCCGCACTGCGTGGTCCTCGACAGCCGCCTGCGCATCCCGGCGACGGCCCGACTGCTGGCTACCCCGGAGCGCGTGTTGCTGTTTGTCGCCGAGGAAGCGGAGTCGCGGGTCGATGCCTTGCGGCGGAGCGGTGTCGAGGTTGCGGTTGTTTCCCGCCATGACGGCGGTCTCGATCTCGAGGCGGTGCTCGCCGAACTGGGCCGGCGCGCGTTCAACGACGTGTTGCTGGAGGCGGGACCGGCCCTGACCGGCGCCATGCTGACCGCCGGACTGGTCGATGAGCTGATTTGCTACCTGGCGCCCTCGCTGCTCGGCACCGCCGGCCTCGGCATGGCCGTCCTGCCGCATTCCGGACTGGCCGACGCCGTCGGTCTCGAGATTGCCGACGTGCGCGCGATCGGCCCGGATCTGCGCATCACCGCCAGACCACGAAGGGCCTGAGCATGTTCACCGGCATCATAGAGGCGATCGGTTCGCTGACTGAATGTTTGCCGCGCGATGACCATCTGCGGGTCGTGATCGACACCGGTTCCTTGCCGCTCGACGGGATCCGGATCGGCGACAGCGTCGCCGTCAACGGTGTCTGCCTGACGGTCACGGAGTACGGCGAACGCAGTATCGCGGCCGACGTGTCCATGGAGACCCTGCGCTGCACGACGCTGGGTTCGCTCGGCAGCGGGGCCCGGGTCAATCTCGAGCGCGCCCTGCGCTTCGGCGATCGGCTGGGCGGGCATCTGGTCAGCGGGCATATCGATGGGGTTGGTCTGGTCAGCGATCGGCGGCAGGCAGGCGATGATCTGGTTTTCGAGTTCACGGTCGCCGATGCCCTGACGCGCTACATCAGCCGCAAGGGGTCGGTCGGCGTCGATGGCGTCAGCCTGACGGTAAACGCGGTCGACGGCACGCGCTTCGCCGTCCAGATCATTCCCCACACCCGTGATGCGACCCTGTTCGGCGGCTACCGGATCGGGGATCGCGTCAACATCGAGGTGGACCTCCTGGCCCGCTACCTGGAACGGTTGATCGAGAGCCGTTCCGCGGAATGAGTGCCGTATAATGCCGTGACGGGCGAACCGCCGCCCGATCGCCATGAACGCGCCACTGAATACTCCCGAAGATCTGATTGACGACATCCGCCAGGGGCGGATGGTGATCCTGATGGACGACGAAGATCGCGAGAACGAAGGCGATCTGGTCATGGCCGCCACCTGCGTGCGGCCGGAGGACGTCAATTTCATGGCCCGCTACGGCCGCGGGCTCATCTGCCTGACGTTGACGCGCGAACGCTGCCGCCAGCTCAACCTGCCGCTGATGGTGCGTGACACCTATTACAACTACGGTACGAATTTCACGGTGTCGATCGAGGCCGCGACGGGTGTGACCACGGGGATTTCCGCCGCCGATCGCGCCCATACCATACGCACGGCGGTGGCGCCCGGCGCGGTGCCTGCCGACCTGGTGCAGCCGGGCCACGTCTTTCCGCTGATGGCGCAGCCGGGCGGCGTGCTGAACCGCGCCGGACACACCGAGGCCGGTTGCGATCTGGCGCGACTCGCGGGACTGGAGCCAGCGGCCGTGATCGTCGAGATCCTGAACGAAGACGGCAGCATGGCGCGCCGGGCGGATCTGGAATGCATGGCCGCCGAGCACGGGCTCCGGATAGGCACCATCGCCGATCTCATCAGACACCGCATTCATCATGAGAACACGGTCGAGATGGTCGCCGTCAGTGCCCTGCCGACAGTGTTCGGCGACTTCCGGTTGCTCGTTTATCGCGATGCCATCCAGCGGGCGGTGCACCTCGCGCTGGTCAAGGGGGAGATTGCTGCCGAACGGCCGACACTGGTGCGCGTGCATCTGGAGAACCCCCTCAACGACCTGACCGGCACCACGCGCGCGGATAGCGGCTGGCCGCTGCGCGACGCCCTGAAACGGGTGGCCGAGGAGGGTTGCGGCGTGGTGGTGATACTCTGCAATCAGTACGACTCGGACAGCCTCATCGCCCAGGCGCAACGCTGGGCCAGCCCGGCCGCTGCGAATTCCGAGCCGCCATCGGGGCGCTCGGATCGCGACGCCCTGCGCACCATCGGCCTCGGCGCGCGCATCCTCGCCGATCTGGGCGTGCGCAAGATGCGGGTGATGAGCCGGCAGCGCAAGCTCTCGGCACTGTCGGGCTTTGGCCTCGAAGTCGTGGAATATGTAACCTGACCGGAACATGGACGACACAAGAATCATTGAAGGGAGTGACCGGCCGCCACCAGGGGCCCGTTTCGGGGTGATCGTCAGCCGCTTCAACCCGGAAGTGGTGGAGAACCTGCTGAACGGGTGCCTCGACGCGCTTCGTTCCCGAGGCGTACCGGGATCGAACGTCGTTATCGTCCGCGTGCCGGGCGCCTTCGAGATACCCGTGGTTGCCCGCCGCCTGGCCGAGAACGGCGATTGCGACGCGCTGATCGCGCTCGGCGCCGTGATCCGGGGCGAGACGCCGCATTTCGACTACGTGGCCGGCGAGTGCGCCCGCGGCATCGCCGAGGTCGCCGCCGATCTGGGCCTGCCGATCGCGTTCGGAGTGCTGACCACCGACACCGAGGAGCAGGCCATTGCGCGGGCCGGTGGCGATCAGGGCAACAAGGGTGCCGACGCGGCACTGACCGCAATCGAGATGCTCAATGTCCTGCGGTTGCTGAAGGCATGACCGGGCAACGCAGCGGCGGCGTGAGCAAACGGGCGCGGGCGCGGCGTTGCGCCTTGCAGGCGCTCTATCAGTGGCAGCTGGCCGGCGGTGAGGCGCCGCAGGTGCTGCGCGAATTCGTCGCCGATCGCGAGACCGGCAACGCCGATCAGGGTCTCCTGGACCACTTGGTGAACGGGGTCGTTGCGCATGCGGTCGACCTCGAGGAATCACTGAACGCCGTACTTGACCGCCGCCTCGGCGACCTGGACCCGGTGGAGCGGGTGGTCCTGCTGCTCGGTGCCTACGAACTCAAGTATTGTCCGGAGGTTCCGTGGCGGGTCGCGATCAACGAGGCGATCGATCTGGAGAAGATGTTCGGCGCCGAGGAGGGTCATCGCTTCGTCAACAACGCCCTCGATCGCCTGGCCCGTGTGCTGCGGCCGGTCGAAGCGGCGACTGCGACACAAGTCTGAACGGTCGTACCACCATGACGCTCGGCGAGTTCGAGCTGATTGAGCGCTATTTCAAGCCCCGCGAGCCGCTGCGTCCCGACGTCGTTCTCGGTATCGGCGACGATGCGGCCCTGCTGCGCCCCCCGGTCGGCATGGACCTGGCATTGACAACCGATACGCTCGTTGCCGGTGTGCACTTTGATGATCGAATGGACGCCGCCGATATCGGCCATCGCGCGCTCGCGGTCAATCTGAGCGACCTCGCGGCCATGGGTGCGACTCCAGCCTGGACCTTGCTGGCGCTGACGATGCCGGAGGCCGATGAGGCGTGGATACAGGCATTTGCGGACGGCTTCATGAGCCTCGCGACCCGTCATTGCACGTCCCTGGTCGGCGGCAACCTCGCGCGCGGTCCACGCAATGTGACGGTCACGGTGGCCGGGCTGCTGCCGATGGGCCAGGCCCTGCGCCGCAGCGGCGCCCGACCCGGTGATGACATTTATGTCACCGGTACGCTGGGAGATGCGAGGCTGGCGTTGGCGATCATGGGCGGCCTCGCGCCGCGGGCGACGGTAGCGCAACGGTCAGATCTCTATACCCGCTATGCGCGGCCGGAGCCGCGACTGGCGGTAGGTCAGAGATTGCTTGGCATCGCGAGCAGCGCCATCGACATATCCGACGGCCTGGCATCCGACCTGGGGCATCTGCTGGACGGAAACCGGATCGGCGCGGTCGTTGAAGCCGGCAGTCTGCCATTGTCCAGAACCATGCGGGAAGTGGTTACGGACCAGGAGGCCCGCGACCATGCCCTGTTCGGCAGTGACGACTATGAGCTGTGCTTCACCGCTCGGCCGGCGCTGGCGGGCGCGATCCGTGCCCTGGCTGCCGACTGCACGATTACCCGGATCGGCACGATCACGGATGGTTCCGGGATCAACCTGCGATACCCGGACGGCAGCGAGGCGGCATTGCCGGTGTCCGGGTACCGGCATTTCTAGCGCCTTAGCTGGCGGCACTGTCGTCCGGCGACTGCTCGTCCGGTATCCCGACGTGCAGCTGCCGATTGCGTTCCATGATCTCGCGCCGCATGTCCTTGCGCATCTTGCCGGCCTCGAACAGCCGGCGTTCGCTGTCGGTGGTCATCACCAGTGGCGGCACCTTGACCGGTTTCCCGTCCTCGCCCATGGCAATCATGGTGAAGTAGCAGGAGTTGGTATGGCGTTTTTCCTGGGTGTGGAGGGTTTCGGCCACGACCTTGATGCCGATCTCCATCGACGACGAGCCGACGTAGTTGACGTTCGCCATGAAGGTCACCAGCTCGCCGACCCGGATGGGTTCCTTGAAATGCACCTGATCGAGCGAGGCAGTGACGACATAGCTCTTCGCATAGCGGGCGGCGCAGGCATAGGCGACCTGGTCGAGCAGCTTGAGCAACGCACCCCCATGCACCTTGCCGGAGAAGTTGGCCATGTCGGGGGTCATGAGGACGGTCATGTAGAGGGATTTTTCCTGGTGACTCATGGCGGTCGGTATCCGTGAATGGAGCGGAAAGAATATCAGGGTCAAAGTGGTCTTGAAAAAATCACCAGCATGCCGTAATCTACCTACTGATAGATAGGTTTTTGTGCATTTCTGAATGAGCACGGCCGAAGAAATCGTCACTGTCGCGCAGGAAATGATCCAGAAGCGGGGCTTCCATGCCTTCAGCTACCGCGACATTTCCGAACGGGTCGGCATCAAGACCGCAAGTATCCATTATTACTTCCCGAGCAAGGGTGATCTGGCGGGTGCGATAGTCGCGCGCGTGAGCGACGGGTTCGCCGCCGCGCTGGCGGAGATCGACGCGGCAACGACCGATCCGGGCGAGCGATTGCGGCGGTTCTGCGGTCTCTTCCTCAGCACCTACGCCGAAGGTGACCGACTTTGCCCGATCTGCATGCTGGCGATGGGGCAGGAAACGGTTCCGGAACCCGTGCGCGCCGGCGTCCGCGAATTCTGGCTGCGCGGGGAGGAATGGGTCGCGGAGGTTCTGGGGGCGGGTGTCGAGGCTGGCTGTTTCAACCTGAAGGCACCAGCGCAGATCGGCGGCAGGACCTTCATGGCCGCGCTCGAAGGCGCCATGGTCGCGGCGCGGGCCTTCGTCGATCGAGAACGGCTGACCGGTGTCATCGACTACCTGCTGGCGACGGTAATCGCGGAACCTTGCTCGAGGGTTGCACTCAACAACGACAGGACGGCATGAACAATGACGATCACCACGAACCGGCACAAGCGCGCGCCGAGGTACCTCGCGATCCTGGTGGCGTCCGGATTCGCCACCACCGCAGCCTATGCGCCGCCGTTCAACCTGACCGAGGTGGCGCCGGGCAATTTTGTTCACTACGGCAAGCACGTGACCTTCGAGGACAAGGACCACGACGACATCGCCAACATCGGCTTCATCGTCGGCGAACGCTGCGTTGCCATTGTCGATACCGGCGGCTCGATCAGCACAGGGGAGGCGCTCAAGGCCGCCATGGCGGAAAGGACGCAGGTGCCGGTCTGCTACGTCATCAACACCCACGTGCACTTCGATCACCTGCTCGGCAACGCGGCGTTCACGGCGGCGGCGCAACCGAAGTTCGTCGGTCACGCGAATCTGGCCGATGCGGTGGCGAGCAACGTCGGGTTTTTTCTCAAGAACTATGGCGGCAACCTGGGACCGCAACCGTCCGCGGCGATGATCATCGGGCCGGACACCATGGTGGATTCGACCCTGGAACTCGATCTGGGCGGACGCAAGCTGCTCCTTCGGGCCTGGCCGAAGGCGCATACCAACGCCGATCTGACGGTGCTGGATCAGGCGACCGGCACGCTGTGGCTCGGGGACCTGCTGTTCCGTGAGCGTATCCCGTCTCTCGACGGCAGCATCAAGGGCTGGCTGGCAGTCATCGAGGAACTGCAGGGCGAAAAGGTCGGCGCCGTGATCCCGGGTCATGGTCCGGCAGGTGACGACCTGCGCGTTGCCCTGGCCGCCGAGAAACAATATCTGGAGGTGCTGGTCAAAGACGTGCGCGGCCATCTCGCCGCGGGCGACCCCATCGACCAGGCCGCCGAACAGGCCGGCGCATCCGAACAGGGGCGCTGGCAACTGTGGGAGCAGCATCACAAGCGGAATGTGTCCAAGGTGTACACCGAGCTGGAGTGGGAGTGAGAGGCCATCGCAATCAATCGAGGAGAGACCCGTCATGAATCACCGTTCCATCCTGAAATTCACCGCCGGCCTCCTTATCGCCGGTCTGTCCATTACCGGCGGAGTGGCACGGGCTGCAACCGACGCATCCGAGATCACGGTCTGGGAGACGTTTCTCAAGGAGGCGATCTTCAAGGACGCCAACATCATCGAGGACAAGACCGTCATCGACATGAACACGCCCTACCGGGCCGAGGACGCGGCGGTCACGCCGGTGACGATCACGGCCCAGTTTGCGCAGACCCCGGAGCGCTACATCGAGAAGCTATATCTCGTGGTCGACAAGAACCCGCAGCCACTGGTCGGCGAGTTCAACCTGACCCCGGACATGGGCAAGGCCGACCTCGCACTACGCGTCCGCATCGATCAGTACACCTTCATCCGTGCCATCGCCGTGCTCAACAACGGCGAACATCACATGGTCGCCAATTTCGTCAAGGCCCAGGGTGGCTGCTCGGACCCGCCCCAGGGTGACCTGGACGCAGCCATGCAGCGGATCGGCAAGATGAAGTTCCGCACGGTCGGCGAACTCCTGGCCGACGGCACCCAAGTCGGCCAGTTCAGCGTCAGCCACCCGAACCTGACCGGCATGCAGGTCAATCAGCGGAACGGATTCACCATCCCGGAACACTACGTCAAGACGGTCAAGCTGACGTTTGATGGCAAGGTGATCATGGAGGCGAAGACCGGGATCTCGGTGAGCGCCGACCCCAGCTTCCGCTTCTTCTTCAAGCCGGGCCACGGCGGCAAGTTCAAGGCCGAGGTGGAGGACTCCAAGGGCAACAAGTTTGCCGAGGAGTTCGATGTCAGTCAGAGCGCGGCCGAACAGAAGACCTGAGGATTGCTGGCCGGGGGTGACGACGAAGGGCGCCATTGGCGCCCTTCGTCTTTATGAGACCGCATGTCCCGGGTCTACAGGTGCAGGCCGCACTCCGTCTTCGGCTTGCCCAGCCAGCGGCCGCTGCGTCCTTCACCGGCGACCGTGCAATGGGTGCAGCCGATGGACTGGTAACCTTTCGCGACTAATGGGTGGAACGGCAGATTGTGGTCGCGGATGTAGGCGTCGCGTTCGTCGCGGGTGACGTCGAGCATCGGGTTGAACTTGATGATGCCGCGCCGCTCCTCGAAATAGGGAAGGGCGGCCCGGTGGTCCGTCTGCCAGCGCATCAGGCTCGAGACCCAGACGTGGTAGTTCGGCTTGATGGCCTCCAGCGGTTCGACCTTGTTGATAGAGCAGCAGAAATCGGGGTCCTTCTTGTAGGTCTGTTCCTGCTCGGTGAAGGCGTGCTTCCAATCCTCGGCGTGCAGATCGATGACCGTCAACCCGAACAGGTCGACGAGGTAGTCCTTGTAGGCGATGGTCTCCGGGAAGTGGTAGCCGGTATTGATGAAATGGATCACCTGGGCCGGCCGCAGGCGCGAGATGATGTGCAGGAAGTAGGCCGATGTGGCCGCGAACGACGAGGTTACCAGGATCTTCTCGGGGGCGAAATCGGTGTAGATCCGCTGGATGCGCTCTTCGAAGTGGAGTGGCGCATAGCGCTCGTTGAGGGCGGCGATGTCGGCGGCCGACAGGCCGGCGCTGTTGGTGACCAGTGGTTCGACCGCGTTCATGGTAGTTTCGATCCGGTTCAGTCCGTGTGGCGTTTAAGGATGACTCTCCGCCATTCTTCGGGCCCGGTCTGGTGGACGGACGTACCGTTGACATCGACGGCCACCGTGACGGGCATGTCGTGGACCTCGAACTCGTGGATCGCCTCCATCCCGAGATCGGCGAAGGCGACGACACGCGCCGCACGGATGGCCTTGGCGACGAGGTAGGCCGCGCCGCCCACCGCCATCAGATAGACCGCCCGGTGCCTGCGGATCGATTCGATCGCGGCCGGCCCGCGTTCGGCCTTGCCGATCATGCCGATGAGACCGGTCTGCGCCAGCATCAGTTCTGTGAACTTGTCCATGCGCGTGGCCGTCGTTGGCCCCGCCGGTCCGACCACTTCATCGCGCACGGCATCGACCGGGCCGACGTAGTAGATGAAACGGTTGTGGAAATCGACGCCATCCGGTATCGGTTTGCCAGCCGCGAGCAGGTCATGGATGCGTTTGTGGGCCGCATCCCGGCCGGTCAGCATCCGTCCGGAGAGCAGCAGCGTCTGACCGGGTGCCCAGGTGGCGATCTCCTCGCGGGTGACGGTGTCGAGGTTGACGCGCCTGGCCGTCGGTCCGGCCTCCCAGGTGAGCCGCGGCCAGTCGTCAAGGCTGGGTGGGGTTTGCAGGGCCGGCCCGCTGCCGTTGAGCACGAAATGGGTGTGGCGGGTGGCGGCGCAGTTGGGGATCATCGCCACCGGCAGATTGGCGGCATGCGTCGGGTAGTCGCGGATCTTGACGTCGAGGACGGTGGTGAGACCGCCCAGTCCCTGGGCACCGATGCCGAGGGCGTTGACCTTGTCGAAGATCTCGATGCGCAATTCCTCGACCCGGTTGGCCGGTCCGCGCGCCTTCAGTTCCTGGATGTCGATCGGTTCCATGAGCGCCTCCTTGGCGAGCAGCATGGCCTTTTCCGCGGTGCCGCCGATACCGATGCCGAGCATGCCGGGCGGACACCAGCCGGCACCCATGGTCGGCACGGTCTTCAACACCCAGTCGACGATGCTGTCGGAGGGATTGAGCATCACGAACTTGCTCTTCGCCTCCGAGCCGCCGCCCTTGGCGGCGACGTGCATCTCGATTTCGTCACCCGGAACGAGACTGACGTGAAGCACGGCCGGCGTGTTGTCACCGGTGTTCCGGCGGCGGCCGGCGGGGTCGTCGAGGATCGAGGCGCGCAGCTTGTTGTCGGGGTGATTGTAGGCGCTGCGAACGCCTTCGTTGACCAGGTCGTCGAGCGCGCGTTCCCCTTCGAGCCGCACGTTCTGGCCGATTTTCATGAACACGGTGACGATCCCCGTGTCCTGGCAGATCGGGCGGTGCCCCTCCGCGCAGAGGCGCGAGTTGATCAGGATCTGGGCCATCGCATCGCGGGCGGCCTGGGATTCCTCGCGCAGATAGGCGGCGTGCATCGCCTGGATGAAATCGACCGGGTGGTAATAGGAGATGAACTGCAAGGCGTCGGCGATGCTATCGACGAGGTCTTGTGGCTTGATGATGGTCATGGCTGGTAACTGGGGATGGTGAGCCGCCGGCGCGGCGCAGCGCTGTCGAAAGTGAGGTGTATTCTACCGCAATACGCCCAGGCAAAAGTGCGAACGCCCGCGGCGCGGGCGTTCGCGGCGGGATGCCTCCGGGGTTACGTTTTGTGCGGGAATTCCAGGATCTGGGCGGTGCCGGCGTGGCGGTCGTCTTCGACGTCTACTGCGGCGAAGGGCGGCCGGTCCGGGAAGAACTCCTTGCCAACCGCGTACAGGCGTCGCCAGGCAGGGTTGTTGCGCACGTCTTCACGGTCGTGCAGTTGTTGCGCCAGTTCCAGGAATTCCGCCTGTTTGCCCGCGTGCAGGTAGACATCGGCGAGCTTGATCTCGAATTCCGCCTTCTGCTCGCGATCGGCGATGGCCTGCTTGAGCGTCGCCTCGGCCTGATCGAAGTGCTGGTAGGCGAGATGCAGATCCACCTCGCGCAGCAGCGATTCGACGCCGTCGGACGCCGCCTTCGCTTCCTGTGCCGCGGTCTCCGCCTTCTCCTTCGCCCGGCGTTTCTTCCAGAGCGGCACGATCTCCTTCATTTCTTCCATGATCTGTGCCCGCTGGCTGGCCTTCTCGCTCACCGCTGATCGCAGTTCGGCTTCCTTGGCACGCCATTGTGTGAACTCCTCGGATTTCCTGCGGCGGGTTCCGATGCGGTGGAGGACCGCTCCCAGGGCGATCACGACCAGCGCCGTACCCAGGACCTTGAGGACGGGTACGGCATCCATCCCATCCGCCAATCGACCGCCGGCCTCGTCCGTTGCGACCGGCTTGGGTGTCGTTGCCGATACTTCTGCCCCCGGTCTCGTGGTCACCACGGTCGCGACCTCCGCGGTTGTCGGAGCGATTGGCGCAACCTCGGGTGCTACCTCGACTACCGGTTCGACCGCCGCCGCCGATTCGGTCTGCGTCCGCGGCGCGGCAATCGGACTCGCGCGCGCGGCCACTCGCTCGCTCAATGCCTGGATTTCGGCGGTGCGCTTGACGCTCGCGGCTTCGAGTGCGGCAATCTCCGCCTTCAGGGCCTCCAGCCGCTGGCGCGACTGCCGGGTCGCCTCGGACAGGTCAGGCGTGGCCATCGGGGCGGGGGCTGCCAATGTTTCGACCGCAACACCCTCGGCCGGCGTCGCCGCGGTCGCGGCCGCTTCCACCGGTGCCGGCATTTCGGATGCGTCTGCCGCGGGAGTCGGTTGCGGTACGGTCGCCGTGGCCACCGGTGCGGGTGCGGTCGAACCGCTCAGAATCTCCTCCCGGGTCGGCACCCGCAGCATCTCCCAGACCTTCAGGCGATTGACGTCTCCCTTGATGAAGGCGTGCGGATTGGCGCGGTGCAGGGCGGCGATCATATCCGCCGTGCGGATGGCGGCATCCGGTTTGACCTTCTCGGCGATCTTCCACAGGGTCTCGTTGGGCATGGTCGGCCCATAACTACCGGCGCTCGCGACCGTGGCAGGGGAAGCCGGCGCCGGCGGTGCGGCGACCGGCGTGGTTGCCGGCGCGGTCGTTACCGGTTCGGGGACGGGGGTCATGGCCAACGGATAGGACGGCGGATCGAGCAGGACACCAAACCGGCGCTGCACATGCGTCCCGGCCGCCTTGACCTCGATCTCCAGGTTGAACAGGGGTTCGCGGATGCCGTGGCGGCTGGTGATCTGCAACTCGAACGTCGAATTCGCGCCGGCCCGAATCCGATAACGGAAATCGTCACGGATGCGATCGATCGTCGATCCCATGGCCACGGGCGCCGCCGGCCGGACCAGGACTTGGGCGGTATCGGCCTCGTCCGCGGTGACTCGCAGGAGCGGCACGCGGATATCCAGGGGTTGATTGAGCCGCGACCTGACGCTGATTTCCCCGAGACCGAGGGCCGACACCGCCGGAGCCACGAGGAGGGCGGCGAGGATGACCAGACAGCGGGCCGGGCGTGAAAGTGGCTGCATGGGAACCTCGTATCAGGGGGTGCGCCGCAATATTAGCGGCCGGTCGGACTCGTTCTTGAGCAAAGGCGGGCTAGGCCGGCACCGGGTCCGCGAGGAGCCTGGTGCCCATCGGCGTCGGCGACAGGATGATGCGACGCTGATGCTGTGCGGCGACCGTCGGTCGGTGGGCGATGCTGATTACGGTGGTATTGGCCAGTCGCTGCCGGAGCAGACCGTAGAGATGGTCCTCCGTGGTTTCGTCCAGCGCCGCGGTGGCCTCATCGAGGAAGAGCCATTGCGGTTCGTTGAGCAGGGCGCGGGCAAAGGCCAGCCGCTGCTGCTCGCCGGGCGACAGCCGCAGGGTCCAATGCCCGCGCTCATCGAGCCGGCCAGCGAGGGATTCCAGATGGCAGAGCCGCAAGGCCTCGACGATGCGGGCATCGTCGATCTTCGCTGCCCCCGTCGGATAGGTGACCACCTCGCGCAGCGTGCCGATGGGCAGATAAGGGCGCTGCGGCAGGAACATGATCCGGTCACGCTCCGGGGTCTGCACTTGGCCGCCGCCATACGGCCAGATCCCGGCCAGCGCCCGGAAGAGGGTGCTCTTGCCGCTGCCGGAGGGGCCGGTGACGACGACATGTTCGCCGGCCTTGAGCCGCAGGTTGATGGCGTCGATCAGGCTGCGGCCGTCCGGCAGTGCGAGCCGCAGGTCGCGGGCCACGATCTCGGCGCCGCCATGGGTGCCGGTCGCGATGCCAGTGCCGTTCCGCGACTCGTTCGCGGTGGCGACGATCGCCTGGTGGAAGGTGGTCAGGCGATCCACGGTGGCCTTCCATTCGGCCAGCTGCGAGTAGGCGGTGATGAACCAGGACAGCGCGTCCTGAACGCGGCCGAAGGCCGATGATATCTGCATCAGTCCGCCAAGCTGGATGGCGCCGGAGAAGTAGCGCGGGGCCGCCACCACGATCGGGAAGATCGACGCCAGTTGTTCGTAGAACGCGGTGAAACCAATCAGGCGCTTCTGATACTTGATCAGCAGCCACCAGTTCCACCAGACACTGCCGAATCGTTCCAGCAGGTTGCGTTTCTCGTCGTTTTCGCCGCGGTAGAAGGCCACGCCCTCGGCGTTCTCGCGCAGTCGCACCAGGGCAAAGCGCAGATCGGCTTCGAAGCGCTGCTGATCGAAGTTGAGACCGATCAGGGGTTGGCCGATGCGGTGCGCGAGCCATGTCCCGGCGACGGCATACAGCAGGGCGGCCCAGACCATGTACCCGGGGATGGAAATCTCGGCCCCGTCAATAGGAACGAGCAGGGGGCCCGACAGTGTCCAGAGGATGAAGACGAACGAAAACAGGCTGACGACCGATCGCATCAGACCCAGTCCCAGGGACAGGGTGTTGCTCGTGAATATCTTGAGGTCCTCCTGCATGCGCTGATCCGGGTTGTCGGCGCCGTGACTCTTGAGTTCGAGGCGGTAATAGACACGTTCCGAAAGCCATTCATTGAAATAGACCCCGGTCAGCCAGCGGCGCCAGCGGATCTGCAGCAGCATGTTGAGGTTGAGCTGATAGACGGCCAGCACGATGTAGGCGGCCGCCATCGCCGCGAACACGATCAGGAGCTGGCCGAACGAGGCGGCATCCTTGTTCTGCAGGGTGTTGTAGAAATCGTTGTACCAGTGGTTGAGCAGAACCGTGATGTAGACCATGCCGAGATTGATGGCGACGACGGCGGCGAGCAGGCCGCGCGCAACCCACTTCTCCTCGGAATACCAGTAGGGGCGGGTGAAGGCCCAGACGTTGCCGAGGAAGGTGCGGGAGGTAAGCGCGAGCGGTGTCCTGTTCATGTCAGCGTGAATCCCAGACGAACAAGGCGGGTTGCCCCGCCTTGTCCGCGCAGGTTGCGAGTGGCCCGGTCAGCTACAGTCCGACCGCAGCATGCAGCCGCCGGCATCGGCGCAGGTGCCGCACATTTCCCCACAGGGTGTGTCGGCGGCCGTGGGTGTTTCCGATCCGACCGCGAAGGCGGAGAGAAGTTTCTCGAGCTTGCGGCTCTTGCATTCGGGGCACGCCGGCTCGGCGCCCGCTCGCACCAATTCCTCGAAACGGTGGTGGCAGGAACGGCATTGGTACTCGTAGATGGGCATGATTCTGTCCGGAATATCCTGGCGGCCGTTGCGCCATTCTACCCCACCGGCGCGGCCATTCGCAGATGCCTGCAACCGGCCCCGGCGGCGGGGGCCCGCGAGATGGCGGCCTGGGGCGGACTCGAACCGCCGACCTACCGCTTAGGAGGCGGTTGCTCTATCCCCTGAGCTACCAGGCCGCGCGGCACCATCCTAGCAAACGCACACTTGCCCGACCAAGCCGCCGCCGCGGCGGGTACAATGCCCCGGTCATGAGCGACACTACCTTGGCCGGACCGCGCGGCATCGATGCGGTGATCAACCCCGAAGGCAGCATGGAGGTGCTGTCGCGCCGCGAAGTAAACGAGCTGCTCGATACCAGCGGCGGCGGGCTCTACGAGCAGTTCCGGCGCTGCTGCCTGGCGGTGCTCAATTGCGGTTCCGACAGCGACGACACCCGCGCCGTGCTCGCCGCGCATCCGGATTTTTCGGTGCGCCTGGTGCAGAAGGAGCGCGGCGTCAAGATCGAGATCAGGAATGCGCCACCGGCAGCCTTCGTCGACGGGCGGATGATCCGCGGCATCCGCGAGCATCTGTTCGCCGTGGTTCGCGACATTCTCTACGTGCGCAACGAAATCGAACGCGGCGGCCACTTCGATCTGAAGTCCTCCGGCGGCCTCACTGATGCGGTGTTCAGCATCCTGCGTAACGCCCACATCCTCCGGTCCGGCACCGATTCACGCCTGGCCGTCTGCTGGGGTGGCCATTCCATCTCACGCGAGGAGTACGACTACACCAAGAAGGTCGGTTACGAGCTCGGGCTGCGCGGCCTCCACGTCTGCACCGGCTGCGGCCCCGGGGCCATGAAGGGGCCAATGAAGGGCGCCACGATCGGGCACGCCAAACAGCGCCTCCGCCACGGCCGCTATATCGGCATCTCGGAGCCCGGGATCATCGCCGCCGAATCACCGAACCCGATCGTCAACGAGTTGGTGATCATGCCCGACATGGAGAAGCGCCTGGAGGCCTTCGTGCGCATCGGTCACGGTTTCGTGATCTTCCCCGGCGGGGTCGGCACGGCCGAGGAAATCCTCTACCTGCTCGGTCTGCTCATGCATCCCGATAATACGGGGATGCCGTTCCCGGTCGTGCTCACCGGGCCCGCGTCAAGCCGCGAATACTTTGCCGAGTTGCTCGGTTTCATCGAGGCGACGCTCGGTGCGGAGGCTTGCGCGCGGTTGCAGCTGATCATCGACGCCCCGGACCGGGTGGCGGCGTATCTGCGGGAGCGGATGGACGAGGTGTTCACCTTCCGGGAGAGGAACGACGATGCCTATTACTTCAACTGGCACATCCGCGTCGATTTCGGGTTGCAGCAGCCCTTCGACGCCACGCACGAGAACATGGCGCGCCTCGACCTGCATCGCGAACAACCCGCGTACCGGCTGGCCGCCGCCTTGCGCCGCGGCTTCTCGGGCGTGGTCGCGGGCAACGTGAAGGAGGAGGGGATGCGGCGCATCGAGGCACATGGGCCGTTCGAGATCCATGGCGAGCGCTCGATCATGGACCCGCTGGACCGGTTGCTGCGGGCCTTCGTCGAACAACGGCGGATGCGGTTGCCGGGCGTGGCCTATACGCCCTGTTACCGGCTGGTGGCCTAGCCGCTTTCAGCCCCGGAATCCGATTTATGGTGCGTCGAGCTTGTCCCGGACCAGTGCGCGCACCGCCGGCACGACTTCGCCACCCCAGCCAACGGTTCCGAAACGGGTCATGACCAGCCGGCCATCGACCAGCACGCTGAACGCCGGCACGATGTCGTAGAGCTTGGGATTGCCCTTGGGCAGCCAGCGTAGATCCTCCGGCCATTCGGAGTCGCTGAACGGGGCGTCCAGAGTGGCCTTCTCGATTTCCCGGAACACCACGTGGCGACTTTCCGCGAAGCGCATGAACAGCTCGCGGCCGCCACCTTCGCGTTTCCAGCCGAGGCAGGCCGGGCAATCCTTGGCGCCGGAATAGACAATCTCGATCCGTGAGTCGGGGCCAACGGGCGACATGGGCTGAGCCTCCGCGGCGACACGGGCACAAATCGCCCATAAGAGGAAGGCCGGCAGCAGGAATCGCGTCAGGCGCACGGGTTTCTCCCGTCAGTAGTGAATGAGGGAGTGGACCCGGCGGTTGGCGAGGCGTTCCCGGCCCTTGAGAAAATCGAGTTCGACGACGAAGGCGCAGGCGGCGACCTCGGCGCCCAGTTTCTCGATCAGATCGCAGCTCGCCGCCGCCGTGCCACCGGTGGCGAGCAGGTCGTCGATGAGCAGCACCCGGTCACTGGCGTCGAGGGCGTCGATGTGGACTTCCAGGGCGGCGGAGCCATACTCGAGGTCGTAGGAGGTGCTCTGCACGTCATAAGGCAACTTCCCGGGTTTGCGCAGGGGGATGAAGCCGACGCCGAGTTCCCAGGCCACCAGACTGCCGAAGATGAAACCGCGCGCTTCCATGCCCGCGACCGCCGTCAGCCGCTCACCGAGGAACGGGTGCAGCAATTGATGAACCGCCAGGCGCAGTGTCGCCGGGTCCTTGACCAGCGGCGTAATGTCCTTGAACAGGATGCCCGGTTTCGGGAAATCGGGGATGTCGCGGATTTTTTTCTGGAGTCGGTCCACGGTGGGGTTCCTTGAGTGCCCGGGCAAATGATAACCCGCTTGCCGGTATTCGTGCCGCCCGCCAGATTCCGGGTCCAGATTCACTGACAGGGCGCGCCAGCGTGGCGTATGCTCCGGTTCCATGTCGTCGGCCGGGCAACGAACCGGGATTTTCGTGGCGCGGGTGCCCTGGCCCGAGGTAGAGAATCGCCTCCGCGGTGGCGCCCTTGCGATTCTGCCAATCGGGGCCGCGGCCAAGGAACACGGGTATCACCTGCCCATGGATACCGATTTCGTGCAGGCCGAATGGCTGGTCGGCGAACTGGTCGCCCGGGGCGATGTGGTGGTTTGGCCGACGCTCGGTTACGGCTACTACCCGGCGTTCGTCGATTATCCGGGGAGCATCAGCCTGACGCGGGAGACGTTCACCGCCGTGATCGTCGAAATCGTCCGCGGCATGGTTGCGGCCGGGGCGCGGCGGAGCGTCATCCTCAACACCGGGATCAGCACCATCCCACCGCTCGAGGCGGCGACTGCGGCACTGTCCGCCGAAACGAAGGTGGATCTCGTCAATGTCTACTCCGGCCCATCGTTCACCGCCGCTGTCGACGCTGTGCAGGCTCAGTCGTTCGGCGGCCACGCCGACGAGATCGAGACCTCGCTGATGCTGGCCATCGCACAGGGGCGGGTAGACATGAGCCGGGCGCGGCCGTCGCCGGGCGAGATCCGGCGCGGCCTGTTCAATCGTCGCAATCCGGAAGCGCCCAACTACAGCCCGAACGGCGTCAACGGCGATCCGACCCTGGCGACGCGCACCAAGGGCGAAAGGCTGGCGGCGGCTCTGCTGCGGGACGTGATGGCCCGGCTCGGTTGGCCAACGTGAACGGACTGGCGGCGCCGCATCGATTCGATTTGACGGTGCGTGAGGCCATCGCTCTGCAGCAGGAAATGCGGGAGCGCGTCGAGACCGAGGAACGGTTCGGGGTGATCGGTACGGTGGGTGGCGTCGATGTCGGATTCACGGATGGGGGGCGCATGGCCCGTGCCGCCGCCGTCACTCTGCGCTACCCGGACCTGGCCGGCGAAGTGCAAGCCATCGCGTGCCGCCCTGTGACCTTTCCCTATGTGCCTGGGCTGCTTTCCTTTCGCGAGATCCCGGTGATTCTCGCGGCCCTGGAGCAGTTGCCTGCCCTGCCGGACCTTATCCTGTGCGACGGCCAGGGTTACGCCCATCCGCGCCGCTTCGGGATCGCCTGCCATCTGGGCGTGATTCTGGACCGGTCGACCATCGGCGTGGCCAAGAGCCGCCTGGTCGGTCAGCATGCCGAACCCGGACCGGGGCGGGGTGACTGGACGCCGCTCACGGACGGCGGCGGAATCGTTGGCGCCGTATTGCGGACCCGGGCGCGGGTCCGGCCGCTCTATGTATCGGCGGGACACCGGATAACCCTGGCCACTGCCATTGACTGGGTGATGCGCTGCACCCGGCGTTATCGATTGCCGGAACCGGTGCGAATGGCGGATCGCCTGGCCTCCGGTCGTTGACCAACGCCCGGCGCTTGCCTAAAGTTCGTATCCGATCCGCCGCTAACCGACGTGCCGGCAAACAAGACCCGCAAGGGGAAAACAGGAGGGCAACATGCCGTTAATCCAGTGGGCACCCAAGTACAGCGTAAATGTCCGCGAGATCGATCAGCAGCACCAGAAGCTGATGGCGTTGATCAATGAGCTCTACGATGCGATGACCGCCGGTCACGGCAAGGACGTGCTCGGCAAGGTGCTGGGGGAACTGATCAATTACACGGTTTACCATTTCAGCTTCGAGGAAAAGCTCTTCGACAAGCACGGGTATCCGGAAACTGCCGCCCATAAATCCGAGCACGAGAAGCTCAAGGCGACGGCGACCGATCTGAAGCAGAAATTCGACTCGGGCAAGGGCCAGATCACCCTCGAGGTAATGAATTTCCTCAAGAACTGGCTCAACAATCACATCCTGGGGACCGACAAGAAGTACACCGCGTTCCTGAACGGCAAGGGCGTGACCTGAACAGGGCGGTGTAACGTCGCGCGCGGATTTCCGTCCGGGCGTGGAAACCGATGTGACGGCGCCGGATCGTCGTACCTTGGTCCGGCGTCTGTCGTTGTAGCGCCACCGGTCGTGTGGCGCGGCCGGTCGCCTTCAGCTGACTTCCTTGGGGAGCAGTTCGCGTGCCTTGCGGTAGTCGATCTTGCCGCTGCCAAGCACCGGTACGGAATCGGTGACCATAATCTGCCGCGGCACGCAGAGTTCCGACATGCCGCGCGCCAGGGCGCATTCAAGCAACAACCGGCGTTCCGCCGCCGGATGGTCGGTGATCAGGACTATCTTCTCCCCCTTGCGGGAATCGGCAATGGCGAGGGCCGCGTGGGTCGCTTCCGGCCAGAGGGATGCGGCGAGGTCCTCGACCGCGGCAAGCGAGATCATCTCGCCGCCGATCTTGGCAAAACGCTTGGCGCGGCCGCAAATGCGGATGAACCCGTCATCGTCGATCTCGACGACGTCGCCGGTGTCATACCAGCCCACCCCGCGTTCGGTCGCCGGCGACACGATCTGTCCCTCGGCGCCGTGATACAGATAACCCTTCATGATATTGGGCCCGCGGATGACCAGCTTGCCCCCGTTCTCGATCCCTTCGACCGGATCGAGGTAGCACTCGATGCCGCTTACCAGCCGACCGACGGTTCCGGGGCGATTTTCCATGGGCGTGTTGACCGCGACGACGGGGCTCGCTTCGGTGGTCCCATATCCCTCGAAGATGCGTAGTCCGAAACGCTCGGCCCAGAGCCGCCGCGTTTCGTCTTTCAGCTTCTCGGCGCCGGCGACCACGAGCCGAAGGCGGTTAAAGTCAAATGGATGAGCGTGCCGGGCGTAGGTGGAGAGGAAGGTGTTGGTGCCGAAGAAGATCGTGGCGCCGACTTCGTAGCAGAGTTCGGGGATGATCCGGTAGTGCAGCGGCGAGGGGTAGAAGAAAATCTTCGAGCCGTCGAGCAAGGGGACCAGTGTGCCGGCCAGCAGTCCGAAGGAATGAAACACCGGCAGCATGTTGAAAAAGACGTCGCGATGATTGAACCCAAGCAGGATAGTGGTCTGCGCCCGGTTGCTTAGCAGGTTGGCGTGGGTCAATACGACACCCTTGGGAATGCCTTCCGAACCCGACGTGAACAACACCACCGCGTTCGACGCCGTATCCCGCTGCGGGCAGCGCCGTCGATAGGCGAGTTCCGGGAAGCGGGCGGCGATCGCGCCCTTCATCTTGACGAGTGGCGGGATGGTCGAACGCAGATCCTCGAGGTATACGATCCGCGCCTTCTTGCTGAGCGCGTCGATCAGTTCCTGCAGCTGTCCGACCTCGATGAACTTGTGCGAGGTGTAGACAATATGGATGTCGGCGGTCTCGACCGCGGTGACGACGCCCTGGCTGCCGGCGGTAAAATTGAGCATTGCCGGGACGCGGCCGATGCTGTGCAGACCGAGGATGACGGTCAGGACACCCACCGAATTCGGCAACAGGACGCCCACGTTTTCGCCGGGCCGCGTCGCGCCACTGACGACCTCGCCGAGGATGAAGGCCCGCATGATCAGCTGCCGGTAGGTGACGGGCAGTCTCTGCGTATCCTCGGCGACGGTGCGTCCCGGTCCGTGCCGGCGCATGGCTTCGAGTACGGCGCCGAATATCGTCGTGTCGCGAAAGGTCACCGCGTAGGCTATCCGCAGCATGACTTCCTGCAGCGAGCGCACGGCCGCTTTCCGCCGCTCGTGACCGCTCGCGCCGGCCGGGATGTCGAGTTTGACCGGTGCCAGGAAGTGCAGCCGGATCCTGGGGAACCATTGTTGTCGAACCAGCCCCTTGAGATAGGAAAACGGGCTGTACTGGGCGCCGTCGATGCCCACCGGCAGAAGGACGGCATCGGCCTTCTCCGCAACCATGGCCGGACCTTCATAGACCTTCATCAGTGCGCCGGTTTGCGTGATCCGGCCTTCCGGGAATATTGCAAGGCGCCGGTTCTCGCGCAGGAGACGGACCATGGACTTGACCGCCATCGCGTCGGTCGGGTCCAAGGCATGGGAATCGACGAAACGCAGCAGGGGTTTGACGAACCACCTGCCGGCCATGCGCGTGTCGATGGCGAAGACCGGTTCCTCGGGCAGGAACAGGTAGAGCAGAACGCCGTCCAGCAGGGATACATGATTGGCGACGATCATCGCCCGCGGGCCGGCGCGATGGAAATTCTCGACGCCGATCAACTCGACGCGGAACAGGATCCGGACAAAAATGCGGAGTAGGGTTTTCAAGGCGCCCGGCAGCATCGGGCAAGTGTGCCACGCGTCACGGGACCCGGCAACGCATGGCGTGCGCATGCCAGCAGGGACATGCTGGAAGAAGGTGGGCGGCGGGGTTGCCCGGTACTGGCCGCGGAAGTGCGCGCGGGCGCTAGATCTGCAGTCCCGGCAGCGAATCGCCGGTCAGACCCACATAGACCTGGAGGTTGCTGCCCGGTTGCAGGACCGTGTGCCGGGGAACACCGTTCCAAAGGCACAACTGATCGACGCTCACCTGGAAGCGGCGGGCGATGGTCCAGAGCGAGTCGCCATTCTGGATTTCATAGGTGACGCGCTTGATTTCGGCGGTGCCCGGCACGACCGCGGAAGTCCGGACCATCTTCGGTGCTTCACCGGCGGCCGGTTCCATCCAGATGACGATCTGCTGCTCCAGATTGAGGACGGCGCCCGGGTCAATGCCGTTCCACATGGCCAGCTTTCGCACGCTGACCTGATAGTTGCGGGCGATGGTCCACAGACTGTCACCCGCCTGCACCGTGTGAACGATCTTCTCGCCTTCGCCGGTCACGACATCACTCGCGTCGGCGATGCCGGCTGCTGCCTGGCTCGTTCCACCCGGCACCACCAACTCCTGTCCGGGCTGCAGCCGTCGGTTGCCGAGATTGTTGGCGCTGCGGATGTCGTCGACAGCGACGCCATAACGCTTGGCGACCGAGGCGATGCTCTCGCCCTTGCGGACCTTGTGGGTGATGGCGTCGACATCCAGCGCCGCGGCGTTATCGGCGAGGACGCGCTTGAAGGATTCCGCCTTGTCGATGGGCAGGGCGATGAGGTGCGGACCCTTCGGATCGGTCATGCGCCGCAGATATCCCGGGTTCAGCGCCCGCAATTCATCGAGCGACACGCCGGCGTGCGCCGCCACCTTGCCGAGGTCGACCTGCCGGTCGGCGTCCACCGTGGCGAGGAAGGGGCGGTTGGGGATCTTGTTCAGAATGACGTTGAAGCGGGTTGGGCTCTTGACGATGGTGCTCACCGCCAGCAGCCTCGGCACATAGCCCTTGGTTTCCTTCGGCAGTTTGAGCGACCAGAAATCCGTTGGTTTGCCGGCGCGCCGGTTTTGCTCGATGGCCCGGAGCACGTTCCGCTCGCCGCAGTTGTAGGCGGCGATGGCGTTCAGCCAGTCGCCGTCCATCTCGTCGTGCAGCTGTTGCAGGTAGTCGAGTGCGGCCTGCGTCGAGGCCAGGACGTCTCGCCGCCCGTCGTACCAGTTGTTCTGTTTCAGCCCGAAACGCCGACCCGTGGCCGGGATGAACTGCCAAACACCGGCAGCCTTGTGCCGGGAGTAGGCGGTTGGCCGGTAGGCGCTCTCCACGACCGGCAGCAGCGCGAGTTCGAGCGGCATTTTCCGGCGGTCGATTTCCTCGACGATGTAATGCAGATAGGGGCGGGCCCGTTCCACGGTCCGATCAATGAATTCCTGATTGTCCCGATACCACTCGACCTCGCGCTCAATCTCCGGCTGTCCGGGAATCGCGAGTTTCAGGCCCATCCCGATGCGTTGCCACAGGTTATCGACATCCTGGGCAAAGTCATGTTTCCCGGGCGCGCGATCGGCCAATCGCGGCAGGCGTTTTTCGTACTGCGGTTTGGCGGACTGGGCGGTGACGGGTTTCGCCTGGGTGATGGCCTGCTCCGGGTTCGGCAGGGCGGACGTGCGATCGAAGCGCTGGAAAAGGGAGCCGAAATTACATCCCGCGATCAGCACGGAGGTCGTGGCAATGACGACCGCTTGGAGGGTTCGTTTCCAACGCATAGAGAATCGATGCTAGTGGAGATATGTGAGGTCCGTCAATACTTGTACTCAATCCAGGCTCGGGATGCTCGCAGGCCGCGAAAGGCGCTGGTCGGCGCGAAAAATCGTCCTGAGAAATCACATGAACAATAGGAACATATTTCTTAAATAACAGTTTGATATGATTGTAACGTCATGTTGGTTTATAGGTATCTTTATACCTTCGGATGGTCGCAAATACTTCCACTGGGCACGAACATTTACGGCCGCACAGGCACTCGGCCGCTGCCTCAAGCTCTGGTTTGTTGCAGCGCAGAAACGGATTGGTGCGACGTTCCATCGCAATGGTGGAAGGAACTGCCGGCAACTGTTCCTTATATAGATGTCTCGTATTCTCGATCCGGGCAAGGAGATCGGTATTCGCCGGATCGACGACCGCGGCATAGGTCAAATTGTCGAGGGTGTATTCATGGCCGCAGAAGACCCGCGTCTCTCCGGGGAGGGCGGCCAGGCGGCAAAGCGAGTGGTACATCTGGTCCGGGCTGCCTTCGAAGAGGCGCCCGCACCCCCCCGTGAACAGTGTGTCGCCCGCGAACAGCATGCCGGCACCGACGAAGGCGATGCTGCCGAGGGTGTGGCCGGGTACGGCCAGGACCTTGAATTCCACGTTGACCTCCGGGACGACGACCGTGTCGCCGTCCCCTACGCGGTGGGTGACCCCGGCGATATCCTCCGTGGCCGGCCCGTAAACCGGCAGCCGGTAGCGGTCGGTCAGGGCCGCGACGCCATTGACATGGTCACGATGGTGATGGGTGACCAGAACGGCCGCAGGCCGGAGCGGGTGGGTCGCCAGGAAATCGAACACCGGTTGCGATTCCCCGGGGTCCACGATGACAGCCCGTCCCTGGTCGGGGTCGGCGGCGATCCAGATGTAATTGTCGCTCAGGGCACGAATCGGATAGGTCTCGATCATTGGCTGGACGCCTTCGAGGTCAGTCGATATGGTACGGGCATCGATGCCCAGGAACTCCGCGTGACGATAATGCATCCGCACGGATCGGCCGGCAATGGCTCCGAATTGTGGCGCGCCGGTTACCCCGCGCAACCATTGCTTGAAGAAGGGTGCCATCATATCCGGCAGGCGCTCTACAACCTGTTCGGTTATCACATCGTGCAGGTCGGAACCTGCGGCGGGGTCGATCTGCTTTCGTCGAGCCGCATCGCCCATCAGGTGATTCTGCGGATCGACGAAGGGGCAACCGCGGGGTCGCCGTCGGCGCCGGCCTTGCGCTGCGCGGCGGTCGCGCTGCCGATCGCCTCGGACAGTGTCGATGTCGTCGTCCTGCCCCATACCCTGGAATTTCAGGGTGATCCCCATCAGGTGCTGCGTGAGGTCGAACGGGTGTTGATCGGTGAGGGCCATGTCGTCATCGCCGGATTCAATCCCCGGAGTCTGTGGGGGCTGTGGCGGCTGGGTCTCGCCTGGTCGGAGCGATCCCCATGGAACGGTCGTTTCCTGTCAATGCCGCGGTTGCGCGACTGGCTTCAGCTCCTCGGGTTCGAGGTCGTGTACAGGCAATACTATTATTATCGGCCGCCGATGCGGTACCGGCTATTGATTGATCGTCTGGGCATCATGGACAAGCTGGGGCATCATTTGGCGCCGATGCTGGGCGCGGCCTATCTGGTGGTTGCCCGCAAGCGCATCGAGCACCTGATACCGATCAAGACGCAGTGGCAGTTGCGCCGCCGTTTGGTGACCACCGGTGCCGCCGAGCCGTCGATCCGCAATGCTGCAATCCGTGACTGACGCCGACGCCGTGCATCTGTTCACGGACGGGGCCTGCCGTGGCAATCCGGGCCCCGGCGGCTGGGCGGTGCTGCTTCGCTACCGGCAGCATCGCAAGGTGCTCAGCGGCGCCGAGCCGGAGACCACCAACAATCGCATGGAGATGCTGGCGGCGATCATGGGACTGGAGGCCATCAAGCGACCGCAGCGTGTCTGCCTGACCACGGATTCGCAATATGTCCGCAACGGGTTGCGCGAATGGCTGCCGCAGTGGAAGCGACGCAGCTGGCGGACGGCCGATCGGAAACCGGTGAAGAATGAGGACCTATGGCGGCGGTTGGACGCGGCTGCCGCCCGTCACGATCTCAGCGTCGAATGGGTCCGGGGCCACGCCGGCCATCCGGAAAACGAGGAAGTCGATCGGCTGGCCAACGCCGCCATCGACGCGATGCTGGGGGGCAAATCATGAGACAGATCGTGCTGGATACCGAGACCACCGGCCTGGAACCGGCCGATGGCCATCGCATCATCGAAATCGGCTGCGTCGAGCTGATCAACCGGCGGCGCACCGACAATCGCTTCCGCACCTACCTGAACCCGGAACGCGACATCGATGACGGCGCCCAGGACGTGCATGGCATCGATCGGGAGAAACTTCGCGACAGTCCGCGTTTCGACGCCATTGCTGCCGAGTTCATAGAGTACGTGCGCGGCGCCGAGCTCATCATCCACAACGCGCCCTTCGATGTCGGATTCATCAATGCGGAGCTGATTCGGCTGGGTACAGGCTGGGGCCGGATCGAAGACTACTGTCCGGTCCTGGACACCCTGACCCTGGCGCGTGAGATGCATCCCGGGCAGCGCAACTCGCTCGATGCGCTCTGCAAGCGTTATGGCGTTGACAACTCGGCGCGCGAGTTCCACGGCGCCATGCTGGACGCCGAGCTCCTGACCGACGTATATCTGGCAATGACGGGTGGCCAGGCCAGTCTGCTGCTCGACGATCAGGGGCGGCCGGACTCGCATGTCGGTGCGGGTGGCCGATCGGCTTTACGGAAGAACCGTCCGGCGTTACGGATCGTTCATCCGACCGCTGAGGAATCGGCCTTGCACGAACAGCGGCTGGCCGCGATCGACAAGGCCAGCGGTGGCTCCTGCGTGTGGCTGCGACTGGAAACCAGCGGCAACGCCGGGCCGGGGAATCCCTGACCACGGCTGAGAGATCAGACCGCCCGCTAGGCCGCGGCTTTCGCCGCCGCCGTCATCTTTTGCAGCTCACCGCGGTTGTAAAGGTCGATGACGATATCGCAACCGCCCACCAGCTCGCCGTTGATGAAGACCTGCGGGAACGTCGGCCAGCTCGATACCTTGGGCAAGGTCGCGCGCACCTCGGGTTCGGCCAGCACATCGACGTGCGCGAACGGCACTCCGCAGGCCTTGAGCGCCTGTGCGGCACGCATGGAGAAGCCGCACTGCGGAAAGTCCGGCGAACCCTTCATGAAAATAATGACGGGATTGTCGCTGATTTGCTGCTTGATGCGTTCGCTGGTGTCCATCAGATGTCACCTCGGGGGATCTGGTTCCTCGAATCAGTCTAATTGAGTGGGTGGTCGGATGTCACCGTGGACGCATGCCCGTGCGCCGGCGCGCCAGCGCAATGCCCTTGATTTCGTCGCGGAAATTCCCGCCGCAGCCGGCGTCGGCAATGGGCGAGGAATGCTTGCCAAGGGCGGGCGAAATGCCAGAGAATCGGGCCTCAACGTGGCATCGACCACGATCGATACCGCAGGGAGCGATACTTGGAGGACACGCGCATGAAGAATCCGCTTGAATCCATTACCGGCACCATCGTTTCCGGGCTGGTGCTCACCGTCGCACTGACCCTGGTGATCAGGGCAATCGCCGGCGCCTGATGACCATCGAACGCCTGGCTTGGGAGAACAACTATGGATATCGACGCACTCTCGCTTGACCGCTGGTTGCATTTCCTGTCCGGGATTACCTGGATTGGGCTCCTTTATTATTTCAATCTGGTGCAGATGCCGGCCGTTACCGCCGCCAATGCGGACAAGGGTGGCCCCGGTGCGGCGGGCATCAATAAATACGTCGCGCCGCGGGCACTGTTGTGGTTCCGCTGGGCCGCAGTCGTAACCTGGCTTTCCGGGGCGGCCTATCTGGAGATGTATTCCAGCTACGGCCTGGGCAGCGCCTTCATGCTCGGCATCGGGCAGAACAGCCTGCCGCTGACCACCATCGGCATGGGCGCCTGGCTCGGGACCATCATGTTGTTCAACGTCTGGGTCCTGATCTGGCCGAACCAGAAAAAGGTGTTGGGGATCGTGCCGGCCACGGACGAGGAGAAGGGCAAGGCGCGCCGTACCGCGATGCTCGCCTCGAGGACCAACTTCATGTTGTCGATCCCGATGTTGTCGTTCATGGGGGCGGCGAGCCACGGCTTGCCATTCTGACCGGCGCAGAGGTCTGGTTGCAGTGATAGCCCGGCATGTCGGCCGGGCTTCCTGTTTTGGTCTCCTGGAATCCAAGACATACTGGCGCGCGGACCGGAACCGATGGAAAAGCCCTTGATGCCAAGTTATCAGCGCCAACCGATCGCCTTCGTGCGGGGCGAGGGGCCCTATTTGTGGGATGAGGGCGGGCGCCGTTATCTCGACGCCCTGGGCGGCGTCGCCGTCTGTGGCCTCGGCCACGCCCACCCGGCCATAGCGGCCGCGCTCGCCGAACAGGCGGCGAGGCTGATCCACACCTCGAACATCTTCCGCATCCCCTTGCAGGAGCATCTGGGGGCACGGCTGACGGCGCTCGCCGGCATGGACAACGCTTTCTTCTGCAACTCGGGGGCCGAGGCGAACGAGGCGGCGATCAAGATCGCGCGCCTGCATGGTCACGCCTGCGGCATCGAGGTGCCGCGGATTGTCGTCATGGAGGGCAGTTTCCACGGGCGGACGCTGGCGACCCTGAGTGCCACCGGCAATCGCAAGATCCAGTTGGGATTCGAACCGCTGGTGGAGGGATTCCTGCGCGTGCCATATGGCGACCTGCCGGCGCTGGCGGGCCTGGCCGGACGAACGGATATCGCCGCCGTGCTGCTGGAACCGATTCAGGGCGAGAGCGGCGTCAACGTGCCGCCGGCCGGTTATCTGCGGGCGGTGCGCGAGCTCTGCGACCGGCAGGGCTGGCTGATGATGCTGGACGAGGTGCAGACCGGCATGTGCCGCACCGGCCGGTGGTTCGGATTCCAGCACGAACAGGCGACGCCGGACGTGATGAGTCTTGCCAAGTCGCTCGGCAACGGCATGCCGATCGGTGCCTGTCTGGCGCGGGGCAGGGCGGCGGAGCTGATCAGGCCCGGATCGCACGGGTCGACCTTCGGCGGCAATCTGCTCGCCTGCCGCGCGGCGCTCGCGGTCATCGAGACGATGAAGCGCGACGACATCGCCGCGCATGCCGATTCGGTCGGTCGGTTCCTGATGGATCGCCTGCGGGCCGATCTGGCCGCAGTGCCGGGAGTCCGGGATCTGCGTGGCCGGGGGCTGATGATCGGCATCGAGCTGGAACGGCCGTGCGGTGAACTGGTCGGCGAGGCGCTCGCTGCGGGATTGCTGATCAATGTCACCGCCGAACGCGTCGTCAGGCTGCTGCCGCCGTTGATCCTGACGCAGGAGCAGGCGGCGACCGTCGCCGATACGCTGGTACCGATCATTCGCGCCTTCGCCGGCGCGGCAGCATGACGCGCGCGAGGTGATGTTCTCATGACGATCCGGCATTTTCTGACGCTGCTCGACTTCGACCCCGACGAATTGGAGGGATTAGTCGAACGCGGCATGGCACTCAAGCGGATGCGCGCCGACGGCGTCAATCACGAACCGCTGCGCAACCGCGTGCTCGGCATGGTGTTCGAGAAATCCTCGACCCGCACCCGGGTGTCGTTCGAGGCGGCGATGGCGCAATTCGGCGGTCACGCGATCTTCCTGTCGCCGCGCGATACGCAGTTGGGTCGCGGCGAACCGGTCGAGGACACCGCGCGGGTGCTGTCGCGGATGGTGGACGCCATCATGGTGCGCACGTTCGAGCATGAAAAGCTTGAACGCCTCGCGCGTTATTCGGCGGTGCCCGTGATAAACGGCCTGACCGACAAGCACCATCCCTGCCAGGTGCTCGCCGACATGCAGACTTTCCACGAGCACCGCGGCCCGATTCGCGACAAGGTGGTGGCCTGGATCGGCGATGGCAACAACATGTGTCATTCCTACATCCACGCCGCTCGCCAGTACGGCTTCGTCCTCCGCATCGCCTGTCCGCCGGGCTACGAGCCGGCCCCGGCGGTGGTCGCCGAGGGCGGGCGCGTCGAGATCGTCCGTCACCCCGCGGCCGCGGCCGCCGATGCCCATCTGGTGGTCACCGACGTCTGGGCAAGCATGGGACAGGAGGACGAAGCAAAGGCGCGGCAGGAGGTCTTCGCCGGCTTTCAGGTGGACGAGCGGCTATTGTCCGGCGCCGCCGCCGGCGTGCTGTTCATGCATTGCCTGCCCGCGCACCGTGGCGAGGAGGTGAGCGCGGGGGTCATGGACGGATCGGCGAGTGTCGTCTGGGATGAGGCCGAGAACCGCCTGCACGCACAGAAGGCGCTACTCGAATTTCTGCTGTGCCGATGCGGCTGATGCGGTTCCTGGTCAGCAACGACGACGGATTTCAGGCGCCCGGTATCGTTTGTCTGGCCGCGGCGCTGGCCCGGCACGGCGAGGTCATCGTCGTCGCGCCGGATCGGAACCGCAGCGGCGCCAGCAACTCGCTGACCCTGGACGTGCCATTGCGCGCGCAACGCGCCGCCAACGGTTTCACCTACGTCAACGGCACCCCGACCGACTGTGTGCATCTGGCGATCACCGGGCTGTTGGAGCAGGCGCCGGACATGGTCGTGGCCGGCATCAACGCCGGTGCCAATCTCGGCGATGACGTGCTCTACTCGGGAACTGTTGCAGTGGCGATGGAGGGCCGGTTCCTGGGTTATCCGGCGATTGCGGTGTCGCTGGCCGGCGATGGCGAACGCGTCATTCATTACGCGACCGCGGCGCGGGTCGTCGAGGTGCTGCTGCGGCACATGAACCGGCAGCCGCTGCCGGCCGACACGATATTGAACGTGAACGTCCCCGATCTTCCCTGGGAACGATTGGGTGGGTTCGAGGCCACGCGTCTGGGCCATCGACACCGTTCGGAACCGGTCCTGCGCGATCGGGATCCCCGTGGCCGCGAGATCTTCTGGGTCGGTCCGCCGGGACCCGAGGAGGATGCCGGTCCCGGCACCGATTTCCACGCCATTCGCCGCGGCTGCGTGTCGATTACACCCCTGCAGGTCGATTTGACACGCTATACCGCGCTGGATACCGTTGCGAAGTGGGTTTGCGCACTGCCCTCTGATTCATGATCACCGACCGGCTTGGCATCGGCATGACCTCGCAACGGGCGCGGGATCGGCTGATCGCCCAGCTGCAGAACATGGGAATCCGCTCGGCCGAAGTCCTGGAACTGATCGGCAATGTCCCGCGCCATCTGTTTGTCGATGAGGCACTGGCGAGTCGCGCCTACGAAAATACGGCGCTGCCGATCGGCCACGGCCAGACCATCTCGCAGCCTTACATCGTGGCGCGCATGACCGAGGCGCTGATTGAGGGTGGTCCGCTGCGGCGGGTGCTCGAGATCGGCGGTGGCTGCGGCTACCAGACCGCAATCCTCGCGCGCCTCGCCGAACAGGTCTACTGCATCGAACGCATCGATGCGCTGGCGATCAGGCTGCGCGAACGCATGCGCAGCCTGCGCTGCCTCAACATCCACGTCCGGCACGGCGACGGCAGCAACGGCTGGCCGCGGCATGCACCCTATGACGGCATTCTGGTCGCCGCCGCGCCGCGCGAGGTGCCTCTCGCGCTGCGCGAGCAACTGGCACTCGGCGGGCGTCTCGTGATCCCTTACGGCGAGCCCGGAGACCAGAAGCTGATAGTCGTCCTGCGCAACGAGTCGGGATTCGAGGAACGATTCCTCGATGCCGTGAGCTTCGTCCCGCTGGTCGCCGGGGCCGCGTAAGCGGCGTTCACGTCATGCGTCGGCGCCGACGGGGTAACGTGGGTTTGATTGCGCTGGCGATCGCCGGCGCGGCGCTGGTGGCCTGCGCCAGCGGCGGGCGGGCCCCGGTGGTGAACCGATCCGTCGATACGGAGGCACGGGCCGACGCGGCCGGGGGCCGTGGGACGGCGGCACCTGATTCGGCGCCGCCGACTTACCGCATCGTGGCCGGCGACACCCTGTATTCCATTGCCTGGCGCTATGGTCTCGATTACCGACAGGTGGCGTCGTGGAACGGCGTGCAGCCACCATACGTAATTTATGCGGGCCGGATGCTGAAGTTGAGGCCGTCGCCAGTCGCGCCAACGCCGGTGCCCGTGCCTGCTGTTGCCGCCAGGCCCTCACCCGGCGACACCAGAGCGAGCACGGGTTCGGGTGCGCCAACCCGACCCACTGCGGACAAGCCCCGAATCGATCCGCCCGAGGCGGCAATTGTGAGCGACGGCCGGCCGGTGCGCTGGCAGTGGCCGGCACAGGGCAAGGTGACCACTGCCGAATCGGTGCTCGGCGGTCGCGGCATCAACATTTCGGGGACCCGCGGCGATCCGGTGGTGGCGGCCGCGGGCGGAGACATCGTGTACAGCGGCAGTGGACTTGCCGGTTACGGAAAGCTTATCATCATCAAGCACAACGACACCTTCCTGAGCGCCTACGCCCACAACGATGAACTGCTGGTGCAGGAAGGCGCGAAAGTTGCGAGTGGACAGAAGATCGCGACGATGGGCAACACCGGCAGCAGGCAGGTCATGCTGCACTTCGAGATTCGGCGCGATGGCAAGCCCGTTCCACCGCTGCAATACCTCCCCAAGAAGTCCTGATTGATGCCGGCCGCCGGAATCAAGCCGCCCATGCCAGCCAAGAAGAACGGCAAACCCTTCGTCAACCTCCCTGCCAGGGACTTCGATCCGGACGTCGATGCCCGCGGTGAACCGGATATCGCGGACGCCGATGCCGAACTCGCGGTTCTGGAAGACGGCGGACTCGGCGTCGAGGTGGCAGAGTCTGAGGACTCGTCCCTGACGGAAGCCGCCGATGAACAGCCAGCGGGTGCTGAAACGGCGAGCGTCGGTGAAACAGTCGCAGCGACCACCGAGGTCACCGACGGTGAACTCGACGCAACGCGCCTCTATCTGGGCGAGATTGGGTTCGCCGATCTGCTGACGGCGGCGGAGGAGGTGCGCTTCGCACGGCAGGCGAAGCGCGGAGACGAGAGCGCCCGCAACCGCATGATCGTCAGCAATCTGCGGCTGGTGGTGAAGATTGCCCGCCGCTACATGAACCGCGGTCTCGCCCTGCTCGACCTGATCGAGGAGGGCAATCTGGGCCTGATCCGGGCAGTGGAAAAATTCGACCCGGAACGCGGCTTCAGGTTCTCGACTTATGCCACCTGGTGGATCCGGCAGACCATCGAGCGGGCCATCATGAACCAGACCCGCACCATTCGTCTGCCGATCCACGTGGTCAAGGAAATCAACATCTATCTCCGCGCCGCCCGCCAGCTGGCGCAAAAGCTGGATCGGGAGCCGAGCCCGGAGGATGTGGCGCAGATGCTCGATCGGCCCATCGACGAGGTCAAGCGCATGCTGGGTCTGAACGAGCGTGTGACCTCGGTCGATGTGCCGAGCGAAAAGAATTCGGATCGATCGCTGCTCGACACGATACCGGACGAACAGAATCCGGACCCGTGGCTGCTATTGCAGGACAGTGACGTGCAGAGGCATGTCGAGCTCTGGCTGTCGCAGCTCAACGACAAGCAGCGCGCCGTGGTCGAGCGCCGATTCGGGCTCAACGGCTGCGAGGTATCGACGCTCGAGGAGGTCGGCAATGCCATTGGCGTTACCCGCGAGCGGGTACGGCAGATCCAGATCGAGGCGCTGCGGCGGCTCCGGCAGATACTGGAGCGCGAAGGGTTTTCCGTTGCCAGCCTGTTTGTCGAGAGTTGACTGGCTCGCGCTCAGGCCGCCGCGTCCGGCATCAGGATCGCGGCGGCGATGTTTCGCCCCTCCGACGTGAGTACACCGTAGGCGCGGCAGGCTGACGCGGTGTCCATGGCCTCCAACCCGATGCCAAGTCCCAGGACGGCGGCGCGTACCGTGGCACACGGGAACTGCGTTGACTGGCCGGTGCCGAGCAGTACCAGGTCCGGCATCAGTTCCAGTACCAGACGCATCTGCTCGGTGGTGATATCGGCGATCGTGCGCGGCGCCCAGTCGGCGATCAACCGGTCGGGGGTGATGATGAAGCTTCGCACCAGTTCGATGTCGTTGACCGTTACCGAATTGGCGGTGTAGCCGCGGATCCGGTATCTGGCTGTGCCGTTGTCTATGAGCAGCTGCAAGCGCGTCGGTGAATGGTTGACGGTGGCTGGTGGCGAGTATATGACGATGGCGGTTTTTTGTGGGTGTCAAAGCGGAGGAAGACGACATGAACATCATATTGCTGGGTGGACCGGGGGCAGGCAAGGGCACGCAGGCCGATTTCATTTGCGCCGAGTTCGGAATCCCGAAGATATCGACCGGAGACATGCTGCGCGCCGCGGTCAAGGCGGGAACACCACTCGGGATAGAGGCCAAGAAGGTGATGGACGCCGGCCAGCTCGTGTCGGACGACATCATCCTTGGCCTGGTGCGCGAGCGCATCAAGGAACCGGACTGCACCAACGGGTTCCTGCTTGACGGCTTCCCGCGCACCATTCCCCAGGCCGATGGCCTGAAGCAAGCGGGCATCGTCGTCGACAGGGTCGTCGAGATCGACGTCAATGACGAGGAGATCGTCAGACGCATGTCGGGACGACGCGTGCATCTCGCCTCGGGTCGGACCTATCACCTCGTCTTCAATCCACCCCGGGTGGCTGGCAGGGATGATGTGACCGGCGAGGAACTCGTGCAACGCGATGACGACAAGGAATCGACCGTCCGCAACCGGCTTGCGATCTATCATCAGCAGACCAAGCCGCTGATCGATTACTACGCCACGCGCGGCGGCGATCGCACGCGTCACGTTCGCGTCGATGGTGTCGGCACGGTGCAGGAGATCCGCGATCGCGTCTTCAAGGTGCTGCGCGCATGACGCCGAAACCGGCGCCAGACGTGGGTTTCCGCGGCGTGACATCAATTTGCGGGCGTGCCGGGAACGATGATCGCGAGTTCACGCCCGCGTCTCGCGTCGCGTTTGCGATTTGATGATCATCACGATGAATCGTGCATGACCGTTTGCACATCTTCGATTTGTGATGTATATAAATGACGTGGTACCTTGCTTCTTGTGTTGTTAAACAAACTGCTTAAGGGGGTTCAATCATGGCAATGAAGAAGAAGGCAAGTAAGAAGGCGGCTGCAAAGAAGACGACCAAGAAAAAAGTAGCGAAGAAGAAAAAGTAGTAAGACGCAGGCGGAGTTCAAGATCAGGGCAGATTGAGAACTTCAGGTAACGACAGAATCGAGACGGAGCGAACGGTGGCAAGGATGGAGCCCTACCGCTTGCTGCGAACTCGCAGTCATCAGTAGAAGATTGAACTCAGCCGCCCCGGTCGTCACGGGGCTTTTTTCATTCCGCCGGGACCCTCTCCCGGTCGGCGGCAGGGCCGCCGTTCAACCGGGCGCCACCGGCAACCGTAATCGGCATGGCAACCCGCATCCGTAGCCGATCCCGACGCCGTACCCCGTCATTCTGGCGGCGATTCCGCGCGGTCCTCCTGCAACTGGTGTTGCTGGCGACGCTGGTAATCGCGAGCTATGTGCTTTGGATCGATCATCAGATCGGCGAGCGCTTTGCCCGGCACCGCTGGGAACTGCCGGCCCGCGTCTATGCCCGGCCCGTGGAGCTCTACGCCGGTTCGGTGCTACCGCCGGAAAGTATCGAACGCGAATTGCAGCGCCTCAGCTACCGGCGCGTGACGGCTATAACCGGGCCGGGTCAGTATGCGATGACTGGCGGACGGATGTCGCTGCGGACGCGCGGTTTCCGATTTCCGGACGGCAGCGAGCCGGGCCGACAGATGCACATCGACTTCGCGGCGGACACGATGCGCGCGTTGACGGACGGGGTGACCGGCGCTGTCGTGCCGCTGGCGCGACTGGAACCGGTGGAGATCGCCAAGATTTACCCGCGGCACGCGGAAGATCGCATCCTGGTGCGGATTGACGAAGTACCAGACCGGTTTGTCGACGCCCTGCTGGCCGTCGAGGACCGACATTTCCGTCAGCACCATGGCGTGGATGTCATCGGCATCCTCCGCGCACTGGTGGTGAACATCATGAGCGGCGAGATCAGGCAGGGCGGCAGCACGTTGACCCAGCAGCTCGTGAAGAATTTCTATCTCGGCCGCGAGCGTACCCTGGGGCGCAAGCTCAACGAGGCGGTCATGGCCGTGGCGCTCGAACGACGCTTCAGCAAGAACGAGATCCTCGAGGCCTATCTCAACGAGGTTTATCTCGGCCAGGACGGGGCGCGGGCGATCCATGGCTTCGGAACGGCCGCTCAGTTCTACTTCGGCCGGCCGCTGAACGAGTTGTCGCTGGGCCAGATGGCCCTGCTCGCCGGTCTGCCGCGCGGCGCCTCGATCTACGATCCCCGGCGCTTTCCCGATCGCTGCCGGCAGCGGCGCGATCTCGTGATCGACGCCATGGTGACCACGGACACGATTGCGGAACACGAGGCCGCGATGGCCAGGCGTGAACCTCTGGGGGTGCTGCCGCGCCCGCCATCGCACGGCGTGCGTTATCCGGCCTTCGTGGAGCTGGTGCGTCGGCAGTTGTCCGCGGATTATCAGGAGGCTGACCTGCAATCAGCCGGCCTGCAGGTCTTTACCACCCTGAACACGCTGGCGCAGGAGGCAGCCGAACAGGCTGTCGTCCGTCAACTCGGTGACCTTGAGCGTGGTCGACCATCCCGGCCCGGTGGGCTCGAAGCGGCGGTCGTGGTTACCGACGTCGGCACCGGTGAAATTGCGGCGATGGTCGGTGGCCGGGACCCGGCCTACGCCGGGTTCAACCGGGTTCTCGATGCGCACCGGCAGATTGGGTCGATGGTCAAACCGGCCGTTTACCTGTCGGCCCTGATGCAGCCTCGTCGCTACAGCATCGTGACAACCATCGACGATGCCAGCGTGGCCCTGCGCTCCGGTGGCAAGACCTGGACGCCGGTCAACTACGACGGCAAGCTGCACGGGCCGGTGCGGCTGCACGAGGCGCTCGCCAATTCCTACAACCTGGCGACGGTCCGACTCGGGCTCGACGTCGGATTGGGCAGCGTGCGCGCCCGCCTGCGCGAACTCGGCATCGACAAGCCGATACCGGAAGTGCCAGCGCTGCTGCTCGGCGCCGTCGAACTGACGCCCCTTGACGTCGCCCGCATGTATCAGACGATCGCCGCCAAGGGATTCCAGGTGCCGTTGCGGGCGATTCGCGAGGTCCTGACCCATCGCCACGAGGTATTGCGGCGCTATGAACTCCAGATCCACCAGACGGTACGGCCCGAGCACGCCTTTCTGCTGACCCGCATGTTGCGCGAGGTGGTGCGGGATGGGACGGCCAGGGCATTGCAACATACCTTTGGTGCTGACTATGCGCTGGCCGGCAAGACCGGCACCACCAACGATCTGCGTGACAGCTGGTTCGCGGGATTCGGCGAGGACACGCTGGCCGTGGTCTGGCTGGGCCACGACAACGGTGGGCGGACCGGCCTGACGGGCGCGACCGGTGCCATGCGGGTGTGGGCGGATATCATGCGGCAGTTGCTGCCGGAACCGCTGGCGATGCAGGCGCCGCGCAATATCGAGTGGCGCTGGATCGCGCCACGGGCCGAGGCGGTCACCGATGAGGGCTGTCCTGGGACAACGATCTGGCCATTCATCACCGGTTCAGCGCCGACGGCCTATGAACCGTGCGCGTGGAGTCCATGACCATGATGCCGTTCGCAAGAATCTGCGGTCTGGTGCTGTTCATCGCCCTGGCCGGCTGTGCGCTGCAGGATCCTGCGCCTGGGAACCTCCCGCCCGTGATCGAGGCCGCGCCCGGCGGTAATGCCGCTGCCGAATCGGGCGGCGACCGGACCGCGGGCAGGTCGGCGGATCGCGGCGCGGGCGCCGTCGTGCACCGGCCACAGTCCGAAGCGGCGCTTGCCACGCCGCAGCCGCTCGCAGAGCCGGTGATCGGCGGCGAGCCGCCGTCCCGCGCCGAGGCACCCGCCGTGGTCGCGCTGCTCGAACAGGCGACGCAACAGGCCGGCCGCGGCCAGGCGGATCAGGCAGCGGCGACGCTCGAACGCGCGTTGCGCATCGATCCGCGCCATGCCGGGCTGTGGCACCGACTCGCCGCCATGCGCCTGTCGCAACGGCGCTATCGTGAGGCCATCGATCTGGCGTCCCGATCGAACGCGCTCGCCGGTGGCGACGCCCGTCTGCTGGCCGGCAATGGCGCGGTGATCGAACGGGCCTGCGCCGCGATCGGCGAGGTGGCCGACGACCGCTGTGGCCCGGACCGGTGATCAGCCCGCCGGGCGCCTGCCGGGGATGCCCTTGCCCTTGAGGTAGTAGGCAAAGGAGATGATCTGGGCGCAGGCGACGTACAGTGCTTCCGGGATCTCGTCGCCCAGATCGACCCGCGCCAGCAGCTTGACCAGTTCGGGATTCTCGTTGAGCGGCACGTCGTGTTCGCGGGCGCGCCGGATGATCTCCTCGGCCACCAGGCCGCGCCCCTTGGCGGTGACCCGCGGCGCGCCGGTGCCATCGTAGCGGAGCGCGACGGCCATCTCCGGCGCGGGGGGCGGCCGGTTCTTCTTCATATCCGTACGTCCACCAACGGATCCGCGGGGCGCGCTACGATGGCCGACGGGGTTCCCTGGATGCAGTCGATGCCGGCCACCGAGAGGCCGGCATCCTGCATGCGCTGGCGCAACCAGTCGCGGTATGAATGGACCAGCGCCCGCGTGCCCTCGCGCTCGGCCCAGAAGGTCGCATAGACCTGGCCGGCGGTCAGCGACACACGCGCGACCAGCGGGCCCACACCCTCCAGGTCGGTGGCGACGGTCACCGACCACGATGCCGGCGCGTCGTCGCCCCGCCGCCGCTCGCCTTCCTCGATGCGCAACTGCAGTAGATCGATGCGGTCTTGATCGCGGATCGGCAGCTCCAGCAACCAGACCGCGCCCGCTTGTCCGCTCTGTGGCAGGGAATTGATCTGCTGCACCTCGATCCGCGACAGCGCGGATTGAACTTGCCCCGTCAGTTCCTTGACCGCCTCCGGCGTCGACAAGGTGGTCAGGGTTGGCGGCGCGGCGGGTTGTGGAACGGGCACGGAACTGCGCAGCGGCGGCGGTTGCGTTCCTTGATCAGGCGTCGCGGGCGGGCGCAGGGTATCGGCGGTGGCGGGCAGGGTGGCGGCGAGTTTCAGCAACTGGGCCTTGAAATCACGACTGACATCGGCGGCCGGCGGCGATCCGTTTGGCAGGTTGCGCGTCGCGGTCGCCGCCAGTCTGGGTTCGAGGAACAGACCGGAATCCGCGATCGCCCGTTTCAACGTCGCGGGAGTGGCAACCTCCGCAGCCGTGTACAGAGCCTCGACGAGGCGGGTCACCGCCGCCATCAGGCGCGGCGGCACACTAATGCCCGATGCCGGCAATGGACGTGCGGGACCGTTCGCGGCGGTGGCGGCAGTCTGGTTCGCTGCCGGTGGCGCGGCAGGGCTGCCGGTAGCTGTGGCCGGGTTGGCGGACGGGGCGACACTCTCCGCGTTCATCGGCCGGGCGGGGTTGACCAGATTGGCCAGATTGGCCAGCAGCGGCGGTAGCGGCGCCTGCCGGGGGAGCATCGTCTTCAGGGCCTGCTGGGCGGCGACCGGTGTTTCGTCGGCGGCTGTCGGCGGCGGGGAATCGGCCACCCGTGTCAGGATGGGCTGCCGGCCGAGTTGCGCAACCCGGAGCGACAACCGGGCGCCGACCAATGCCGGCTCCGGCATCACGGCCTGGAACCGCCGGCCGGCGATTTCGAGGGTTGCGGCGCGACCGTCGGCAGTGGATTCGAGCACGGTGGCGGTCAACACCTGACCCACGATCCAGCCCCGGACCAGGCTGGGCGCGGCGGTCAGGCGCAGGGATTGGGAGAGGGTAATTTCGGGCAGCGTCATATCCCGATGTGTCGGCCGGAAGGCAGCGGACTTGACCGTCCGCCAGCCCCGCCACCGTGCCCGAATCGCCTGCAACGCGATCCGGAAACGCCGCCGTCAGACGGGGATGACTGATTCCTTCGCCGGAGTGTCCGGCGCGGGGATGAAATTCCGCGACGCCTTCGGGTTGCGGAACAGGATGGGTCTGGGTTCCGGTTCCTGCTTCGCGGCAATGCGCCAGGACCGGGCGATGACCTCGTCGATCAACGGTCGGTGCTGCGACTTGTCGCACACCGGATCGGCGTTGCGCGCGTCACCGGTCAGCATGTAGGCCTGACAGCGGCAGCCGCCGAAGTCATTCGCCTTCTCCGGGCACGAGCGGCACGGCTCCTTCATCCACTCGAAACCGCGAAAGGCGTTGAAGGCCGGCGATTCGTTCCAGATCCACTCGACACCGTGGTCCTTGACGTTCGGGAACGACAACCCCGGCAGCATGCGCGCCGAATGGCAGGGCAGGGCCGTGCCGTCCGGGGCGATGGTCAGGAACACCGCGCCCCAGCCGTTCATGCAGGCCTTGGGCCGGTTCTCGTAGTAGTCCGGGACCACGTAGTAGATCTTCATCCGCCCCTTCATCCTCTCCTGATATTCGTGGGCGATGGGTTCGGCGCGGGCAAGCTGTTCGCGGGTCGGCAGCAGCTGTTCGCGGTTGTGATAGGCCCAGCCGTAGTACTGGGTCGTTGCCAGTTCCACGTAGTCGGCCTCCAGCGCCACGGCCAGGTCGAGGATGTCGCGGATATGGTCGATATTGTGACGGTGCGTGACAAAGCACAGGACCATCTCGTAACCGTGCCTCTTCACCGCTCGCGCCATCTCCAGCTTGTGCTGGAAGGCATCGGTGCCGGCGATGTAGTCGTTGAGATCGGCGCTCGATGCCTGGAAGCTGACCTGGATGTGATCGAGGCCGGCCTCCTTGAAGGCCGCGACCCGCGCCTCGTCCATGCCGAGGCCGGAGGTGATCAGATTGGTGTAGAAGCCAAGGCGCCGTGCCTCGCCGATCAGCTGCTCCAGGTCGCGGCGTACCAGCGGCTCGCCGCCGGAGAAGCCGAGCTGGGCCGCACCCATGGCCCGCGCCTCGCGCAGCACCTTGAACCACTGCTCGGTGCTGAGCTCGTCCTTGTATTTGGCGAAGTCGAGCGGATTCGAGCAGTAGGGACACTGCAACGGGCAGGCATAGGTCAGCTCGGCCAGCAGCCAGAGCGGCTTATTGACCAGGTTTGGGACGTATCCACTGGTTGACATGCGCGACCTCCAGCAATTTGTAGACGTCGGGTTCCAGATCGGCGCCCGGAAATGTCTGTACCAGCTCAGCGACGATGGCGTCGACCGTGCGGACGCCGTCGATGCGCCGCATGACCTCGGCGGCGCTGCCGTTCAGCTTGACCATGCCCTCGGGATAGAGAATGACCCAGCAGTCCTGCGCCGGTTCCCACTGCAGGCGTTTGCCCGGTGCAATCTGCGGCACGGTGCCGCCCTGATAGGCAGGCGCTGGCATGCTCAGGCGGTGATGTTGTGGTACGGCGGCTTCCTGTCGATGTAGGCGACCCACATCGCATCGAGCATGGTCCACAGCACGTCGAGCTTGAATTGCAGGATGTCGAGCGCGTGTTCCTGCTCGGCGCGGGTCTTGAACGTGTCGAGGGTGATCTGCAGTCCGTGGATCACGTCGCGGCGCGCCTCGGTCAGCCGTTTGCGGAAATAGAAATAGCCCTCCGGCTTGATCCAGGGATAGTACTCCGGCCACTTGTCCAGACGCTTCTGGTGAATCTTCGGCGCGAACAGCTCGGTCAGCGACGAACAGGCCGCCTCCTGCCAGGAGGCGCGGCGCGCGAAATTGATGTAGGCGTCGACCGCGAAACGCACGCCCGGCAGGACATGGCGGTGCGACCACAACTCGTCGCGGCTCAGCCCGACGGCCTCGCCCAGGCGCAGCCAGGCCTCGATGCCGCCCTCCTCGCCGGTGGTGCCGTCGTGATCGACGATGCGCTGGATCCAGTGGCGGCGCACGTCGCGGTGCGGGCAGTTGGCCATGACCGCGGCATCCTTCACCGGGATGGCCACCTGGTAGTAGAAGCGGTTGGCGACCCAGCCCTGCACCGCGGCCTGGTCGAGTTTGCCGTCGTTCATCAGCAGATGGAATTCGTGGTTGATGTGGTAGTACTTCTCCTTGTCGCGCAGCCGGCGCTCGAACTCCTCGCGCGACCAGGGCGCATCGGGCGCGGCGATTTCGGGTTCGTAGGCGAGATTGATGGCGCTGACCAGTGTCATAACGTGACCTCCATACCGTCGTGGGCAACCTCGATGCCGTGACGCGCGAGTTCCGCCCGCTCGGCGGAGTCTTCATCAAGGATCGGGTTGGTGTTGTTGATGTGGATGAGAATCTTGCGCGGTTTGGCGAGCGGCGCCAGCACCTCGATCATGCCGCCCGGCCCGGATTGCGGCAGGTGACCGAGTTCACGCGAATACTTGTCGGCGATGCCCATGACCGCCATCTCGTCCTCGCGCCAGAAGGTGCCGTCGACGAGCAGGCAGTCGGCGTTGCGCAGCAGTGGCGCCAGATGCGGTTCGATCTCGCCCAGCCCCGGCGCGTAGAAGAGGTTGCGGCCGCTGCGGACGTCCTCGACCACGACGCCGATCGTATCGCCCTGGTGCGGGTCGTGGCGATGCGGCGAGTAGGGCGGCGCCTTGCTCTTCAGCGGCCAGGCGGTGAAGCGCAGACCGTCGACGCCGGGGACGGTGAACTCGCAGCGGCCGCCCGTAAAGCGCACCGGCTGCCAGTCGACGGTGCAATAGTGCGACAGGACCTTGAACAGCGGATTGCCGGTCGTCATGTCCTCGCGTACCGGATCGGCGCAATGGATGCGCAGCGGCTGGTTGCCCTCGCGCAGCATCAGCAGGCCGGTCGTGTGGTCGATCTGGCTGTCGATGAGTACCACCGCGCGGATGCCGGTGTCGCGTATGGCGCGTGCCGGCTGCGCCGCGCGGAAATCGTGCAATTGCGCCAGCACGTCCGGCGAGGCGTTGAACAGCACCCAGTCGGTGCCGTTGCCGCTGACGGCGATCGACGACTGCGTGCGGCGGCGGGCGTTGATGGTGCCCTTGCGGTAACCGTCGCAATTGCGGCAATTGCAGTTCCACTGCGGGAAGCCGCCGCCGGCGCCGGAACCCAGTACGCGTATCTGCATGTCGTCTGACTTGGAATCGGTTTAAGGGGTGCGGATACGATTCAGCCCTGCCAAGGCAGCGATCCTCACGGCCTTGCAGGGCTGATTCGAAGGACTCGGGGGCTGTCGCCAGCCCCCTCGCCCTTAAGGTGCACCGGTTAACGGTTGCAGATGTACATCGTCACTTCGAAGCCAAAACGCACATCGGCGAAGGCGGGGGTTTCCCATTTCATGGTCGTCTCCTCAAGCTATTCAGGTTGAATTTCCGGAACGCGCCCGGTTGGTTGCATTCCGCTGGCGTCAGGTCAGGCCGCCCTGTGTATGCATCTGCAAGTAGTGCTCCGACTGCTGACGACAAGGGTAGTGCAGACAGCATGCCAAGTTAGACGCTGTCTAAAACGCGGTGGCGCCCGGGTCAAAAAATATTCTTTCGAACAATTAGTTATAAGTCGGATAGGGCTCTTCAATTTTCTCCCGCTTCGCGTTGGGGGTATCGGCGTCGGGGTTTTATTCAACCGCTGCTGGATCATTTGAACCAGACGACGTTCCGGAATCCTGTGATACTTTGGCCGCCATGACGCAGAACGAACGGTTGCTGCTGCTGACCGGCAAGCTGGCGGAAAAGAGCCTGAGTCGCGTCGTGCAGAGCCTGGCCGGCAAGGGCTACGACTGTGAAGTCCTCAATCTCGGCGTCAGTGTCGCGGCCCTGATGACCGCCGACATGATCGCGCGGCGGCTCGACGATGCCCGCGGCGCCGGCCGCGTCATCGTGCCTGGCCTGTGCGCCGGCGATCTGGATGTGGCGGCCGGCAAGCTGGGGGTCCCGGTCGAGCGCGGACCGGTGGACCTCAAGGACCTGCCGGTCTGGCTCGGCGTCGAGGGCCGGGCGCCGGACTTGAGCCGTCATGACGTCCAGATCTTCGCCGAGATCGTCGACGCGCCGCGGATCGGCATCGAGGCGATACTCGATCGGGCGGCGGCCTACCGTCGCGACGGGGCCGACGTGATCGACCTGGGCTGCCTGCCGGCGACACCCTTTCCGCACCTCGAAGAGGCGGTGGTCGCGTTGCGCGCGGCCGGACACCGGGTCAGCGTCGATTCCATGGATGTGGATGAACTGCGGCGCGGCGGGCAGGCGGGGGCTGATTACCTGCTGTCGCTCAAGGAGAGCACGCTGGCGCTGATCGACGAGGTCGCTTCGGTGCCGGTGCTGATCCCGGAGCACCCCGGCGATCTGGAGTCGCTGGCGCGGGCAATGACGACGCTGCGGGCGCGCGGCCGCCACTGCATCGCCGACAGCATCCTCGACCCGATCCATTTCGGTTTCACCGAATCCATCGTCCGCTATCACGCCCTGCGGCAACGGTTCCCGGAGGCGGCGATCATGATGGGTGTCGGCAATCTCACGGAGTTGACCGAGGCCGACACCGCCGGCATGAACGCGCTGCTGCTCGGCGTCATGTCGGAACTGGGGATCGGGCATCTGTTGACGACGCAGGTCAGTCCGCATGCCTGCGCCTGCGTGCGCGAGATCGATCGCGCCCGGCGGGTGATGTATGCGGCGCGTGAGGACAACGCGGTCCCCAAGGGCTACGATGGCGGCCTGATGGCGACCCACGAGCGCAAGCCGTTTCCTTACAGTGCCGAGGAGATCCGCGAGGTCGCGGCCCTGGTCCGCGACCCGAGCTATCGGGTCCAGGTGAGCGCGGAGGGCGTGCATGTGTTTAACCGCGACGACCGCGTGCTGGGCGGTGACCCGTTCGCGATCTATCCGCACCTCGCGGACATCAAGGGAGATGCGCCGCATGCCTTCTACATGGGCGTCGAACTGGCGCGCGCCCAGATCGCCTGGCAGCTCGGCAAACGCTATGCGCAGGACACGGAACTCGACTGGGGTTGCGCGGTCGAGCCCGGGCGGCGAACGGCGCCGGCCGATACGCACGCATTCAAGGGCGAGGGCCCGACACTCGGCGATGGCCGCGCGCGCAAGGGTGAGGCGGGAGGCGGGGCGTGATCCACGAGACCGTCATCGTCACCCGCGGCCGCGACGGTCGCTACAACATCTCGCCGATCGGCATGCGCGAGGAAGGCAATCTGGCCATCATTGCGCCCTTCCGGCCGTCGACGACCCTGGAGAACCTCCAGGCGACGCGCCAGGCGGTGATCAACATGACCGACGACGTCGCCATCATCGCCGGTTGTCTGACCGGACGCCGCGACTGGCCATTGACGCCGGTGGGTTTCGTCAACGGCGCCCGACTGGCGGCGGCGCTGGCGCATCTCGAAGTGGCGGTCGAGCGGATCGAGGACGATGAGCTGCGGCCGCGTTTCTTCTGCAAGATCCTGCACCGTGGTATCCACGGCGCGTTCCGCGGTTTCAACCGCGCCCAGGCGGCCGTGCTGGAGGCGGCGATCCTCGTCAGTCGCCTGCAGCTGCTGCCGCCGGAGAGGGTCGCGCACGACCTCGAATACCTCAGCATCGCCATCGAGAAGACGGCAGGGCCGCGCGAGCGGCTGGCCTGGCAATGGCTGATGGAAAAGATCACGGCACACCGCCAGTTGGCGGCGATCAGCGCATGACGGGAATGCTCGCCAGCGTCCGTACGGTCGAAGAGGCGCGGCTGGCGCTCGCGGCCGGGGTCGATATCCTCGACCTCAAGGAGCCCGCGGCCGGCACTCTGGGCGCGCTGCCGATCGGCATCATCGAGGCCGTGGTGGGACTTGCGGGCGGCGATCGGCCGGTCAGCGCCACGGTGGGTGATCTGACGGACCCCGAATGCATCGCCGCCGCGGTCGCGGCGACGGCGGCGGCAGGGGTCGACATCGTCAAGGTCGGGGTATTCGACCACGCACGGCAGGGAGAAATACTCGAACGGCTGGCGCCGTTCGCCCGTCGCGGTATCCGCATCGTCGCCGTGCTGTTCGCCGATCGCGGCGCGGATCTCGACGTCGAGGCCTGCGCCCGACACGGGTTGCATGGCGTCATGATCGACACCGCCGGCAAGGAGGGCGGCGGGCTCAGGCATCTGCTGGCGGATACGACATTGCGGCGTTTCGTGGATGCGGCTCGCGATTGTGGCCTGTTGTCCGGTCTGGCCGGCAGCCTGCGTGTCGAGGATATCGCCCCGCTCCGCGCCGTCGGCCCTGATTATCTCGGGTTCCGTGGCGCGCTCTGTGCCGATGCCCGGCGCGAGGCGGCGATCGACGCCGCACGGCTCCGGCAGGTGCGGTCGCTGTTGCCGGTTCGGACAGTGCGGACTTCCAATGATTGGGCGCGGGCGGTGCATTCAGCGTGAGGAGGGCAAGAACATGACCCAGTGGCGCAAGCAATCTGCCGACGAAGTCTACAATCCCGAAGAGATCGAATCGCGACTCAGGAGCGAGTTGCCGCACTGGTATTACGAGGACGGCTGGATTCGGCGCAAGTACAAGACCTCGGGCTGGAAGGGAACGCTGATGGTCGTCAACACCATCGGCCATCTCGCCGAGGCCGCCTTCCATCACCCGGATTTGACGGTGTCTTACGCCTTCGTGATCGTGAAGCTCATGAACCACGCGGCCAAGGGTGTCACCGACAAGGATTTCGAACTGGCGCACAAAATAGAGGACGTGATCATGTGGCAGCCGGGCAAGGAGGAGGGTTCGGCCCTGGAAGGCACGCCCGACGATCCGCGCTTCAAGTACATCAAATACGAATAGGTCCATCGCCGTCGATTGACTGCCATCCCGCTCCCGCGCACGGTGCCGGCCGGCGGATGAGCCGCACGCAGGTGGAGAAGCGGTACACCGATTATTGCCCTCTCTATTACCCTTACTAAAGGGTAATTACCCTTTCTTCCGCCACTTCGCCGCCGGGCCGCGCCCCTGGCAGCCGATCCTGCCTGCCGCCTGCTGTTCGAGCAGCACCCGACGCACCATGTCACGGCTGACGCCCGGGCAGCGCGCAGTTCCAGTTGCGCGACGGAAAATTCCCCGGCGAATTGCTCGATGGCCGAGATCACCTGATCGGTCTTCGCGCCGAAGTCTCGGCGGCCGGCACAGTGCGAAAACGCACCCGCTCACCGCCATCCGGGTAACGCTCGATGATGTCGCCGTCCTTTCCCTTGCACTGCCCGGCATCCCAGATTTGCCCGCGTGTCAGAGCGTGCAGCCGCTTGATGGTCTGCTCGTCGGACGGAATTTTCTTGGCCTCGGCATGAATCCACGCTAGTGCATCGCGATAGCCACGCACCTCCTCTTCGTCGCGGTCGCGGAACAGCGGCTTGGGCACCCCCAGAATTTCCCGCACTCGACCGGGGTCGATGGAAACTCCCTCGATTCGATTTGACGAGACAGCACTCTCAATCAACGCATGCTCGCGCAAGGCCTTCAGCCGTTGGGGCGACTGGCGCGTGTAGAGTTCCTGCTTGCCGCGAAATTCGCCGAGGTCGGAGAGATGCCACGCCGTGCCCGGTGGTATTGCCGCATGCCCGGCAGCAAACTGACGTAAGGTCATCATCTCGCATCCGCCCCCGAATGCAGGGCAACTGATCGCATCATTTCTTCCCCGCCAGATCGAGAAAATCGGTGACCTTGCAGCGCGTGTGGTTGTCGCGGATGCCGAAACTATTGGGCCCGTTAGCTGCCATCGCGCCTCCTTGCACCTTCTTCTCGCCCACCGCCGCTACGCACCCAGTCATCGACCTCGGAGACCTTGAACTTCCACAGGCGACCAATCCGATGGGCAGGCAGACCCTTGGCATCAATCCACCGGTAGATTGAATCCCGCCTTACACCAAGGTGTTCAGACAGTTGCTCGACGGATATCCAAGGCTCTGTCATTTCCGGATCCAACCGCGTCTGAAATAGGCGGCATAAAGTCGCACCTAATCGTAATGAACGCAATTTACAGGTTGTTGAAGGCTTGACCAGCGTTTGCTGCAAACACAATGACCGCGAGGCGATCCAGCACCACCGCGGCCGAAGATCCCGTCGGCAACATGGGAACCAGCCCACGCCTTATCGCCGGTAGATCACAGAGCGCTCGGAACACACAGGCGACGTCCACGCAGTGGTATCCGAGCGGCAGCATCGAACCGATGTTGCAATGCGCAACCGAAACAATTTCAGTGATAACCAACGGGATAACAGCGGTATGCTGTTGAGATACTCGTGGGGAATGGCCGATGAGGCGAACATGGCTGTGGTTGTGCGTGCTGGCATCGTGGCCGGCACCGGGTGCGGCGCAGGACTACGAGGCTGAGCGGCGCGAACTGGTGCAGGAGATCGCGCGCGATTTTCGCGATACCAGCGGTCACACCGGGCGCGAGGACGGCAGCGAGGCCATGCTCGCCGCCATGCTGCGGGTGCCGCGCCACGAGTTCGTGCCCGACGAGGTGCGCCGTTACGCCTACGAGAACCGGCCGCTGCCCATCGGTCATGGCCAGACCATCTCCCAGCCCTACATCGTCGCGATCATGACCGATCTGCTCGATGTCGGGCCCGGCGACACGGTACTTGAAATCGGCACCGGGTCGGGTTACCAGGCGGCGGTGCTCGCCGCCATCGTGGGCAGGGTTTACACGATCGAGATCGTCGGGCCGCTCGCCGCTTCGGCCCGCGAGCGCCTGGCACGGCTCGGCTACGACAACGTCGAGGTGCGGCCGGGTGACGGCTACGACGGTTGGGAGGACCACGCCCCCTACGACGCCATCGTCGTCACCGCCGCGGCCAGCCACATTCCCCCACCGCTGGTGCGGCAGCTCAAGGCCGGCGGGCGCATGGTGATCCCGGTCGGCGATCGGTTCCTTACCCAGCAACTGGTGCTGGTGGAGAAGGACGAGACCGGTGGCGTGCGGACCCGCCAGCTGCTGCCGGTGCAGTTCGTGCCGCTGACCGGCGGACACTGATGCCGGACGCCGCGCGGCAACCGGGCGGCGTTGAGACTGCAAACACGCCACCTGCTGACGTGCGGCCGTCGCGTTCCCTCATCTGGTCGGTGGCGATGATCTCCGCCGCGGCGCTTGGCGTCGAAATCCTGCTGATGCGGCTGTTCTCGATCATCCAGTGGCATTACTTCGCCTACATGATGATCAGCGTGGCCCTGCTCGGGTACGCCACCAGCGGCGTGCTGCTCGCCATCCGCGCACCGATCGCCGGCGGTGCATGGGCGCGCGCCTACTGCGGCAGTTCGTTCGGTTTCGCGCTTGCCGCACCGGGCGCTTTCCTGATCGCCGAACGGGTGCCGTTCAACCCGCTGGAGATCCTGTGGGACCCGTGGCAGTGGGTTGCGCTGCTGGTGTTGTACCTGACCCTGGCGCTGCCGTTCTTCTTCGCCGCCAACTGCGTATGCCTGGCGCTGTCACGCTACCGCGTCCACCAGCCCGAGATCTATGGCGCCGATCTGCTGGGGGCCGGCATTGGCGCGCTGTCGGTGATCGGACTCATGTGGGAGTTGCCGCCGCAGGCCTGCCTCGCCGCCGCCGGCATCGCCGGTCTCGTCGCCGCCTGCCTCGGCGCAGTGAACGAACAGGGCCTTCCCGGCCGGCCGCTGGTGAGTGCTGCCGCTGCCACCGCCGCGGTCATTGTCGCGACCGCCGCCGCGCCCATCGGGATGAGTCCGTACAAACCGCTTGCCCGAACCCTGGAGATGTCCGGCGCCGAAGTCCTCGCCGAGCGTCACGGTCCGCTCGGCATTCTGACCGTGGTGCGCAGCGACCGGGCACCTTTCCGCCACGCGCCGGGTTTGAGCCTCGGCAGCCGCGCCGAACCGCCGGCACAACTGGCCGTGTTCGCCGACGGCGATTCCATGAGCGCGATCACCCGCCGTGACGGCGGCGCGGGGTCGTTGGAGTTTCTCAGGGACCTGCCATCGGCGCTGCCCTATCACCTGCTGAAACGCCCGTCGGTCCTCGTCCTCGGCGCGGGTGGTGGAATGGACGTGCTGAAGGCCCTGGTCCACGACGCGCGCAGCGTTGTGGCGGTGGAGTTGAATCGGCAGTACGTCGATCTGCTGCGCGGGCCGTTCGCGCAATTCGCAGGCGGGCTCTACGACGACCCGCGGGTACACGTCGTCGTCGCCGAGGGGCGCGGTTTCGTGACCGCCGGCGCGGCCCGCCACGATCTGATCGAGATCGGCCTCATGGACGCCTTCAACGCCGCCGCCGCGGGACTGCATGCGCTTGCGGAAAGTCACCTCTACACCGTCGAGGCGCTGGGCGAATATCTGCGGCATCTGACACCCGCCGGCGTGCTGTCGATCTCGCGCTGGTCGCAGTTGCCGCCGCGCGACGACCTGAAGCTCTTCGCCACGGCGGTGGCGGCGCTGAAGGGGCAGGGCATCGACGATCCCGGCCGGCACCTCGTCTGGATCCGCGGCTGGAACGTGAGCACGCTGCTGGTCGCCGCGACGCCCCTTGATGCCGGGCGCATCGGCGCGGTCAGGGAATTCTGCGCGCGCCGCGGCTTCGACACGGCGTGGTATCCGGGCATGCGCCCGGAGGAGGCCAACCGCCACAGTGTCTGGCCGCAACCCTACGACCACCAGGGCGCCACGGCCCTGCTCGGCGGCACGGCGGAGGAATTCCTGACCGATTACAAGTTCAACGTGCGCCCGGCGACCGACGACCGGCCGTATTTCTTCCATTTCTTCAAATGGCGGCTGTTCCCCGAGGCCTTGCGGTTACGCGCCACCGGCGGGATTGCACTGCTGGACCTCGGTTACTTCGTCCTGATCGCGGCGCTGGCGCAGGCGGTGCTCGCCGGCGGCATGTTGATTGCGCTGCCGCTCGCGATCTGGGGTCGCCGTGCCGGCGCCGTGGCGACGCCATCGTTACGCGCGCGGGTGCTGCTCTATTTCGGGGCCATTGGCCTCGGGTTCATGTCCATCGAGGTGGCGTTCATCCAGAAGCTGATACTCCATCTGCACCATCCCCTGTATGCCGTCGCCGTGGTGCTGACGGGATTCCTTATCTTCGCCGGTCTCGGCAGCCGCCGCGCGCGATCGGGTGGCAGGCGGTCGCCGATGGCACGCGTCGCCGCGATCATCGCCGTGCTCGCGGCTGCGTATCTGGTGGCCATCCCGTTGCTGTTCGAAGCGGCCGCCGCCGCGCCGGACGCGATGCGCATTGCGCTCGCCCTGCTCGTGATCGCGCCACTCGCCTACTTCATGGGGCAGCCGTTTCCGCTCGGTCTCGCGGCGCTGGCCGGCGAGACCGGGGCGCTGACGCCGTGGGCATTCGCGATCAACGGTTGCGCCTCGGTGATCGGCGCGATGCTGGCCACGCTGCTCATGATCCACCTTGGCATCGCCGCGGTGGTGTTCCTTGCCCTGTTCTGCTACGGCCTCGCCGCCATGACGTTCCCGGCGGGGTGCCACAGGTAAATATCCGCCGATACCCGGGACGAATGACCGATCCGGCCGGTCTCTCCCGGCCGTGATCGTGCGACGTATCCGTGGGGTATCGTGCAGAGGTATCTGCCAGTAATATTGACGCCGGAAATCCACTGACGAACGAAGACATGAAAGACACCGCCACACTTGCCGGCTTCATCGCCGCCCACGCCATCTGGTCGATCGCCGACGGCGAGACGCTCGTTCCGATCCTGGCGTTCACGAAGTCCGATCACACCCGCGAAATGACGCGCCTCGAAGGCAGCGATCTGACCGCGGCCGTTCAGGACGGTCGGCGCTGGCTCGCCGGGAATCCCGATCAGGTGCAGCGGGCGGTGCTGGTCTACGATGGCTACGCCAGCGCCCAGTCCGGCCAGAAGACCGACGCCCTGATCATCGAGACGCGGACTTACGGCGAGACGCCGGGCGAATTCACCATGACCTTGCCCTATCGCAGTCCCCGGCATCACCTCGGGCTCGCCATCTACCGGCCGGCGTTCGTCGTGCTGGCGGACGGTGATCAACTGAAGTCGCTATCGGACGCCTTCTTCAAGGGGGTGAACCAGCACCGGGAGGCGGCGCCGGTGTGGAAGAAACATTTCGATCCCAGCCGTTGACCCGGTCGGGTACCGGGTTCCGCTCAGCCGGGAGTCGCGTGCCAGTCGCCGGATTTGCCGCCGGTCTTCTCCAGCAGCCGCACGCCGTCGATGACCATGCCGCGGTCGACGGCCTTGCACATGTCGTAGACGGTCAGCAGGGCGACCTGTACGGCGGTCAGCGCCTCCATTTCAACACCGGTCTTGCCGTCGGTCTCGGCAGTCGCCCGGCAATGCACGCAGTTCACGGCCGCATCCGTCGTCAGATCGACGGCGACCCGGGTCAGGGCGATGGGGTGGCAGAGCGGCACCAGTTCGGCGGTCCTCTTCGCGGCCAGGATGCCGGCGATGCGCGCCGCCGCCAGCACGTCGCCCTTCTTGTGGCCGCCGGCCTCGATCAGGGCCAGCGTCGCGGGTTGCATGGCGATGCGGCCTGCGGCGACGGCGACGCGATGGGTCACCGCCTTGCCGGCGACATCGACCATGTGCGCCTCGCCGCGATCGTTCAGATGCGTCAATCCACTCATCGGGGACACCTCATGGCGGCATTGTCCGTATAATCGATGGGCAAGTAAATTCGACGGCGGACGGATGGCGAGATGGCGGTAAAGGTCAAACTGCTGGCGAGTCTGGGCGAACGGCACGACCGTCGCGAGGCTGTCATTGATCACGTGCCGGGCATGCGGGTGGCGGATGTCTGGGACCTGGTCACCAGCGGCGCGGCCATGGCGCCGAACACGCTGACGGCGATCAACTTCGAGTACTGCCGGCGCGACGCGGCGGTCGCCGACGGTGACGAGGTCGCCTTTTTTCCGCCGGTGACCGGGGGCTGATCATGAAGGTCGAGGTGCGCGACCAGCCCTTCGACCCGTGGCGGGAACTCGCCGACTATCAGGCCGCGGGCGGACCGCGGACGGGCAGCGGCGCGGCGGCGGTGTTCGTCGGCACCATGCGCGATTGCAACGATGGCGAACGGGTGCGGGCGATGCGGCTCGAACACTACGCCGGCATGACCGAGCGCCACCTCGAACGCATCGCCGCCGAGGCCCGCGCGCGCTGGCCGATCGACGACGCCCTGATCCTGCACCGGATCGGCGATCTCAAACCCGGCGACCCTATCGTGCTGGTGGCCGCCTGGTCGGCGCACCGCGCCGCCGCCTTCGACGCCGCCCGGTTTCTGATCGAGGACCTCAAGTCGCGGGCACCGTTCTGGAAGAAAGAACAGCTCGGCGACGGCAGCCGCTGGGTTGCCTGCAACACGGCCGGCTGATCCGCTCCGGCGGCTTGGATTCCTCCGACAAGGCGCCGGATTGATCCGGGAGCCTTGAAAACGCATGTCCCGGCCACCATAAGAATGATGAGGGGCAGTCGTGCCCTGCCATTCGACAGATCAGAGGAGGCATATCCATGGGTAAGAAAGACAGAGACGAGGATCAGAAGAAGGAAGGCGGCCTGATTCGGCGCGAAACGGGGTTGTCGCCGTTCGCGGATTTCGACCGGTTCTTCGACGAGGCCTTGGGTGGGCGGTGGCCGTCACTGTTTCGTCGTGACTGGCCGGCGATACCGGAGATGCGGCCGCCGTTCGAGGGCCGCTGGCCCAAGGTCGATGTGATCGATCGCGAAGCCGAGCTGGTGGTGCGGGCGGAGTTGCCAGGCGTCAAGAAGGAGGATCTCGAGGTCACGATGACCGACAACACCGTCACCATCAAGGCCAGCACCCAGACGGAGAAAGAGGAGAAGGAAGAGAAAGGTCAATATTTCCGGCGCGAGACGAGCCGGGGTGAATTCGTCCGCACCGTGCCGCTACCGGCGGAGGTGAATGGCGAGGGTACCAAGGCCGTGTTCAAGGATGGCGTGCTGGAGCTGACGATGCCGAAGGTCAAGAAGTCGCCGCGCAAGTCGGTCAAGGTCGAGTAGCCGGGACCATCCCGAGTTGGACAGGCGAGGGGGGGGGGCTGCACAGCCCCCCTCGTTTTATGGACGCCGGTGGACTCAACCGCCGCCGCGCTGGTAGGCGCGCCGGAAGCATTCCATGAAGGCGTTGACCACCGCTTCATCGTGGCCTTCGAAACGGAATTCCAGCACGGTGAACGGCAGACGCAGGGCGCCAATCCGGCGCTCGCCCTCGGCCGAATAGCGGATGACGATCCGGTGCGGGCCATCGTCGACGTGGATGACACCACCATCAACGCGGTGCGGACGCTGATCGATGGCCGCAGCCAGGTTGCGAAACAGATCGGCGTGTGCGATGCCCATCTCGCTGCGGCGGACGATGGGGGGACGGTCGGTCGAGGACAACGGGGGATAGCTTGGTCGTGCGGGCCGTCGCCGGATGTCAGCCGCCGGCGACTGGCGGCCAGACGGCGAGCACGTCGCCGTCGCCGAATACGGCCCGCTCGCGTTCGGCGGGCAGGACGTAGACGCCGTTCCGGACCACCAGGTGGACGAGCTTGCGCGGCACGTTGTACCGGTCTAGCAACTGGTGCGGCGTGATGCCCGGTTCTACTTCGACGGCGACCCCGAAGTCCTTGCTGCCGGCGGGCAGGTATTCCTGAAGCGAGGCGTAGAGCTTGAGGGTGACCCTCATAGCTTCCCGGCGTTGAAGCCGATCGCCTGCGTGCTGGCGAGATAGGCCTCCATGATCCGCGTCGGGTCGTGCAGCAGCCTGTCCTTCCATTCCCTCAGCCGGGTGCGGGTCTGGATCAGTCCGCGCAGCACGCCGACGTGCTGGGTCAGTCCGAGGCTGGTGGCGCCGATCAGCACGTCGTCCTTGAACTGGAGGTTGAGGTAGCGGTAGCGCGCCGGGTCGCAGGTTTCGGCCGCCTCGCCGCCATCCGTTCCCATCCACAGGCCGAAGGAACTGGAGATGAGGCCCAGCGTGTCGAGCACGTTCATGTTGACGCTGCCCCGGTGGCTGCTGTTCTTGAGGCCACTCATGTTGCGGGCGGCGAGCTGGCCGTGATCGGCGGCGGTCGGCTGAATCGCCTGCACCGAGTAGCCGCCGGTGGAGAAGTCCAATCCCTGGGCCACGTCGCCGGCGGCGTAGATTCCGGGGACGCTGGTCTGCATGTTCCGGTCGATGACCACGCCCTGCTCGATCTTGACGCCGCTGCCACTCAGGAATTCGACGTTGGGGCGCACGCCGGTCGCCGAGATGACGAGATCGGCAGGCAGTGCCAAGCCATTGTCCAGCGCGACGCTCAGGCCCTGGCCGGAGCGGGAGATGGCGGACACGCGGGTCGAGGTATGGACCGCTACACCCTTGGCGACGCACCACTGCTTGATCAGATTGCCGGCGGTGGCATTCATCATGCGCGGCACCATCCGGTCGAGCATCTCGACCACCGTCAGCCGGACGCCGCGCAGCGCCAGCGCCTCGAGGATGATGCAACCGATGAAGCCGGCACCCATCAGCACCACGCTGGCTCCCGGCTTGGCGAGTCCGGCAATCGCGCGTGCGTCGGCAAGGGTCCAGCAGGTATGGACGCCCGGCAGGTCCATGCCCGGCACCGGCGGCGACGCGGGCCGTGAGCCGGTTGCGACCAGCAGGCGGTCGTAGGCGAGATCGCCGCCGCCGCCCAGCTTTACCAGTCGTTGCTGGCCGTCGACGCCGGTCACCGTGTCCTGGCGCACTTCGATATTGAGGTCGGCGAAGTGCGAGGGCTCCTTGCGAAGGTGGGTCCCCGCCTCGGCGATCTTGTTGATCAGCAGGTAGGGGAGGGCCATGCGCGAGTAGGGCGGCTCCTTTTCGGCGCCAACTATCGTAATTGCGGCGTCGCGGTCGAGCTTGCGCAGGGTTTCGGCGGCAATGACGCCGGCGGGGCCGGCACCGATGATGACATGTCGCATGATCGCGCTGCTCCCGTCTCAGAGCCCGAGCCGCGCCCGGGTGTCGGCGGAGGGGACCCCATCCGTACCCCAGCCGCGCAGGCTGTAGTACTCCGGCAGCATCTTGCCGAGGTCGTTGGCCCTGCCCTTGGCCGGCCCGGTCTGCGCAGGTTCCGTCAGCAGCCGCTTGGGCAGGGTGTCGTCCTTGGCGGTCAAGCCGGCGGCCATGTTGAACAGCCGCTCCATGTTCCAGATGCGCTCGCCGGTCTCGAGCATCTTCTCCGGTGTCCAGCCGCCATCGCAGGCGGCATCCACCTGGGGCGCGATGTCGGTCAGGGTCCAGGCGAAGGTGGTGAAGACGCAGAGGCCGGTGGAATCCACGGCCGCGGTCGCGTCCTGGAAGGCCTTGACCAGGGCCGCCTTGCCGTCGGTCACCAGCGGGTCGGTCTTCTCGGGGATGCCCAGCACCTCCGAGGACACGGTGTAGCCGCGCAGGTGGCAGGCGCCGCGGTTGGAGGTCGCATAGGCGAGGCCCATGCCCTGGATGCCGCGCGGGTCATAGGCCGGGAACTCCTGGCCTTTCACCGTCATCGACAGCTCCGGGCGCCCGTACTTGGCGCAGAGGCGTTTGGATCCGAGGCCGATTTCGAGACCGAAGCCCTCGCCGCGCGCCGTGAGTTCGGCCATCTTGGTGAGCGCCTCCGCCGATCCGAACTTGAGTTCGATACCACCGGTCTGCTCCTTGGTGATGATGCCGAGTTCGTAGAGTTCCATGGCGGCGGCCACCGTCGATCCGAACGAAATGGGATCGATGCCGTCCTCGTTACAGAGGAAATTGGCGTAGGTGATCGCGTCCAGGTCATCGACGCCGGCGTCATTGCCGAGGGCCCAGGCCGCCTCGTATTCGAGTCCGCCGGATGCCCCCCAGTACTTGGGGTCGTTGACCACGGTGTAATGGCCCTTGTCGACGGTCGAGATGCGGCCGCAGGCGATGGTGCAGGCGAAGCAGGCGGCGTTGGTCACCAGGTTCGGTCGGCCATCGCCCGGGCGGGGTTCGTGCATGGCCTCGCCCGAGATCCTGCCGGCGCCTTCGAACTGCACCTCGCGCATGTTGCGGGTCGGCGAGGCGCCGATCTCGTTGATCACGTTCATCAACACCTGGGTGCCGTATTTCGGCAGCCCGCCGCCGGTGACGGCGTTGTCGGTCAGCACCTTCTTGCCGGCGGCGATTGCCTGCATGAAGGCTTTGGGATCACGGACGTTGCCGACGCCCCTGGTGCCGCGGATGGCGACCGCTTTGAGATTCTTTGCGGCCATCACCGTGCCGACGCCCGAGCGGCCGGCGGCGCGATGCAGGTCGTTGACGATGGCCGCGAACAGGCAGCCCTTCTCGGCGGCGCGGCCGACGGCGGCGATGCGCAGCAGCGGGTCCTGGTGCTTCTGGTGCAGGAGGTGGTCCGTCTCCCACACCGACTTGCCCCACAGATCACCGGCACAGCGCAACTCGGCATGGTCGTCCTCGACATAGAGATAAACCGGCTTGGGCGATTTGCCCTCGAAGATGATCATGTCCCAGCCGGCGTTCTTCATTTCCTGGCCGATGAACCCGCCCGAATTCGAGCAGGCGATGGCGCCGGTGAGCGGTCCCTTGGTGACCACCGAGTAGCGGCCGGCGGTCGAGGCCATGGTGCCGGTCAGCGGGCCGGTGGTCATGATCATCTTGTTGGCGGGCGACAGCGGATCGACCTTCGGGTCGATCTCCTCGACCAGATACTTGCTGGCCAGTCCGCGCTGCCCCAGGTACAACATCGCCCAATCCATGTTGAGCGGCTCCGGCTTGATCGTGCCGCTGGTCAGGTTGACTCTCAGGATCTTGCGGGTCCAGGACATGACATTCCTCCTCAGGCGCTGGCGGCCAGGGACTGCCGGGCATGCGCGCGCATGCGGTCGAGCCCGGCGTGGTCGATATCGACGTAGGTGATGGCCTTGGTCGGGCAGGCCTCGGCGCAGGCGGGCTGGCCGCCGCAGAGGTCGCACTTGATGACCTTGCCGCTCGCCTGGCTGTAATTCACCGTGCCGAAGGGGCAGGCGATGGTGCAGACCTTGCAGCCGACGCAGACGTCGTCGAGGACTTCCTTGGCGCCGGTGGCGGCGTTGACGACGATCGCCTCGACCGGGCAGGCATGCAGGCACCAGGCCTCCGCGCACTGGGTGCAGGTGTAGGGGGCGAAGCGACCGCTGTCGTGGAAACTGAAGACCTTGATGCGGGATCTCGAGGGGTTGAAGGCCCCCTCGTTCTCGAAGGAGCAGGCCATCTCGCATTGCAGACAACCGGTGCACAACTCGGGTTCGATCTTGAGGGCTCGCAGCATCTTCCAGCCTCCTCGATGGCCTGGCGACGCATGCCGCCAGGATTGGCCAGGATTGAATTTCCGCCGGTGCCGCGCACAGGCCGACACGTGCATATGCACGTGCATGTTAAAGAAAAGCAGAGTCTGACAGGGCTTGCAAGCGGGCGCCGCGTGCTGCACTGCACGCGCGGCCCGCCGGTTGCAGCTTGCAACGGCCCGCAACGGGTCCGGGTGCCCGGTGCGCGGCCTGGTCGCGACCCGGTCAGATCAGACCGGCGAAGGGCTGGACGTCGACGAGGGCGCCGGGTTCGGCGCCGGTCGATTCCATCGGCAGGACGATGAAGCAGTTGGCCTGCGACATGGAGGTGAGGATGCCGGAGCCCTGCATCCCGGTCTTGCGCACGGCGAGCTGGCCGTCCGCCGTCGTTTCGAGCACCCCGCGCTGGAATTCGACGCGGCCGGGCCGCTTCTTGAGCGTAGAGGCGCAGACGGCCCTGAGCCGCAGCGGGGTGATCTCCGTGTCGCCCATCATCCGGCGCAGCGCGGGCTGCACGAACTGGTAGAAGGTCACCATCACCGACACCGGGTTCCCCGGCAGGCCGAAGAAGACGGCGTCGCCGAGCCGGCCGAAGGTGAGCGGGCGCCCGGGCTTGATGGCTATCTTCCAGAAGTTGACCGTGCCGATGGCGTCCAGTGTCTCCTTGACGAAATCGGCCTCACCGACCGAGACCCCGCCGCTGGTGATGACCGCGTCGTGGCCCTTGGCCGCGCGCTCGAAGGCGCGCCGCGTCGCCTCGCGGTCGTCGGCGACGATGCCGAGGTCGGTCAGCTCGCAGCCGAGGCGGGAGAGCATCCCGAACAGGGTGTAACGGTTGCTGTCGTGGACGTCACCCGGCGCCAGCGGTTCACCGATCGGCTTCAACTCGTCGCCGGTGGAGAAGAAGGCCACCCGCAGTCGCCGGTACACGGCGACCCGGCCGACGCCCTGCGAGGCGATCAGGCCCAGATCGGCGGCGGTGAGACGGCGGCCGGCGTGCAGGATGGTGACACCGGCGGCGATGTCCTCGCCGGCGGCACGGACGTTGTCGCCGGGGCGGGTACGGGCGTCGATGCGGACCGAGTCGCCTTGCCGGTCGACGAGTTCCTGGATGACGACGGTGTCGGTGCCCGCCGGCAGCGGCGCCCCGGTCATGATCCGCACGCACTCGCCGGCGCCGACGTTGCCGGCGTAGGGCCGGCCCGCGAGCGCGGTGCCGATCAAGTTCAGGACCGTGTCGCCGGCGGGCGGGAGATCGGCGCCCCGCAGGGCGTAGCCGTCCATCGCCGAATTCACGTGCGAGGGCACGTCGATGCGGGAGACGAAATCCACGGCGAGGACCCGATCGAGCGCCTGGCGCAGTTCCAGCGTCTCGATAGCGGCGACCGGCTGCACACCGGCGAGGATGCGGCGGAGGGCCTCTTCGCAGCTCAGCGAGCGGGGGTCGTGATCGTCGCAGCAGCTTGCCGCCGGTGTCGCGCAGGGTTGGTCGTTCATGATGCGGTCGTTGTCTCCGTGCCGTTGTGGCGCCTGCCTTGACGCAGGTTGAGGGTGTCGAGGATGAAATCGGCGATGGCCGCGGGGTCGTTCAGATCGAGGAGCGGCAGCCGCCGCGGCAGGGTCACCGGCCCGTCGGCGGCAACGGCGACGACCCGCGGATCGGTGGCGCACAACAGCGGCCTGCCGAGGGCCGGCCGGTGCAGTTCGATCTTCGGCAGGTCTTCCCGCTTCAGCCCTTCGACCAGGATGAGATCGAGCTCGCCGGGTGTGATGTGGGCCAGCATCTCGGCGAGCGGCGGTTCGTCGGGTCGGTCCGCTTCGACCACCAGCGCCCAGCGCTGGCGCGACCCCACCAGCACATGCGAGGCGCCGGCGCGGCGCAGCTCGTAGCTGTCCTTGCCTGGCAGATCGATGTCGAAGTCGTGATGGGCGTGCTTGACCACGCCGACGCGCAACCCGCGGTCGCGCAGCAGCGGCAGGAGGTGGACGAGCAGGGTGGTCTTGCCGGTGCCGCTCCAGGCGGCGAAGCCGATGATCGGGACGGCATTCATGCCGGGATTGTAGCCAGCCTGGCCGCCGCCGCGTCAACGTCCGCGGGCGTATTGATGTTGCGGAAGGCGTCGGGGAGATCGGAGAAATCGATCGCAGTCATCCGGTGCCGCGCGTACCAGCGATCGATCTTGCGTTCGCCGGCGTTCAGGAAATCGAGCAGCGAGTCGTAAAGCGCGGTCTGGATCAGCGCGAACACCGGTTCCAGCCGACCGCCGCTCTCGGCGACGGCAATCTCGGCGTCCTGCCCGACCATGCCGGCGTGCAGCCGCTCGGCCAGGCAGACCGGTACGAACGGCGAATCGCAGGGAACGGTGAGCAGCAGCGGGGTGCGCGCCACCCTGAGGGCGCTCGCCATGCCGGCGAGCGGTCCGCAGTAACCGTCCATCGCGTCGGCGATGACCGGACAGCCGAAGCGCCGGTAGATGTCGAGATTGCGGTTGGCGTTGATCAAGAGGTCGCTGACCTGCGGGCGGAGCGCATGCAGCACATGTTCCGCCATGGTCCTCGTCCCGAGCCGGATCAGTCCCTTGTCGCTGCCGCCCATGCGGGTGGCGCGACCGCCGGCCAGCACCACGCCGGTGATCTGCATCCGGATATCCGGTGTCAATACCAACGCCACCTCACTTCGCCACCACCGGGGCGGGAGCAAGGGCCGGCGGCTCGTCGAATTCGACGGTGTCGGCGCCGTTGTAGATCAGGAAATGGCGACCCTTGGCGCGGGCAATGAGGGTCATGCCCATCTTGCGGGCGATCTCGAGACCCATGCGCGTCAGGCCGGATCGCGACAGCAGCACCGGAATGCCCATCTGCGCCGCCTTGATCACCATCTCCGAGGTCAGGCGGCCGGTGGTATAGAAGAGCTTGTCCTCGCCGGTCTCCCCGTCGAGCCACATGAGGCCGGCGATGGTATCGACGGCGTTGTGGCGGCCGACGTCCTCGATGAAGGTCAGGATCTCGGCATTCCGGCACAGGGCGCAGCCGTGGACCGCACCGGCGTCGCGGTAGACCTCGTTGTAAGCCGCCAGATTCTTCAGCAGGGCGTAGAGGGTCGATTGCCGCAGGGCGGGCCGCGGCAGCCGCAACTGATCGAGGTCGTCCATGATGCGGCCAAAGACCGTGCCTTGGCCGCAACCGGTGGTCACCGTGCGGTGCGCGAGTTTTTCGTCCCAGCCTTCGGTGCCGGTGCGGGTGGTCACGGCGACTGACTCGACGTCCCAGTCAACCTGCACCGCTTCAATCTGCTCGATCGCCTCGACCAGCCCCTGGTTGCGGAGATAGCCGAGCGTCAGCGCCTCGGGCTGGGTGCCGAGCGTCATCAGCGTGACGATCTCGCGCCGGTCCACGTAGACGGTCAGCGGAAACTCGCCGGCGATGCGGCCGTCGACCGTCCGTCCGTGCTCGTCGACGGCCGTGGCCGCGTAGGTGGGTGGCAGGCCGGACCGCGTCATCCGCGGCCGGTACCTCCCGGTTCGTTGATAATCTACTGCGCTTGCCATGGTGTTCGTACTGCTGCTCTGCCAGTCAACGATACGGAGCGAACTTGTTCGCGATGGACCTCGTCGCGAATGAATTCGCCCTACCCGCCGGTGACGTTCATGTGGCGCAGAATCACCGGTTGTTCGCCGACGGCGAAGTCGTGACCCTTCGGCTTGATGGCCATCGAATCGCGGATCGCCTGCTTGAGCGGCTCGATGTCGCCCGGATGGGAACGCACCACGCGGCGCAGGTCGACGGAATGCTCCTGGCCGAGGCAGAGCAGCAACCGGCCCTCGGCCGTCAGGCGGACCCGGTTGCAGGTGGCGCAGAAGTTGTGGCTGTGCGGCGAGATGAAGCCGACCCGCGTGCCGGTCTCGGCGAGGCGGTAGTAGCGCGACGGGCCGCCGGTTGATTCGGCCGTGGGGATCAGGGTGAAGGCGTGTTCGATGTCGCGGCGCACCTCGTCGGACGAGTAGTAGGCCTCGGCGCGGTCGTGGTCGCCGATGACGCCGAGGGGCATCTCCTCGATGAAGCTGATGTCCATGCCGCGGTCGGCGGCGAAGCGCACCAGATCGACCACCTCGTCGTCGTTGCGGTTGCGGAGGATCACGGCGTTGATCTTGACCCGTTCGAAGCCGGCGGCGAGGGCGGCGTCGATGCCGGCCAGCACGATGCCGAGGTCGCCGTTGCGGGTGATGCGGCGGAAACGATCGGCCTTCAGGGAATCGAGGCTGATGTTGATGCGGCGCACCCCGGCCGCCTTCAGATCGGCGGCCAGGCGCGGCAGTTGCGAGCCGTTGGTGGTCAACACCAGCTCGCGCAGCGGCAGCCGCCCGAGTTGTTCGAACAGCCATGTCACGTTGCGCCGGACCAGCGGCTCGCCACCGGTGATCCGGATCTTCTCGACCCCGAGTTCGGCGAAGGCGCGGCCGATGAGGGCGATCTCCTCGAGCGTCAGGATCTGCGCCCGCGGCAGGAACTCCATCTCCTCGGCCATGCAGTACACGCAGCGGAAATCGCAGCGATCCGTCACCGAGATGCGCACATAGGTCACGGCGCGGCCGTAGCGGTCGATGAGTTCGGGTGTCCGGGCGGTGGCCATGCGCGGCGTCTAATGTCTGACCAAATTGGTAGGAATTATATCACGGTGCGACCTCAGGGCGGTCGCAGTGTGGCCGGCGACATCCACCGCGGCGTTGATGCCGGTCAAGGGCCTTATTTGCCGGCGTCGAACAGGAACGACGAGATGATGATGAACGGCAGGATCAGCGGCACCTGCATGAACTGGATCAGCACGCCGTTGCCGATCCCCAGCCGGTCGTTGTTGGCGAAGGCCACGGTCCTGCCGATGATCGTGGCGCCGACGAAGACCAGAACGATGGCCGCAAGCGAGATCATCGCCGTCTGCCCGGCCAGATTGCCGAGGTGGATGAGCAGGATAACCGCGCCCGCCGCGACATACTCCGCGGCAACGATCCGCCAGGCATGACCGTACCCGACCTTGATTTCCACCATCAGCTTGATGGCGAAGCCGAGAAACGCGGCATGGACGAAGGTGGCGGCGACGATGGCGAGCAGATACTGGATGGCGGTCATCGGTTGTGGTTCCTGGATTCGCGAGCGAGTTCCGCTGGAGGACCCGCTGGCTATCGGCGTTTTTGTTCGGTTAGACTGCGGGCACAAAAGTAACACGGCGGCCGGCGGCGATAAAGCGCACGGCCCGCCTCGAATGACGGCAGACGCATGGGGAGATGTCGCATGTTCGATTTGCTCGCCAAGGAACGCATCATTGCCAAACCCGGTTTCAACCGCTGGCTGGTGCCGCCGGCGGCGCTGGCCATCCACCTCTGCATCGGCATGGCCTACGGCTTCTCGGTGTTCTGGCTGCCACTCAGCAAGGCCATCGGCGTCAACGAGGTGGTTGCCTGCTCGCCCGATCTGTCCTGGTTCGCGCAGATCATCGCCCGCGAGTGCGACTGGAAGATCAGCACTCTCGGCTGGATGTACACACTGTTCTTCGTCTATCTCGGCTCGTCGGCGGCGGTCTTCGGGCACTGGCTGGAACATGCCGGACCGCGCAAGGCCGGCGTCGTGGCGGCGCTGTG